>Ga0315272_10000223_pt1 | contig 27443 bp, 24 predicted proteins | sample C3_middle_MG_FD_203918 | JGI IMG/M metagenome (GOLD analysis project Ga0315272, IMG submission 203918) | Sediment microbial communities from Yellowstone Lake, YNP, Wyoming, USA - C3_middle | ecosystem: Environmental > Aquatic > Freshwater > Lake > Sediment | place: USA: Wyoming | collected...
GAGCAGGGCCAGCAAGTCTTGCTCTACCAGATGCGCGCCGCGCGCCACGTTGATGACGTAGCCGCCTGGCTGCAAGCGCGACAAGCTGTCAAGGCACATGATGCCCTGGGTCTCGGGCGTCAGCGGCAGCAGGCACACCAGCACTTTGGTGGCGGCCAGGAAAGCATTGAACTGCGCGGTGCCGGCAAAGCATTGCACGCCGGCAATCGCCTTGGCCGAGCGGCTCCAACCCAGCACCGGAAATTCAAATTGCGAGAGCGCCTGGGCCACGCGCTCGCCGAGCACGCCCAGCCCCATCACACCCACCGAAAATTCCGCGCGGTTGCGTGGCTTGCGAAAAGACCACTTGCCCTGGGCAATGTCGGCCGCGTAAGCGTCGAGCTCCCGAAAATAACCGATCACCGCATGGCAGACGTACTCGGCCATCTGCACCGACATGCCGGCATCGTCCAGGCGCACCACGCGGGCCTGCGCCGGCAAGCGCAGCTTGAGCAGGGCATCGACGCCAGCGCCGATGTTGAAAATGCCGCGCAGTTGCGGCTGCTCGTCGAAAAACTGTTGCGGCGGCGCCCATACCACCGCATGGTCAGCCGCTGGCGCGCCGCTTTCCCACACCGCCACCTCGGCACCCGGCAGGGCCGAACGCAAACCCGCCAGCCAGGGCGCGGCAGGCGTACCGGTACAACAAAATGAAATCTTCATGGCTGGCAAGCGTACACCGACAAATCGCGGATTTGGAGGGCGTCGCCAAAATTTTTAGGCAACAAAAATAAAGTTTAGGCCCTCCCAACAGCCCTGCCGCGGCTTTGCGATGCGATAATTTGGCTGTCCAAATCAGCCCCAACCCAACCTGTCAAGTTGCCCGGTGACCGGCTTTTAAAATTTATTGGGGTCAGATTCCAATTAATTTTAAAAGCGGTTGTGACTTTCGCCATTTCGTCGAATCATTGAAATCTGACCTCCTTTAATTTGTCATGCTCAATATCTTCACGCTTGCCAATGGACGCCTCTTTCAAGAAGAGATTGAGTCGCTCGAAGAGCTGTCGAAATTCCAGCCGATCTGGGTCGATCTGGAGTCGCCCACGGTTGACGAAAAGCGCTGGATCAAGCAGTACTACGGCCTGTCCATCCCGGAGGATGCGATGGACGAAGACATTGAGGAATCGGCCCGCTTTTACCGCGAAGACAACGGCGAGTTGCACATTCGCAGCGACTTTCTGATTGCCGACGAAACCGAGCCGCGCACGGTGCGCGTGGCCTTCATCCTGAACCTAGAAAACGATGCGCTCAAGAGCAAGGGCGTGCTGTTCTCCATTCACGACGAGGACGTGCCGGTGTTTCGCCTGCTGCGCATGCGGGCGCGCCGCGCGACCGGCCTGATTGAAGACGCCCGCGAAGTCCTGCTCAAGCTGTTTGACGCCGATGCCGAGTATTCGGCCGACACGCTGGAAGGAATTTATGACGAAGTCGAAAAAGTCAGCAAGCAAGTGCTCTCGGGCGACCTGAGCGACGCCATGGCCAGCGAAGTGCTGGGCGACATTGCGCGGCATGAAGACCTGAACGGACGCATACGCCGCAACATGATGGACACGCGCCGCGCGCTGAGCTTCATGCTGCGCAGCAAGATGCTCAACAGCGAGCAATTCGAGGAAGCGCGGCAAATTCTGCGCGATATCGATTCGCTCGACTCGCACACCGCGTTCCTGTTCGACAAGATCAACTTTCTGATGGATGCCACCGTCGGTTTCATCAACATCAGCCAAAGCAAGATCATCAAGATCTTCTCGGTGGCCAGCGTCGCGCTGTTGCCACCCACCCTGGTTGCCAGCATTTACGGCATGAACCTGCAGTTCCCGGAATTTGCCCTGCTGGGCAAATGGGCCTACCCGTATGTGGTCGCCCTCATGGTGCTGAGCGCCGTCTTGCCGATGTGGTACTGCTACCGGCGCGGTTGGCTCCGGTGATCAGGCACCAAACAGCGCGGCGATGCTTTGCCGGTTGGGCTGCATCACCACGCCTTTTTCGGTGATCAGCGCAGTGACCAGCTCGGCTGGCGTCACGTCAAAAGCCGGGTTGCGCACCTGCACCCCGGCGGCCGCCCACTGGCAGTCTCTGAATCCGGTGACTTCCTCGGGCGCGCGCTCTTCAATCGCGATGGCCGCGCCATCGGCAATGGCCAGGTCTATGGTGGACAGCGGGCAAGCCACATAAAACGGGATGCGGTGGCGCTGCGCCAGCACGGCCACCATGTAGGTGCCTATCTTGTTCGCGACATCGCCGTTGGCGGCAACGCGATCGGTGCCAACCACCACGGCATCGATCTCGCCGCGGCTCATCAAATGCCCGGCCATGTTGTCGGTGATCAGGGTCACGGGAATGTTCTCCTGCACCATCTCCCAGGCCGTCAGCCTGGCGCCCTGCAAGAAAGGCCGGGTCTCATCGGCAATCACCGCAATGCGCTTGCCCGCTTGCACGGCCGAGCGAATGACGCCCAGCGCCGTGCCGTGCCCGGCCGTAGCCAGCGCACCGGCGTTGCAATGCGTCAGTACGCGGTCGCCGTCGGCCAACAGGGCCGCGCCCCAGGCCCCCAGGGCGCGGTTGATGCGCACATCTTCAGCGGTAATTTCATGCGCTTGCTGCAGCAGGAGCTCAACCATGTCAGCCACCACCAGTTGCGGGTTGCTTTGCCAGACGGCGCGCATGCGCGCCAGCGCCCAAAACAGATTCACTGCGGTCGGGCGACTTGCGGCCAGCACCTCGAAGGCGCGCTCCAGACCCGCCAGCAATGTTTCACGGTTGGCCTCGCGCAGGCTCAAAGCCTCCAGCGCCAGGCCATAGGCCGCCGCGCAACCGATGGCCGGCGCACCGCGTACCACCATGGTGCGAATGCCTTGCGCCACCTCGGCGGCATTGCCGTAACGCACATACTCGAAGCGTGCTGGCAGCACCCGCTGATCTATCATCTCCAGGTGGCCGTCAAGCCAGCGCAGCGTCTGTACGGCCTCTGAGCCGGTTGCAAGTTGTTCCATCGTTAATCAATCCCGGCCGCGTTGACCATAATCCTTGAATTTCTCCAGCACCGCCTGCATCTGGCTGCCCGACAGGAGCTTGGGCTCGCCCAGTTGCAAAGCACTCCAGTACTGCTCGCACAGCGACTCGACTTCCACCGCCATGGCGACGGCCTCGGTCAAATCGCGCCCCAGCGCGATCAGGCCGTGGTTGCCCAGCAGGCAAGCCTTGCGCTCTTGCAGTGCCCGCAGCGCCAGGTCCGACAGCTCCTGCGTTCCGAACAGCGCATAAGGCGTGCAACGCAGGGTGTCGCCGCCGGCCACCGCAATCATGTAGTGAAACGCCGGGATCTCCCGCTGCATGCAGGCCAGCGCGGTCGCGTAACGCGAGTGGGTGTGAACGACGGCGCCAATTTCAGCGCGCGCCAGCAGGATGTCACGGTGAAACCGCCACTCGCTCGACGGCCTGGCGCCGGCCAGGGTGGCACCCGAGAAATCCATGGCCACCATCGCCGCCGGTGACAGGTCTTCGGTAGCAACACCCGAAGGCGTGACCAGAAAAAAGCTGCTGTGCCTGACGCCGATATTGCCTGAGGTGCCGCGGTTGAGATTCAAGCTCACGAGTTTGCGGGCCGCCGCGACCATCTCCAGACGCAGTGTCTGTTCAACGCTCGCACGCGCCGAGCGCGCTGGCGGTTGCTGTGCCATCAGCGAGCCAGCAGGCGGCCCGCCACCGCATCCAGGCGCTGCAGCATGAGGGAGTCGCGCGCGTCGGGCGCGGTGATCAGTGCATGCTCGAGCGCCGTGCGGCAGGCGCAGTGCGGGGCGGCGGCATCGGCATGCAGCCGGGGCGCGACTTTCTTGATCAGGTTGCGCGCCTGGTCGGCGTTGGCCAACAGCACCTGGATGATGGCTTGCACGCTGACGTCGTCGTGCTTGGGATGCCAGCAATCAAAATCGGTGACCATCGCCACGCTGGCGTAGCACAGCTCGGCTTCACGGGCCAGCTTGGCCTCGGGCATGTTGGTCATGCCAATCACCGCGCAGTTCCAACTGCGGTAGAGCTCCGATTCGGCCAGGCTGGAAAACTGCGGTCCTTCCATCACCAGGTAAGTGCCGCCGCGAACCACCTCGATCCCGCCCGCGCCGGCCGCGGCTTCAAGATGATCGCCGAGCCGCTCGCACACCGGGTGCGCCATGGAAACGTGCGCCACCAGGCCGGTGCCGAAAAAACTTTTTTCGCGGGCAAAAGTCCTGTCGATGAACTGGTCAACGATCACAAACATCCCGGGGCGCAGCTCTTCACGCAGCGAACCTACGGCGCTGACCGAGATCACGTCGGTCACGCCGACGCGTTTGAGCGCATCGATGTTGGCTCGGAAATTGATCTCGGAAGGAGGTATCCGGTGTCCGCGTCCATGGCGCGGCAGAAACACTAACTGCTGCCCATTCAATTCACCGAACAGGAGTTGATCGGAGGCTTGGCCAAACGGCGAATGCACGGTCTCCCAGTGCGTATGGCTGAGCCCTTCGATATCGTAAACACCGCTGCCGCCAATGACGCCCAGCACGGGTTTTGCACCACCCCTTGGCATGCTCGGGTCCTTATTTGTTGTCGCGCAATTCGCGGCGCAAAATCTTGCCGACCGGCGTTTTGGGCAGCTCGGTGCGGAACTCGACCACCTTGGGCTGCTTGTAACCGGTCAGATTTTCCTTGCAGTAAGCACGCACCTGCTCCTCGGTCAGGCTGGGGTCGCTCTTGACAATCACCAGCTTGACCGCCTCGGTGGTTTTGTCGTCCGCCACGCCAATGCAGGCGCACTCCAGCACACCCTTGAGCTGCGACACCACATCTTCGATTTCGGTCGGATAGACATTGAAACCGCTGACCAGAATCATGTCCTTCTTGCGATCAATGATTCTGAAAAAGCCGTGCTCATCCATGACGCCAATGTCACCCGACTTGAAGTAACCGTCGGCGGTCATGGCCATGGCGGTTTCGTCGGGCCGCTGCCAGTAACCCGACATGACCTGCGGCCCCTTGATGGCAATCTCGCCCGACTGGCCCAGAGCGACCTCCTGGCCGGCATCGTCGAGCAACTTCATGTAGGTGCTCGGCAGTGGCAGGCCTATGCTGCCGTTGTATTCTTTGGCCGTCACCGGGTTGCAACTGACCGATGGCGAGGTCTCCGACAGACCATAGCCTTCACAAATCGGGCAACCGGATTTTTCAAACCAGAGCTTGGCCACCGAACTTTGCACCGCCATGCCGCCCCCCACCGAGACTTTGAGATGGCTCCAGTCAACGCTGTTGAAATCGGGATGGTGCGCCATGCCATTGAACAAGGTATTGACCGCCGGGAAACTGTGAAAGATTTGCTTGGAAAGCTCCTTGAAAACCGCCGGTAAATCACGCGGGTTGGGAATCAGGATCAACTTGCCGCCGGTGCGCATGGACAGCATCATGCCAACCGTAAAGGCAAAAATATGGTACAGCGGCAACGCACAGACTGACGTTAACTGCTCATCGGCAGGCACCTGGTTCATGACCGGCTGGTTCCAGACCTCGGACTGGAGCACATTGGCGATGATGTTGCGATGGAGCAGCATCGCGCCCTTGGAAACGCCGGTGGTGCCACCGGTGTATTGCAGCACGGCCACGTCGTCGGGCTTGAGGCTGACGGGTTTGAGCGCTCTGCGCGCACCCTGCGCCAGCGCCGTGTTGAAGCCGACGGCGCCCGGCAATTGGTAAGCCGGCACCAGCTTTTTGACGTGGCGCACCACGTAGTTGACCACAGCGCCCTTGGGAAAACCCAACATATCACCCATGGCGCACAGCACCACATGCTTGACGGCAGTGGCGGCAATGCACTTCTCCAGCGTGTTGGCGAAATTTTCGAGGATGACAATGGCTCTGGCGCCAGAGTCCTTGAGCTGGTGCTCAAGCTCGCGCGGCGTGTACAGCGGGTTGACGTTGACCACCACAAAACCGGCGCGCAGGATGGCCGCCACGGCCACCGGGTATTGCGGCACATTGGGCATCATGATGGCAATGCGGTCGCCCTGCGCCAGCCCCAGGCTTTGCAAATAGGCGGCAAAGGCCTGGCTCAGGCGGTCGGTTTGCGCGTAAGTCACCGACCGGCCCATGAAGCTGTAGGCGGTTCGGTCGGCGTACTGCTTGAAACTCTCCTGCATCAGCGCCACCAGCGACGGATACTGCGACGTATCCAAATCGGCCGGAACACCTTGCGGATAGCTTTTGAGCCAAATTCTGTCGGTCATGCTGCATCTCCATTTTTTTGAAGTGCAGAGCTTACACCCGTCTGACAGTTATTTTTGCGACCTTGGCGACAAAGCGGGTTGGAGGGTTATTGGGGTCGGATCTCAAGTGCTCGCATGCCTGTATGGCATCGGCCTTGGCATCGAACTGCGTTGCAGGGATTGAAAGGAATTTATTCGTTTTCATTTTTGGCCTCACTCACTCTCCCCGCTGTCTCCCGCCCCATCGGGCGCAAGAGAGGGCCAATACCTCATTTGGCCGCGTACATAAACAAAAAAAGTACACGCGCCACGGCACGTTGACATGATCCTCAAGGCGGAGCTATCGAGCTGCGATGAGGTTATTGCCGTGTTAGATCACTTGACTGTCACGGGCCGCTTTGCAGCGAGATTGTGTGAAAACGTCCTGACCAGGTAAACGGCCTAAGTGGGTTGTGCGTTGATATCAATGTGAGTCCATCGATGGAGGCGTGCAGATGAAGCGGTACATCCAAGGGGAAGAAAGAAGTCAGGTCACTTTGCTGCCAGAGTGCCTGGACGACTACATCACTGATGACAACACGGTGCGTGTCGTTGACGTGTTTGTGGACGAGCTTGACTTGGCCAAACTCGGATTTAATGGCATTGCACCGGCGATCACGGGAAGACCCAGTTACCACCCGTCGGTGCTTCTGAAGCTCTACATTTACGGCTACCTCAACCGCATTCAATCGAGCCGCCGCCTGGAACGCGAGTGCCAACGCAATGTTGAACTGATGTGGTTGACGGGGCGCCTGGCACCGGACTTCAAAACCATCGCGGATTTCCGCAAGGACAACGGCAAGGGTATTCGCAACGCATGCAAGCGCTTCGTAGGCCTGTGCCGCGAACTGAAGTTGTTCACTCAAGCCTTGGTGGCCATCGACGGCAGCAAGTTCAAGGCGGTCAACAGCCGGGAGCGCAACTTCACGCAGGGCAAGATCGAAAGACGCGAGCGCGAACTTGAAGAAATCATCCAGCGCTACCTGGATGCGCTGGAGACCGCAGACCGCACCCAGCCTGTGGAGTTGCAGGCCAAGACGGATCGACTGCAGGACAAGATCACCAAGCTGCGCCAGAAGATGAAAGACCTGCAAGAGATCAAGACGCAACTGCAAGCCCAGCCCGATGGACAAATTTCGCTGACAGACCCCGATGCACGGGCGATGACCACCCACAGCATGAAGGGCACGGCGATGGTGGGCTACAACGTGCAAACGGTGGTCGATGCCCAGCACCACCTGATCGTGGCCCATGAAGTAACCAACTCCGGCAGCGACCGCTCACAACTGAACAAGATGGCATTGGCTGCTCGCGAGGCCATCGCTGTGCCCGACCTGCAAGTCCTGGCCGACCGGGGTTACTACAATAGCCCAGAAATCAAGGCATGCGATGACGCTGGAATTGAAACGTTCGTACCCAAGCCCATGACCTCCAACGCCAAGGCACATGGGCGTTACGGCAAAGATGACTTCATCTACATCGCCAGCGACGACGAGTACCAGTGCCCACAAGGGAACCGGGCGATCTATCGATACACGTCGACCGAAGGTGAACTACAAATGCGTACCTACTGGAGCAGCGCTTGTCCGAACTGCCCGAGCAAGGCGCAATGCACGACCAGCAGCAACCGGCGCATCAGGCGCTGGGAACATGAGAAGGTTCTGGACGCGGTGCAGCAGCGCCTGGAGCAAAAGCCTGATGCGATGATGTTAAGAAAGAGCACCGTGGAACACGTCTTCGGAACGCTCAAACACTGGATGGGCTGGACGCACTTCTTGATGCGCCGCAAGGTCAACGTGGCAACCGAGATGAGTCTGCACGTACTGGCCTACAACCTCAAGCGGGTGATCAGCATTCTTGGAGTTGCCAACCTGATCAATGCGATGAGACTGGCTGGGGCTTGAGGCCTTTTATTCACAAATTCGCCGTCCTCTGAGCGCTCATGCAGGCGTCTCAAGTCCATCAAACGGCCCTGAGACATTCGAAGATCAAAGAATCGGAAAAAAGGCGCCGCTCTTTCGTCGAACTGGCTGGGCGGCGCCAAATACGTTTGGTTTTTACACAGCCTCCAGCGTGTCCAGTCGTTCGTGATAGGCAGCTTTCCGGTTGTCCAGTCTGACGCCAGTCAGGAACCGCTCGTGGCGTTCGGCAACGTGCACATTGCTGCCTGCCGAGGGAGTGATAACCTGCCGTTCGCGACCGCAGTCCTGGAGGACAAAACAGTCTTTTCAGATTGCGGGGTCGTCTTCCTTTTTCCCATCGCCTCGCACTCTGCGCCGGCATCATCGACGACCATAGTACGCATTGAATTCTATGCAATAGCCATTTTTTATCACTGTGCAATCACCCAAGTTCCAGATGAGCTGGGCGCTTGTAGTTTGTCTAGCTTGCTGGCAAGCGATGCTGATGACAGGGCACCGAGATGGGTATCGACGAGCCGGCCGCTCGCGTCATAGAACAGTGTGGTCGGCAGCGCCATTGAGCCTAACTGCTGTCCCAATTTCTTGCCCGGGTCCAGCAGTACGTTGGCAAGACTCAACTGACTTGCGGCGAGAAATTTCTGCACTGTCTCTGCGTATTCGCCTTGGTTCGCGAAGACGAAGCTGACGCCAGGAACTCGCTGCTGCGCAGCCGCCAGCACCGGCATCTCGCGGCGGCAAGGGGGACACCAGGTTGCCCATAGGTTGACGACCAAGGGTCTGCCGTGCGCCAACCCGGCCAGAGTCTCCGGCTTGTCCTGCAGCGTCGTGAACGATATTGCCCCAAGATCTGACAGTGTCGGACCCTCACCCAAGCGAATGACCGCGAGCGAAGCGATCCAAGTCAAGGTGCCTGCTAACAGTCCTATAAGCAGCGGCCCTCTCAGGGTTGTGTGCCGCCAGCCTTGCCAGATCGCGACGAGGATGGCGGCCAGCACTCCGGCCCACGGTGTGAAGCCGCCGTCGCGTATGTCGAAGATGCTCCAAGGCGCCTCGCGGTAGTGTTCAAACCACAACGCGACAAAGGCGAGGCGAGCTGCAAGGCCGGCGGCCAACGCCATGTCTGTCAAGGTTCCACTGATGCCGGCTTTTTGGGGTCGACCAACGAAGTGGCCAATTACCGCAGCAACTGCGGCGCAGATCAACAGCACCATCAATTGAGTCGGCAGGGCAAATGGCCCGACGATGGTGGCCAGTGCGCTCATTTCGACGCCAGAGTCAAAGGATCGTCATTGAGGCGCGTCTTTCTCGCAACCATACCGACCAGAGCGGAGCGCCCGTGATGTTGCGTCCCTTCGGCCATTTCGTCTTCGTACTCGACCAAGTCCAATATATGCATGCTCGCAAACGCCTCCTGCAACATGGTCGGTGTGTACAGGTGGTCGATGAAGGGTGGCCCGCCAGTTTTATATTCCAGCTGCTTGGGGGTGTAGCCTTGTAGCACCAAGATACCTCCAGGTTTCAGGGAGCGCATCATGTTCTGGAATAGCCGCTCGCGCATTGGCGGGTCGGCGAACTGGATGAAGATAGCGACGATACCGTCATACTTGTTGTCGAGCCAAGTGCGGCGGTCGCAATCTTCAACGGTCACATTGACGGCAACATTGCCGATCCTCGCCAGAGTTTCAGCTTTGCGCACGCCAACGTCGGAAAGGTCGAAAGCATCGACCAAGAGTTCTTGGCGAGCCAGCCAAACACTGTTACGTCCTTCACCATCCGCCACGCACAGTACCCGGTCGCCGGACTTCCAACGATGGGCCTGCCGGCGAAGGTAGTGATTTGGCTCGGTTCCAAACAGATAGGTGTCACTTTGGAAGCGAGCGTTCCAGGTCTGCGCTGCATCCGTGAATGGCTGGATAATCATTTTTTGGGGTTGAAAGTAGTGACAAATTTCAGACAATGGGTATAGACAGGCAACCAAACGAACAATCACCCGGCCATCTGTGAAATACCTCGATCAAAGTGCTTCATTATGCAAGGGATCAATGGGACAGGACGATATGGATTCCCCGTTCGATCAGAGCCAGAGGCCCTGTCAAATTCCGCGTCCGTCAATGGATGTTGAACCTCGCCTTCATTGAACTGCTTAGCACCGGCCAGTGGTGAACTGCCGTTGAGTGCCCTCATGCCGATCTCTACATAAGTGCCCAAAGTGGACACCGGCGTTGTGAAGTCAAAAGTCTGTGATGCAGCGTAACCCGACCGTGGCCAGTGCCCGCTATGTGGAAGTCCAATTACAAGATTTGGGGTGTCTTTCAGCCGCCGTCGCGGTGGGCTCACCACGCCTCCGAACACGTTCAGTGCTTTTTGACGGCATCCTTCAGCGCATCCTTCGCGTTCTTGACGCCCTTTTTGCCATCACCCAGGGCTTTCTCCGCTTTGCCCTCAACCTGCTTTTGCATGCCTTTTGCTTCTTGACTCGGATTTCCAATCAATTTGCCGGCCTCCTACTGGACTTTTCCTGCAGCATCCTTGATGGCACCCTTGACTTGACTTTTGTTAATCATGATTACTCCTGACGTTAATGGGGCAGATCAGCCCCGAAAAAAATATCAATACCGCAACGCGGCGTGATCGGCTGCAGCCACCCCAGCACTTGCTGATTGCAGGCGAATTGGTGCTGGTTCATTTGGGGGTCGGCTGGTCGACTCAAGGGCGAACCGCAATCTCGTTCTTGACCGCCATCACGCCGTTGATAACCATGGCGATGCTCTCTGCAAGCCCCTTTCCGTGGTGTTCGTGGCGAAGCCGGACAACATGACCGTGCCGTTGAGCGTCTCAAAGCTGATGGCGGGGGCGTTGACCTCTTTGTTTTCAACGAAGCGGGACTTGACTTGCGTGGTGATGGTGGCGTCGTCAATGTAGGCGCCGACAGTTTCCTGGACCCGGGTGACAGCGCAGCCTGCGGCGGTGAGTAGAGCAATAGCCGTCTTCGCAGCAGTGAGAGTGGTGCGGACTTGCATGAGCTAACTCCAGTGAAAACAGATGTGATTGCCGGTTCGGGTGACGACAGAGCGCGTTGCCACCAAGCGAAGCCCCCCATAAGCGACAGCTATGGCAGGAGCTCCTGGTGCGCCTTTGCGAATTATCAATTTCCCAGAAAAATTCAAGCTCAAACTTGCCTGATCCTTTGGGAATCTGCGCTCTTACAATTTTTGGCAGACCGCTGGACTAATCATTTGCCAAGGTAGGGCAGAAGGAGAAATAAACATGCTTCAAGTCATTGCCATCATTTTGCTTGTCCTCTGGGTTTTGGGGCTTGTCAGCTCGTACACCATGGGCGGATTTATTCATATCTCCCGATTACTTTTGGCCCTACTTGGCGCATGTCTGTTTCTCGGTCACAACGCGCAGGCCGCTGACCCGGCACTGGCCCAAGCAAATAGCGCAGCGCAAGCACCCAGGCCTCCCGACAATGTGGCGGCGTTGATTGAGCGCGGCAGGTATGTGGCGCACTTGGGCGATTGCGTGGCCTGCCACACAGCAAGCAAGGGGCCAGCGATGGCAGGCGGCCTTGAACTCAAGACGCCGATGGGCACTATTTATTCGACCAATATCACGCCGGACGCCACTAGCGGCATCGGCAGGTATTCGTTTGCCCAATTTGATCGCGCCATGCGCAAGGGCGTGGCGGTGGCCGGGCACAACTTGTACCCGGCCATGCCTTATCCCTCCTACGCCAAGATGAGCGAAGACGACATGCGCGCCTTGTACGCCTTTCTGATGAAAGGGTTGGCGCCGGTCAGTCAGGCCAACAAGCCGGCGGAGATGCGCTGGCCGTTCAGCATGCGTTGGGGTTTGTCGATCTGGAACTGGGCGTTTCTAAAGGATGCGACCTTCAAGCCGGATGCGGGCAAGGATGCTGTCTGGAACCGGGGCGCCTATCTGGTGCAAGGCTTGGGACATTGCGGTTCCTGCCATACGCCGCGCGGCATTGCATTCCAGGAGAAGGCCATGGGTGATGCCGGCTCCAATGGCAAGTACTATCTCGCGGGCGAAACGGTTGAATCGTGGCGCGCGCTCAGCCTGCGCAATTTGTGGACTGTGGAGGATACTGCCCTGCTACTGAAAACCGGACAGAATAGTTTTGCCATGGTGTCCGGCAACATGGCTGCGGTGATTCATAACAGCACCCAGCGCTTCACGGATGCCGATTTGACGGCCATCGCCACCTATTTGAAGTCGCTGCCGCCGGGCGAACATGATTTGCCCATGCCTGCTGCGCCGGCGCGCGTTGCCGCGGCGACGGTTCCGGCCAATCTGTTCACAACACGCGGCGGATTGGGTTATGTGCAATTCTGTGTGGATTGCCATCGCCAGGATGGCGCCGGGGTCAAGGGCATATTCCCAGCGATGCAACGCAACCCTTCCATCACCGCCGCCGAGCCAGCTACCTTGCTGCATATCGCGCTGACCGGCTGGAAAACGGCCGAGACCGTCGCGCATCCACGCGTCTACACCATGCCGGCCTTTGCCCGGCTGTCCGATCAGGAGCTCGCGGAGATCCTGAGTTTCGTGCGCACCAGTTGGGGCAACAACGCCGAGCCGGTTGCGGTGTCGCAGGTAAAAAAGATGCGTGCACAACTCGATCCCAAGACCACCGATTCGTCCAATTTTGAAACGCCGCGTCTGGCGGACATGCTCGCCAGGCCCAGCGCCGGGCAGCTTGTCCGCGGCATGCGCCTGCATCTGGAGACCAAGGCTCTGTTGCCGCAGAACGTCGGCAACTCCTTGAATTGCACCAGTTGTCATCTCAACGCCGGCACGGTGGCTGACGGCTCGCCGTTTGTCGGCGTATCAGCCTTCTTCCCCAGTTATGCCGCGCGCGCCGGCCGGGTCATTACGCTCGAAGACCGCATCAACGGCTGCTTCAGACGTTCCATGAACGGCAAACCGCTGCCGGCGGATTCGCCAGACATGAAAGCCATGGTGGCCTATTTCGACTGGATGAAAAAGGAAACCAAGCCGCAGGACAAGGTCGCCGGGCGCGGCGTCGGCAAGGTGGATATGGGGATCAAGCCCAACCTGGAAAATGGCAAGCAGGTGTACGGGGCGCAGTGCGCGGTGTGCCACGGCAAGGACGGCGAAGGCTTGAAGCAGGCCGATGGCCGCGTCATCTACCCGCCGCTTTGGGGCGATGATTCATTCAACATCGGCGCCGGCATGGCGCGTACCTATACTGCGGCGGCCTTTGTCAAGCGCAATATGCCGATCGGGTTTCATGAGAAATTCCCGCTGGGACAAGGGGGGCTTTCGGACCAGGAGGCAGTTGATGTCGCGGAATATTTTACGCACCAGCCACGCCCGGATTACCCGGACAAGGTGAAGGATTGGCCCAAGGATAAGAAACCGGCGGATGCGCGTTACTGATGCATGGTGCGCGGTCGACTACTACAAACTCCAGCCCACTGCCTTGGCCAGCATCAGCGAGGCAACCAGGACGCTGACCAGTGCGAACGCCTGCCGCAGGCGCTCCGCCTTGAGTTTGCCGACGATGCGCTGCGCCGCCAACATGGCGATGATCGCTCCCACGCCGAACGGCAGCGCCACTTCCCAGTGCATCGAGCCCTGCAGCGTGGCCGCAGCAATGCCACTGACCGACACCCAGGCAATCACGGCCAGCGAGGTGGCCTGGATCATGTGCAAATCAAGGTCGGTGTGGCGCGCCAGCGCCGGCACAATCACAAAGCCGCCGCCCACTCCCAGCAGGCCGCTGAGCAGTCCCGAACCCAGGCCGGTGGTCGCCAGTGCGACGGCGCAACGGGCGGTCCAGCGCAGGCGGCCGTTCGCGGCATTCATCTGGCAAAGAGCCGCGGATCTGGTGGAGGTGGGCAACGCGGGTTGCCGCCACATGCGCCATGCGGAATACGCCAACACGCCGGCAAAGGCACCCAGCAAGGGGCGACTCGGCAGAAGCTGCGCCAGCATCACTCCCAGCGGCGCCGTCAACATGCCGGCAATGCCGATCAGGGTGGCCGCGCGGTAGCGAACCACCCCTTGGCGAAGTCCGACCGCGGCCCCGACGGCGGCGGCCATGCCCACGGCGAACAGGCCGACCGGCCCGGCCTGCTGCACCGGCAGGTGCAGGCCGAACACCAGCAGCGGTAGGGCCAGAACGCCACCACCGGCGCCCGTGAAGACCAGCACCAGGCCGATCAGCGCACCCAGCGCGACAGCAAGCATGGCGAGGTCCATGGCCAGGTCAGCCTACAAGACATCCAGCGGGATTTTGAGATAGCGCACGCCGTTGTCCTCGGGCGGCGGCAACTTGCCCGCGCGCATGTTCACCTGCACCGACGGCAGCATCAGCACCGGCATGGGCAAGGTGGCATCGCGCGCGCGACGCACGCTGACAAACGCCTCCTCGGTGACGCCATCATGCACGTGAATATTGGAAGATCGCTCCTCGGCCACTGTGCTCACATGGGCCAGCGGGCGACCCTCGGGCGGGTAGTCATGGCACATGTACAGTCGGGTCTCTGGCGGCAGGGCGAGCACCTTGCGAATCGAGCGATACAGCACCCCTGCATCGCCACCGGGGAAATCGCAGCGCGCGGTGCCGTAGTCGGGCATGAACAAGGTGTCGCCCACCCAGGCCGCGGTGTCGCTGCCGTCTTCAAGCACGTAAGTCATGCACGCTGGTGTGTGACCCGGCGTGTGCAGGGCCCGCGCCTGCAGGCCGCCAATCGCGAAGCGGTCTCCGTCCTCAAACAGGCGCTGAAACTGGGAGCCATCGCGGGCAAACTCGGTACCCGCGTTAAACAGTTTTCCAAACACCTGCTGCACCGTGGTGATGTGGCTGCCAATAGCGATCTGACCGCCCAGCTGGCTTTGCAGGTAGGGGGCCGCGGAGAGGTGATCGGCATGCACATGAGTCTCAAGCAACCACTGCACCTGCGCTCCGAGCAGCTTGACGCGAGCAATCAACCGGTCGGCGCCAGCAGTGCCGGTGCGACCCGACTTGGGGTCATAGTCAAGCACGCTGTCGACCAACGCGCACTGCAGCGTACCGCGGTCCAGCACGATGTAACTGAAGGTGGACGTGTCTTCGTGAAAGAAATGTTCTATGGCCAGTCGCTGGGGCATGGCAGAGCTTTCGTTATTCATTTATTCATATCCTATAACAGAGCCGAGTGCGTTCCGCATTCGCGGCACGCACTCGGTAAGACTAAAACAATCGGAGAGCTCGCGCAAGCGGATCGGGGTCGCGTACGCAAGTGCATGAATTTAGCGGACATCACCGAAGACGCCGTGGCCCAGCATCTCGCGAATGGGGTTGGGTTGGTTCACCAGTTCATGCAGCCGGCCATACCTACGCATACGTCAAACCTCTACTGTCACCCCCGCAAAGCCGGGGGATTACCCATTGGACTTATTCACCGCTATGTTGTCTGGCGCACTGACCAGCCAGCGCCAAGGCGGAGATAGTCACTTTGGTCGATACGCTCTGTATCACCCTGCTGCCCACAAAGGAGCAGGCGATGAGTGGGCAACGGTGGGACGTGCTAATTCGCCGGGAAGAACCCGCTCCAGATGCCCCATCACCTGTCGGTCCGTTCATGCAGTGAGCATTGTGAGTAACTGTTTTCGTTCAACAAGGAAAAAACCTATGAAAGCCAACTTAGGAAGTAGCGACCGCATAACCCGCATTATGATGATGGCGGCAACGCTTCTGCTGCTGTTAACCGTATTCGGCGCGCACCCGGCCTGCGCCCAAACAAGCGCGGGTCTACGCGTCTACGGCCCGGGAGGCCCCGCACCTGCAATGAAGGAAGCCGCGAAGGCATTTGAAAAAAAGACCGGAACACCTGTGGCTGTAACGGCCGGACCTACTCCAGAGTGGATTGAACAGGCGAAGAGCGACGCGGACTTGATCTTCAGCGGGTCAGAAACCATGATGACCGACTTCGCTCAGGCGATGTCGGCACAATTCGATGAAGCACGTGTTGAGCCACTCTATCTGCGTCCTTTTTCGATCCTGGTGCGTCCCGGAAACCCAAAGAAAATTAAAGGATTGCGTGATTTGTTTCGTTCTGGCTACCGTGTCATGGTCGTCAACGGAGCGGGCCAGAATGGCGTGTGGGAGGATGCCGCCGGTCGTCAAGGTGACATTAAGTCAGTGCGCGCACTCCGCAAAAACATCGTCAACTACGCCAAAAACAGCGCCCTGGCCAAACAAGCATGGACCGACGATCAGTCGTTGGACGCTTGGCTCATCTGGAATATCTGGCAGGTGGCCAATCCAACCCTGGCCGATGTCGTGCCCATTGAAAAAGATTATGTGATCTATCGAGACACCGGCATCGTCGCTACCAAAAAGGGGGATCAGAGCCCGGCGGCGAAGCAGTTCATGGATTTTTTGAAATCCCCGGACGGCGCAGCGATTTTCAAAAAATGGGGATGGATGACGGCCGCAAATATTGGAGCACCCAAAAAATAGCTTAAGAAAATGCGGGCAAGAACGGAACCGTTGCGCATAAGTCATTGGCTGGTTTCGGGCATGCTCTGCCTGACCAGCAGATGCCGCTTGCGCTTGCTGGTCGCGCTGTCTCTACAGCAGCAGTTCAACGTCACCGAAGACAGCCGGGTTCAATCTATTTGGAATTGAACCAACCCGCAGGATATAAAGATGAATATTAGCCATGGCAATCAGCGCAAGCTATTTGGCTATCTATGCGTTTCGGTCAAAGTGACCGCGGCAACGCACCATCGTTTGCTACCTATTTACGAGGCCAAGGAAACCACATGGAAATTTATCTACCCACCGATGTGAATAGCCTAAATAGCGCAGACCAGCTCTACGATATCCCCGCTTTTGGCAACGTCAGCCTTTTGCATTTCACCGATTGTCACGCCCAACTGCTGCCGATTTATTATCGCGAACCCAGCATTAACCTCGGCGTCGGCAGCGCTGAGGGTAAAGTGCCGCATCTGGTCGGCGTACCGCTGCTGGAAGCATATGGAATTAGGGCCGGCAGCCGGCAGGCCTACGCGTTTTCCCATCTCGATTTTTGTGCTGCGGCCCGAGCGTACGGCAAGGTAGGCGGTTTCGCGCATCTTGCAAGTCTGGTCAAGCGCCTGAAAGCAAGCCGTCCCAACGCTTTGCTGCTGGATGGAGGAGACAGTTGGCAGGGCTCGGCCACGGCACTGTGGACGGCGGGACAGGACATGGTGGAGGCTTCGCTTGAGTTGGGCGTCGACGTCATGACTGGGCATTGGGAATTTACCCACGGTGCCGAACGCGTCTTGCATGTGGTGCGCAATGATTTCAAGGACAAGGTCGCCTTCATCGCCCAGAACATCGTGCATGAGGACAGTGCTGACCCGGTGTTTGATAAGTATGTCATTCGTGAACAAAATGGCATTCCGGTTGCCATTGTCGGTCAGGCGTTTCCCTACACGCCCAAGGCCAACGGCGCGCAATTCACCCCAGACTGGGAATTTGCTATCGATGAAGCGCGCCTTCAGGCGGTGGTCAACGAGGTGCGCAATAAAGGCGCGCAGGTGGTCGTATTGCTTTCGCACAATGGCATGGACATCGACCTTAAATTGGCTGCGCGTGTATCCGGGATCGACATGATACTGGGCGGACACACTCACGACGGTGTACCGGTGCCCAGCGTGGTTCAAAACCCCGGCGGGGCAACCATCGTCACCAACGCCGGATCTCACGGTAAATTTCTTGCCATGATCGATTTTGACGTGAAAAATGGTCGCGTGGCCGACTATCGATATCATTTGTTGCCGGTCTTTTCGGAACTATTGCCGGCCGACCCCGCCATGCAGACAGCCATCGACCGAGTGCGTGCGCCTTACCAAAGTCTTCTTCAGGAACCGATTGCCGAAAGTCAGCAACTGCTCTATCGACGCGGCAATTTCAACGGTTCATGGGACCAACTGATTGTCGAAGCACTGATGCAAGTCAAAGGCGCAGAGATTGCCTTTTCTCCTGGGTTCCGTTGGGGGACCACGCTATTGCCAGGGCAAATGATCACCCGCGAAAATTTGATGGAGCAGACTGCAATCACTTATCCCGATACCTCTTTGGTGCAAATGACCGGTGCCGAAATCAAACGACACCTGGAAACACTTTGCGACAAGATTTTCAACGACGATCCGTATCAGCATCAGGGGGGCGACATGGTGCGTACCGGCGGACTGGTTTATGCGTGTGAACCGGCGGCCAAAAACAATTCGCGCATCAGTGACACGACTTTGAACGGACAGCCGATACAAGCCGACAAGTCCTACAAAGTGGCGCGATGGGGTGTAGGCAGCGCGCAATCCGAGGGCGAACCGGTGTGGGACGTGGTCGAGCAGTATCTAAAAAGTGCCCCCAATGCTAAAGACCATACACCCAACGTACCGCGATTGATTGGTTCGGGTTCAAACCCGGGATTCGCCAACGATTAGTCAGATGCCCAAGTAGTAGCGACGGCGCGTGTGCAAACACCCGTGCCAAAAACGGACAAAGACGCGGGGCTCAAAGACGTGCTGGTGGATGGTCCCATCGGAATCACAGTTGGCGTTGGCACTGGTGGGTTGGCGGAGGTTGCGGCGAACGTGAGTCTGTTTGGCGCCAGCCCGCTGCTCGCGCCTCTCGTGACGCTGGGCTGGAGTGCCACCTGGGTGGCTTGCTTGGCACCACTCGCCGGCGCGGTCAATAGCCCTGTCCACGACGCCAGCAGCAACGAAAACCACCTCTCTGCGCCGGTTCGCGACGCGATCGCAAGCGGCCAGATCGTGTTGGTGGTAGATGCCCAGCGAGCGCAGGAGGTTGCGACTGCACGGGAAGTCATCCAAGCATCGGTCAGTGACCACAGGGACGTCCGCATAGTGTGAAACCAGGCATCTCTCCAGATCGCGGCCAAACTCCCGTCGCGGTAGCCGTCACTTCTGCTTGGCGAGCCACTGGTCGAACCGGGTGATCTCTTTCTTTTGTGCCGCAATTATCTGCCGGGCCATCGCTTTCATGGCAGGTGATCTTCCTTGCGCAAGCTCGACAATTGCCATGTCCACACCTTGTTGATGGTGCATCTTCATCATCATCGCGAAGTCCTTGTCGGTGTTGCCAGTGATCGGCATCTTCTGCATGTTGTCCATGCCCGCCATCATCGCCTGCTTCATTTCTTCGGAGCCGCTGGCGCCTTGCTGCATGTGCCCTTGGGGCATGTTGGCGGATACGCCAGGTTCTGGCGAGGTCTGCGCCTGTGCTGCAGCAGACACCAGGCAGAGCGCCGTCAAGGGCACCAGGCAAACTGCCCGGACTGATTTGATCAGGTCGTATTTCATGGATTTGTCATTCAATATGGCGTGGGGCTAGCGAGCCATGCTGGTACAAGCGCCAGCACAGCGCTGACAGGCTTCGGCGCAGCGCTGGCAATGCTCCATCGCGTGTTTGGCGCACTCAGTGGCGCAAGTCTTGCACACCTGGGCGCAAAGCGAGCATACCGCCTTTATGTGGCCGTCGCCGCGCGCGATCGACGCCGCGGCAAGGCGGCACAGATCGGCGCATTCTAAATCCAGCGCGATGCAACGAACCATTGCTTTGGGGTCCTCCTCCTTGAGGCAGGCGCTGGCGCACTGAAGGCAGGCGGCGGCACATTCGTTGCAGGTAAGAAGGCATTCTTTCTCGATTTGACTAAGCATTTCAATCTCCGGTAGTTATCGAACGGTCATGGGCATCGTCGCTCCGTTCGCGCCAGCCGTCTGTGCGCTGACACACTCAGAACCATGGAAAGAACAGAATTCACCCGCAGCGTCAAAGTCTGTGACCGCTATGGAGCGAGCAGTTCAGATCGTCGGATGTCAGCAACGTGTCTCTTTGAGACGGGCGCCTCCAACGCACAGCGCGTACAAAAAAGCATGGTCTTGAAGTAATTGACAAAGTCCGTGGCGTCCATGCGGTTTTTGAATTTGAATTTGGCTTTGGCATTCCCGCCGTAATGAGGAGGCGAGTAGCGCAGACTTGGGCGGATCAGGGCTGGCGTTGTCTGAGGCGATAGCCGAGTTTAGCCAGACCCCGCCCAGGTCGAGCAAGGTTATTGGGGTCAGACACCAATAACCTCGACGAATCCGGCTCGCCTTTCTTTCGGTTCCCTTTGGTGTTTGCGTAACTTCGCTGTGCGAAGTAAGCAAACCCCGCGCGCAAGGCGCGCCTTTGGCATGCAAAGAAAACCCGCTTTGCGGGTTTCTTTAAAAGTGATTGTGCTGTCGGGCGCATAACCCGACACAACACTCGCCCGCCGGGGCGAGACCCGGCTTGCTGCGAGGCGCCAACTACGCTTTGAGTACGGTCAGCACTTCATCAAGCATCTTCTTGGCATCGCCAAAGAGCATGCGGTTGTTCTCTTTGTAGAACAGCGGGTTGTCCACACCGGCATAGCCCGAGGCCATGGAGCGTTTCATCACGATGGAGGTCTTGGCCTTCCAGACTTCGAGCACCGGCATGCCCGCTATCGGGCTGGTCGGGTCGTCCTGGGCACCGGGGTTGACGATGTCGTTGGCGCCGATCACGATGGCCACATCGGTGCTGGGGAAGTCGTCGTTCAACTCGTCCATCTCGAAGACGATGTCGTACGGCACCTTGGCCTCGGCCAGCAGCACGTTCATGTGGCCCGGCATGCGCCCGGCCACCGGGTGTATGCCAAAGCGCACGTTGACGCCTTTTTCACGCAGCAGCTTGGTGATCTCGAACACCGTGTGCTGGGCCTGCGCTACCGCCATGCCATAGCCTGGAACGATGATCACGTTTTTGGCTTCGCGCAGCAACTCTGCCGTTTCAGTGGCGTTCACCGCAATCACTTCACCGGCGGGTTGTGCCGCATCGCCGCTTGGTTTGGGTGCTGCACTGGCCGTACCAAAGCCGCCGGCGATCACGCTGATGAAACTGCGCGCCATCGCCCGGCACATGATGTAAGACAGAATGGCACCGCTGGAGCCGACCAGCGCACCAACCACGATCAGCAAGTCATTGGACAACATGAAACCGGTGGCCGCTGCGGCCCAGCCCGAGTAGCTGTTGAGCATGGAAACCACCACCGGCATGTCCGCGCCGCCGATGGCCATCACCATGTGGATGCCAAACAGCAGCGCAATCACGGTCATCACGATCAACGGTGTCATGCCGTCGGCGATGGTGTGGGCGTTCATGAACTCACGCCCGAACCAGATCACCACCAGCAGGCCGGCCAGATTCATCCAATGCCGTCCCGGCAGCAAAAGTGGGTTGCCACCAATGCGACCCGAGAGTTTGCCAAACGCAATAATGGAGCCGGAGAAGGTGATGGCACCGATCAGGATGCCGATGTAGATCTCCATTTCATGAATGGACTTGGCCGCGCCGGTAAAGCCCGCTGCGGCAGTTGGATCAATGAAGGTGGCAATGCCAACCAGCATCGCAGCCAGACCAACCATGCTGTGCATCAGCGCCACCAGTTCAGGCATCTGCGTCATCTGCACGGTGCGCGCTGCATACAGGCCAATTGCGGCACCGACCAGCATGGCAGCAATGATCCAGGGCAGGCCGGCCGCAGTGACTTGCGGGCCGAACACGGTGGCCAGCACGGCGATAGTCATGCCGATCATGCCGTAGAGGTTGCCGCGCAGGGCGGTTTGCTGGTTGGACAAACCGCCCAGGCTCAGAATGAAAAGAATCGTGGCTCCGATATAGGAGACCGTGGATAAGCTAGCAGACATCAAGCGCCTCCCTTATTTACGAAACATGGCGAGCATGCGCTGGGTCACAGCGAAGCCACCAAACATATTGATGGCAGTGAGCACAATTGCCGCTGCCGCCACCCAGGTGATCAGGCTATTGGGCCGATCCAGCGCGCCAGCCAGCGGCGAAATCTGCACCAAGGCACCAATGGCGATGATGCTGCTGATGGCGTTGGTGACGCTCATCAGCGGTGTATGCAGAGCCGGTTTGACATTCCACACCACCATGTAACCGACGAAGCAGGCCAGCACAAACACGGTGAAGTGCGACAGAAACTCTTTGGGCGCGCTGGCACCAATCAGCCAGAACAGCGCCGCAGCCACACCAAACATGATGGCCAATTTGCTGCCCGCCATGGGCTCGCTGGCAGCGCCGTGGCCTTGCGCCTTCTTGGCCACCACAGCCACCGCAGCTGGCTTGGCTGGCGCTGGTGCTGCAACCTTGGGTGCCGGTGCTGGCCAGGTGATGTTGCCGTCCTTGGTGACGGTCAGGCCGCGGATGGCATCGTCTTCCATGTTGACGTTGATGATGCCGTCCTTGGTCTTGCACAACTCCTCGGCAAGGCGAAACAGGTTGGTGGCGTACAGCGTTGACGACTGCTTGGCCAGGCGCGAGGTCAGGTCGGTATAGCCGACGATGGTCACGCCGTGCTTGACCACCGCCTGGCCGGGCTCGGTCAGCTCGCAGTTGCCGCCCCGCTCGGCGGCCATGTCGACGATCACGCTGCCGGGTTTCATGCTTTTGACCATCTCGGCAGTGATGAGCTTGGGCGCCGGCTTGCCGGGAATCAGCGCGGTGGTGATGATGATGTCCACCTCGCGCGCCTGCTTGGCGTACATCTCGCGCTGGGCCTGCAGGAAGCCCTCGCTCATGACCTTGGCATAGCCACCGCCACCGCCGCCTTCCTCCTCATAATCGACACCCACGAATTCGCCACCCAGGGAGACGACCTGGTCGGCTACTTCGGCACGGGTGTCGTTGGCGCGCACGATGGCACCCAGTCCGGCCGCAGTGCCGATTGCCGCCAGACCGGCCACGCCGGCACCGGCGATGAAGACCTTGGCCGGCGGCACCTTGCCCGCGGCCGTGATCTGACCGTTGAAGAAGCGCCCAAAGGCGTTGGCGGCCTCGATGACGGCGCGGTAGCCGGCGACACCCGCTTGGGAGGTCAAGGCATCCATCTTCTGGGCGCGGGAGAGCATGCGTGGCAGCGCGTCGATGGCCAGCACGGTCGCCTGTTTGGCGTTGAGTTGCTGCATCAGCTCCGGGTTTTGGGCCGGCCAGATAAAGCCGATCAAGGTGCCGCCTTCGCGCATGAGGCCGACTTCCGCAGGCGTCGGTACGCCCACCTTGAATACGATGTCAGAACTGGCCCACAACTGGGCCGCATCGGCTACCACCGTCGCTCCAGCGGCCCGGTAAGCCTCGTCGCTGAAATTGGCAGCATCACCGGCACCCGACTCGACCGAGACGGTGAATCCCAGCTTGATCAGCTTTTCCACCACCTCGGGCACCGTGGCCACACGTTTTTCGCCAGGAAAAACTTCCCTCGGCACGCCTATTCGTTGCGCCGTCTTGGCGCTCTCGCTGGGCGCGGATTTAGTTACGCTGGTCTGCATGAAGCGACTCCTCAACTTGGTATTGCTTAACTTGATGTTTCAATTGCTCGTTCGAGCGCCTCACCGCTGTGAGGCTCCAAGCCAAGCGATGAAGCGCAGAGCTTAACTGAATTTGCCCCTGTTTCCGTCCGCGCCCAATATGACGTGTGTCAACAAAATGGCAATTTGTTGGGACGACGCCGAGCCCATGCAGGACGAGAACGGGGCGGATATTGGGCCCGGCATCTGACCTGATCGCGCCCGTTATTGCCCGTGGATTGAGCTCAATCCGCCTTGATCTGGGCGCGCTTGACGATATCGCTCCAGACTTTCTGCTCACGGCCAATGAAGGCCGCAAACTCGGACGAGGGGCCGCCGCCGCCGATGGCATTGTCGTTGGCGAAGCGCTCGGTGATGGCGCTCGACCTGAGCGCTTTCAACGACTCTTCCTGCAAACGCTTGACAATCTCTGCGGGTGTGCCGGCCGGCGCCAACATGCCGTACCACTGCGAGGTCTCGAAATCCTTGAATCCCATTTCAGCAACCGTGGGCACGTCGGGCAAATGAGAAATACGCTGCTGGGTGCCGACCGCGATGGCGCGCAGCTTGCCGCTCTTGATGTGCGCCGCAAGTGCGGGCAAACCGGCTGACGAGGCCTGCGTGCGGCCCGACAACAGATCCGTCAATTGCGGCCCGGTGCCACGGTAAGGGATGTGCGTGATGAACATGCCGGTGACCAGCTTGAGGTATTCCATGGCCAGATGCCCGGCACTGCCGTTGCCGGCGGAACCATAGTTGAGCTCGCCCGGATGTTTTTTGACATAGGCCACAAACTCACGGAAATTTTTGGCCGGCACGTCGGCATTGACCACGAACACGTTGGGCACCTTGGCCAGCAAGGTAACGGGGATGAAGTCCTTGTTGACGTCATAAGGCTGGTTCTTGAGCATGTAAGGGTTCACCGCCAGGGTACCGACATGGCCCAGGATAACGGTGTAGCCATCGGGCGTGGCCTTGGCCACTTCCGCCATGGCAATGGTGCCGGCGCCACCCGGCTTGTTTTCGACAAAAACGTTTTGCCCGAGTTGCTTGGTCAATTCGGCCGCGACCGAACGCGCCACGATCTCGGAGGTGCCCCCCGGTGCGAACGGCACCACAAAGCGAATCGGCCGGGACGGCCAGTTGCTTTGCGCATACAAGGGTGAGGCAACAGCACCCAGCCCGATAGCGGAAGCGGCCAGTAGCAATTGGCGGCGTTGCAGTGAAACAGATGAATGCATGGTGTTTTTCTCCTGGTAAAACTATCTTGTTTAATTTACATCGTCATTGCGATTGCCACGTCGCTGCGCTCCTCGCAATGACGAAAAATGACTGTCATTGCGAGCGCAGCGCGGCAATCCACGCCTCTGCGCTGTCCCACAAGGCGAACTACCAACATCCCGTTTCGTGTTGAGGACAGAGCAAGCTCACTCGCTTTGCTCCTGTAGCCTTGGTCTGTCCCGCAAGGTTTCAGAATTGGTATCGGCGCAACCCCCCATCGACGGCAATCACCGTGCCGGTAATGTAGCTGGCCAATGGCGAGGCCAGAAAACACACCAGGTTGGCCAACTCCTCGGGCTCGCCATAGCGACCCACCGGAATCTCATTGTCCGACTGCCACTGGCGGTACTCGGGCGTGTAGTTGCGCAAGATTTGTTCCGACAGAATGCGCCCGGGTGGCACGCAATTGACCGTGATGCCGTGCTTGCCCACCATGCGGCTCAAGCCCTTGGCCCAACTGTGGACGGCGGCCTTGGCACAAAACGCACCGTTGACATGCTCGGGCTCGCTCTTGCCGGTGATGTTGACGATGCGGCCCCATTGGTTTTCTATCATCTGGTCCAGCAAGGCATCCGCAATTTGGCGCGGGCGGTGAAAGTTCAGCGTGATGGCTTCCTGCCAGCGCTCTTCGCTCACATGCAAGTCGGCAAAGCTGCGCGAGCCGCCCGCGTTGTTGACCAGGATGTCCACCTGGCCCAGCCCTTTGAGGGCCGCCGCAGTGAGTGTTTGCGCGGCATCGTCGGCGTACAGATCGGACGCTATGACCAGCGGTCTGGGCCCGCCTTGGGCCACGATCTCATCGGCCACTGCGGTGAGCAGCGCAACGCGGCGCGCCGCGATCGCCACCCTGACGCCTTCGCCCGCCAAGGCGATGGCGATGCTGCGGCCGATGCCGGTGCTGGCACCAGTGACCAAAGCGGTTTTGCCCTTGAGTTGTAGGTCCATAGTGTTTGCGTTTAAGGGAGACAGAAATTACCAATATACCCGGTCGTCATCGCGCGGAGGAACGACGTGGCGATCCATGCAGTCCTGGATTGCCGCGTCGCTGACGCTCCTCGCAATGACGAAAATGATACTTTTTCAATTTTGATCGCCCTCAGTTTAAAGTTTGAATTTATCGACCTGGCGCTTCTCGATCGCCCATTTGAGCAAGGCCGCAGCGCGGAAGACGCCATGAGCGAACTTGCCGTAGGGCAGCGTGGCCAGCAGCGCCAGCACCACGCCCAGGTGCAGTACCAGCAAGATGGGCAGTGCCGCCGCAGCGCGCCCCAGCCACAATGCGAAGCCGCTCAAACTGGTCAGAAACAGCAAGGCCATGAAGCCGCGATCCATAGGCTTTTGCGCGGCGTCGCCATGCAGCGCATGACGCCGCAGGTTGAGGTAAAAGAGCCCGGCGGTGCCCACCAGCAGACCGATGCCGCCGACCACACCCAGCAGCTTGGGCAGGCTGGGCCAATCGTAAGGTGCGTCCCAGCCCAGCAGGTAGTGGTAGAGCGTCGCCATTAAGGTAGCAGCAAAACACAACACGAAACCGTAAAAGGTCGCATGATGAAAACGCCGACGCCACAGCGTCCAAGCGTCATCGGCGTTGTTGCAGCCTTCACCGTGACCGCCATCGAGATATTTCAGGCGCAAGGCGTCCATGGCGGCCTCCATGACAGCCTCGGCGGTGCGTTCAGAACCGGCCAAGGCAGCCGTAGTGCCCGGTGAGATACCTTGCCAGAAACGGCGCACGCCCAAGCCGAGCGCGAGCACGGCAAACAGGAACACCGGGGCAAACAAAACCACCAGCAGATTGTGCGGAAGAATCGCATAGAAACCACCTGGCGCCGGCGCTTGCAGCAGTGCGCCATTGAGCGCCAACGCCAACAGGAGAAAGAGCACCAGTGCGCCCACCAGCGCCAGCGCCAGCGTCAGGCCGTTGCGCTGGTAGAGCGCGCCCAGCGGCGCGGGCCAGGCGTAATCGCCATATGTGCGCAGCCTGACCTTGGCCATCGCCTGCGGCACATTGACGGCGAACTCGTGCGGCGGTGCGTACTGGCAAGCGTGCAGGCAGGCGCCGCAGTTGTGGCACAGGTTGGCCATGAAATGAATATCGGCCCGGCCGAATTCAAGCCGGTGCGTCATCGCCGGAAACACCGCGCAAAAGCCTTCGCAATAACGGCAGGCGTTGCAGATTTGCAGTTGCCGTGCGACCTCGATCTCAGGCGCACTCAAGCCCGGCGCGCCCACGCTGGTGCCGTTGGCCAGCGCGCTGGCAGCTCGGGTCAGCGCCTCAAGCGATTGCATGCGTTGCTCCCGATCCCAGCGCCGCGTGCGCCGCCTGCGCGCCGGCAATGCGGCCAAAAGCGGTGCCTATCGACATGCCCACGCCGGCCGTGTAGCCCTTGCCGAGCACGTTTCCCGCCATCATTTCACCCGCCACGAACAGGTTGGCGCTGGCTTGGCCGTTGAAGCGCACGGCGGCGCTGGCGTCCGTCTTGAGCCCCAGGTAGGTGAAGGTCACGCCGGGCTTGAG
>Ga0315272_10000224_pt1 | contig 27396 bp, 24 predicted proteins | sample C3_middle_MG_FD_203918 | JGI IMG/M metagenome (GOLD analysis project Ga0315272, IMG submission 203918) | Sediment microbial communities from Yellowstone Lake, YNP, Wyoming, USA - C3_middle | ecosystem: Environmental > Aquatic > Freshwater > Lake > Sediment | place: USA: Wyoming | collected...
AATCCTCCCTCCTCAAAGTAATTCGTCACGAACGCGCCTCCAATTACGCGCAGCGCCGCGAGCTGACTTGCGGTGCGTGGCCGGCGTCACCATCTCAGCCACGCGGTGTTAGTGCTCAACAGCTAAGGTGTTCAGCGGCCGAGCAACTCCAGGTACTTCATCACCGATTCGATGCCGCGATAGAAGTTCGGCAGGTGGAACTTCTCATTCGGAGAATGCAGATTGTCGTCAGGCAGGCCGAAGCCCATCAGTACGCTCGGCACGCCCAGATGCTCGCGGAACGATCCGGCAATCGGAATCGAACCGCCGCAGCGCATGAATACGGTCTTCTTCCCGAAGACCTCATCCAGCGCCTCGCATGCCTTCTGGATGAACGGGCTCGATACATCCACAACCGATGCCGGAGCGGCGCTCAACAGTTTGAACTCGGCCTTGATGCCCTTCGGGCAGGCCATTGCGACGGCTTCCTGAATCAGCACCACAATCTCGTCCGGCTGCTGATCGGGCACCAGCCGGCAACTGATCTTGACCATCGCCCGCGCCGGGATGACCGTCTTCGCGCCTTCGCCGATGAAGCCGCCGCGGATGCCGTGCACTTCGAACGTGGGCCGGGCCCAGACGCGCTCCAGCACCGAGTAGCCGGGCTCGCCCGTGAGCGCCAGCGAGCCGACTTCCTTTCCGCGGTACTCGTCTTCATTGAACGGCAGCGAGCGCCAGGCAGCCAACTCTGCCTCGGCCGGGGCCTTCACGCGTTCATAGAAGCGAGGGATCAGCACGCGCCCATTCTTGTGCTTGAGAGCGGTGAGGATCTCGGCGATCGCCATCAGCACGTTGGGCGCGGCGCCGCCGTATGAGCCCGAATGCAGGTCCTGCCGCGCACCCTCGACCGATATTTCGCCGTAGACCAGTCCGCGCAGCCCTGTGGTGAGCGTCGGCAGACCGGGTGCGAACATCTCGGTGTCGCAGATCACCACCGCGTCGCAGGCCAGCTCGGCCGGCTTCTCGGCGACGTAAGCTTCAATGCTCTCGCCGCCCGACTCCTCTTCGCCTTCGATGAGGAATTTCACATTCACGGGCAGAGAACCGTCCAGATGCATCAACCGCTCGACGGCCTTCACCAGGATCCAGACCTGACCCTTGTCGTCGCTGGTCCCGCGGCCGAACAGATCGTCGCCGCGCTGCTCCGGTTCGAAGGGCGGGGATTTCCACTCGTCCAGCGGATCGGGCGGCTGTACGTCGTAGTGGCCGTAGAGCAGCAGGGTAGGCTTGCCGGGCGCGCCTGTCCAGGCGCCATAGACCAGCGGGTTGCCGCCGCGGCGTGTGATTTGCGCCGTTTCGGTCATCCCGGCGCGTTTCAGCGCGGCTTCGACGAAATCCGCCGCTTTCTGGATGTCGCCTTTGTGCTCGGGCAGCGCGCTGATGCTGGGAATTCGCAGGAGCTCTTTTAGCTGCTCCAGGGCTTCGGTTTGGAATCGTTCGTCTTGGCTCATGAATCAAAACTCCAGAGTTAGCATAGCCGCTTTCCGAACCTTCCGGCACAGCATGACCACAAACAATCTGATCCACGAAAAGAGCCCCTACCTCCTGCAGCACGCCCACAACCCCGTGGACTGGCTGCCCTGGGGCGAGGCCGCGTTCCGCAAAGCGCGTGAGCGGGACAAGCCGATCTTCCTTTCCGTGGGCTACTCCACCTGCCACTGGTGCCACGTCATGGAGCGCGAATCGTTTGAAAACGAGGAGCTTGCCGCCGTTCTCAACGAGCATTTCGTACCGGTCAAGGTCGACCGGGAGGAGCGTCCGGACGTCGATCGCGTTTACATGCTGTTTGTCCAGGCCACCACGGGCAGCGGCGGCTGGCCGATGTCGGTCTGGCTGACACCGCAGTTGAAGGCGTTCTATGGCGGAACGTACTTTGCGCCCGACACCCGCTACGGGCGGCCGGGCTTTCGCACCATTCTGCTCCAGATTGCCGAGGCGTGGAAGACGCAGCGCACCAGGCTGATCGAATCCTCCGAGCAGATCCTGGGAGACCTGAGCCAATACGCAAACATCGGCGAAACGGGCGCAGCGGAGGCCCGCCTGCCCTCACCGGATGCACTCGCGGCGTGCTTCCAGGGACTGCGGCGCAGCTTTGATGCAAAGCTCGGAGGTTTTGGCGGCGCGCCAAAGTTCCCGCGGCCGGTCAATCTGAACTTCCTGTTCCGCGACTACGAGCGGACTGGCGAAGACGCCGCGCGCGATATGGCGCTGCTCACCCTGCGCCATATGGCTAAGGGCGGCATGCACGATCAACTCGGCGGCGGCTTCCACCGCTACTCTGTAGACGAATTCTGGTTCGTGCCGCACTTCGAAAAGATGCTGTACGACCAGGCGCAGCTCGCCGTCTCCTACCTGGAGGCATTCCAGATCACCGGCGACGCGCAGTACGCGAGTGTCGCTCGCGACGTTTTCGAATACGTCCTGCGCGACCTGCGCCATCCCGAGGGACGCTTCTACTGCGCCGAAGATGCCGATTCGGCGAGCGATCCCGCGCGGCCTCACGACAAAGGCGAGGGCGCGTTCTACATTTGGAGCCGCGCCGAACTCGACGAGTTGCTCGGCAAGGAGCGAGGGGCTTGGTTAGCGCGCGTTTTCGGCTGTAGGGAAAGCGGGAACGTCGATAACGACCCGCACGGCGAGTTCACTGGACGGAACATCCTGTACCAGGCGGAACCATTGGCCGAAGCGGACGCCGGGCGTTTCCTGGAGTGCCGGAGGATTCTGCTCGAAGCCCGTGGGCGCAGACCGCGACCTCATCTGGACGACAAGATCCTGACCTCCTGGAACGCGCTGATGATCTCGGCCTTCGCACGCGGTGCACAGGTATTCGAGGCTTTCGATCCGGATGCGGCGGCGCGTTACCGCGAGGCTGCGGTGGGCGCATGGCGCTTCGTGATGAAGAATCTCTGCGACGTCGAGACGAAGACGGTCTATCGCCGCTGGCGCGAAGGCGAGCGCGCCGTCGACGGCTTTCTCGACGACTACGCGGCGCTGCTTCAGGCGCACCTCGATCTCTACGAGACGACGTTCGAGGCAAGCTTGCTCGACATGGCGCGCTGGGTGGCGGACGCCATGCTGGAGCGCTTCGAGGATGCGGCCAGCGGCGGGCTTTTCTCCTCGCCGCAGTCGCCGGATCTGGTGCTGCGGTTGAAGGAGGACTACGACGGCGCGGAGCCCGCCGGCAACTCGATCGCCGCCGGCGCGCTGTTGCGTCTGGCGGGATACGCGCAGGCGGATTCGTATCGCGACGCGGCTCTGCGAATTCTGCGCGGGTTTGCTTCGCGTTTGGATAAGCAGCCGCTCACGCTGCCGCAGATGCTGTGCGCATGGATGTACGAACTCGCGCCGAAGCGCCAGATCGTCATCGCGGGGCCCTCGCCCGAGCCGTTTCTGCGGGAGATTCGCAAACGCTTTCTGCCTGCAACCCTGATTTTCGTCAACCCTTTGGAAGGCGCTCTGGGCGCAATGACGCCCGTGGATGGGAGGACTGCGGCGTACGTCTGCGAGAACTACGCCTGCCAGTTGCCGGTGACCACCGTCGAGGAACTGGGACGGATGCTGGACAGCAAGTGACCAGCGGCGAGCGCGCGCGCCGCCGCGCACGCTACGCTAGAGGTAGTCCCTGTTTCAAACATGAAAGTTACCAGTTGGCTGGGGCTCACCCTGGCTCTTTACGCCCAGGTCGCCATCGGCGCGCCTGTCGCCAAGTCGGAGAATATCCCCCAACGTTGGGTTGCCGCCGGCCCGTGGGGTGGCGGAGCGACCGCCGTTGCCGTGAACCCGGCGAATCCGCGGATGCTGCTGGCGGGTGGGCGCAACTCGCTCGTCTACCGCTCGACGGACGGCGGGAGCACGTGGACGCGGCTGGCGTTTCCCCGGCATTTCCTCGGGGCAGTCACTTCGTTGCTGTTCGACGCGAACGACGCGGGGCACTACCTGGTCGGTATCAACGCTAACGGTTCGCCGTTCTCGGGGCTGTGGGCCACTCACGACGAGGGGCAGACCTGGACCGAACAGCCCGACCTGGCTGGTTCGCCCGTGCTCGCTTTGACGGCGTGGCCGGGAGACGCGCGGGTCCTCGCCGCCGGCACGGAACAGGGCGTCTGGGTGAGCGGTGACAGCGGCGCGAAGTGGCGCCGGATTTCCAAGCCCTGGCTGCATGAGATGCGCGTTGTGACGGCCGTGGCGTTTGCGCCGCACGATCGCAAAGTCATCTACGCCGGCACGCCGCACCTGCCCTGGAAGACCACCGACGAAGGCGAGAGCTGGCAGTCGATCCACGAGGGTATGATCGACGACTCCGATATCTTCTCGATCTACGTCGACCCGCGTAAGCCCGGGCGAGTCCTGCTGAGCGCCTGCAGCGGGATCTACCGCACCGAGACCGGCGGCGTGCCGTGGACCAAGTTCAAAGGCATTCCCTCCAACCTGCGCCGGACCCACGCGGTGCACATCGATGCGGCGCATCCGGACGTGATCTATGCCGGGACGACGCTGGGGCTCCTGAAATCGAGCGACGGCGCGACCTTCAAGCGGATGAACGACCTGGCGATTCTCGGTATGGCCTTCGATCCGGCGGTTGCGTCGAAGTTTTACATCGCGGCCGAGGCGAGCGGACTGTGGAAGACGGAGGACGGGGGTAAGACTCTTCAGCGGATTGGCAACGGATTCACGACCAGACGCGTGGGGCAGATCGTGCGCGCCGGGTCCAGGCTGTACCTGACGACGCTGCAGGACGGAGATGCCGGCGGCCTGTTTTCAAGCGACGACCGCGGGAGTACGTGGAAGCTGGTGGCCGGCGCGGACATCCTCGGTGGCGAGCATTTTCAATTCCTTGCCGCCCATCCGGCCAACCCGAGAATGTTGATCGCCGGAAACACGGACCGGCTGCGGCGTTCGATCGACGCCGGCAAGACCTGGAAGGACATTGCCGGCCCCGGGGCGATGAGCGGCAGGGCCACGGGAACGAAGGAACTGGCCCGGCTCCAATGTCTGGCCGCCGCGGAAGGGGCGAAGGGCGCGGTGTTGTTTGCCGGCACCAGCCGGGGGCTGTTCCGGAGCCTGGACTTCGGTTCCACGTGGCTGGCGGCGCCAGTAACCAGCATTAAAATTGTGCCAAGCGTGCTGGGTATGACCGTGGCCGGCCAGCGCGTTATGGCGCGGACCGGCGAATCTCTCTACCTTTCCGGAGACGCCGGAGCTACTTGGAAACCGGTGAGCCTCCTATTCGCCACGTCATTGATTTATGACATTGCGCTCAGTCCGCGGGCAGGCGATGCCGTGCTGCTCGCCACCGCGCAGGGCTTGTATCGCAGCGAATCGGGCTCTACGCGATGGGATCGGGTTGCGGGCGGGCTGCAGGATGGCACCGTGGCCTCGGTGGCCTGGGACGGTAAGTCGGCCGGACGCGTGTGGTGTGTGCAGTTTGGGCAACTTTACGAGTCGCTCGACAGCGGCAGGACCTGGGCTGCCGTTCCTGGTTCCGGCATTAGTGACGCTTCTATTCGAAAGCTCTGGTCGGATGGGGCAATCGGCAGCCGTCTATTGGCCGTAACTCCCGATCTGGGAATCTTTTGTCTGGAGTTGACAGACTGAAGAAAGGTAGAATAAGGGGTTAGGAACTTTGCCATATGAAAGACCCACTCCATTCTAAACATGCCGCCTCTTGGCGGTACTCTCTATTGGCGACCGGTCTGGCGGCGGCGCTACTTGCGCCTGCCTTCGGGCAATCCGCCAAATCGGACTCGAAGGCCGAAGCCAAGAAGGCCAAGCAGGACACGCCCACGACGAAGGGCCATTGGGGCCCCGGCGATGCCCTGCCGGATAAGTTTGAACTCGGCATCTTCGGAGGCGGCAGCTTCCTTACCCCGGTGGACAAGGGCCTTGGCTACAAACTGAATGCTAGCGGGGTGTTCGGTGAGAAAGCGACCCTGAATTTCTGGCAATTTTTCGGCTTGGAAATTTTTCAGGACAACAGCTTCAACGGGTTTCAAATGAAGTCCCCCGTCCAGACCGGGTTGGCAAATTACGGGTTCGACTCCCGGATCTACCAGGAGGGCGTTTCCGGAGTTATTTACGGAAAGCGGCGCGGCTCCAAATGGCGCCCATACTTGACCGTGGGCGTCTCGATTGAGGACTTCGCGCCGACCGGAAGCGCAAAGGACGAGGCGAAGACGGGTCCCTACTCTCAACTTGGGGCTTACGGTTTGAAGAGCCTTCCCCTACCCGCATTTTCGTTCGGCGCCGGCGTCAAGGGTCACCTCAGCGATCATTGGGGCTTGGACCTGTTTGTCCGCAATGCCCTCTCCCGGGCTCCTACCTACGGCTTGCCGGACACGCCGGAGGGTGGTGGTCTGTACATTCCCAGGGGCAGCAAGATCCTGCATACGATCGTTGCGGGCGGCGTGAACTATTACTTTGGCTCCAAGCGCGAGTGGATCGAAGATAAAGTGGCTCCGGTCGATCTCGGCCCGCTGAACGGCGGGTCGCTGAGCGCGGGAACCGGAACGCTTTGCCAGGGCAAGGCGATCACAGTGCGCTCCACCGGCGCCAGCGATCCGGCTGGCCGCGGATTGACCTACAAGTGGACGGTGAACGGGCAGCCGGCTGGCGGCAACAGCCCCGAGTTGTCCTTCACGCCGGACCATGCCGGCAACTATGCGGTCGCGCTGAGTGTGGAAGCGCCGAACAATGCCGGCCTCCCGGTGCGCACCGCTTCCGCGAATACGCTTGCTTTGGGCGTGCAGGAATACAGAGCTCCGACGGTGAGTGGTTGCCAGGCCGTTCCGTCCGAGCTCGCCTATGCCAGCACTTCCAAGCTGGATGCGACGGTCACGGGTTCGGCTTGCAGCACGACGACCTTCCAGTGGACGGCCAGCGAGGGATCGCTCTCCGATCCATCCTCCGCCAGCACCACGCTGGATACCAAGGCGGTGAAGTTCGAGCAGGGCGGCAAGATTCAGGCCAAGACCGTCTCCGTGAACGGCAAGGTGACCGACGACCGCGGCGCCAGCGCCTCCTGCGACCTGGCTGTTAAAGTGAACTACGTTCCCAATGCCATCCGCCTTAGCGACATCATCTTCAGCAAGGGCAGCGCCCGCGTCAACAATTGCGGCAAGCGCATCCTGCTCGAAGACCTCGCGCCGAAGGCCTCCGATCCGGATTATGACGTCGTCCTGATCGGTCACTACGACAACGACGAAACGCCGAAGACTAAACTGCAGAAAGCCAACTCGCTCGACAAAGTACGTGTGCTGAACGCATACTCCGTACTGACCGCCGGCGCCGGCAAGAACGGCAAGGCCACCTGCGCCAACATCGACAAGACCCGCGTCAAGGTTGATTGGGTCGCCGATGATCAGACCGACGACAAGCAGCCCGGCCTGTGCGGCACATCGGCGCGCGCGGCGACCAAAGAACGTCGCGGCTCGGTGGTCTCGACCGCGGACGACAATCGCCGCGTCGAGGTCTGGCTGGTCCCGAAGGGTACGAAACTGCCGGCGGGCTTCAAGGTTAATCAGGATCTCAGTTCCAAGAAGATCCAGAGCGACCTGAAGCGGCTCGGCTGCCCGAAATAGTCGGCACCCGCAAACCCGCAACCACACGGCCCGAAGCCCATCGGCTTCGGGCCGTGTGCTATTTCAACGCTGCTGATACTGCGAACGCAGGCGTCGGAGTGGCCTGGAGCGAACCGCCTGTTTCGTCGAAGCGAAGCCGCGTTCATGGAAATCCATCTCCCCCCCGTCTGCCCGCCTGTCCAAACACCCGCGCTCTGCGGACGAGCATGAGAGGATGGCCAGACGGTTCGTTTCCAGCGCGATTGAGGTCGGTCGGGGCCCACGCCCGCTTTGCCGTGCCGCTGCACCGGCGCTGTGAACGTGCCGGATAGATTTGGCCTCGACTGGCACACCGGCACAAGCGAAGGCCGGCGTCTTGCGGCTGACGTACTGCCTGCGTCTCCTACATTCACCGGAAAATCAACGCCGTCAACCAGTTGGAGATCGTTTTGCCTCGCTTGAGGAATGCGAGACCGGAATCGTTACTTCTCGCGCGTGCTTTTTTTGAAACAGAATTGAGAATTTCTCGTCAAGTGAGATACCAATGCTTGCGTAGAAACGTTATCGGATGTGGTGCCGAAAATGATTGTAATTGCTGATGAGGTTGCATATGATTCGGTAACCAGTAATTCAGGTCCTGATTGTCCGGGTCGAAGCATTGAACGTGAAGAGGCAAGAGGACCGCTAAGGCGACTGGTTGCCGGCGGACCCGAACTTTGGGTGGGCTCGCGGAAGCGGTGATTGGAGTGTCGAAAGATTGGCAAGGCAATTGCTAATGGAACTGGTGGACCTGTGGTATCCTAACGGATTGCCACAATCGGCGTCACGCGGAACGTGGGCACGACGAAGCGGAACGTTGCTCGCGTTGTCAGAATTTATGAGCGTGAGTGGCTAAGATTGTGAAACTTTTCCGTTCCCGTGGCGTCCAAACGGAGGGTACAGCATAGTTCAGGCAATTACGAAGAACTGGGAGCAAAGAAAATGACGAAAGCAGAGTTGACCAAATATAGAAAATTCCTGGAGGACAAGCTGGCTGAATTGTCGGAGGTCGTGCGGAACCGCGAGGGAATCACTATCGAGAAGAACGCCGACGCCTTGGATGAAGTTCAGCACGCTGCCGAGCGGGAACTCGCCATTCGGAACCTGGACCGTGAGTCGCAGATGCTGCGCAACGTGCGGGGCGCACTGCGCCGCCTGGACGATGGATCGTTCGGTATCTGCATCCGCTGCGACGAAGAGATTAACCCCAAACGGCTCAACGCCGTGCCGTGGGCGCCATTTTGCATCACCTGCCAGGAATGGGCGGACCAGCAAAAGGGCCACGACGACGAGAGCGAGATGTTCGAAAGCGAACCGGCGATGGTCGCTTAATTTCTGGCCTGGATCCTCTGAATACCCAGTTTCTCTCTCAGGGCGCGACCGGACGGGGTCGCGCCCTTCCTGTCTCAAAACAAGCTCTTTCTATTGATTGATCCAGATGACCGAGTGCATGCGCGCTCCGGTTTTGTGGTCGCGGCGCCAGGAGTGGAACTCCTGCGGCTTGGCCAGCGCACCGCCGCACACCGTACATGGTGCTCCGGTGGAAATCCGCTCCGGCCGCAGTCCGGCCGAGACCAACTGCCTGAGGCTCGCCTCCGGCAGGTCGACGTGGTTTCGCCTGCCCAGGTCCTCCCGTTCGGGGAACCACGGCAAAAATTGCTGTGCCACCTCGGGTCCCACTTCGAAACAGCAGGCACGGATGGACGGACCGAAGGCGGCGATCAAGTCCGCAGGCCGGCTGCCGAACAGTTGCTCCATTTTTTCCACGGCGCGCGCGGCTATTCCGGCGACGCATCCGCGCCAGCCGGCGTGGACCGCGGCTACCACTCTCTTTTCCGGGTCGGCCAGCAGGATCGGCAGGCAGTCCGCGGACTTGACGGCGATCCGCATCTCTGGTTCCGAGGCGACCAGGGCGTCGGCTTCGAGTCCTTCGCGCCATTCGTCGCACCCTACCACGCACGCTGAGTGAACCTGCTTCAGCTCATGCCAATCGCCGCCGGGACGAGCCAGCGCCGTGCCAAAGGCGTGCCCGATCCACAGCTCCGCATCGAGCATGGGCGCATGCCAGAGGCCGTCCGAACTTCTGTAGAGAGTTGTCGCTCCGGAATTCACGCAGCCGGATTCCGCGTCTGGGCGACCATGATCTGCCGTTGGAAATCGGTCAGCATGGATTCCTCGAGCCGCACCTCGGTGGGCCGCTCAATGAGACTCATCTGATCGATCTTGTCCTGCAGCTTGAGGAGGCCGTAAAAGAGGTTCTCCGGCCGGGGCGGACATCCCGTCACGTAAACGTCCACCGGCACGACCTTGTCGACGCCTTGCAGCACCGAATACGTGTTGAAGGGGCCGCCGACGCTGGCGCAAGCGCCCATCGCGATTACCCATTTCGGATCGGGCATCTGGTCGTAGATACGCTTCAGTACCGGGGCCATCTTCAGGCTCACGGTTCCCGCGACAATCATCAGATCAGACTGGCGCGGGCTGGGGCGGAACACTTCGGCGCCGAAGCGCGCGATGTCGAACCGGGACGCCGAACTCGCGATCATCTCGATCGCGCAACAGGCCAAGCCGAACGTCAGCGGCCAGATAGAGGATTTGCGTGCCCAATTGAACACGTAGTCCACCGACGTAATCATGTAACTGCGATCGTTCGTGTTCTCCAGCATTCGTTCGTATGGCTCCGCTTTGCCCATTCTATCAGGAGTCTTCGGTCCGGTTCTATGACGCGGAAAGCGCCGCCGACGAAGGCCGAATCGTCACGCTTTGACGAGGCTGGCCCGATACCATTCGAGCGTCTTCCGCAGGCCTTCCGCAAACGTGAATTGCGGGGCGTGGCCCAGGTCGCGGCAGGCGGCCGCCGTATCCGCTTGAGAGTGCTTCACGTCGCCGGCGCGATCGGGATCGTATTTCGGCGCTATCGTGACGCCCTCAATGGCGCATAACTCACGCCACGTTTCGTTCAGCGTGAATCGACCACCGTTACCGGCGTTGTAAGAATTGCCGGAAACAACCGCGGCCGGAGCCGACGAAGCCTTGATCAGCAGCCCCGCGACATCTTCCACGTAGGTGAAATCGCGGGACTGTTCGCCGTCGCCGAAAATGGTTGGCGCGCGGCGCTCCAGCACGCAGGTCATGAAGATGGAAAGCACGCCCGAGTATTGGCTGGTCGGATCCTGGCGCGGTCCGAACACGTTGAAGAAGCGCAGGGCGACCGTTTCCAGACCCCAGCACTTGGTGAACACCGAGCAGTAGTATTCGCCGGCCAGTTTTTGCAGCGCGTAGGGCGAGAGCGGCGCCGGCTTCATCGTCTCCACTTTCGGCAGCACTTCCGAGTCGCCGTAGGCCGACGAGGACGCCGCATAGATCACTCGTCCCACCCTGCCTTCCTGGCACGCCCGCAGCACGTTGAACGTGCCGTCGATATTGGATTCGTGCGAGGGCACGGGCTGTTCGATCGACTTCGGCACCGATGGAATCGCCGCCAGGTGAAAGACCTTCTCCGCACCCGCCAGCACCGGTGCAATCGCCTGGTAATCGCAGATGTCGATAACGTGCAGATCCACATGCTCGTGCACTTCCGCCAGGTTCGACTCCTTGCCGGACGAAAGATTATCCAGCACCGTCACGCAGTCCACGCCGGCTTCGATCAGCTTTCGTACCAGGCAGCTCCCGATAAAGCCGGCCCCGCCAGTTACAACGACTTTCGACATAATTCTCCGATCGACTGTATGGAGTTTGACATTCTCAGAGGCTATCTATCAACCCCTGTAAGTACCGGATCGACTCGCTCGCGACCCGCTCCGCGCCGGGCGAGAAGTCGAACGCTTCCAACGAAATCCAGCCTTTGTAGTTCAGGCGTTTGAGGGTCCGCAGCAGTGGCGTGAAATCGTAATCGCCCGCGCCGCAATGCTTCCCGTCGGTCTCGTTGACGTGGATGTGGCGAATCAGCTCGAAGTACCGTTCAACCAAAACGGCGTGCGGCTCGGCTTCGTCCACGGCATTGTGCGTATCGAACATCGTTTGCACGCCTGGGCTGGCAATGCGGCGGACCATCGCTGCGCTCTCTTCAAGCGTGTTCAGCACGTCGCACTGTGCCCTGGGCAGCGCTTCCACCAGGATCCGGACGTTGCGCTCCGCGGCATGGGCGGCCACGGACTCCAGCCCCTTCGCGAAGCGTTCCATCGCCTCGGCGCGCGTCGAGCCGCCGATGGTGCGGCGCTGGACCGGCGAGCCGAACACCATCACGCCGCCCCCCTCTCCGCTGGGTCCGAGATCCGCGCAGAGATCGATCAGGTTCCGGATATGCAGCCACGACCGCTCCCGCAAATTCGCGTCCGGCGTGGTCACATGCAGTCCCTTGGGCGAGACCATCAGCCAGTGCAGGCCCGCGAACGAGAGTCCTTCCGCGGCAATGATGTCACGGTATTCGCGGCGTCTGGCCTGCGGGATCGTGGCCGGGTCCTCCGCCAGCGTAAACGGAGCGATTTCGATGCCCTCATAGCCGGATGCCCGAATGTGGCGGCACGTTGCCGCGAACTCCCAGCCTTCATAAACTTCGTTGCAGATGGCGTGCCGGAAACGGAATGACATCTCTTTCAGTCTAGACAATCGGAAGGCCTACGAGCCTGCTCATGACGCCCTGATACCGCGTTGCGCCGAAACAGCGACCGTTTGCTTTCATGTGGAGTCTGCCGTACCGTTAAAGCATTGCTGAACCACCCGACACGCGGTTTAGCGTATCGGGGTATTAACATCATCGGCACCCTCATGACTACACGGTACACAGCCAAACAGCTCGCCGAAGTTTCGGAGATGCTCCGATACGAACGCCATCGCAGGGGGTCTCGCCCAGAGGATGTCCTTGAATTTGAGTACCACAAGGGTGCACTCGTGGGGATACTCAAGCAAGTCAGATTCGGACGGAGTGCTACCTCCGGCAAGCCGACGAAAAAGACTATCGAGTGCGTCGACAACGGCACTGAACGCTGCTACGACGGCAATTACGACTTCGAGATCAGCGATTTTATTGTGAAGGGACAACGGATCGGAAGACTATGACGCCATCTGATCCATACGCTTAGGCACCACCACTCGGCAGGGGTTGGACATCGGCAGGAGTTGGACATAGCTTTCGGGCCGCTTTGGGGTTATCATCTGCTACCAGAGTGGAATGCCCGAAATGCCGGTTGATCAATCCCGAAGGTGCTTGGCGCTGTGATTGCGGCCATCGATTTGTCGAGGTGGAGGATTTGCCAATCCATCGACGTCACGGGTCCATCAGAATTGGATTTGCACGTCTCTATGCGGCGATTGTCGTCTGTTGGGCAGTGTTTCTTATCTTGTACATAGCCGTCGTACAGTCGTCTAACTCAAGCTCATATTCCACGATTGCGTGGGACTGGGTGGTGGCGGCCGTTATCATTCCTGCAGCTATTGGCTACGTGCTCTTTTTCGTCGTTGTTCCTTGGATCGTGAAGGGATTCAAGGGGGATGATTGAGCCGATAGCATCAACGCACATCTAGGACACCAGCCGCCTCTTCACTTCCCGGCTGCGCAGGCACGATCATAGTAAACGTGACTTCCTCGGACGATGTTCTCGACCCGCTAGACGTTGCGATCGTTGGCGCGGGACCCACGGGACTGGCCTGCGGCCTGGAGCTGAAGCGGCGCGGACTGCGCGGCGTCTTGTTCGACAAGGGCTGCCTCACCAATTCGCTCTACAACTACCCGACGAACATGATGTTCTTCACGACCCCGGAGCTGCTCGAAATCGGCGGACTGCCGATGACGTCGCTGGGCGAAAAGCCGGTTCGCGTCGAGGCCCTGAAGTATTACCGGCGCGTCGCCGAGCATTATGAGCTCGATATCCATCAGTACGAGCGCGTCGTGCGTTTCGACGGGGTGGACGGCAGCTTCGTTGTTTCAACCGAAGACCGGCTCGGCCGCCCGCACGAGGTTCGCGCGCGCAAGGTGATCCTCTCCACCGGGTACTACGACAAGCCGAACTACCTCAACGTGTCAGGTGAGGATCTGCCCAAGGTCCACCACTATTACCGCGAACCGTACCCCTATTACGACCACGACGTGCTCGTAGTAGGCGGCAAAAACTCGGCTGCCATCGCAGCCTTGGAGCTCTTCTGGACGGGCGCGCGCGTGACCCTGGTCCATCGCCGGGCACAGCTCCACGACAACATTAAGTACTGGATCAAGCCCAACATCGAAAACCGCATCAAGGCCGGCGAGGTGCTCGGCTATTTCGAGTCCTCACTGACGCGCATCGATCCGGAGACGGTCACCTTGCAGACGCCCGAGGGCAAAGTCGTCTTGAAAAACGACTTCGTGTTTGCGATGACGGGCTACCATCCCGACACGGAGTTTCTGGAGCAGCACGGCATCTATTTTGACGAGCAGACGCTCCGGCCGAGACTGAATCCTGACACCCTCGAATCCGAGCGACCGGGCGTCTATCTCGCCGGGGTGCTCGTGGCCGGCATGCACACCAACGAAGTTTTCATCGAAAACGGGCGATTCCACGGCGGCCAGATCGCCGCTGACATTGCGCGCTGCCTGCGTGCGTGAACTCCAACTTCGTTCGTTAGCACAGAACCGCGAATGAAAAGAGCGGTCCCTTGGGTCTTCCTCCCGCGCAGTGGTTCTCAACTGGAATCGCGCTTTCCTCGACAACAACGCGGCGCGGAGGCCGCCTCCAGGGGACCGCTCGCTGTCGTTCGCCGTTCGGTGCCGGGGGCATGTGGTAACGCTCGGCCCTAGTTTCTCGCCCCGTCAGAACTCGCTGAAGCAGAAGACTGTATTAGAGCCCTCCGGCGACAGGCAGTATTCCCCGTTGTCGAGCGGCTCGTTCACTTCCACCTTGAACAGCCGGTTGTCCAGCGGCGTCACCAGTATGAAGATTGGTTTCGCGTTGTCCTTCCTCTTACGCGACTCCGCAGGCAGGGACAGTGTCCTCTGCCCGCCCCTGGTCTCCATCTTGAACAGCGAAAGGCGCTCGGGGTTGATCTTGTCCGACTCGAAGAGGAACGCCGGCTCTGGAATGGGCGTCCTGGTCGGCGATGCCTCGCCGGACACGGTGTAGTTGGTTTCGCTCTTGCCCCGCGACTCGCGCGCCTCTTGCGTTTCGACCGGAATCAACTGGCTGGCGTGCACGAGAAACGGGACATCCGGCTTCGGGGGCCGGGGACCGGAATATTTCTTCTGGGCGGCCGCGGGCAGAGCGGTGAGCACCAGCAATGCGGCGGCGAGAGTCGCGATCGACTGCTTCATAGCTTCAGGTTCTCCCAATTCCGACGCTCCGTCGAGCACCAACGTTGCAGCGAATCTCTCCAACCAGGCCAGGCGGAAATTCAGGAATCCCGCAACTGCCTGTCTGTTCATTCCCCGGGTGGCGGAGCCGCGGCGGTGTGAACGCTACAGCGGCTTCTGTTGCGCCAGCCAGGGCAACAGTTTCGGATCGGTGAAGTCCGGCATGGTCAGGGCCGCCTGCGGGTATTCCTTCTCCGTTGTCAACAGGCCCACGACACGCCCGCCCGCGCTCAGCGCCGCCTGGATGCCGCCCGGCGAGTCCTCGAAGATGACGCAGTTGCGCGGCTCCACGCCGATCCGCGAGGCAGCGGTCAGGAAGATCTCGGGATGCGGCTTCGCGTGCGTGACCTGGCTACCGTCGACGATCGCGGAAAACAGCGGCCGCAGTCCCGCGTGGTCCAGCACGAAATCGACATTCAACGGCTCGGCGTTGGTGGCCAGCGCCAGCGGGATACCGCACCCGTGCGCCGCGCGCAGCAACTCGCGCACCCCGGCGACGTAGCTCTGCTCCAGCACCGGCGTCATCAGCTCGCGGTACAGGCGCTCCTTGGCCGCGCCGTGTTCCATTACGTCCGCCTCACTCAGGTCCGCGCCGAAGATCTCATGCACGATCTGGTCGTTACGCTTGCCGAGCATCCGGAAGATCACGCTGGTGTCTTCGACGCCGTGCCTTTCGAGGTACGCAATCCAGGCCTGCATGTGCAGGTCCGTGGAGTGCAGCATCACCCCATCCATGTCGAAAATGAGGGCTAGCCCGCGGGAGAGTGTCAGTTTTTCAAACACAAAACGGGATGATAGCATGCGCCCTCCGGGAGCGGGCCGGGTCTCTTTGAGGAGGTGTTTGAAACTCGTGGATCGTGAATAAGATTTGGGGGGCGAAAACTCCGGCTAGAGGGTATACTCCGCACAGGAGACCCTTATGTCCCAGACCGTCTTCACCACGCTTCTCGCGGCCTCGCTGCTGACGCTTGTGAGCTGCGGCGGCTCTCAGCACGCCGCCACTGAGAAATACTACCTGGTTGCCACCAACGTGAAGGTTCCCTACTGGCAGCAGGCCGCCGCGGGCTTGAACCGTGCCGCCGCCCAGTTCCAAGTCAAGGCGGAATTCGTCGGGCCGGAGTCTTACAACCCGAAGGCGCAGCACGAACAATTTCTCGCCGTGATGGGCAAGAAGCCGACGGGAATTCTAGTGTCCGTGAGCGATCCCACCGTGCTCAAAGACGACATCGACGACGCCATAACGAAGGGAATCCCGGTGATCACCATCGACTCGGACGCGCCCCAGAGCAAGCGGCTGACCTTCATTGGAACTGACAACTACAGAGCCGGCGTCATGGGCGCGAAGGTCGTCGCGGAAAAGCTCCAGGGCAAGGGCGCTGTCATCGTCTTCACTATTGATGGACAGGGGAATCTCGAAGACCGGTTGCGCGGTTACAGGGACGTGTTCGCGGCTCACCCGGGTCTCAAGATCACAGAGTCCGTGAACATGCAGGGCGATCCGCGCATCGCTTTCGACAAGACCAAGGAGTTCCTGGAGAAGAAGACCAAGGTTGATGCCTTCGTCTGTCTGGAAGCGATTGCGTGCCCGGAAGTGGCCGACGTGCTGGATCGCCAGAAGGCGGCCAGCATTGTGGTGGTCGCCATGGACACCGACCAGCGCACGCTCGAAGCGATCAGGAAAGGGTTCATCACGGCCACCATCGGCCAGAAGCCTTTCACTATGGCGTTCCTGGGCCTGAAGCTGCTGGATGACCTTCATCACAATCCGATCATGCCGTTGGGCCGGAACTGGTCGCAGGACTCTTTCTCCCCCGTTCCGACCTTCGTGGATACCGGAGCGACCCTGATCGACAAGAGCAATGTCGAGCAGTTCATCGAAGAACGGAACTCGGCGACGGCCCAATAGGGGGGGGTCTGGCGGCGGTCGCTGGAACGGAGCGCGAAGCGTGCGGGAGCCGTGATCGCCCTGCTGGCAACCCAAGAGGATGAACGCCCGATGACTTTCGCGTGAGCGCGCCCCTGGGATCGCCGATCTCCAGATCGGCCCCGTCCTGCTCACACTTCGACCGCCGGCAACTACCGTCCAGCTTCCGTGTGCGCGACTGTACATTTGAATTGCCGCTCACTTGGGCAAACGAAGCCGATCCGGAGATCGGCGTTCCCGGCAGGGATGGGAGCGCCAATCTCCAGATTGGCCCCTATCGCCGCGCAGCCTGCGTCCGGAGCTTTTACGAAGACTTTACAACGGGCGTGTAATCGCCGCATCAGGCCTTCCGTCAGACTGTCTTGATGCTGGCCGGCAGGTCGGAAAACGGAGGAGAGCGCGCCCTCGTGCCGTCAAGCGGGAGCGTTGAATGGCGCTGTGATTAACGGAGAGTATATCGTCGTCGTTCTACCGGCTTACGACTCGGCGCAAGCCATCGTGCTCGGGGCTCGAATCGGCGAGATCACCCGTCCCTCGTCCCATTTTCGGGAAGCGCCGTCCTTCAACCTCAGGCGCAGTATCATTTACGGTATTGGGGTGCTCAGAACCACAATTCAATTCTGTTTGGCCAAGTGGAGGATCTATCGGAAACCTGTTCTCCGGTTCTCTGCCTGGGAGCCGCGGCGAGCGCTGTTTTTTCTCGTCTCGGAAGACCGCTTCCGGCCGGCCTGAATTGGACAGCCGTTGCCGGACCGCCAAGATTACGGCGGCTGCAGGATTCGCCGCGCTCTTCCGTCCCCAGCCATTCAAGACGGCTGGCGGCGGGGTTGCACGTTGGTCCGCGCAGCGAAAGACTCGTGAAGAAAGACCATGCGCCCGTCTCGGATTTTGAAACAATTCGGCGCTGTTGAATGGTGGCCATGGAACCTGCCGCTCGCCTCGGTGCTCGCGCTGTGCGTGGCACGCTTCTGGGTGATGCCCCTGTTTTCAAGCTATTGGATCGACGAGATGGCGACCTTGTTCGTCGTGCGCCAGGGCGCCTCCCATCCTTCCTTCGCCGTGGCTCCGCAGGTTCCGCAGTCGCTCTACTACGTGCTGGCGGGCATCGCCGGTCGGCTCCTCGGCTTTGGCGAAGCGGCCATGCGGCTGCCTTCATTGCTCGCGATGGGCGTGGCTCTGTGCTTCGTGGCCCGTCTCGCCGCACGCTTGATTCATCCCTCGGCGGCCTGGTTTGTCGTGTTTGGCTGCCTGTCGTTGAGGGGTATCAACTACCAGGCCGCGGACGCACGCCCCTACGCGCTCGGCAGTTGCGTGGCCGCGGCCGGTGTGTGGTTTCTGGTTCGCTGGTTTGACACTTGCCGCTGGCGCGACGCGGCTCTGTTTGTACTCTTCGGCGCGCTGCTGTGGCGCATCCACCTGATCTACTGGCCGTTCTACCTGGTCTTTGCCGCTTACGCCCTGGCTCGGATCGTCTTCCGCGAGACCGGCGTCACCTGGCGCCAGGCGCTCGCGGCGTTCGCCGTTCTGGCCCTGGCCCTGACGCCCGTGGCCTTGAACGCGCTGACGCTGTTGCCTCAAGCCGGGCTGCACGTGATCGCCGGCCTGCCTACGTTGCGCAATCTGTTGCTTGCCGTCAAACTCGGGTTCGTCGCCACCTGTGGCGCCGCGGCGTTCCTGCTGCACTATGCTTTCAAGTCGCGGCGAGCCAGGCTGAGTAACCGGCCGGCTGAATCGCAACTCCCATCCTCAGCTTCGCTGCTGCTGATCGCCGGCTGGTGGTTGTGCCAGCCTCTCAGCCTGTTCCTGTTCTCGTGGCTCACGGGCGACAGCGCGTTTATCGGGCGCTACGTTTCCGTCGCGCTTCCGGGCGCGGTACTGGCCGCGGCGGCCGTGGCGGCCCCGTTTGTGGCCGATGCGCACTGGAGGCCCGCGGCCCTTGCGCTGGGCCTGGGCGTTCTTGTCCTGCTCGGCGGTTGGGACGCCGTCTGGCCGCGGCATGAGCACTCGGACTGGCGGCTCGCCGCTCGCAGCGCCAATCGTCTGGTTCTGGACCCGGCGACGCCGGTCATCGTCCCGAGCCCGTTCATTGAAGCCCGGCCGCCCGTCTGGCGTCCGGACTATCCGCTGAGTTCCTTCCTGTATGCCCATCTGCAGGTGTACGGGCTTCAGGGCCGGGTTTATCCGTTCCCCTATGACGCCTCTCCACAGGTGGAGGATTTCGCCGCCGGATTATCCAGGCAGACCCTTGCGCCCTCCAGCCGGTTCCTGATCTTCGGACCGGAGTCTGCGACCGGCTTCTGGCGCGATTGGTTTGCCGCTCGCCCGGAGTTAGCCGGATGGCGGTGGCGCCGCCTCGGGCCGTTTGGCGATGTCGATGTCGTCGTTTTCGAAAAGCCCACCAGCCGTGCGACGCGGGCCAGAGGCCGGCGTCATTGGGCGGGCGCCTTCCTTTACGCCGGCCGCAGCCAGCCGAGCCAGTCAATGACTGCTACCAGTAGCCCCGCCGCTCCCAGAAATGTCCCGAACGGCAGCTCGTAGGACAGCACTTTCTTCCGGTTCCAAACCGTCCAGACCACGCCCAGGACGCTGCCCGCGACGCCGGCCACGATCAGCGTGAGGATCGTGCCCTCCAGTCCCAGGAACGCCGCCATCATCCCCAACATGCGGGGATCCCCATCGCCGAGCGGATCGATCTCGCGCTTCCACAGCCGGTTCAGCCGCTTATAAAACCACCCGATGAACCACAGCAGCAGTGCGGCCGAAACCGAAGCGATACCTGCTTCGGCCAGTCCGGCCATGATGGGCGAATGCAAGTCCAGAAGAAGCGAAACGATCCCGGCCCGCGGCGGCGCCACGGCGGCGAAAGCCAGCCCCGCGAGCCACCCGCCCAACGTGAATTCGTCGGGCAGGATCCGCGTCTCCAGATCCATGGTGGAGAGTGCGACCAGAATGAACCCGAACACGCACCACTTGGCTCCGGCCCAACCCGCTCCGTTCCAGTGCACCGCGGCCCAGAACCATACGCCGGTCAGCGCTTCCACCATCGGGTAGCGCCACCCGATCGCGGTGTGGCAGTACCGGCAGCGCGCGCGCAGCAGCACAAAACTCAGCACGGGGACGTTGTCGTACCAGGCGATCATGTGTCCACACTCGCGGCAGTGCGAACGCGGGCTCACCACCGATTCGTCCGCCGCCATGCGCGTAATGCAGACGTTGGCGAAGCTGCCGAGCAGCAGCCCGAAAACCGCGGCCAGAACTTCGACCAGGATCTGATACTCCATTGGTTTACCTCAAAGCTTCGCGATAGCACTCGATGGTCCGGTCGACCATGTGTTGCGCGGTGAAACCCTGCTCCACCATCGCGCGGGCGTTGCGAATGATGCGCTCGGTCAGCTTCGGATCTCCTTCCAACTCATTGACCGCTTCCTGGAACTGCCGGACGGTATTGCCGGCGAGCAGCCCCGTGCGGTGGTCGTGGACGATCTCGCGCAGGCCGCCCACATCGCTCGCAATCACGGGCACCCCGCAGGCCATCGCCAACAATGCAGCCGAGCCCAGTCCCTCCGACGCCGTGGGATAGAGGAACATCCGCGCGTCTTGAAACGCGCGCCGCAAGTCGGTGACAAAATCGATGTCGAGCGGGAGCTGTTCGAGGAGCAGGCGGCACTTGCCCGGATCGCTGGAATCCAGGGCCACGACTCTGCCCTCGCGGCTGCTGGTCGCGGGCGGTAGGTCCACGCCGTCGTAGACCACCTGCAGTCGTTCTTCGGGAATCCCGGCCGCCCGCAGCACCTCGGCTACGGTTTTCGAAACACACAGAAAAAGCCGCGCGGAGGCGTACTTTTTCGATGAGAACCACGTTTTTTTGACAGAAAACGCCACCCGCCGCGAGACCACGAACGGCGCCCTCGACGCAAGCCATGCGAAGGTGTGCGCGTGCGCGTCGTGGCAATGCGCCAGGTCCGCCCAGCGCGACTCGCTCCACAACGAAGTCCAGCTCAGCCCGCGCGTCTCCAGACCGCGAGACGCCGCCTCGCGGTCGAGCGGTGAATTGCGGACCGCCATCAGCCGCACTTCGACCCCGCGCGCTTCGAGGCCGGCGAGCAACCGCAGTACCTGCAATTGCCCGCCGCGCAGAGTCTCACCCGAGTCGATATGCAGAATCCGCATGATCAACGCCAACTCATGAAGCGCGCCTTCGCATACTTCAGAAACGTGTAGAGCGAAGCCATATAGGCAATCGCCAATCCCTCTACGCCATCCAGATAGCCGCCCTGCAGGAAGTAGGTCCGAACGAAGGTCCAGGCCGGATCGACCAGCAGCCGCCGCGTGCCCACCGGTTTACCGCGCGCCACCACTTCCTCGGCGGCGAGTGTCGTGTAGCGGTCCATCGATTTCAGATGCTCGCTGAGCGATCCGCATGTGTAGTGCAGCAAGTTGCCGTTCAGTTCGCCCACGCGGCCCTCGGAAACCACGCTCTCGTGGACGTATTCGCCTACCCACTTGGCGTGGCGGCGGTCGAAGAGACGGATCTTGCGATCGGGGTACCAGCCCGAGTGCAGAATCCACTTCCCGAGGTACTGCGCCAACCGGGGGAAGGTATAGGCGTCGAACTGCGGGCCGTTCTTTTTGATCTGCCAGATTTCGGCTTCGAGTTCCTCGCTCAGGGCCTCATCGGCGTCGATGGAAAGAACCCAGTCGTTTGCCGCCTGATCCGAGGCGTAGTTCTTTTGCCCCGCGTAACCACGCCAGTTGGCCTCGATCACGCGTGCGCCATACTTTTCGGCGACTTCGACGGTGCGGTCGGTGGAGCCGCTGTCCACTACCAGGATTTCGTCGCAACAGCGCAGGCTCTCGATGGCTCGTGGCAGGTTCCGCTCTTCGTTCAGCGTGATGATGGCCGCCGAGATCTTCATGCTTGTTCCGGGCGAGCCCCATAAGGGCCTGCGTGCTGGGGTGGCGGCACATGATACGGGCCTCGAACCCGCCGCTCCGTCGAAGGTCGCGGCCATCGTCGTGGGGCAGGCTTCAGCCTGCGCGGGGCTTGAGCCCCGCAAGAGTCCCTACGGACCAGCTGAAGCCGGTCCACAGACTGAAGTCTGCCCCACGACGATCCTGCAGTCGCGAGGGTACGCGATCTTCCATCAGGATGAACATGGCGTCTCATGGCGGATCCGGCTAATGCAACCACTCCTGCGGGTCATTGTACTGGAGCGGAGCGGGCATGAAGGCCAGTATGAAGATCAGCACCGCTACGATGAGTAGCGCCTTGCGTTTCCAGTCCAGGCGCTCGTCGTCGTAAACGGGGAAATGACGGCGGCCCACCAGCAACAGCACGCCCGCCCAGAAGAACCACGGCCAGAACAGGAAGCCCAGCACCGCCAGTACGGCGATGGTCCCAAACGACACCCAACGGTGCCGCTCGCCGAGCCACGAATACACGATGTGTCCGCCATCGAGCTGGCCCACCGGCAGCAGATTCAGCGCGGTGGCGAGCAGTCCGACCCAGGCGGCGCGCGCCACGGGATGCATGTTCAGATCGGCCAGGTTCGCTCCCGGGAAAAGCCATGCGCCGATCCACTGAATGGCGAGCGGAAGTCCCAGCCGGGCGTCACCCGCTTCTCCCAGTCCCGGCACCACACGAGACAGCGCCAATCCGATGCCGAGCGCCGGCAGGAGAAAGATGAATCCGGCCAAAGGCCCCGCGATGCCGACGTCGAAAAGCTCGCGGCGGCCCTTCAGCGGCGAGCGGAAGCGGATGAACGCGCCAAATGTGCCGATGAAACTGGGTGCTGGCAGGAACCACGGCAGAGTACACAGCACGCCGTGATAGCGGCAAGCAAAATAGTGCCCGAACTCGTGCGCCAGGAGGATCAGCAGCAGCGCCAGCGAATAGGGCAGACCGCTGAGCAGAAGGCTGGGCTGGTGGATCAGATCGGAAAACGCCATCAGATCCTCGGCGAAATCGAGCCCCGGCGAATTGTGCTCAAAGTGAAACGCCACACGCGAGCCGATCGCGGTGGTGCAGAGCAGAGTCAGCAGGAAGAGAACGAGCGGAATCAGAACTGCCCGCACTTGACGCAGGCGTGAGTTGTCGCTTTCCACGGTTCAGGCCAAGGCCGGGGGAGACCTTTAGTCGAGCGCCTGCAATTCCTTGCCCGGCTTGAAGCGGACCGCCTTCCCGGGCGGGATAGCCACTTCGGCGCCGGTGCGCGGATTGCGGCCGATACCGGTCTTGCGGGGCCGGACCGTGAAGATGCCGAACCCACGAAGCTCAATCCGTTCGCCTTGGGCGAGTGCGCGCTTCATGGACTCGAACACGGTCTCGACAGCCATCTCGGCCTTCGTCTTGGTGATGCCGGTCTTATTGACGACCTCATTGACGATGTCGAGTTTTATCAAGATGAGCCTCCTTGGACGCCGGGCCCTTCAGGCGCTCGCGAGCGTCGCGTCAAAGTGCATGATAGGATTAGGGTTACAGGCTTGTCAAGCACCTCTTTTCAGATCACCCATGAATAGTTCCTCTCCTGGCCGGATCCTGCACCCCGAAGAGTTCCGCAGAGCGTGCGCGCGCTACGCCACGGGCGTCACCGTTGTGACCGTGCAGGGCCCGGATGGAACGCCCCAAGGGCTGACCGTGAATTCGTTTACTTCGGTGAGCCTGGAGCCGCCTTTGCTGTTGGTCTGCATCGCTAAGACGGCCACGGCATATCCTGCCTTTCAGGCTGCAAAGGGCTTTTCCGTCAATGTTTTACGGGAAGATCAGATCGATCTCTCTCAGCACTTCGCGTCGAGCAAAGCCGAGCGGTTCGCGGGGCTGGCCTGGCGCGAGGGACTGCACGGCGCGCCCGTCCTGGACGGAGTTCTGGCGGTGCTGGAGTGCACCATGCACGCTTCGTTCGATGCCGGGGATCACACCGTTTTCCTCGGCTTGGTGGAACACGCGGAATCTCACGATGGCGTGCCGCTGCTGTACTTCGCGAGCGCTTACCGGAAACTGGGGTAGCTTCCTGGACGCGCGGTGGCACAGATCTCTCCCAGGATCGCGAGCGTTCACGCCGAATCATGAATAATGCAAACGCGGGGCAAGCGTGGGCGCCAGGCAGCCGCCGCTTGAGGAACATGCGTCATGTTCCTCAAGCGGCGAAACCGCGCTAGCGCTTCGGGACCGATACAGTGATGTTGCGGAACATCAGACCGCCGGTGTGGTCGCCCTGGATGTAGAAGGGCCCCGGTTCGCCTTCGTTGGCGTCAAGCGCGCCGCCGGTAATGCCCTCGATCTCCTGGTGGTCGATGACGGTGACGCCATTGCGGACCACGGTCACCGTGCGGCCCACCAGAGTCAGATCGAAGCTCTCCCACTGACCCGGCGTGCGGGGCACGTCCTTGGGCGTGATGCGCCCGTAGATGGAGCCGATACGGCGCTCGGGCGGATTGTAGGTGAGAGGCTCGTACTCGATCTGAACCTCATAGCGGCCGCGCAGGTAGAAGCCGCTGTTGCCATGCTCGGGACAATTTACCTCGAAGTGCACCTTCACGTCTTCGAACTTGCGTGTCGTCTTCAGATTGGCGCCATGCGCTTCGTTCACCAGCATGCCGTCCTTCGCAACCCAGTGACTGTTCTTCACGTCACCGATGGGTTCCCATCCGGTGAGATCCTTGCCATTGAACAATGGCTCGGGCGCCGTCCAGGCTTTCGGCTCTTTGCGATTCAATTCGGGCGCCCGAACGCCGGCCAGCGGCATGGTCTTGTCGCCCTGCTTCTGGACGCCGGTGAGCTTATCGCCGGCTGCGTCGAGTTCCCACGTGGTGGCGGGATGGTTGCCGGACGCCGGGGAGAGGACCAGGGTCAGGTGCGAGCCATCGGCCTTCGCATCTTTCACTTCGTACACATTGCCGCCGGTGGGCTGATACCACACGTCGAGCCCGCCGCCCTTCTCCGTTACGCCGATCCAGGCGGCGCGATTGCCGGTTGGGGAGGGTATATTGAAATCCCAGCGTCCCACCAGGGGGCTGCTCCTCTTTTGCGCGTAAGTCGGCGCCAGGAGCGCGGCAACAAGCATCAATCCGGTCGCAAGCTTCTGCATGTTGGCAGTTTAGTACAGACGCGCAGCCTCCGTGGCGCGCGAGCGATGCGGACGCTCAACGGCGCCGGGCGCGGGCTGCACTTCACCGCAGCGCTTATACTCGCGAGTTGGCTACCGCGGACCGGGTTAACCGTTCGCGTTGACCGCCGCTTATGGTGGGGCCCGGCTCCGTGCGCTCCCCCTGGCCGCGCCGTCGGACCGACGAGGGGCTGGTCCGCGGACGAGGGCGTGCGCCCCACGCCCTCGCGCGGGTCGTCACCGTTTCGCTATCTTCGTATGCAGTGGCACTTGCGATCGGAATGATTCTATGAACGAGCAGACTCCCGCCGTTTACAACGCGTTGATCGATGCATTCCGCCAGGCCCGCGTGCTGGTGGTCGGCGACATCATGCTGGACCGCTATATCTGGGGCAATGTCACCCGGATCTCGCCGGAAGCGCCGGTGCCCGTGGTGGCCAAAATGCGGGAGACGCAAGCCGCGGGCGGCGCCGCCAACGTGGCTCTGAACGTATTGAGCCTGGGGGGGCAGGCCGAGATCGTTGGCGTGCTGGGCAGCGACGCTTCCGGCGAAGCATTGCGCGAGATCCTGAAACAGTCCGGTCTGCGCACGGACGGTCTGGCCAGCGAGGCGGGGCGGCGCTCCACCGTGAAGACCAGAATCATCGCGCACAGCCAGCACGTCGTCCGCCTGGACGAGGAAAGCACCGGGAACATTCTCCCTGAGACGGAGCGGTTCATCGCCGCCTATGTGCAGGGCCGGCTGAGTGAATGCGATGTCGTCGTGCTCTCGGACTATGCCAAGGGCGTCCTCACCGATTCGCTCGTTCAGCGGATTATAGGGCTGTGCGGCACGGTTTCAAAACCCGTCGTCGTGGACCCGAAGGGAGTGCACTACGACCGCTACGCGGGCGCATCCGTCGTCACGCCGAACAAGTCGGAGGCAGCCAAGGCCCTCGGGCTCGACGGGCCGGGCTCGCATTCCACTTCGAGCCTGGGAATCCGATTGCTCGAAGCCTTGTCCGTCGACGCCATTCTCATCACGGAAGGCGAGGCGGGCATGACGCTGTTCGAGCGCGGCAAACAGCCGGTTCATGTGTCGTCCATCGCCCGCCACATCTACGACGTCAGCGGAGCCGGCGACACGGTCATCGCCGCGATGAGCCTGGTGTTGAGCGTGGGCGGCGACCTGCTCGCCGCGGCCACTCTGGGCAATACCGCGGCCGGCGTGGGCGTCGAACAGATGGGAACCACCGCCGTCACCGCAGCGACGCTGCGGGATGCTCTGGAGAAGCGCGCCGCCGCGTTCCGTCCGGGCAGCCATTAGCAACTCGCGCTCACGGCAAGCCGGGAGCAGGTCTGCTACTGGATGTCGCCGAAGTGCACCTTCTCTTCAGCGTCCGGCCTGTCGAGGACCTGGATGGTTGTGGCGGGGCCCAGATCCGCCGGGTCATCCCAGGCGCTCAGAGCCCACACAATGTCCTTGTCCGGAGTGAACTCCAGAGCCTGCACGGGTGGGTTATTCTTGTCCACCGTCGTGTTCCAGGTGTTGACCCAATTATTCACCAGGGTGTTGCCGCTGGGCAGGCGGGTCGCGATCTGGAAGCCCTGAATCTGGTAGGCTGGCGCGTCTTCGGCTTTCAGCGACCAAACCACTCTCCGGTTGGGGTCCACCTCAAGGACAAGCTTCTTGTTGGTCGTGATGAGGGTGTTGCCGTTCTTGAGCCGCTCGGCGGACCAGGGACTGTCCACGTCGTAGGACCATACCTGCTTGCCGGCCGAGTCGTACTCCACCACTTTCTTCATGTCCATGTGCGCAACCAGAACGGTGCCGGCGTCGGTCAGGCGGGCGTGGCGAAACTGGCCGTGAACGCTCTTGGGGTTGCCCACGGAGAGAGTGAACTCGCGTTCGACCTTTCCGGTCCCGATATTGACCACGCGGAGCAGGGCTGGATCGCCATTCTGGATGAAGAGAACATGCCCTGTGCCAATAGGCTGCGCCGTGTGGATTTCGGTTCCTTGAGGAGCGTCAAAATTCCACACCACATTCTTGTTCTGTGTGATGAGCGTCACTCCGTACTGGTGCGCGAACAGAATATTGCCGTTCGACAAAAGTACCGCGTCGCTGATTTCGCCCTTGCTGTTCGGATCCACATAGGACCAGACCACGCGACCATGCTTGACGATGAACATCTGGTGCTGCTTCTGTTCGCCGGCATAGAAGAACTCATGCTGGCGGAGGCCTTTTCCGGGCAGGTCGGACGGAGCCAGCGGCGCGTTCTGCGCGCACAGCGACGCGGCCAGAAGGAATCCGCAACCGAGGCTGAGCGCCCATCGGGGCGTCGTGGATAGCGAAGAAAGGCGTGTTGGTTGAATCATTGCTGGTACCTGCGGCGCGAGCTCTTTCAAGAACGTGAAGACCGGAGATCCGTG
>Ga0315272_10000225_pt1 | contig 27374 bp, 56 predicted proteins | sample C3_middle_MG_FD_203918 | JGI IMG/M metagenome (GOLD analysis project Ga0315272, IMG submission 203918) | Sediment microbial communities from Yellowstone Lake, YNP, Wyoming, USA - C3_middle | ecosystem: Environmental > Aquatic > Freshwater > Lake > Sediment | place: USA: Wyoming | collected...
AGGGGGGGGGTGGATGATTATGATGATGATAGATGGGCAGGGCATGGGGCAGGCCGGGCTATGAGATTTGTGGCTTTAAGCGTTGGGCATTTAAAGGGGGGCGTATAGATAGCTATGCATGCAACATACGACAGGCGGGCCGACATACTCTCGGTCAGAACTAGATGCGGCAACCCCAAACACGTCATAATCGGACACGGCACATTCGTCATATTCGCCGACGACAACGGCATATGGCAGATAGACCTAGAAGCCGAAACCTGGGATGACGAAAACATAGAAGAAACACTAAAGAAAATAAAAGTAGAAACAATATGAACTACACACGTGAAGACTTCATAAGGGGAATAGCATTATATGGAGGATTAGATACAAAGCGGATAACATACCTATCATTCTTAGTACAGTACAGCATATACAACATAGGCCCCATAAATATCGCTATTAAATACACACACGACGGACAACCAATAACACGAAACAGATTCTACATAGGATACAACTCAGTAATAGAAATGGAATACATACCAGAACCCCTAGACATGATAGGCCCAAACAACCTACCACCCAACATAAAAAACAGAATAGTAAAGATATGGTATAAACACATCACGAAAAACACATGGCAACTAGCTCACCTAATACGCAAAAAACTACGTCTAGAACCAGTAGAAAAGTGGAGAGACTACACAGGCATGGACATAGACCATTACCTACACGTAGAAAAATTTAAGATAATAAAGAAAGAGATATAGTTAAGCAACAACTTTCAACGCAATTAAGGTAGACACTATATGCATAATCGTCGCACTACCACTACGACACATGTCGTCATAAATATCAGCAACAGCAAAAAACAGAACCGCAACCTCAAGATACAGCCACTTAACCACTGAATAATTTACAAATATACTGATAAGCGCAAATATAAACGCCAAAACATTAACAGCCATAACAACCACACTCACAGAAGAAGAACACGACCTTCTACACTCCATAGTCACCACCTCGCTTTTTCCAACATCTTCCTAGCCTTCTCCTTATCCACGTGGTAGTAGTCAGCAAAGTCAATCTCCACATTAATTATACGCCCCCACTCATCTAACCCCACAATCACATCGGCCTTACCAAATATCACCTCCCTAGGCACGTCACTACTACGCCTAATAATCAACACGTCATCCACAAACTTAACAGTAACATTATCAACACCAATTTTCACATCATGCCGCTGAGGAACATCATACACATATATCGGAACAGTAAACACGAAACTCATAACTCACCCAATAATAACCTCACCCGGTATTCTATTATGCAGATTATCTATCTTAAACACATACTCAATAATTTCATCATCAGTCATCACAGACGTTACGCCCATCACGTAGTCAATCACCTCCTTAACCTCCACAGGAATCTCCACACTACCAGAACCAACATATTCATACACAACACCATAATCTACAATCCTCCTATCAACTAAATCACCCATCCACAACTCATCAAGCACCTTATACAGCTCACTCGATACCGGGCCATACTTATACAGTTTCCACTTAAACAACGAATGTCCATACCTCCTATACAGCTCCCTATCCACAAGATACGTAATATACCTAATCATCCTAGACTCTAAAGGCCCATATTTCTTGATCATATACAGAACCGCATTATGTTTGGTATCCATGTTAGAACTAAAGCAGGGGGTTAAAAAAACTCAACGTTTAGAACTTCACCATGTCGTAGCCCAACCCAGTAAGCACACCTGCCAGAAATGTACCAACATCCTTAGCAGCATTACTATTGTTAATCCTCCAGTCAAACGTCTGATATGTTACATACATCACCGACACCAGCCAAGCCCACACCGGGTCAAGACGCGTAATAAACATACCAACACCAAAATGAACTGGGTCACCAGCCCACCAAGGAATCTCACTCACTATCGCATATCTATACAGAATCCTACCAACAATATGTAGCCCAAAAATTAAAAAAGCGATAAACGTTATTGGATCCATTACAATGCCCTAGCTTCGATCCTAGCAGAAAGTCTAGCCAACTGACCCAACACGTTCCCAATCGCGTAACCAACGTTACCATAAGCCCACATCACCGTAAACTCTCCAGGCGCCAAGAAGTAAACCAAGAACGTAAGCAGAAACGTATTAACCACGTTGCCGAAGAAGCCAGTCACGTCAAGCAAACCAGCAAACAGACCAAACAAAGCAGCTACAAACAACACATTACCAGCAACACCAAACGGCTGAATCGGAACATAACTGTAACCAACCCATCCACCTATGACCGCCAGCAACGTGGCCACTATATACCTAACAATTCCACCCATAGTAAAAAATATCACATCCATTTATAAACTTTTAAACCACCAAGACGTAGTAATCCATTTTATACGTACAATACTCCCTAGCCTCATTAATAGACATAATGTCATCAGTCTGAGGCTCATACACCACAGGATCACCATTCTGAGGAAACAGAATATTATAGCTATGGGCACATTTAGGGTCACTAACATCAATCACGAAACCAACCGCATTAATCAAAAATACTGCTGCTGTATTGCTTTTGAAACGCCACGCATAGTCATCACAATCCCAGTAATCCGTAATGTATTGACGCAGATTAGTAGCATCCCACTGAGCAATAGTCCTAAACCCGTCAAGCGTTGTGGTTCTATATCGATTATCCAGAATCCAAACTGTCTGTGGAGGCGGCAGCTTATTTATCTGTTGCATTAACCAATCCCTATCCTCCTCAAACGCTTGAACGTCAGGAATATTCGCCTTCTCAGCAATAGCTTTTGATAGCTGTAGTACCTTATCCGAAAGATCAGCCAACAACTTCTTGTAGCTCATTCACTGCCTGCTGAAGCTTATTCACGATATCATTAAGTTCGTCGTTAGTGAAGCAAGTACTATTAAGTAGCTTCTGTATAAGGTCAAGCAATTGCTGAACTAGATTTTCCAAGTCCTGTTTACTAGCCATGTGTATAGAAACGCACTACCTTAAAAACTTTTCTATATCCCCAACCACTTAGATATCTTATCCCTACCAAACAATGCCGATATAGCTGCCAACACCAATATTATAAACACGGTTATTCCATACCCCCATATACAAAACACAACCCTATCAAGCAACTCAACTCCAGTCCTAATAATAGGCTGACACTCCTGAGTAGGAGTAGGCGATGGTATAGGAATAGGCGTAACCGTAGGTGTAGGTGTCGGACTAGGCAAAGGACTTGGAGAAGGAGATGGACTTGGTGTTAGCGTAGGAGTCGGTGTAGGAGTTTCGGTAGGCGTGGGAGTCGGAGTAGGAGTTTCAGTAGGAGTAGGTGTAGGTGTCGGAGACGGAGATTCAGTCGGAGTAGGCGTAGGCGTTGGCGTCTCAGTAGGCGTAGGACTAGGAGAAGGAGATTCGGTTGGAGTCGGAGTAGGTGTGGGAGTAGGCACCTCAGTTGGCGTTGGGGTAGGTGTAGGTGTCGGAGACGGAGATTCAGTCGGAGTAGGCGTAGGCGTTGGCGTCTCAGTAGGCGTAGGAGACGGTGTAGGTATTGATGCGGGTGTCCACCATATATATGTATCTACAAAATAATAATAGTCATCTCCCTCAAAATATGCCTCTAACATTATTGGAGTAGACACGTCATTATATACAATCGTTGCATAACCATTATCATCAGTAGTCGCACTACCAACATCGTACCAATTATTTGTATTAGGATCATAAGCGTAGAACCACATCGTTTTACCAGATATTGGGTTTCCATTATAATCAAGAAGCCTAGCAACAAGATTAAGGCTGTACCCTCCTTCTGTCGGAGTAGTCGAAGGAGTTGGACTAGGAGATGGTGAAGATGTCTCGGTAGGAGTAGGTGTTGGTGATACTGGTACTGCAACAAAGTCTGTATATGTTGGAATCTTTTGAGACTCCCATATCACATAAGCCGAAGATGGTTTAATTGCACCATGTCCTCCATATTGTGCACTAAATTCCCATGCACCAGGATTTACATTATACGTAATTGATGCATACCCATTAATATCAGTAGATGCACTACCAATCTGGCTACCGTTTATATAAAATGTTAAGTACTCGTAACTTACTGGATTATAATCAGCATCAAGAAGCCTAGCAGTAATGTTGACATTACCTGGCAAATTTGGTGTAACTGTTAAATCTATAGATGTGGTTCCATTTGGTACAAACCATACAACGGCCTCCGATTGCGCGTAATTATTATCTCCATCAAACTTTGCTTCAAATGCTACGTCATTAATTGATTTATATACATTTGCATACGTCGCATATCCATTATCATCGGTAGTAGCAGTACCAATCAAAGTATCACCAGCGTAAAACGATATTGTTCTACCTGACAATGGATTACCATTACTATCTGTAAGCCTAGCAATAAGCTTAGCACCTACTCCTGCCCCTACAGGTACTACAAACAACTCTATATTTGTACTAATCTTCTGTGGATCCCATCTAACCTTAGCATATGAATTACCATATACACCACCACTCGCATAATCTCCCTCAAAATCAGCTATGAAATCATACACAGAACTATTATTATTAAACGTAATCGTCGCATACCCATTATTATCAGTAGTTACACTACCTGCGTCAAAATAAGATCCAGTTTGAGTCCAGAAACCAAATTTTATTGTCTTACCAGACAACGGATTACCATTAGTATCCGTAAGTCTTGCTGTAAGCGTCAGCCCACTTCCCGATGGTACAACACTTAAACTTACACTAGTTGTAAACCACGGTGCATTCCACTCCACAATAGCTCTTGAACCATCATAAACACCATCTCCACTAAATGAAACCATAAATGTTGTATCTTTTGTAGTGTTATACGTAATCGATGCATAACCATTATCATCAGTAGTCGCACTACCAATCTGAGTATTACCAACCCAGAAATCTATTTCTCTACCTGGTATTGGATTACCATTGACATCAATAAGTCTAGCAACAAGTTTAACACTACTTGTTGATTCCCAATAAGCCGTTGCTATTATACGTGTCATAAACTTAACTGGTTGTGCTGCATAAGTCTCAGATGGCGCATAGTCACTATCCCCCTCAAACACAGCATGAAACTGCAAACACCCACAGTTTGTTATATTATACGTAGCATATACATAACCATTACTATCCGTAACTCCAGACCCAATCAAAATATCGCCATTTGTAGTAGAGTTATATATTTTAATAGTCTTATTTGGTACTGGATTGCCGTTAACATCAAGAAGCCTAATAATAAGTCTAACATCATTGGAGCCCTCTCCAGGAGGTATAACAACCAAATCTATATGAGTCTCTACAGCGGTTAGATAAGGAGTAGGAGTAGGCGTAGCAGTTGGCGTAGGAGACGGCGTTTCTGACATATCACCTATTAATACCCATATTTAAAACCATTTCTCCCTTAACTCTTATTCTACAATATAAACCTTTTCCTAGACAACCACCACGACAACAAAGACACTACAGCCAAAACAAATACTGTAACACCTATTCCATTAAAACAAAATACAATCCAATCAAGCAACTCGGCACCAGTCCTAATCAATGGTGTACATTCCTGAGTAGGAGTAGGTGACGGTGAAGGACTAGGAGAAGGAGACGGAGATGGACTAGGAGTCTCAGTAGGCGTAGGCGTTGGGGTAGGCATTGATGCGGGTGTCCACCATATAACTGCCTCTGATATATAATAATGTTCATCTCCCGCGAAGTATGCATCCAGCATTACTGGTGTAGATACGTTATTATACGTGATTACCGCATATCCATTGCTATCAGTAATGACAGTACCAATCTGATACCATCTACTCGTACTTTGGTCATATACACTAAAATCTATTTCTCTACCAATCAATGAATTACCATTATAATCAGTAAGCCTTGCAACAAGCTTTATGTTGTACACTCCCTGAGTATATGACGTCGTCGTTGCAACAAAATCTATATATGATGGAAACAACTGAGGTTCCCACGTCACATAAGCCTCAGACGCATTAAACCCACTATCACCATCAAATTTCGCGTTAAATACCCAGGATCCAGAATCTACCTTATACGTAACCGTTGCATACCCATTATCATCAGTAGTAGAGATACCGACATCATACCACACTACCTTAATAGAATCATAAGCCTTGAATGATATTGACCTACCCGACAGCGGATTACCATTAGCGTCAAGAAGCCTAGCAGTAATGTTGACATAACCTGGCAAATTAGGCGTAGCTTTTAAATCTATATACGTCAACGTTCCAGCCGGGCCAAACTCTACAGTACTTTTAGATGCCTCATATTTATCATCTCCATCAAACGAAGCCATAAACGACACATTTTGTGATACACTATACGTAATCGATGCATAACCATTATCATCAGTAGTCGCAGTACCAATCTCCTGACCATTGGCGTAAAATGTTATAGTCCTATTTGTCACAGGATTACCGTTAACATCGATAAGTCTAGCAGTAATCCTAGCACTATTCTCCGACTCCCAGCTAGCAGTCAACAATATACGTGTCTCAATCCCATCAGTTCTCCACGTTGCATAAGCCTCAGACGGAGCATAGTCACTATCCCCCTCAAACACAGCATGAAAATCCATCTCTATCGAATTTGTAACAGTATATGTAGCATACACGTAGCCATTACTATCAGTAACTCCAGTTCCAACCAAATCCTCAAAACCCGTATTCCAATTATAAACATATATTTTAACAGTCCTATTCGGCACAGGATTACCATTAACATCAAGAAGCCTAGCAACAAGCCTACCATCACCAAAATAACCTTCACCACTAGGAGGCACAACAACTAAATCTAACCGAGTCTCCACAGCCGTGGGAAAAGGAGTAGGAGTAGGAGTTGGACTAGGTGAAATGCTAGGAGTTGGCGTTGGTGTCACTGACATATCACCTACATTTGCCAATATTTAAAATTGTTTCATCTTTAGTTCCTGTTCTGCAATTTCTCTATCCTTAGCATCTAGATACTTCATCGAATCCTTTAAAAAGTCCCAATACGTATACCTAAATTCGTCTTGTATCTTTTTAGTAGTCTCATCATCTATGTACCTACACTTAGAAACGTCGAAAGGCGAAAGACGCCACAGCTCCCTCGGGTAGTGAATCTTCAAGAAGCAAGCATTCGCCTGATACCACTCACCCGTGTACTCACCCACCCACCTCTTACTCCAGAACTCATGCTTAGTATTAGACACCGTAGCCCTATGACCATACGTAAGCTCCCTCACACACCTCCCAGGCCCAAACAACCTAGTAGCCGACACAAACACCTGCTCCTGATCACTGCCGTATCCCTTCCACGGAATAATCCTAAGCCCATACTTACCATACACATCCCTAAGCCTCTTAGCCACATTCCTACTCAGACATATCAACGGATTATGACTATACCACTTACGCTCACAGTCAAAAATAAACGTCTTGAAACGCCTATTCCAGTTAATCTGCCCAAAATGCCACGCCGACTTGTTAATTACCGTCCATGGCCTATCCTCAACGTCAAACCCATAGTCAAATCGCCTATAGTCACCAATATCCGCCGGCTCAAACTTAAGCATATACACGTGGCTATCCACCGTACATATGTAGTCATCATCAATATTCTCATAAGCATAGCTACGGCCCCACCCCAAACCATCCACAAACACCACATCGTCAACCAACCCCTTCACCCAAGGCCTCAGCAAATCAGGCCTATCAAAATGCAAAACCACCCTACCAAACTTCTTAAGACTCTCTATAGTAACCCTAAGCGCCGTATCCGTCTCCCTCTCATAAACAGAAACAAAAAACGTTACCACACTACCTCCTTCTCCTCCTCTTTAACAACAATAGCAATAGCATAAACATCAGAATCAGGACAAATACCGTTATTCCATGCCCCAAGAAGCACCACACTATATTATCAAGCCAACTAATCCCCGTAGTAATTAATAAGTTACACTGATTCACGTTAAACGTCTCTTCACTACTATCCGTCACAACCAGATTCCCACTGCTATCTATATACCCCGTCACATACTGTATCGTGTGCTGCCCCACCGACGGAAATACATACTTCCCACTGTGACACCACTGAGTACCCACATTCCTATCTGGTGCCTTAGTATAACAAACACCACCCTTACTAAGCTGACCACACGGAGAACTAATCGACGTACTAGGCCCATCTACATACTTAATACCAACAAAGAAGTCATACTGTAATGTACTACTTATTATCTTTGCACAATCACTAAAATTAGTCGGTATTCCAGCATATTTTAATAAGTCTTCACCAATGTTATATATCTCACTTACGTCGTTGGAAGACATACTACCTAGCTATCAACACCACCAAAAACACCACCGCAATCACTATAGCCCACCACGGAATACACACCCCACCTATCTGAAATCCGTTACACTGTTGACTAGTGCTCTGAAGAGTAACAGTCAATGCACCAATCTCAGCGTCATATGCCTGTATCAATGGTAAATACTTATTCCTCACATTATTTATACAGTTCTGATCAGTACCACAGTTATTATACTCACTTAAGTACTGCTGTTCTACCTGATTTCTCTCATCAATAATCTTATCAATAGTAAAGATCTTCTCAAGCTGAACAACCATACTCATAATATTTACCGCACCCCACACTATCAACGCAACAAGTCCAAAAATAAGCAACGCAACTACAAAGTTAATCACTCCAACCTCAGTCTTCACAATCTGAAGATTAAACGTATAGTCATCAACCACATTCACAACTACTCCCCTCCCAAACCCCAACAAATTCGCATACATTGCCGCAACGTTCTGAGCATATGGCTTATCAAGCTTAATCGTCAAAGTTGCTCTAAACGGTATAGTAGTATTCGGAGGAACATATACGTCAGACGAAGCATGCACAATCCCCACATACGCATTTTTATCACTCCCAGTCACCTCCACAAATACATCAACATTAGCAGGTATACCAACTGTCCTACTAGATGAAGATTGATAAAACGGAATACCGTTAAGCACATACATGGTAAATATATAATCCGTATCTGGGAACCACGACGAATCCATTCCAAGCGTAACTATATTAGTTCCCAACTTATGTATATAGAACATGTACTTCAGCTGATCCGCGGGCGCATTATCACACCCACTAGTTATGTAGTTCCCATAATACACGTTAACCCTATACACGCCATCACTTAGGTTAGTTATATCTTCTATGTGGCTCTTTATATCTGGGTCAGTACCAACCGTGTGGCTAATAGCATCCATAAAAACATTATTATTATTACTATCGAATATACATAAAGTCCATGTAATTGTTGTCTGTGGATCATTAGGCTCCCTAACAGTCCAAACCTCAAACCTATCACCAAGAGGCCCAGTAGACGGAACACCAATCTTCATACCCCTACCCGCTCTACATACTTAAATACTTTAGGTAGCAGCCTGCCCCCTCTTACTCAACAAACTCCCAACCATATAACCAATTATCAGTGCAATCACCGCCCACGTCGCCACACTACTATTTGTAATAAATATACCAGCCATAAACGCAACCGCCACAGTTCCAGTTATAGTACCAGCACCCCACAGAAAACCCGCGAATCCCGCACCCGCGTATATCCAAAGATTATCCATAGGAAAAATAAACTACCCAATTTAAAAATTATATCACCGTTACCGTCAACGTTAATAACGTCTTATCCTTAACAGTAATGCTGTCCTGCTCCGCACTAGACGCATCATACTGAGTATCCCCCGCAAACTGAGCCAAAAAATCATACGTACCAGGTGTAGTAACCGTAACAGTCACAGACGCCGTACCTGTACTATCAGTAGTTGCTGTACCAGCACTAGTCCACGAAGTAGTACCAGACGTCCTATATGAAAACGAAATAGTCTTCCCACTAAGCACGTTACCAGCACTATCTTTCAACACCGCCGTAAGCCTAACCTGCCTACTGCCCATACTATTTACACATTAACAACACTAATAAAATTACTCTCGCCTATCATATCAATATAAACAATATGAGAAACGCTATGACAACAGTCAACACCGTAATTCCATAATTACCTACACAGAACAATACCTGATCAAGCCACGATATTCCAGTCCTCAAAACCGGGCTACATGTTGGGCTAGGAGAAGGAGATGGCGATGGACTCGGCGACGTAGACGGTTCCCACACAGCCGTAGCACTCATAGGCTCATACTGACTATCCCCCTTAAACTCCGCCTTAAACCACGTCTTCTGACTCGTGTCATATGTAGTAGATGCATATCCACCACTGTCAGTAGTTGCACTAGTTAGAGAAGACCACGTAGAACCATCACTACTCACATAGAAGTATATAGTCTTACCACTCAATGGATTACCACTTGAATCCTTAAGCTGCGCAACAAGCTTAAGAGTTGTCATAGTGGTTGCACAGTAAGCGTTAATGATGTTCCAGTCTTCAGAAGCTTAAATGTCGCTATAGAACCCCAACTTAACAATATCTCCCACTCACCACTAGACAACGGCCCATACTGATACGTACCACCCGCAGGCACGTTAATAGTTGTACTAAGCACCGTATTCCCATCCTTCTCAACACTAAACGACCCACTATACGCATTGACAAAGTATAGAGTTACGTAATTCCTATCATACCCATTCACGTACTGATTACCGTCGGTAATGTAGCCGGCAAAGTACTCACTCAGATTCTTCACTGACCATCCCTTAAGCCCCAGAAAATCATAGTTATACGCCTGAGACACATCAACATCCTTAGAACCATTCACAAAGTCAAACGCATAGTCACCAGCCACAGAAACAACAACCGCATTATCCGCATTTATTGTATACACGCTGTACCCACTCTTACTAGCCACACTCCACACCTTTCCATCGCCATACCCATACACGTTAACCGTCTTATACGCATTACCATCCAAAGTCAACTGACGACTCTTAACACCCAACGCATACGTGTCTGTATACGTCCTCCACTCACACTTATACTGAGTACTTACCACACCATTCCCCAGGTCGTCCTTAAGCTGATGCTGATTCGAATCCATACTACAAACCATAAGTACATAGTCATAATTTGTATTAGCCTGTCCATAATTCCTATACTGCTTACTTGTCTGCTGCTCTATGCCGTATATAATCGGGTTAGGCCTAAAAACAATATCACCAACAACCTTACCCGGCGCATAGTAATACACTGAATTCCACTTAGTCTCCACGTGATACCACGTAGCGTTGTCAACACTCACATACCACTTACTCTTATACAACCTAATCTCACCATCGCTACCAGGCGTATCACATGTAAGACGCAGCAACACGTTACTCTGTCCACTGCCTACCTGAACCGAGTTTTCACATATCTTAGTCCCCGACTTATACAACTCACCCTTCACATAAACCGTACTCCCAGAGTAGTTATGCCAGTAATACAGTATATCTATACCAAAAGAGCTAGACGTCGGGAGACCAAAAGATACACTATATGAATCCCCACCTATCTCCGTCACATTTATACCCGGCTGAGGCGGAATATCACCCGGATCACTCTTCAAAGTAAAATTCTCCTCTACAATGCTAAACTGTATCCAGCTCGGATCTACATTACCCACAGAAACCTCCTCACCATAGTAATCCGTATATCCACTTAAGTCTGGAGCCTGCTTACTGTACAAAGTACCCACGTCACTCGTCACTTGAACCGTCGGATTAGCAACAGCCGGATCACACACCTTATACCCCGTGTATCCAATATAGCGGTCAGTACCACCTACCTTATACGTCACACCAAAGTCATACGTATACCAACACCTACCACGGTAGATCACAGAAATAAAAATACACCAAAATAAAAACTTATGGCCGTAGCTATAATTCCATATGACGGCAAAGATCCCCTCAAATACCTATACAGAACCATCCATCAACTCCACGAAATGGGTCTAGATGTTGCCGTCGTCGACACCAAATTCTTTCTATATCCACCATATGTAGTAAGGATCAAGCAACGTAGTCAAGGAATAGGCGGCGCACGATATGACGGCTTCACGTGGGCCCTACAGCAAGGCTATGACTGCATCATAAACTCCGACAGCCACTTGATGTTCCACGGAAACATTACAGAACTATGCAAAACCAATACATGGTCATCCACCTACCACCACCCATGGATAGAACACCCCATACCACTCACCCTACCAACCAAAATCTATGACTCCTACATCATGTACCAAGACGGAAAAATATACTGGTGCTCCGTAGTCAATCACAAACCACAACAACCACTACCCATGACCAGTGAACCACTATACGCCGTAAAACGAAACACACTAGAACAAATAGTAGAATGGTGGCAAATATCTACATCCTACGGACTAGACAACATAGCCCTCCTCTTCGCGCAATCCGGAGAAATAATAGACACAGTACACTACTACCATCTAGGCGTATTCGACAGAGGAAAACCCATGAAAAGAAAACCCTCAGACAAAGACGCCGAACTATTTATAACTAAGGTCTGGCCAGCCGTAGAACAAAAAGTACTTACATTTCATGAATCTCTCCCACCAACGTCAAAAGTATGCTTCCAACTGTGGCCGTAGCAAAAACCTGATCTATACCACTATATACTACCGGCATATTACCTACATACACCCCATTATTACACACATTACCACTATACAAATACACAGTCCCATCATCAAACGACCTTACATCAATCGCATTCCCACAATCCCTCAACAACCCAATCTCCACATTACCATTTTCATAATTTATGTAACCATCCTCCACAAGCCTAAGAACCATACCATCCCCATAACACTCAAACACACTACCACTTATATCCCCAGACCCAGAACCAGAACCAATATACTTACTATCTACAAATAGGGAACAATCTAGAAAAAATATGTTGTTCCAAACCTAAGCAGAAACATAACTATTACGCTGTAGCCTGCGGCAACTCGTACGGAGCCTCGAAGTGGAATACCCGCTTAGTACCAGCTGCAACGTACCTCCTAACGCCCATAACAGCCGTCCTAGACCCAGGCTGCACTTTATACACAGTATCACCCTTCTGCATGTACACCACGGATACGGTATCAGATGGGTCAGTAGCTATGCTACCATCAGACTTAATGTAAGCAAAGCCTCTCCCACCTATCATCCCAATAGCCTCATCCACGAGTCTGTATAGGCCGTATATGTAGAATCTACCCGGTATACGCATCCTCTCAAGGAACTGAGCCTTCTGATCCACGAAGTCAAGCACAAACCCCAACGCAATCGAAAACACACCCTCACCCCACCTCCCCAACGACCCAACCACAGCATCGTATATCATCGGCACACCATATACAATAAACCTATCAACAGCCCCAACCAATCCCAACACTATACCTGCCTCTGTATTCGCCCTTAGATTATTTCTCAAATCCGCCATGTCCCAAAATAATTCACGTATTTATAAACGTTTCTATACTAAAAACGCGTTAGACCCGCTAAACCCAGGCTTAACCTGAGTAGCAGCTGGATATGTATAATATGCACGGAACGGCAACACATAATCACCAAACCAAATCAAAAACATACCAGTCCCATTTATATCAGTCTCCCACTCAACAATCTGAGGCTCATTACTAACCCAATAATCCGCACTCTGCACCTTAATTTTGAATGGTGGACTCGGCAAAGTAGATTTAGTCAACCCAGGAACAAACAACCCCAACGAACCATCCTCGCTCCCAGCGAATAATAATAAATCTGGACGCTGCCCCTCATTACCCTTATCAATTATTGCATTATCATACGTCTCAATACACTTATCATTCACCCAACCATACTCATTCAAGTACTTAGCAAACACCCAACAAATCCACGACCTACACGCCTTATAACGCGTCGAATCAACCACATTCGCATTACTCCCATCACTCATATTCACCTGACTCTTCACCTTACATATGTCATCATTAAGTACACAATGCCTACACGTCTCATAATTCCCACTAGACCCATAGTCTGGACTACATCCCCACGGATACACCGGATTATCAACAAACAACGCCTTTATCTTCCCAACCGGCACAACACCCCTAAACCACCCAACCGTCTTCAAAGCCACCTTCCTAGCCTTCTTCTCACTCATCGGCTTCTCAGTAAAAACAATACCGTTATCAGTTACTCCTACAACCCCCCTACCAAGTATTTTCATGACACTGTTATCTTTCCAACCCTTATAACTTTTACGCCCTTATCCCTAAGCTTCTCAGCAACCTCTTCACTATCTACCAACATAGTACCATCATCAAGTATCCCCACCACCCCCTTCGGAATCTTCCTTATACCGACCATATCAAATTCGCCATAGTAACCATCCGCAACTGATTCTTAAACTCCTCAGGCACATTAATCGAATCCAAACACTCATTATCAATATAAATCCCATCCTTATCAAAACTCACACACTTAAACGCATCTATTATGCTACCCATCTTCTTAGCATCCTCCTCAGAAATCTGACGACCAAACATCACATTCATCATAACACCAATAGCCACAGTCATGTCAGAAATATTCTCACTCCTAAGCTTATTCGCCAACTCTATCAACCTACCAACAATATCATACCCATTCCTACGTACATTATCCAACTCAGGCAAAAACTTGTATATCTTCTCAATCTCCTCCTTATCACCACTAAGCAACTTCTCCTGATCAACATTCAACATGTCACACCCCTTACCCTTTAACACATTCACAAAACACTTGAACCTTTTATCCCCCAGTAGAGACATTAACCTGGGATCCATGAAATAAGAAAAAACTCTAATTTATAAATCCTACAGCTACTTAAACTCCACCTCGGCCTTAGTAACCCCCGTAGGAGAAACAACCCTAAGCACCTTAGGCGCACCTTCCATCTCATAATACCACATATCAGCTATATTCAACAACCTCTCCACACAATCCTCCTGCTTCTCATCCTTAACCTTAATAACAACCAAATCAACACCCCTACCAACTACATACATCTCTACACCACACTTCTTCAACTCCTCCTCAAGTAAAGAACCCCTAAAACCAGGATACTCTGTAACGGCGAAAAAAATGAACTTCATTTACCCACCCACCAACCCATCATTATGCACCCGGAGTCCCACCAGCCGCTCCACCAGCCCCAGCTGCTCCACCACCCAAAATTGTACTTAGAGCCTTATCTATCAACTCCTTAGGCAGACCAACAATTTCGGCAGTCATAGACACCGCATCATCCCTCTTAGCCCCAGCATCCATCAATATCAACACACCACGCGCAGCAGCCACGGCAGACAGCCAGTAGTTAGGTATAAGCTTATTCTTTTGAGCCAACGCCTCATATATCGCCGACAAATACGTACCTAAACCAGCAATACCAAGCTTAGGCAACAGACCAGCCGCCTTCTTATTCGCCTTATCATAAGGCTCATACCCACCACCCCACCTCAACGAGAACGTCGGTACAGGCAACTCACCAGCAGCAACCTTCTGCTCAACCTCAACTCTCTTACTGTACCCTCCCTGCTTAACTTTTTCCTTATATACGTTTACCGCACTCATCTTCTCACCTCAAGATACTTACTTTTAAGTATTTCCTTCACTTCATCCCAGAACGGCTGATACTTAGATGGTATCGCGGACCGAACATACAGCTCCGCATGCTTCTCACCATACTTCGCATATAAAGCAGCTGCCCTCCTAAACATACCAGCAATCGAGTAGTTAATCGATAAACCATTCTTCGCACACCACTGAACAAACAGCTCAGTAATCTCCTTGTTGAACTTAGCCGCTTTCTCGATCTTTTCTAATTTCGCCTCCCGGCTAAATATACCAACCTCCCACGCATTAGTCTGAATAGCCTTATAAACACCTATGGCATGCATCTCCGGTGACCTCTTACCAATCTCTCTCACCTTAGTACCCCCAGTAACCTGCACAACCTCAACTTTCTCAGCCATGTCAATATAAAAATCTCACCATATATAAAGTTTTCTTCTTCAGCAAATCAACCAAATCACCATACAACTCCACCGACCCAAACCCAAACATAGAAAGAGGCACCTTCAAAAACACAAACTCCTCCACCTCAAAAAACTCCATATCATCCTCAATACAGCTATGTACAATAACCGAACTCCCACTCTCAGCAATCCTCCACCCAGGAATCACAAACCTATCACTAAACAACGCCTTCGGAATCCCGTAATACATCAAGTACTTATCACACCTAACATCTAGAATAGGAACATAATCCCCCACAAACCCAAACACATCATCAGCAATACTAGCAATCACAAACCTCTTCACCATCAAATAGTCCAGCCCACAAATATATATACCGTCAATTACTCGCTGACAGTTCTCCTCACTAATAATATCTAACGCCCTCTCTCTCGCTAAAATCCTCATCTCATATACACGACATCACCACCTGCCTCACTAACTACATCCTCAAGATCATCCCACTCGCAATCCTGCACAACTAAAGTCCAACCAAACAGCATCTTCCTACCATCAGCCTTTTTACATAGCTGCGAAATCTCCTTAATCGCATCCTCTGGATACGTCTTACCACACATGTAGCTATCAAGAGCAGCTCTAAGATTTGTACCCAACTTAAGCGCGTCAGCCATCACCTTAGCTCTCCCACAGCAGTCAGGAATAAACACTACCGCCCTCATACCAACACACTCACCTCACTTACAATTTTACTTCTCATAAGCTTCACCCACTCATCAACCACGTCAAACACATCATCACCAAACGCAACCACAGAACCATACACATCCAATACACAGTGACCCCTACATCTACTCTTCTTAGCTATTTCAATTAAATCATTATACCTATCTAAAATTAAATCATAATTAAATCTACCCCCTGGATTCCTTCTAAGACACACCAAAGGCAACTTAACATTAAATATGCTATCCCTATTCAACACGAAAGCTCTTCTATCACCATCAATACATGGAAACGCATCAACCGAAAAACTACGAGTACCCCCCATACCCTCGCACCTCACATACCCCACATAACCCCACTTATCCGTCCTCGAACCAGACCCACCATACCCACAACAATACTTAGTACCATACTCAGCTATATCCTCAGCAACCCAATCAGGCAACCCAAACACCACCTTAACAGCCTTATCCCTAGTCGTCACACAACCCCTATCATCAAGAAACAGATACATGACCCATCAACCCCACGACTTTAAAAACTTATCCAACACCTTACTCAACCTCTCCAGCTTTGGCCTCACCTTAACGTCGAAATACCACGCATTAAGAAAATTCACGACAGCCGCAGCTACCCCCACGTACATACCCGCAATAGAATAAATAAGTAGCGTAGGTATAATGAACGTATTAAGCCACAGAAGAATCCTACCTAAACCCATACCGTCTTTTCATAATGTACATTAAGGAGTCCAGTCCCATACAACAACTGTACAATATCGGCCTTATCATTCTTCTTAATCATCTCCACCAACTCGTCAAGCATCTCCACCACATCGTCAACATCCAACTTTTTCTGAATCCTAGATACTAGATACCTAAATCCATCATCCCTATGAGCAACAAGCATATATATCGTCTCACCATCCTCATTCGCCTTATTCAACATAAGTAAGTACCACCTAGGCCTCCTCGAAAGAGTTATCATATGCCCAGTACCAAGTATCACGCCACTACCCCTATAATCCATATATAAGCCTAACGGCCAATCCATAGTAATACAAACCCCACAACAACCACCATAACAGCAGCCAAAGTCCACCTATCAATCTCTACATACCTACCCGCATACGCCAACATCATAAGAATCAAACTAAACACCCCAATTCCACACATCCTCTCGTCAACCTTACATACATTATACACAATATACACAATCAACAATATCCCAGCCACCCCCAACAAATCCATCAAATCCGACATATGTACCTCAGAAAATAGATACATTAATTCTTTTACTAAACAGAAACCACCACCGCAAACTCAGCACCCCTAGACGTCACCACCTTAACCACATAATCATAACCAGGCTGAATACTACAACCACCTACACTAAACACCACCTTCCGCAACTCACCCGTATACAACGTCTCATTTACCGACACTACACACAACGGATCCGTACTATCCAACCTAAATATGTATATATTCGATAAAGTTACATTAACTCCACCTACATTACGTATATACAACGTAGCCGTGTTTGTACCCGTATCTATCTTAGCCGCCTCAATCTTTAATATCTCAAACACAACTATCTGCCCAACCACATCCAACGTCTTCACTATGTAGTAAATCAACCAAAGATACATAAACACAACACCCACCACAGACACCAACACCAACAACACCACATCAACCACCTCCACCAAACCCCTTAACCCAATTCTCATATACACCCCACCTCTCTACTATTCAAAACATTTCTCCTAACACACATACCTCCCAGAAAACAAATAATCCAACTCCCTACTTTTACACTTCTTAAACATCCCCCTCTTTATATTAGGCCAACACGCAACCGCTACCCTCACCGCATCTTCACAGTTACTCACCTCAACGTCACACGTACCCCACCACTCCGCGTAGTCACCCGAAACACGCCTCCACCACGCATAAAACTCACCACCAACCCTACGCGCAATATTTTCCATATACACCAAATACATCAAATCCCGCGTCTCCTCATACAACTTCTTATACCTAAAGAAACAATCAACCAACTCCTTAACCTCACTCATAACAACTTACTGTTTAAACACTCCTTATTGTACTTACACCACTGACACCACTTACCCACACGACGCTCAGGTGGCTTATCCTTACATACACTATTCAAGCTTTCCATCAACTGCCTCTTAACCTCCTCAGCCTCCCTCTCGTCGATATTTACATATTTTACATATCCATCCACGAGAGACACAATAGCCCCCCTGTATATCCCCAGTAGGCTCATATACACCTTAAGCTGCCACAAATAGATAGGCGCCAAAGACCCATTATACTTACGCTTAAGCTCAATAACAATATCATTACAAACCGCATCAGCCCTAAAACGCCTATGTCCACATTCCGAATCTACATCAATACCCTTCTCCACCTCACACCCCTGATCCTTAAGCTGAAACAGAATAGCGTCATGCGCCTCACGCCCAGCAATCATATACTCATTCACATCAACCAACGTCTTCACAGGCTCCCTATAAGCCAACCAACCCTTAAGCGGACAAATAAGATCCGTAACCCCAACCCTACCTATTGGTTTTTCCATGTCAATTACATATTTTTCATCTATTGTGATTTTCATCTCATACCTTCTTCTTCTAAGGCTTTATCTATTTCGTTTGAAATATGCCTCACTTTAGTCCTCGGCTCCATACCATCAATCCTCATTACATAACGCATTGCGTCATTAACCGCCTTCATCCACTCATTCTCAGTAATCAACCCAATCTGCGCCATTGCGTTTACCATCTCCTCAATCGCCTCCTTCTCAGCCAACTCACCAGTGACATACTCAAAAGACAGCTGCCTAACTAGTTTATCTCTCCGCTTACGTAGCTCTACATGTATATATGCCTTCTTAAGGACACACCTAGCATAGTCATTCTTCGCCGGGTCACACATTATAGTCTTCTCTAACGTATATAGATCAATAAGCTCCCTAACCTTCTCCTCAATCTCGTCAATTACGTCCTTCTTCTTCTTACCCATACTACCGCAAATACCTAATCATCAGGTCAATCCCATGCCTCCTAAATGTATACAACCACCTATCAGCCAACAGAAACGCCCTAGGACTCACCTTAGCATCCACAACCCACCTATTTGTATTCGCCTCCACGATCTCACCCACGACAATCGGCGTAACTGGCTTAAGCCCATATTTGTCCTTACCTGTCAACCTTAGAGTAAACTCCCTCTTAAGCGCTACCATATCTAAGTACTTCGAATCTACACAATCAAGAGCACGCAACATCGAAATGAAATCATCAAGCTTATCCAAATGAACCTTCACAAACCCGATCACATGAACAGATTTATTACCAATATTCATAATAATAGGCGCCGCAATCTCATTATTCCTCTTCCTCGGAAACGCCTTCCAAATACTAAGTTCATCCAAATTATACTTATTAATCGCAAACGCAAACTGCAACTCAATATACGCCTCAACCAACCTGTTTAATACTTTGCAGCTCTCCTCCACAGTACGGTCATAAACCACCTTAGGATTAGCCAAAAACTGTACACACGGCATAATCTTATCACACTCAAACTCAATCATAGGTATTCTATGCGCCGACACGCCAATAAGCAACCCCCTAGCAATACCTCCACGCCTCACAACCGCCTCAATAGTCTTATACTTACGCTCACTCATACTCCGTAAACTCAAACTCCTCCCACTGTTCCAACACTTCTCCCAGCGTCTCTAACACCTCTAACTCCTCCTCCGTAAATTCTCTTATCACCTCGCCACTCATTTCCAACACTTCGTCCACATATTCCATCACTATATCCACGTCCTCCGCCTCCGGTTCTACGTCTACCTCTGGGGGATTCATTCATAAACCCTTGACACAGCTTTCTAAACATTTCCTCTCCCTACCACACCGCTTTACACACTCCGCAACGTCATAAATCCACCGCCTCACAACCGCCTCGCATTGAGACACTATACGTTCTCCTTGTTTGTCTAGATACTCACTCATACAGTTTTCATCATTAGGTCTCCCCATTGACTTACACCATTTCTTAGCTGCTTCGTTAGCAACGTATTCACATACCACATCAATAGCACGGTTAACGTTCTTCGTCTCCCTATACGTCTCAAACATCTCCCTAACCACCTCACCCGGCACCTCATACACTTCTTCTCTAAATCCCTTACCCGGTCTCTTACTATCCTTTGGAAACAATATCCTCACCCTCATAGCAACTCACACAACTCCTTAAACCTCTTATCCGTAACCCATATCGCCATCTTGCTTATTATCCTCCCACCCCAACACTTATACACACCCTTCGCGTCGAATTTCATATCACCTACACACATTATCTTCTCTACGTACCTCACAAATGGCTGCTCCTCATACTGAATCGCATAATACGGCCTAGTCACATACATCCCCAACTTCTCACTCCACACACCTTTCAGTTTATACACCACAGTACCGTCGTCAATAATTTCATGATACTTAACCTCCTGTAGGTCACTATCATACAGTATCACATTAGACTTCACGTAAAGCCTAAACTCCTTCTTCATGGCTCCACAATAGGCAATTCATCACTAAGCATCCTCTTTACGTCTTTCCAATACACGTTTACACACTCCGTCTCCTCCTCATTACACACGGCAATCAATACAAAGGCGCCTATGTGGTATATCGCATCTACAACATACTCAGCCTCATTAACCACAAACTCAAACATATCAAAATCCTCTACCAACCTCCGCGGCTTTATCCTAAATTCCAACAAAACATCATCACGTTCATCATTAATCCTAAACTCATAACCACTACGCATCAAATACCCCATAAACCACTCCACAAATATGTCATTAGTATCATTAAAGTCACACGAATCAAACACCTTCTCTATAAGCACCTTAACCCAACTCATACTACCTCCACTCATACTTCTTCTCTTCACACATATCCAACACGTTGCCCAGGTCTATGTCATACGCATAATACACTGTCTCCACCGCTGTACATGCATCAATCTGGATATACTCATTCTCGCCATGTTCCAATATAAACACTACACTATCTGGATCAAACTCCAGCCTCTCAGCCGCCAACCCAATATTAAGTATAATGTCAGCAATATCGCCACACACCCACATACCTATGAAATTATCCCCATACACAGCCGGCCTATAGTCAAACGCCAACCTCCCAACCACCATATGCAACAGACGCCTAACCTCTAAATCCTCCATATCCCCCCTAGTAGACACAACGTACAACATACTACTCCTCACTCTCTTCTTTCATCAACACCTTTAGTTGTTCCAACGCCACTTTCATTATTTGATAAGCAAGTCTCAACACATTACCAGGTGTCAACCTCTTTTTACAGTCACCTACAAATATGTCTACACATTCATCATCAGCACCCATATAATCTACGTCCATATCCACCACAGACTCAAATATGTCACGTACAACCTTAACTTCACCCAAAATCCCCAACCTAAGTCTATTAACAGTATAACCCACTAGTCTAGCCGCAAACACAAATGCTTCATCTGCACGAAGCCTAACAATACACTCATCCAACACCAATACTACGTATCCTTTTCTACTCAACACCCACATACCTTCGACCTTATCATTACCTACTACACATCCCAACTTTTCAACTACCTTACGTAACTTCTCTAAGTCACCGTCAGATAACACAATCATATCAAATTCACCTGTCAAGTCTATACATTCGTCCCCACTACATATAGCAACTATACCATCTATCTCCAAACGTCTCCTCATAAACCTTATTTCCTCATAAAGATCCCCAAACAATTCAAATACATCACCTTCAATCTCATACACTAAATGGAATTCATCCTTCTCTCTAACATCAACTATGTTATACCCTTTCAACTGAAGCCACCCATGCAACCACTCCCTAAATATACGTTCACGTCTACCATAATGCATAACCTTCATAACTATCTCCGTCCTACTCATACCACTATTCCATAATCTCTTTTCATTATTGTCTTTATATCTGTCAACGCATTTATTGCTACAGTCAACAGCTTATATACTAACCTCAATGTTTCATCATATGTAAATCCTCTTTCACAATCATCAAACTTTATTGAAATAGATTCATCACAACACTTCTCGATTTCTAAATCTATTACTGAGAAATTGAAATCAATAGAACTAAACACCTTATACACATAATCACGTGCCTCTTTCAAAACCTTCAGATCCGTCGCCTTATATAGTTCGTCCAGCAACAATCCAGCCATTGCAACTACTTCGTCCATGTACAGTAAAGTGCCATAGCAACCTATGTTCAATATGATATAGTCAAACCACGGTAATATCGATACACCATCAATATTCTCATCTTTAATCATCCGCTTAACTATATTTCTAGCCTTTTTCAGCTTCTTTATCTTATAGTTAGATATCAACACTGAATAGTCATTATCAGTCATGTCAATACACTCGCCACTATCATTACACAACGCAATCGGAGTCTTAAACTTAAGCTTCCACCTCATATACTCAACTACCCTATACAGTTCTGTAAATAACCTAAACATATTCTTACTCAACACAAATACAATCTCAGTCCCATTAAACCTCACATAGGCATCTACAACATACCTAGCTCTAAGCCACCCTTCCATCCACTCGATAAACCTCTGATCCCTAGCTGTTAAGTTAATCCTATCTATAATAACCTCCACCTTATCCATACTCCTCCTACTCATAGTCCTCCTGCTCAAACACCGCATCCCCCATGTTACCATCATTCCTAATCCCCTCCATACGCTCAAACCTCACAACATCTTCACAATCCCTATACCCAGATGCACACTCAGCCATCAACAAATCCTCACGCTCCTTCCTATCCATCTCCTCCTCTTCGTCATCCCCACCGTACATCATCCTCTGCCACCTCTCCTCAATCTCTAAGAACTCTTGAAAGTCAAGATTCTCTAAATCACTAAACCGTACGTCTAAACATTCATCCTCTGATTCATTGCACACAACTACAGCCTCTATCTCAGCATCAAGCTCATTTATGAAATGCCTAAAGGCGTCACCAAATTCGTCAATTACAAATCCAAATATGTCGTTCACAGGCTCCAGCCTCTTAACATATATCTCCACATCCCAACCATCTTTATAGTCATACTCCTTACTGTAGAATGCATATCCATTCCTATACAACCACCCCATAGTCCAATTAATCACATGATCAACTCTTTGATCTATAATAGCTGGTTCGATGATCAATCTGATCATATTCTCCCTTCTCTACACGCTTTTTTCATTATGTCTACCACTTTATACTCATAGTCCTTACAGCAGTCAATCATCTTCATCAACATCTCATACGCTATGTCAAACTGCTTCCTAGTCCTATACCTTGTACAATCCTCATCGAAACATATCATCCTCTTCCCATGATATATGTAAATCGTCCTACTACACATAGGAATAGCCTCATCCCAATTCGGATTTACCCGACTCATATCCACTCCTCCTCTTCTTCCTCCTCAAGTTCTTCTTCCACTTCTACTAACTCATTCCACATTACGTCATGTACATCATTAATGCTGAACTCTATATGTTCACCTTCGTCCGTTTCTGCAATAAATATCATACCACCCATATATGCCTTTCCCATACCATCTACACCATACAAGTCATACATCACATCATACAACGTCCTCGTATGCTCACTCCTAGTAACCTCATACTCAAGCCTATCAATACACTCCTCATGATACATCACCCTCACATCCGTAGACTCACTACTACCACACACAACCCTTACAAGCTTATAGTCAAACGGGTGAAGCAAACAATGAACCATCAACATATCTATATCCTCAGCATCATCCTTAACCACATACAGCCTCCTCACTTTTATAGTCCTACTCATATTCACCAACATGATAACTGTACTAAGTCTGGCTCTATCATAGCCACTTTACACCTTATCACCTTCTCCTCACCCTTACCTACCTCTTTCTTCTCACTCATATCAGTCCCACACTCCCATTTTGAATCTTCTTGTCATTTCTGCACATTCACTCTCAGCAACAAAGTATACCATAAGTATATTTGCCGCCAACAGTGGAGCATAGCATATAGGTATGTAAAGTTCTTTACCTACATCTGTTTCTATCTTCAGTATCTTCTCACACATTTGCCTAACATATATACCATCAATGTTTAGACCCTCTTTTATGGCTTTCAACAACATATCATATGCCTGCTTCAACATTTCTTTATTCAGTCTTACTTCTGCCATATTACATTCATCTTCAGCATCAAAATATGTCATAAGTATCTGCGCCGCCAACGGCACAGCATCATGTATAAATATGTCAAGTTGCTTAAACGTTTCACCACTCTCAGTTATTATCCTCAGGAACCTCCCATATACCTGCATAACATATACACCCGGAATATCTATATCTCCCTCTATAGCCCTCAACAATGTACTATACGCATTCTTTAACATTTCATTATTCAATATTACTCTCGTCATAGCCCTACTTCCTTACCTCACTCAACTTTTTCACGATTTCCTTCACTATTTCCATAAACTTAGCAACACACTCAGCCTTACCATAGTCAGTAACCGCAAATATTAATGCCATATCGTCCATACTTACAACACCTAACCAATTGTCACACTCCACCCACCACAAGGCAGGCGCTAACTTAAGGAAACCATCCCTCTTAGCCTCGATAAGCGCCTCAATGGCATACTCCTTCTTGTTATCCCTTGCTACAATTGCATAAGCCACAGTATACTCCATACGGCATATCCTAACTTCCCAATTCCCATTAGGGTCATTCAGTACACGTCTACAGTTGCTCAACAACTCCCTTATTCTATCTAGCATGACCATCATATCACTCACTATCATCCATGATCTGTTCTAAGTAGTGAATCTTTAACTCCTGCAACTTCCTCGCCTCATCCATTGACAACACCATCTTTATCAACCTCCTTATCAGCAGTAACGCATCCACTATATTTAGATACCTAGGAGCCTCCATATCTACCATCAACCTTACCTCCCCACTGTTATCAACCACCAACTTAGTCTTAATCCCCACTCCCTCCGGCCTAATTATTTCCATCTTATCAAACACCATCTCCTCTACGTCCCTCCACGCATTATGCAACAACGCCCTATCCCTATAACTAAGTATACCCCTACTCATATTACTCCCACACTCCAGTCTCAAACTTCTTCAGCATCTCCCTGTATTGATTTCTTACACTGTAGTACAGCCTCATTAAGTCAAGCATTAACACCGGCACGTATGATATAGGTATCCTAACCTGTCTCCCCTCTATATCCTCAATTATCACCATTCTCTCATTAAAGTCAAACTCGATAGTCTTATACGGTCTGAATCCACCAGCCTCTACAGCCTCCGACATCATCTCATATGCCTTATCCAGCTTCTCGTTGTTCACCCTCACCCTAGCCTCACTCATAATCCTCCCACTCTATCTGAGCATCATCGTCTCCCTTATCACATGCCACCAAGATTCCACAGTCATAGTCCCACTCATTATCTCCTCCACCTCCTCTATACATGTCACGTAGTGTTCTGTTCCGATCAGCCTCCGACATGGATTCATGCAACGTCACTGCTGTCCTCCGGTGGGTTAAAGTTGTCATACTCACTCCCATCGTCACTACTGCCGTTACTAAAGTCATACGGACTAATCTTAGCGTTGATCTTCTTAGCCACCACTAAGTAATCCCACACTTTCCCTATCACAACTGCGTTAGGAATCTGTATTGCGATACCACTCTTTCCGATAAGGATCTTTACCATGGGCCACACTTTCCTCCCTGTCCTCTTGTCCTCCTTAGCCTTTCCGACAATTGCCACGTAGGATACCATTAAGTTGTTGTTATTCTGTTGAACCAGCCACTCGTGGACTTTAGGTATCGCCTCTTCTAGTATCTGAATCGTGCCACGTACACCCGGCAACACGACTAAGTTGTAGTACTCACGTCCGTTGTACGGCTTCTTCTCAACGCGCCAGTCACGTCCACGCGGTAGCTGTTCGCCGGCCCCTCCTTGAGGGGCTCTCGCCTGGGAAACCTGGGTTTGGTTTTGGGTTTGATTTTGGGTTTGGTTTTTGGGGGCCATGTCCCCAAAACCCCCCGCAAATAAAACCCCAACGGCCAAAATGCGGTAATACCCGGATATTACGAAAGCGTTTCGACCTCGAACCCGATCCGACTTCGTCCTCGAAGCCAGTTCGGCCTTTTCGACGGCCGCCTAAGTTTCATTACGCCATGGAACTCTTTATACGTTGTTCACTGAAACTAACCACGCCGAACCCCCGCCGACCCCCCCTATATAAACCTTTACACGCCGACCCACCACGCAGACCTCCGCCATACACCCCGCCTTTCTATTCGCCGTCCGCCATAATCATCATCATAATCATCCAC
>Ga0315272_10000226_pt1 | contig 27350 bp, 29 predicted proteins | sample C3_middle_MG_FD_203918 | JGI IMG/M metagenome (GOLD analysis project Ga0315272, IMG submission 203918) | Sediment microbial communities from Yellowstone Lake, YNP, Wyoming, USA - C3_middle | ecosystem: Environmental > Aquatic > Freshwater > Lake > Sediment | place: USA: Wyoming | collected...
GAACATCAGGGGGACGTTGGTTCTCAGGATGCTTTAATAGGCCAGCGGCTAATTCAAAGTAAAGCACAGTTAGAAACAACCCAAAGTTCTAAACCTACAAACTACGTAAACAGCGAGCATAGGTATAAATCATTGCATCCCCCAACGAGTCAACAATGATACGTGAAATTGATAAGAAATAATGTTATAATGCGTTCAGTTGAAATGAACATAAACCTCTGAAATGGAGCCTGAGCCATGATAAAGCAACTTACAGCAATTATTGAGCGTGAAGGGGGCGGATACGTATCTCTTTGCCCCGAGTTTGATATCGCCAGTCAGGGCGATACAATCGAAGAAGCCCGCCTGAATCTTCGAGAGGCCCTTGAGTTGTTCTTCGAGACTGCATCCCCCAAAGAAATTCAGAGGCGTATGCACGAAGAAGTTTACATTACCAGATTGGAGGTTGCGGTTGGGTAAGCTTCTCATCCTTTCGGGAAAACAAGTTTGCAGCATCCTTGAGAAGCACGGTTTTATTCAGGTGCGTCAGCGCGGCAGTCATATTGTGATGCAGAAACGATTACCTGATACGACAATCACCGTCCCCGTTCCGAATCATGCCGAATTACGCATCGGCACACTTCAATCCATCATCCGCCAGTCTGGTTTAAATAAATCTGAATTCGAGTCCTGAAAAAAGAGTCCAACCAACCGGTACCACAGCGACGCGCCAGAGACGGCGCGTGCCGCGCGCATTGAACTGCGGCGGAGTACGCGAGATCTTAGACAATGAGGCGATTTTTTGTGCTTTCTGTGCATTTTGTGGCTCAACTGCTCTTTTTAGGATGAAGCCCATGACCCCTGATCAGGCGCACCGATTAAAACAGCTCCTTATTGAGAGCTCCCCGCTCATTGAAGAATATACGGCTGCTGTCTGCCCCGGCTGCGTTGATGTTTGCTGCCGCCAAAAGCACGGAACACATTGCTCACGTGACCTCGCCTATCTGCACGAACTGGGTACGCCTGCTCCGCCTCTTGATGCCGGCCGCGACCCTGACGGACCGTGCCAGTTCATGGGACAGACCGGCTGCACCCTGCCGCGCTGGATGCGGGCGTTCAAGTGTACCTGGTACTTTTGCGAGCCGCTCCTCGCGGCGCTGAACGAAGGGGACCCGCGGAAGGCGCGGCGGCTCTCTGCTGCGCTTCAGAAAATGGTTGACCGGTATAATGGATTCGATGGTGAGGCTGGCGAAGAGATAAAAGAGAGAAGTCATTTGGCCGCAGATAAAACCTGATACATTCGTAAAAAGTCATTATCCACCGCCGAGACGCAGAGGCGCGGAGGACTGCCTCTTTAAAAAATAAGTAACTATTCAGGTCAAAAGCAAGGCGTCTCCCGCAGAGTCGCAGAGACGCAGGGAAATCATCAAACAGGAGACGGTCAGTTTATTATCTTTCGTTTCAAAAAGAGCAATTAAGGCCGTTTAACTCTCAGCGTCTCCGCGTCTCCGCGCGAAAACGCAGTTGAATTTGACTCGCTAAAACTAAAAAAAACGAGCTGAATAGTTACTCCATTTGAATGCTTGTTTTTTATCTGCGGAAATCTGCGTCCATCTGCGGCCAATTGCAGTTTTTAGGATCAAATGACCAACAGGTCCCGTTCGCCCCTGAAGTACCGCCGGACGAGAAGAAGCAATTTGAGGTAGTAGTTATCGATGCAGGGAACAAAATCGTCAGCAGTGATCACCACAGCTGATCCCTTTCCGGGGCTTACAAGCATGGCCGTGGCGCTCCGGGCGGCTCCTGAAAAAAGACTGATGCCGCTCTCCACGTCCAGTTCGATAACCGCATCGACCTCTTCAGTCTGCAGCGCCAGCTCGCCCGGCCCGCCAACGCAGGGGTAGAGAAACACATCCTGGAACTCCTGCTCGATGACGCCAGGGGTAAAGCAGTAGGCAAAGGCCCTGCGCCCCACGCTGACCAGACTTGAAAAGGGTACGGTCAGGCCCAGCTCTTCCTTGATCTCGCGCGGCCCGGCTACCTCCGCATCCTCGCCCGCGGCATAATGCCCGCCAACGCTCACATCGAACTTTCCCGGCGCGATCACCTTTGCGGCTGACCGTTTCTGGAAAAGAACGCAGGGTTTCCTGAGATGCTCATACACGATGAGGCAATGGAACGCCCCGTGCCATGCACCCGTGCGGTGCGCTTCGTCACGGGCAATGGTAGCGCCTGTTTTCCTGCCTGCGCAGTCGAGCACGTCGAATATTTCCAAGGCCATGTCTTCTCCCTTCCGTGGAAAAACAAAAGCCCCAAAAAACAGGGAACCACCCCGACGGGGCATACCTTTGCTTTTTGCGGCTCTATGGTTACTAAAAATATGAGGGTAACGCTTTGCATGGAAAGCGGCCAGGGACGGACAACGGAACGACGGTATCAGATCTTGCCGTCCACCATTTCCTTCATTTCCTTGCCAGCTTTGAAGAACGGGACCTTCTTCGGCGGTACCGAGACCGTCTCGCCGGTTTTGGGATTCCGTCCTTCCTTGGCGCGCCGGTGCCGGATGCGGAAGCTCCCGAAACCGCGGATCTCCACCTTGTCCTCACGGGACAGGGCATCCTTGACGCCGTCCAGCACGGTGTTCACCACGATCTCAACCTGCTTCCTGGTAAGCCCCGGCTTCTTTTCTGATATTTTGTCCACCAGCTCCGCCTTCGTCATGCAACCCCTCCTCTGACCTATCCTCGCTAATAACGGTACTGTAGTTTTCCGGAACCGCCGCCGATGCCCTGTGCCACGGCCTCTGCGATCCATGCGGCGCTTTCTTCTTTCAGGTAATCGAAAAACGGAATCTTCTTTTCTTTTTTGACCACGTACGGTTTCCCTTTGATCCCCGCCAACTCGGCGGCAACACGGATACTGTGCTCGAGGTCGCCCATCTGGTCCACCAGTTTGAGCGCCAGCGCCTGCTGGCCGGTGAAGATCCTGCCGTCCGCGATGGCCCGCACCTGGGCCTCCGGCAATTTTCTTCCTTCAACAACAGCCATGACGAACTGGGTCTGGACATCATCGATCACTCCCTGCAGGAGCAACCGTTCCTTATCCGTCATCTCACGAAAGGGCGAACCCACGTCCTTGTATTCGCCTGATTTCACGACCATCCCCTTGACCCCGATCTTTTCAAGGAGCTTTTCCATGTTCGCAAATTCCATCTTGACCCCGATGCTGCCGGTCATGGTCCCGGGGTTCGCTACGATCAGATCGGCCGCGGCTGCAACATAATACCCACCTGATGCGGCCACAGATCCCATTGACACCACGACCTTCTTGCCCTCCTGCCGGGCGTGCTTCACCGCATTATAGATTTCCTGGGACGGAACCACGCCGCCGCCGGGACTGTCCACGCGGATCACGATGGCCTTGATCGACGAATCATCGGCATAATCGTTCAACTCCTCGACAATATGTTCGGACGAGAGCAAGACACCTTCGAGTTTGACGAGCGCCACCTTGTTCTGCCCCACCACCGACAGCTTGGCGGATGATTTGCTGCCGGTCAGACTGTAGACCAGGAACAGCAGAACGAAAAAAACCGCGCCAAGCACGGCAGCCGTCGCAAGCACAACCAGAACGGGATTTTTTTTCATGGTTTTTCTAGCTCCGTTCCTTGAGCAAAGCTCCCAGCGTCGTGTCGAGCTTCTGCTGCTGGCCCATATACTCCTGCAACGATGATCGGTCCTTGCTCTTCACCTGCGCCTTGAGCGACAGCGCGATCTTGCGGTCCGCCTTGTCGACCTTGATGACCCGCGCCGTCACTTCATCGCCTTCCTTTATATCGGGAGCGTCCTTCATGAACTCCGACGCAGGGATCAGTCCTTCAAAACCCTGCTCCAGCTCAACGAACACACCGAAGTCGGCGATCTTCGTCACTTTGACCGTCTCCTCCTGGCCCACCTTGTAGCGCCCGGGAATAAAGGTCTCCCAGGGATCGGGCGTCAGCTGTTTGAGGCCGAGCGAAATGCGTTCCTTCTGCGCATCGATACTGAGGACCACGGCCCTGGCCGTCTGCCCCTTTTTCAACACCTCTGACGGATGTTTCACATGCTTTGTCCAGGACAGGTCGGATATATGGATGAGCCCGTCAATGCCCTCCTCCAGCCCGATAAAGACTCCGAAGTCGGTGATGGTTTTGACCTTGCCCTCCACCTCGGCGCCCACGGGGTAGCGTTCTCCGATCGTCTGCCAGGGATTGGGTTCGATCTGCTTCATTCCGAGAGAAATGCGTTTTCCGACGGGGTCGACGTTGAGGACCTGCGCCTCGATCATGGCGCCTACCAGGACCACCTTGGACGGATGCTTCACCTTCTGCGTCCACGACATTTCCGACACGTGCACGAGCCCCTCGACGCCGTGCTCGAGCTCTACAAAGGCGCCGTAATCCGTGAGGCTTACCACCTTGCCGCGCACCCGGGCGCCCAAAGGATAACGCTCTGCGGCCGCAGCCCAGGGATCCTGCGACTTTTGTTTAAGGCCGAGCGACACTTTTTGCTTTTCCCGGTCATACTTGAGAACGACCACCTCAAGTTTGTCACCGATCTTGAATAGTTCCGAGGGATGCCCCACCCTGCCCCAGGACATGTCCGTGATATGAAGCAGCCCGTCGATGCCGCCGAGGTCGACGAATGCGCCATACTCGGTGACGTTCTTGATCACCCCGCTGATGGTCTGGCCCTCGGTCAACGCTGCGAGCGTTTCTTCTTTTTTTACGTTCTGCTGCTCTTCCAGGATCGCCCGGCGGGACAACACGATATTACCGCGGCCCGAGTTCATCTTTACGATCTTCATCTCCAGCGTCTGGCCCAGAAGCTGGTTGAGATTGCGCACCGGGCGAATATCGATCTGCGAACCCGGCAGGAAGGCGGCCACGCCGTCGAGATCTACGGTCACCCCGCCTTTGATCGTTGATACCACCGTGCCCTTGACGGGCGCACCGGTCTGGTGCGCACGATTCAGCGTATCCCATACCTGCATTTTTTTCGCTTTTTCCCGCGACAGGATAAGGTTGCCGTTCGAATCTTCTGCGGCCTCGAGGAAGACCTCAAGCTCTTCTCCCGGTTTGAGGGCCTTCAATTCTTCTTCCGTGAACTGCTCTACCGGGATGATGCCGTCGGACTTGTAGCCCAGGTCCAGCATGACCACACCGGACCGGATCTGCAGAACCCGGCCCTTGACGATCGATCCCGACTTGAAGCTCTTCAGGGATTGGTCATAGAGTTTTGCGAATTCCTGGTTATCTTCATCAGCCCCAGTGTTCTCGTCACCATCTATATCTTCTCGTGCTTGATTCATGAACCTGGCATACCTCCTGAAAATAGGGTATCGATCCCCGGACTATCGGCTGATATCGTTTTTCTGCAACCGTTCCAGTACTTCATTGAGCACCCAGTCGGGGGTGGATGCCCCTGCGGTCACGCCTATCTTTCGGACGCCCTGAAACCACTCCTGCCGGATCTCCCCGGCTACCTCGATGTGATGCGTCGGTTTGCCCTCCTGCCGGCATATGGTGGCAAGCCTGCTCGTATTGGCGCTGTTCCGCCCTCCCACCACGAGCATAACGTCAACCTGTCTGGCAAGGATCTGTGCAGCATGTTGCCGTTCTGTTGTTGAGTTGCAGATCGTATTATATACCTTTAATTCCTTGGAAACACTCAACAATTTTAGCACAATTTCCGAGAAATTACTATATGATTGCGTGGTTTGTGCCACGATGCCGATACGGCTCTGAAGCTTCACCTCGTCCAGATCCTGCACGTTCTCGATCACGACGGCATTCTTACCCGCGTACCCGATGATGCTCTGGACCTCAGGGTGTTCCTTTTCACCGACCACCACCACCTGATAGCCTTCGTCCCTGAGCGCCTCTGCATGACGCTGCGCCTTCCCCACAAAGGGGCAGGTGAGGTCGATGATCTTGAGTCCCTGGCTCTTGGCCTGTTCAAGGATGGACGGCGGTACACCGTGCGACCTGATGATGAGTGAATTCCCTTCTTTCAGGGTCGAAAAGTCATCAATGGTCTCCACCCCTGCCTTGCGCAGCCGTTCGACCTCCTGCGGATTATGGATCAAGGGCCCAAAGCAGTATACATTGCCCGTCGTCGTCGCCTCAAAGGCAGTATTGATCGCACGCTTGACGCCGAAACAGAACCCGGCCTTGTCCGCCAGAATGATCTCCATGCTCAGCTCACACCCTCTTCCCTGCCAATTCCATCATAAAGGCCAGCACCTCATCGATGCTCATGATGCTCGAATCGATCACGTGAGCATCAGCAGCGGCCTTGAGCGGTGCGAGCTCGCGTCCGCTGTCCTGGCGGTCCCGCTCCCGGATCTCCCGGGTGATCCGGTCCAGGTCCACATCCATGCCTTTTTGCCTGAGTTCCCGGTACCGCCGTTGTCCCCGTTCCTCGGGACTGGCATCCAGAAAGAATTTCAGGTCAGCCTTCGGGAAAACAACCGTGCCGATGTCCCGGCCATCCATCACGACCCCTCCGTGACTGCCGAGCTCCCGCTGCAGCCCCAACAGCCGCGCTCTGACAGCAGGGGACTTGGAGACCGCAGAAGCCATCATCCCCATCTCCGGCGTGCGGATCTCGCCCGTCACATCGATGGCATCGACAACGATACGGGAGTCGTTATGGTCCGTCCTGATCGTGACCTCCGTGCGGGCGCACAACCCTGACAGCCCCTGCTCATCAGCAGGATCGATCCCGTCCCGCTTCGCCTTCCAGCCGATGGCGCGGTACATGGCGCCGGTGTCAATATAGGTGTAGCCCAGTCGTTGCGCCAGCAGCCGCGCAACAGTGCTTTTTCCCGCGCCCGACGGTCCGTCGATCGCTATAACCAGGTTTTTCTTCTGTTCCTGCATATCGTTAATGCCGACCGCTCACTGTGCTTACGGTTTGCCTGCGGCTGCATCCTTTTCCTTGAGTTTTTTGTATGCCTCGGCCAGCCGGTCGAATTCACTCCTGGTCAAAGGTGTTTTCAACATCTCGGTTATGGGAACAACACCCCGCTGATCTCCGAGATTGGCAAAGGCCGTTCCTAACGCCCCTTCCAGGCCCTTGCGCTTGACCGGATCGTTCGCGATCGCAAGCAGCGGCTCCAGCGCTCTGCTGTCCCGCGACTCTCCCAAAGCCAGAATGATGGTCCGCACCTCCCGCTTGCCCGGGGCTATGAGAAATTTGAGCAATTCGTCCACGGCCCGCGGATCACGGGTGGTCCCCAGGATCTCAACGACCATATTCGAGACAGTCACATCAGTTCCCTCGGCAAGGCTGATCAGCGTAGTGACCGGCTTCCAATCAGCGGCCGCTATGGAGCGGATCACCGCAGCCGCCCGTATCGTATCAAGCTTTGTCAGTGCTTCAGAAAGCGGTTTTGCCGTATCCGCTTCCGGATAGAAGGACAAGGCACGCGCTGAAGGGACTCTGATCTTCTCTTCCGGATCAAACACGCCGTGCATGAGCGCGGGAATGAAACTCACATCCTGCAAAACGCCGATGGCAAGAGCTGCTTCGCCGCACACCTCAGGCTTGTCCAGGAAGTTATTATACACGAACCGGAAAAAATCGAGGGCGCCGGGGTCCTTCAGGTCGGAGAGCTTTCTCATGGCTTCGGTTCGCACCGAAAGCTCATTCTGCAGATTTGCAGCTGCAAATGCCAGCGCCCCACCACCCGGGGTCTTGATCTTTTGTACGGCAGCGGTCAAATTTTTCAGCTGGTCCCTGACCGCCATTCCCACGGAGCCCGTACCGATCCTGGAAGGCGCCGGGACGACCGTGATCGTTACGGACCGGGAGGGAAGCGGCGGTCTCCGGAACCCGGACGGTTTGTCGTCTTTTACATTGACCTCGATGGCATTTTCCTTCTTGAGCTTCACAAAACAGGCGATGAAGCCGAAGCCGTACCGGTCCTCCTGGAGGATCTTTTCGCCGTTCACCGTGAGTTCGAGAAATTCGGTCCGTCCGGCAGCCTGCTCACCGTTCTGGACCTTGATAAGATACAGGTCTTCTGATGCATGAAAGGACCGGGTATATTTATTATCTTTGCCGTAGCGCTCTTTGACATCGAACTGCTCCGGGCCGTAGATATCCTTCTCCGCAGCCATTGTGGTAAGCGAACAGAACAGGGTCATTGCAAGCACAAATACCATCGATTTTATTCTTGTCACTTTCCCGCCTCTTTACTGTTTCAATATGCCGTGCGCTGCAGCAGCTGCCCGAACCCGGGGAACGACGTTTCTATCCACTCCGTGTCCCGCACCACGGTCTCGCCGCGTGCGGCCAGTCCAGCCACTGCAAGGGACATGGCGACCCGATGGTCGCCGTGGCTTTCGCAGAGCGCCCCGATCAATGCATCATTGCCTCTGATCTCCATCCCGTCGGGACGCTCGGTGATAGCAACACCGAGCTTTTTGAGCTCCAGCGCCATGGTCGCTATCCGGTCCGATTCCTTTACCCTGAGCTCGGCCGCATCCCGTATGATCGTGGTACCAACGGCACAGGACGCGGCCACGGCCAGGACCGGGATCTCGTCAATGGCCCGGGGCACCAGATCGCCGGAGATCTCGACAGCGTGCAGCTGCCGATAGCGGATGCGAATATCAGCCACCGGCTCACCTGCCTGCTCTCTCCGGTTTTCGAGGCTAAGATCGGCGCCCATGGCCAGCAGAATATCAATGATGCCGGTGCGCGTGACGTTCACTCCCACATTTCGCACGACGAGCTCCGACCCCGGCACGATTGACGCTGCCACCAGAAAAAAAGCCGCTGACGAAATGTCGGCCGGGATGTCGAGCGTGCCCATTGTCGTAAGCCGCTGCCTGCCCCGGAGCGTGACCCGGAGCCCCTCTTCCCGCACATCGACGCCGAAGGACCTGAGCATCCGCTCCGTATGGTCCCGGGATTTTGACGGTTCGCTCACCGAGGTGTCGCCGTCCGCGTAGAGACCGCAGAGCAGGATCGCCGATTTCACCTGCGCGCTCGCCACGGGGCTCGTATAATCCAGTGCTTTGATCCTTCCGCGCGCTCCACGGATCGCCAAAGGCGCCAGCTTCCCGTCGGCGCGGCCGTCGATCACCGCCCCCATCCTGCGAAGCGGGTCAACGATCCTGGCCATGGGGCGTTTCGTCAAATACTGATCGCCGGTCAACACCGAGAAAAAATTCTGGCCCGCAAGCAGGCCTGCAAGGAGGCGCATGCCCGTTCCCGAGTTGCCGAGGTCGAGCACACCGGCCGACTCTGACAGACCGTCCAGGCCTTTGCCATGGACCAGCAGACGGCTCGAACCGATCCCCTCGACCGAAATGCCGAGCATCTGCACTGCCCGCGCCGTATGCTGCGTGTCCTCCCCGGTCAGGAACCCGGTGATCTCGGTCGTGCCGTCGGCAAGCGCCGCGAACAGGACCGAGCGGTGCGAGATGGATTTGTCGCCCGGCAGCGTGATCTCGCCTTTCAGTCCGCGCGACGGTTGTATTCTGAGATCAGACACTAGCCCAGCCTCTTTCTTACATCGCTCGCAGCGCGCAAATGTTTTTCCAAACGAGGCTCGTCGCCGGCAATTATTTCTCTCTTGAACTTATTCAGCGAGAAGATATATCGGTCGATCATCTTGACGAGATGGTCGCGGTTCATGAGGCAGATGTCCTTCCACATTTCCGGGGAGCTTGCCGCAATACGGGTGAAATCACGGAAACCCGCGCCGGAGAACTGGAGATAGTCCTCGGTCCCGGTGTTCAATTCCGCCACCGCGCACATCATGGCGAAAGCCGCGACATGCGGCAGATGGCTCACCGCGGCAAAGATCTTGTCATGCAGATCGGCATCCATGACGACCACGTCCGCTCCCGCCGCGGCCCACAGGTCGCGCACGGCTTCCAGCGCTTTTTTGTCGGTGCGTGACGTCGGGGTGAGAATGCACCGGCGGCCCTGGAACAGGGTCTCAATCGACTCGTCAACGCCGGATTTCTCCCTGCCGGCGATCGGATGAGCCGGTACATAATGAACGCCCGGGGCAAGGCTTTCCTCGATGTCCTTGATGAGCTGCCCCTTGACGCTCCCCACATCGGTAAGGATCGCGCCGGCTTTAAGATGGGGCCCGATCTCGCGCACGATCTGCTTGAACGTTCCAACGGGAGAAGCGAGCACCACGAGATCGGCGTCCTCGACGGCCTGCGCAGAGCTTTGGCCCATGCGGTCGATCACGCCGATCTTGATCGCCTTCTCCAGCGTGCTTCTGCTCCTGCCAGCTCCGGTGATGCGGCCGACAAGGCCTTTGAGCTTCATGACCCGGGCGAGCGAACCACCGATAAGGCCCACGCCGATGATCGTTACGTTATTGAAGAGTGGTGCCATTTTTTATTTCAACCTGACTTGCATGATGAATAGAAACAAGCAGCCGCACTATGCTATCTATGCCTTTAAAATCGCTTCCAATTCGGTCATGAACCGTTTGTTCTCTTCAGGCAGGCCGATCGTGACCCTGAGCCTGTTGCCGCCCATGGGCCTGATGATCACGCCTTTCTTGAGAAGGCTGGTGTACAACTCCCGGCCGTCTTGGCTGGTCTCGAACATGACGAAGTTCGTCTCGGTCGGATAATAGGTTATGCCGAGCTGGTCGAAAGATTGACAGATGAACCGCTTCCCTTCGATGTTGTTCGAAACTGATTTTTCCACATGCTTCCGGTCCGCCAGGGCGGCCAGGGCGCCGACCTGCGCCAGGGAATTCGTGTTAAAGGGCTGCCGCACCTTGTTCATCAGCTCGGCCACCTCCGGGGTCGTGATGCCGTAGCCGATGCGCAGCCCCGCAAGACCGTAGATCTTGGAAAAGGTCCGGAGCGCGAGAATATTTTTATCCACGTGCAGATAGTCCAGCGATTCGGGATAGTCGGCATGCGTCACGTATTCGAAATAGGCCTCATCCACGGCCACGAGCACATGGTCAGGAACGCGGGTCATGAACCGGTCCATCTCGATCTTCGTGTTCATCGTGCCGGTCGGATTGTTCGGGTTGGCGATGAACACGATCCTGGTCTTTTCCGTGATCCGTTCCGCCATGGCATCGAGGTCGTGCCGCCCGTCCTTGCACGGCACGATCACGTTCGTACCGCCAGCTGCCTGCGTGATCATTTTGTAAACAACGAATGACGGATCGGCCGAAACCACTTCATCGCCGGGCTGAATAAAGGTGCGGACCGCCAGTTCGATGAGCTCGTTCGAGCCATTGCCCAGGATGATCCGGGCGATATCGACATCATAGTGTTTGGCAAGCGCCTGCGAGAGATAAAAACCGCTGCCGTCAGGATACCGGTTCAGTCCTTCCACTGCCTTCTTGATCGCCGCAATCGCCTTCGGCGACGGGCCGAGCGGATTCTCGTTCGACGCAAGCTTGATGCTCCCGCTGATGCCGAGCTCCCGCTCAAGCTCCTCGATCGGCTTCCCCGGCACGTAGGGTGATATGCTTTTAATATTCTCTGAAACAGGTATCATAATGAGTTCCTATTCATTCCAGTAAGAGTAGTTGACATTTTTACTCCTGACTCCTGACTCCTGTCTACTGTCTACTGACTACTGTCTACTGACTACTGTCTACTGGCTACTTGTCACTGGCTTTTCGGATACGATCCCAGCACCTTCAGGAACATGCAGTCCTGCCGTAAACGCTCGATCGCCTTCGCGACCTTCTCGTCCTCGATATGGCCTTCCATGTCCACGAAAAAAACATAATCCCAGGCGTTCCGTCCGGAAGGACGGGCATCGAGCCGATTCAGATTGATGCCTGCCTCGGCAAAGGGCGCAAGCATGGCATAGAGCGCCCCGACCTTATCCTTGATCGAGAACATGATCGACGTCTTGTCGCGGCCGGTCTTGCCAGGTGATTTCCGGGCAATGACGAGAAACCGGGTGATGTTCGTGGTATTGTCCTCGATCTTTTTCCCTGCGATCTGGAGCCCGTACAGCACCGCGGCCATTTCGCTGGCGATGGCCCCGACCGTATGGTCGTCAGCTGCCATTTCCGCGGCCCTGGCTGTGCTCGGCGCTTCCAGAACCGGCACGCTCGGAAGATTCTTCTCAAGCCACTGTCGGCACTGCGCGGCGGCGGGCGGGATCGTATATATTTTAGTTATGTCTTCCAGGTTTCCGGACTTGTTCATGAGGTGCTGCGAAACTTCGAGAACGATCTCCGCCGATATCTTGAGATCTGAATCAATGAACATGTCATGGCTGTAGATAACCGCCCCGGACGTGGTATTCTCGATGGGCACAACGCCGTAGTCAGCCCTGCCCCGCTCCACTTCCGTAAATACATCCTTAATACTTTCCACGGACACATACTGTGCGGCCAAACCGAACTGCTGCATCCCTGCCATGTGCGTAAAGGTCGCGCGCGGGCCGAGGTAGGCGACTTTCAGGGGACGCTCCAGTGATAAAGAGGACGAAAGGATCTCGCGGTACACTGCACGAAGGGTATCCTGGGGGAAAGGACCTTTGTTCCGGCCGGCCAAACGTTCGAGGATCTCGCGTTCCCTGCCGGGAACATGAAAGTCGAGCTTTTCGGTCTTCTTGATATTGCCGACCTCGATCACGATCCGCGCGCGTTCGTTCAAAAGGTCGACCAGTTTATCGTCGAGCTGGTCAATCTTTTTCCGGAGTTCAAGGAGCTTTTGCATAGGCATGGACCATTGACCCACCTTTGAGGAAGTGTGGAATTATAGTTTATTTTTTAAGCAGTTGCAAGGTATTTTTCAGTACTGAAAGGGCTTTGATCAACTCTCTTGAAGGGACGCTACCAGACTTTTGAAAGCCCCCTCTTCGAGCGTCATCACGACAGCGTCCTCGATGGGGTCGTCATAATAATCACGCCTGACGAAGGTGCCGGTGAAACCGAGACTGGAATACAGTTTGTGGGCGGACTGGTTCGAGACGCGGACCTCGAGGAACGCACGGCGCGCGTCTTTCGAGTATCCGTGCCTGAGTCCGGCCAGGACAAGACGCCGGGCGATGCCTTGCCGCCTGGAACCAGAAGCAGTGGCAAGGTTCAGGATATGCATTTCTCCGGCCACCAGCCAAAAGACCAGATAACCGGTAATGGTACGCATTGGCGCGTCCGGGTCAAGAGCGACCAGGAGCCGCGAGACCGAAGGGCTGCGGAACTCGGAAAGAAAGAGGTTCCTCGACCAGGGCATTGAAAAAGAGGCTTGTTCAATGGCCATGACCTGGTCCAGGTCTTCCTTTTTCATGAAGTCTATAGTAATGCCTGCTTCTTTTCCCATGCCACTTCTGCCTCGGGCCTTCGGATATACAGGGGGGTCAGGTTGTCAGGATCAATCTGTTCCCCTTTCCGTATCATATCAAGACCGATCTCGGCAACCGCTGCCGCCGAGGGCAGGCAGGCTGTCCTCGGCGCAAAAATCGCCCGGTCGCCAAAAGCCTGCCCAAGCGCCTGTTGGTAGATTCGGGAAGCCTCACCCGTAAACAGCACGGTCCCCGGAATCCTGTTTGCGATCTCGGCAAGCGGGATCGTTGCCTCCGGCATCAGTTGGACAAGTTCCAATCCTTGATATTTGTAGAGCGCCGCATACACCTCATTCTTGCGCGCATCAAGCAGGGGGCAAACAGGATGGGAAGCCTGAGGAAGGTTCCATGCGAGCGCCTTGAGCGTGGGTATTGCTGCCACCGGCTTGCCCGTGGCAAAGGCCAATCCCTTGACTGCCGCAAGCCCGATGCGAAGGCCGGTGAACGAGCCTGGCCCCATGGCAACGGCAAAGCCGTCCATATCAGCAATGGCGATACCGATGTCCTTTAACACCCGGTCCACCGTGGACATAAGCCGCTCCGAGTGCGTCACCTCGATGTTCAGGCTGTATTGCGCAATGACTGCGTCTTCTGAAACTATGGCAACGCTGCCGGTCTTGGTGGATGTTTCGATGCCGAGGATGAACATAGCGCCTACCTTACCGTAAAAGCTTCGTGCTGTCAAAAATAAAAGAGTTGCCGCAACAGGGACACATACCCACGATCCTGAAAACGGCAGTTCACCTGAAAATCCCACTCACCTTTATCCTCTCCCCCGAGAGGAGAGGGTCAGCGATTAATCGGGCCAAGCTATGTCTATAATTGGCTCATTCATAGGCTGGCCGAAATCTATCTGAGTATTTTGTCCCGTGCTGGCACAACGTGTTACTTTCGCGATTGTTATTGCAGCTTCCCAATGCGTAGAGAGTATTTTAAAGCTCCCATCCGATTTTTTCACACATCGTCGCAACGTCATTGGTCGTCCTATGACCACTCCTTGCGTATTTTGAAGAGTCGCATTACAGCGATTCACCGCGACCGAAACGCTCGCAGCTTCGATTTTGCCAATTGCTTCTGCAAGTTCTTTGAGAAAAGCTTGATTGCGCAGGCCCGCGCCATGAGCAAGCTTACCACGAAGTTCGGACAGATCGCGAGATTTACCATGTTCGATGCCAAAATCATTTAGTAATTTTTTCATATATCTCGATGTAGCTTTCCCCTTTTCTTTTACGTCACCACAGTTTGGACACTCCTCGCGAATTTTCTCAGTTGTCTCGTCTTCAGAAATCCTTTCAAACACTTGATACAGGTAGAGGAAGCGCTCCTCAATAGAAGCAAAGCTTAATGCTTTCCTTATTAATCTACAGGCTTGAATGGGAGCCGAGTCTGTCTTGTGCGCATCAAAAATAGTGAAATCAGTGGGAGAGACGTTGATGGGGGTATTTCGAATAAGAAGTTCTTCGGTCGCCATATCAAACTCTTCGCCAACTGAGACTCTCGAAGGAGAGGTTGAAATGAATTTGACAAGGACAGCTGGACAATAAGCCACAAGCGCAATTCGGTCAAGAAATTCATCTATGATATCGTAGCTCCGAATAAACGCATCACGGATACTCATGCTAGATTCACTTTTTAAATCAATGTTTAATATACAATGCTGATCCCCCAGGCCCGGCACTGGTTTGTCTAATACGGTTATGGCTGACTCGCGAACCTGATATTCTCCGGGTGCCAGTTTAGCGCCAGTTAAAATGATGGCGCGTGAACGATAGGAAGTCATTACTTGGGCTCCATCAAAATCGAGTTATTCCATCCGAGAAGGTTGAATAGCCCACGCGGAAATTAGCTTGTTCTGGAAATTAAGTGTCTTTTGAAGATCCGCCGACAGGTGTGTTGCCCTGTGATATCGAAGATGCGGGTCGCGCATACAAGGGACACCTCAGGGACATTGTTTTGTTGCTATCTGATACTTAACTACAACTCGCACACACAAACACAAACAGGCGCGTCGCCATGTTCCGCAAGCAGTTGGTCTCGCGCAACGCCTCATCGGCGGGAAACCAGCGGATTCCCGGATCGAGAATCGTGTGCGAGGATAGCGGAAAGTCTTTATACAGCGCCATTATTTGCCCTTTCCCTCAAGCCGCTTGAAGCTCGGCGCGTCCGTTAGCAATTTCATTTGATGGATGGCGATCCGGTTCAATTTGCGAAGCCGTTCCGCCTGCGGCGCGTTCTCCTGGATGAACAGGGCGTTCAGATTCTCCAGGTTGGACAGGCACACGAGCTGCGAAACATCAGCGTCGTCACGGATATTGCCCTTCCTGCCCATTCTTTAACACTGATTTTGTAGTTGTTTAAACCTGCCTGACTTTTAATTATGGCGATTTCGCCATAATTAAAACAAAAAGCCCGTGCATCCTTATTACGGACACACGAGCGTATTCACATCACACCATCGCAAGCGTAACACGCTACGCGAGCAAACCGGATAATCCCGGTTATCAGGCTGTCTTTTTCGGTCGGTTCAAAGTCAGTACCATGCTTTCCTTGACAGGCTGAAATATGAAGTAAACTGATAATCTGGCTAAAGACCGAAAACAGACGTATCGGAAATTATATTTATGGAACAAAAGCCTCGACCTTGAGGCCTTCGATTGGGCAAAAGTGTTTGGAATTAGCTGTAAGGACAACCAGGCCGTGTTCGAGAGCTGTTGCGGCGATGAGCGCATCGCCCAATTGCAAATTATGCGACAGCGCATAAGCGTCGATCAATTGTCTGGCACGGTCTGAAATGGCTGCGGTCACGGGAAGGATGTCAGTCTGACGCAGTGTCAGCCCCTTCTTGACGCGTTCCGATTCCTGATTATTGCGGCAACCCTGGACCAATTCCATATAGGTCACAACAGAAATGCGCCACGGCATCAGCGTTTGCAAACGGGCGGCAGCGCCCACATGCCCGCGCGTAAGCCAGATCAACACATCCGTATCAATCAGCATCAGTCAATCCTCGCGACGTGAGCCCTACGGGTTATAACGGGGGGCTCGCAGTTGACGTACATACGCTGCAACATCAGCCAGCTCTTCACGATCCTGCCACATGCCAAACAGCGGGTTGTCGGCCAAAGCGGACTGCGCTGTTTGTTCGACCGCTTCCTCCTCAATGCGCACCGTGACACGCGTATTCGGCGCGACGGGTAGCCGAGCGCGCCAGGCGGCGGGCAATTCGTTGAGTGCAACATGTTCAATCACCACGGTATTCATACTATTGCCTCCTGAATATTTTCTATTCTTACCGTTGAGTCTACAGGGAATACCGAAAGCTGTCAAATACTAAAGGGCGGCTCAATGAAGGAAAGGGGAAGTGACAAAACCGCGATGATGCTCATTTCAGATGCTCATCAAAGAACTCCCCTACCCGCTTCTCGTAGGCCCCGCCTGCGGCGACCATGGTCCCGCCGTGGTCTGCATTGGGAATAATCCAGAGCTCCTTTGGCTCTCTTGCCGCTGCAAATAGTTTTCTGCCATTATCCGCGGGGATAAGCGCATCCCCTTCTCCCTCAATAATGAGAACCGGCGTCGGGGCGACCTTCGCGATCACGCTCACGGGAGAGACGCTGTCTACGCTGGTCTGGAAATAGAGCTGGTATCCCATGATGGCGAGCGGAAGGAACGGGAACGACGGCAGGTGATAGAACCCGGTGATCGCATCGCGCGCCTGGTCGCGCAGGCTCGTGAACGCGCTGTCAACCACAACTGCGCAGAATGCGTTGGTCTGCGCTGCGGCAAGGATCGCTGCTGAACCGCCCATGGAGAAGCCGTAGATCCCGATATTATCCGGGTCTATCTCCGGCCGGGCCTTGAGAAAACCAAGAGCCGCCACAATGTCTTTCTGTTCGTGATACCCAAGCGAGGTACGACTCCCTTCGTTTTCACCATGCGCCCTGAAATCGAAGAGCAGCACGATATATCCCCGCTTCGAAAGAGAAACCGCGAGTTCCGTGAAATCCGATTTGTTCGCACCAACGCCGTGGCAAATGATGATGGCCGGCGTTTTCGCGCGAAGACGCTCCGGCTTGACCACCCAGCCCCTCAGGAGAATGCCGTCCGATGTTGTGAACGAAACAGTTTCATAGGGCACGTGATAATCCGAAGGCGGAATGTGGAGCGGATAGCGGGGCGGATGGGTGTTAACGTAGACAAGAACAAAGGAAAGGGCAACAATGAGAAGAATGATACCGAGCAGTATATGCATTGCAGTTTTCATACCCTGGACCCTGAACCCTGGACCCCGAACCCTGCCTTTTCAGTCCCACACCAGAAAGAAGCGGTTCGTACGCGTCATCTTTTTTGCAAGCTTGTCGAGCGTTCCCGCTTCCACGGATACCGTGTCCGGAGCAATAGCATAGATCTTTTTCGCGAAGGCAAGCATGTCCTGCGGCTGCCTGACGAACCGCGCTTCGACCCAGTCGGGGCCTGCTCCCACGATCACAAAGGAGCCCTCTGTCTGCTGCTCCTTGAGCCAGGCGATGATCGCCTTGGTGTCGAGGTGAAAATTTATGCTTTCGGTCTTCTGGCGTTTCAGGATATCATAGGAGCTGTTGCCCTTCACCACGGTCACGCGGTCAGGCACATTCCCGTAATTCCGGCGGCTGCGAAAGATCAGGAAACCCCTGGCGCGGAGTTTTCCCGACAGGGCATCAACGGTCTCAACAGACTTTTTCGTTCGTACGCTGAATCCCGCCAGCCGTTCCCGCTCAACGCTTGTTTCACCTTTCAGGTTCTCCGCTTTCACCACCACGGTATCGAAGAACGGCTCTGCTTCAGCCCCTGCTGCAAGCTCGACCGCGGACAGAATCTCGGCGGGGAAATTGAGCTCTGCGCGTTGTTCGCTCGTCAGCACAGGATGCTTTTGATTGAACACCACGGGAGGCTGCGCCTTTTTCGGTTCCAGCGGTTTCTCGTTCTTGCAGCCGAACGCGAGTAAAGACAACACCGCAAGAAAAATACCGTATCTAATAACCATACCGGATCTCAAAGCGTTTGAATTCCCCCTTGTACGGTTCGAACGTGATGTCCACGCTGCTTACCCGTGCGCCGGACGGGCCCTTGTGGCACCAGCCGAGGATCTCCTCGACCTTCAGGGTTTCTCCTTCGAACAGCGCCTCCACCGACCCGTCAGGAAGGTTGCGGACCCAGCCTCCCACGCCAATGCGCAGGGCCTCATCGCGGGTGCTGGCGCGAAAAAAAACGCCCTGAACGCGGCCATGAATGATTGCATGAGCGCGAAGAAAGTCTTGGTCCTTTTTTTTCGCTGCTGAGGGCATATCCTGAATAGTGGCTGATGGTAAAAGCTTTTTTTATACACCCTATTCATAGTGCGTGTGTGGTGATGTTTTTCGAGAGACTGAAAGCGTAATTATTTCTTTTCCGTCAGTGTGCCGTTTGCCGGATCATACTCGTAATTGTCGCTCTTGAGGGTCAGTCCGCTGAAGGATGACAGTTCCCCAAGGTCTGCGGGATATTTCCCATTGGCAACATTAAATTCCTGGATCGACTTTTGGATCTGCTCGACATTCAAATCCTTATCGAACTTTTTGGTGTTCTTTAATGATTGCGTCAGCGTGTTCCCATATTTTTGGACCGTATTCTTTTCCTCGGAGCACGACACCACGCCACACAATAAAATGGACAGCACAACCAGTCCCGTATTCATCAGTTTCATAGTTTTCCCGCCGTTTCTCCGGATACTCTGTTTTTATTGTGCCGATGGTGCGGTATTATCTTCTCCCCGCACCACGCCCGCCGCCCTTTGGACCGCGTGCCGTTTTACCACCACCGGTGTGGGTGCTCCTGTTCGGACGGGGACCCGATACTCTGCCGCCGACGCCCCCCTTGCTGGGCCATGCACCTGGGTTGGGCCTCGGCCGTGCGCCTGCCTTCCCTGCGAAGGCTCCTGTTGACGGCCTGCTGCTTGAAGTTCTCGGCGCTGCGCTGCGAGTATATGATCCTGCTGCCGGGCGATCTGACGCAGATCTCGTCCCCGGACTATAGGGACGGGAACTGGAGCTCGAGGGACGGGTGCTGCGGCCATCATCTCTTCCTCCGCGAGCGGGCGCGCTGCTTCTCGAATAGCTCGGCCGGTTGTCAGGCCGGGAGCCGGTTGAAGGCCTGCTGCTTCCCGTTCTTGGCGCTGCATTGCGAGTATATGATCCCGTTGTTGGGCGCCCGGATGCAGATCGTGCTCCCGGGCTATAGGGACGGGCGCTGCGGCCCTCGTCTCGCGCACCGCGTGCAGGCTCGCCGCTTCTCGTGTAGCCCCTGGAATCAGGCCGTGAGCCTGCTTTCCATGCGGATGGTCCCGTTGCCTGCCTTGGGCTCGATGTTCTTGGCGCCGCGCTGCGAGTGTATGTTCCGTGTGCCGGGCGGTCGGACGCAGATCGTGTTCCCGGGCTATAAGGGCGGGTGCTGCGGCCCTCATCCCTTGGCCCGCGAGCGGGCGCGCTGCTTTTCGAATAGCTGGGTCTGGCATCGGGCCGTCCTGCAGCAGGCCTTGGCCGTGAACTCGTCTTCCAATCGGGATTTCCTGCATCAGGCTTGCGAGCAAACGTCCCCGTTGCGGGACGGCTGGAAGCTGGTCTCGCTCCTGCGCCATAGGACCCGCCTATTGAGGGACGAGTGCTGCCGGTTCGTGCACCGGGGCCGGACTCGCTGCTTCTGGTATCAGGACGGACCTGCTGATTTTTTCTTCGGCCATCAGCAGTCTCCCGCATGACCATGGTACCGGGCCCCTGCGGCTGCCGCAACTGCCGGGGAGCAGCTTCTTCCTCGGGTTGGCTCCTCACTTCTCGTATCATCGGTTCCGCAGCCGGTCTGCGTTCGGTCTTTTTTGATCTGCTCTCGGGTTTATAGACCCGCACCTTCTGACCGCTGTCATCGGTTTTCTCCGCTGTTTCCCGCAGAAGGGCAACCTCAGGGGACGTAAGATGACGATAAGCGCCTTCTGCAAGATCGCCCAGCGTGAGCCCTCCGGTCTTGACCCTTTTGAGCCTGATCACGGAATGTCCCATGTGGTCGAACATGCGCCGCACCTGGCGCTTCCGGCCTTCGTGGATCGTGATATCGATCCAGGAGTTCGCTTCTTCCTTCCGGATCTTTCTGATCTTGGCAGGCGCGGTCTTGCCGTCCTTCAGAAAGACTCCTGCTTCCAGCGCCGCGATCGCACCGTCTTCGAGCACACCCTTGATCTTCACCAGATAGGTCTTGGGAAATTCATGCTTGGGGTGCGTGATCAGATGGGCAAAATCCCCATCATTCGTCAGGAGCAGCAGGCCCTCGGTATTGTAGTCCAGCCTGCCGACAGGGTATACGCGGACCTTGACGCCTTTGAGCAGATCGTGCACCGTGGGCCGTCCCTCAGGATCGGCCATGGTCGTCATAAAACCCGCTGGTTTGTTCAGCATAATATACGTAGGCGGCTGTTTGGGGTTTATGAGTTTGCCGTCGACCTTGATATGGTCTTTGTTTGGGTCGGCCTTGGTGCCCAGTTCGGTCACGACCGTCCCGTTCACCCGCACTCTGCCCTCGGCAATAAGCTCTTCCGCAGCGCGGCGCGATGTGACCCCCGCGGCTGAAATGATCTTCTGTATACGCTCTTCCATGTGTTCCTTTCGTGGATCAGTCCCTATTTTAAGAATTCTATTATACAGGCAATCCAGGCGAAAAGCAATTAAGTCTCACAAAAGAAGCCTTTAAGGCGCTTTTTCGCGGCATAACGGCTAAAACTGATGTGTTTATGCATGCAAGAGGGCTTTAGGCGTCGGGAGCGGAGAAGCTTCAGGATCTTAAGCGTGATTTCTGAGCATGAGTTCGAGGGAAAGAGGGTTAAGGTAATACTGCTCCTTCAGGTATGGGTCGTCATATTTCCTGACGTAGTGGTTGATGAGCGTGATCGGTACGATAAGCGGGACAAGACCCTGGTGGTACTGCGTGATGACGTCCTGCAATTCCAGCTTTTCCGTGGGAGAAAGCTGTTTTTTGAAATACCCTGCCATATGCTGCAACACATCCGTATGTTTCCTGATTGTTGCTTGCAGCTTCATTCCTTCCATCAGGAGCCTGAAATACTGTTCCAACAGCTCGGACCGCCTGAACTTCTTGGGATCGGAGACAAGACTGCCAAGCTCCTTCAAGTGCTTTGCGCTGTGCGACATCAGCAGATACTTATGCCGGCTATGGAACGCGACAAGCTGCCCAACCGTCCCTCCTTCAGCCAGAAGTTCCTGCCCTCGTTGATACACGAACAGGCGTTCGATGAAATTTTCCCTGATGCCCGGGTCCTGCAGCCCTTCCTCGTCCTCGACAGGCATGAGGGGGAAGCGGTCCATAACCGCCTCTGCAAATAAGCCTGCCCTTCTACGCGCAAGCCTCCCGGGCCGGGAGTAAAGCTTCGTATCATGAACACCGCAACTCGGCGACCGTGCCTTGAGCACAAAGCCCGAGAGGCCTTCTTTTTCGAGTGCTGCCAGTTTTTTCTTCGCCCATTGCAGCATGCGGCCCGTATGGTCTACACCGGTAACTCTCGTGATAAGCCGAGGTGAATCCGGATCGCCCACCAGGTCCATTGCCTCCCGCGGAATAGGCAGGCCGCATTCCGTTTCAGGGCAGACAAACACCCACTCGATGAACTGTCCGAGCGTGTCGCGCAGATAATGGTCAAGCTTCTGCCCGCCGTCGTAACGAACATTGTTGCCGAGGAGGCAGGAGCTGATGCCGAGTTTGAGTGATGGTTTTGGCTTCATTTTGGCAACAAGTGATTATAGGGACGGAGTCTTGCATATCCATATATACAAGCATCTACAGGTAAATATCTTTCCAGGTGTTCGCCATGTTCAACGACCGGCGCTGCTCTGGATCGCCTGGTACAAGCGCTGCACCAGTGCCTGATTATACCCATGGGATGTCATGTTGGCAACGATGCGTCCCCTGATGGGAAACCCGAGGAGGTAGAGGTCGCCGATCAGGTCCAGTATCTTATGGCGCACGAATTCGTCGGGATAACGGAGTTCCGTGTTGATGACCTTGCCGTCGTACATGATGATATGGGAATTGAGATATCCGCCCCCGACTTTTCCAAGCTTCTGGGCCATTTCAATGTTCTCAAAGGTGTTGAAGGACCGGGCCAGGGCGATATCCCTTGCAAAGGACCCGCTTGCAGGATTGAACGTGAGGACCTGTTCACCGATGGGCAGCGGGTAGTCGACCCGCATCGATATCTCGAACCCGTTAAAGGGCTCTGCGTAGAGATGCTTTTCATGACTCACTTCGTTGCCCACGCCGATCTTCTGACGGATGACAGCAACCTTGGTCGTGGCGGACTGTTCCTCTATCCCTGCCTCTTCGATAAGGTTGCAGAAATCCCTGGCAGAGCCGTCTATGTTCGGGATCTCCTCGTCGGCCTTTACGAGCACGTTCGTTATGCCGTACATGGAAAGTGCCGCCATCAGGTGTTCAATGGTGCGCACTCGCCGTCTGCCGTTGTCCAGGGTGGTGGAATTGGCGGAAAAGGTCTTCGATGAGACAGACTGCGAGTAATCCTCAAGTAAGGTGATATGTCCACGGATGGTCTGGCCGTCAAGCGTTTGAAAGACGATCCCCTCGTTTATCCCGAGGGGGCTCAGGATGACACCGGTGTTCCGGCCGCTCAATAGCCCTGTCCCGTTCAGGACCACGTTCCCTTTGAGCGTGCGCTGAGGCACGGGGGAATCCTCGACCTCCACCACGCCGGGAGGGATCGAAAGGTCGGCACTGGCGATCTCCAGCCGCGTGTCCGAAGGCAGGTCCGCGTCGCTCTTGGCAGGCCGATGCTTCAGGGCGGACGCAACCTTGTCGAGCAAGACCTCCAGGTGCAGCGGCTTTTCCATAAAATCGTAGGCACCGGACTTGATGGCGGCGACCGCAGCTTCGACACCGGCATGTCCGCTCATCATGATGATGGGGAGTTCGGGGAATCGGGTATGCAGGCGTTTCAGGAGCTGCATCCCGTCGATGCCGGGGAGCCAGATATCCAGCAGCACAAGCGAAGGCTCCATGGTATCGAGCCGCTGCCAGAAGCTCTCAGCATCGGGAAAGGAGAGGACTTTATATCCCTCGTCCTTCAGAATGCTCTCGACCGTGGAAGTAATGGAAGATACGTCGTCTATTATACAGATAGGGTTCATAGTAGGGTTTACCTGCTGTTCATATGGATTTGAAGTGAACATAGAGTAAGACAATGAAGCACTTTTGTCAAGGACATGCGGCAGTGACTTATGTGCCTTCTGTGGCTAACTGCCGTTCATAGGGTGAAGCATCCGGCGCTCATGCTCATCGCCTGTTTCTTGGACCCGGATTATTTCCTCATAATATTTTCCACTATTCCCTTCGCATTTCCTTTGACAACCTTTTTCTTCGCACCAGCCTTTTTACCAGGTTTTTTCTTTAGCGGGAAGCGAGCATCCATCTTCACCTGTTTCTTGAGAGCCTTCCGAACATCAGCCATGCGAGCACTCTGTTCCCCGGCCATTTTTGTCACAGCAGCGTTCTTCGACGTTGCCGAACAGGCTTCCTCCACAAGATCGATGCCGAAAGCAGCGGACAGGTCGGCGCCTTCAATGATGCGAGAACTCTTTTTTGAAGCTTTCTTGAGAAGGTCCTCAGCCTTGTTCGATACGGTCCGTTTGATCAGATCGACCGTATCAACACCCCGAAGCGTAAAAAAGAGCGTCGGATCTTCGTCGAGCCTGGCGCCGATGCCATAGAGCGTTGCGGCAACGTGCTTGCACATGCTCGCCCAGTCCGGACAGGAGCAGTCAAACTCTATCTCCTTGGGTGAGGGGAACAAGCCCGTATTTCGCTGCATGAAGGTTTCTTCGAGGGCCTTGGGGAATTTCCCGGTCAGCAGTTCTTCAAGGGACTCCAGTTTGCCGGCGCACTCGGCGGCAACCATCTTCCAGGTATTTTTATTAAGCTTTTTTATTTTGATGGTGATCGAATAGGGTTTCGCCCTTGAGCCGTGCACCAGGGCCTTGATCTCACCGGCATGTACCTGGAGGTCCAGGACCGCTCCGCACCGGACATAGCTCCTGCCCCTGCCGATCCGATTGCTGTAATCGGCGTAGGATTCAAGGTTCTTGTTCCACGCCTTGCCCCACCAGGTGCGCGCGATGACGCTGCCCTCAATGATCACCGGCCGAACGTCCAGCTTCTTCTTCAGCTGTACCAGTTTTCTCTCTGCCCGTTCTTTTTTCACTGCTTTGTGAACATATTTCGGGAAACCCCAAAATGACATGGAAGCTCCTTTCCAACAATAAAGCCCGTGATCCTAAAAAGGGCGTTTGAACGCGGAAGAATCGGTAACATCAGATGAGCGCGGATAAATTCTAAAGCAAAGCATTTACCTATTGGTGGGTCTTATTAAAGAAATAATCCGCCATTATCCGGTTCTTATCCGTGTTTATCCGTGTTTATCCGTGTCCAAATGTTTTTTTTAGGGTGATAGCGCAGGATCATATCGTCAGCGTAAACATCCCCATCAACTGCTCATTGCTCATCTCCGTGATCCATGCCTCGGACCCGGACTGGATGACGTCGTTCGAGAGCTTCAACTTCCCCTCGATCATCTCGTCGATCTTCTCCTCAACCGTCCCCTTGGTGATGAACTTGTGGACGATCACATTTTTCTTCTGGCCGATCCTGAAGGCCCGGTCGGTTGCCTGGTTCTCTACAGCCGGGTTCCACCACCGGTCGAAATGAATAACGTGGTTCGCCGCGGTAAGATTGAGCCCCACGCCCCCGGCTTTGAGGGACAGCACCATATAGGGCACATAGTCCTCATCCTGAAACCGGGCCACGAGGTCTTTCCGCTTTCCGACCGGTGTACCGCCATGCAGCACAAGACCCTGCTTCCCGAATATTCCTGTCAAAAATTCCGAAAGCGGGCCGGTGATCTCCCTGAACTGCGTGAACACCAGAACGCGTTCCCGTTTTTCATGGATGGTTTCGCAGATCTCGCGCAACCGGCTGAATTTGCCGCTGTCACTCTCGTCGTACGCCCCGGTCCCGAGATACTGGTCCGGGTGATTGCAAAGCTGTTTGAACTTCATGAGCGAACTCAGGATGAGCCCTTTTCTCTGGATGCCTTCCGTGCTTTCGATGCTCCTCCGGATATCCTCAACCAGCTTTTGATAGAACACCGCCTGTTTTCTGCTTAACGACGACCAGGTCTTCATCTCGACCTTGTCCGGCAGATCGGAGATGACCGACTTGTCCGTTTTGAGCCGCCGGAGGATGTAGGGGCTGATGACCTTTCTGAGCCGGCCGTATCCTTCTGGGTCCTGGGACAGGTCCCGGGCGAATTTACTGAACTCCTTGCTGCTGCCGAGAAGTCCGGGGTTGATGAAATCGAACAACGACCAGAGATCGGACAGCCGGTTCTCCACCGGGGTGCCGGTCATGACAATGCGGTTGACTGACATCAACTTTTTGACCGCCTTGGTCTGTTTGGTGTTCGGATTTTTGATAGCCTGCGCCTCGTCGAGAATGACGTACTTCCAATCGTATACATGGAGCCATTCGTACTTCTGCACCATGGAGTAGGTCGTGATCACCAGATCGAGTTCGTCCAGCTCATGAGCTTCTTTCGGTTCCACGCTGTTGGAATCGTTCCCGGCCGGGTGAGCAGTATAGAACGCAAGATCCGGCGCGAACTTCATGATCTCACTCGCCCAATTGGAGAGCAGCGATGCGGGGATCACCAGAAGGCTCGCGCCCTTCTCTCCCCGGTGCTTCAACAGGTGAAGCAGCGCCAGGACCTGCACGGTCTTGCCGAGCCCCATGTCATCGGCAAGGCACATGCCGAAATTGAGGGAGTGCAGAAAGGAGAGCCAGCTCACGCCTTTTTCCTGATAGGGTCTGAGTTCCGCTTTGAAAGAAGGCGCCATGGTAACCGGGCCGACCAGTTCAGGGTGGCGCATTTTTGCCATGACCGTTTCAAGCCATTCACCGTTCGTGACGGTCACCACCGCGTCAGTGCCGGTGACATCCAGGAGCGATCCGGGATTCAGCTGCAAACGGAGCGCGTCGCGGAACGAAAGCCCCTCGCGTTTGGCAAGCGTGCGCGCTTTTTCGTAGGCATCGAGGGTCTGACGCAGCTTTTCCGGGTCCACCGCCACCCAGCGGTTCTTGATCAGAGCGAGCCCTTCCGCGGATTCAAGCAAGCGCCGGGCTTCCTCAAGGGATACCGGTGTATCTTCAAAAAGCAGCCCCATATCGAAACTGAGCAAGGCATCCATCCCCACCGTGGAAGGCCGGCTATCGCCCAGGGAGATGCTGACCTGCAGCTTTGCCGATCCCCCTTTCCACCAGTCAGGGATGCGGCACAGAATGCCCGACTGCTCGTACAGAGGAATTTCCTGCAGAAACGTATAGGCCTCTTTCGCGGACCAGGCCAGGTGATGGAACAATTCTCCGCTTTCCATAAGACCTGCGATGAAAGCGCTTTCTTTCGCGGCGCGCTGAACCGTCGTGAGCAGCGCGAGCAACCGCATACTGTCCTTGCCGTATTCGGTCAGCGCATGGTTCAGGGGATGTCGTTGCGATCTGCCTTGCTTGTCCAGCGGGCTCGTGTAGGTGGCGAGAAATTCGAAGGGGCGGTCGTCATTTTTGCTCTCAATGAGGTGGAAGAACACGCGTCCGGCCAGGTGCACGTCGGGACTGTACTGCCGGATGAACTCCTCCACCGTCCCCGGGTACTCCCTGATCTCACTGCGAAACTCGTCGTGAAGCCGCTGCCAGAGATAGTCCAGCACCGCACTGCTCAGATACTCGGCGCCGGTCATCAGGGGGACGGCCGCAAGCGCGTGCTCCCGCTCCTCATCGCTGAGCGCGACAGCAACCTTATGCCGGATTGATTCGAGATCAGGAGTGTGTCCGAGCTTGCTCGCGAAAAGACCGCAGAACCCGCGCAAAAAATGGAGCGACGGGGAG
>Ga0315272_10000227_pt1 | contig 27350 bp, 45 predicted proteins | sample C3_middle_MG_FD_203918 | JGI IMG/M metagenome (GOLD analysis project Ga0315272, IMG submission 203918) | Sediment microbial communities from Yellowstone Lake, YNP, Wyoming, USA - C3_middle | ecosystem: Environmental > Aquatic > Freshwater > Lake > Sediment | place: USA: Wyoming | collected...
TAGCCGTCAAACAGCACTACGACCTTCTCGAATCCTTTTTCTTTTGCATACTTCACTGCGAGCTCATCGATGTCAATGTCCTCGTCGTCTGGATACTCCATGACGTATTCCTTGAAGTCTTGGTCGTAATAGATGACGTCAATATCTGGGCTTGCACTGAACAATAGCTTGTATTCTATCGCCTCGTACTTCTGGAGTATCATTTCAAGCATGTCTTCGCTCTTGAAGTCCACGCCGTACTCGTAGAGCGGCTCCAAGTTTATCTCGAAGTATTCTACCCCTATAGCGCCCTCGGCGCCGGCGGGGATGCTGACCGGCGCCTCACCGGAAACGTTTTTATTTACAGGTGTGGTCTTATTCATGTAGGCGTCCCCCCACGGGCACGAGTCCCGTGGGACTGGGAGCCCAAAAACAGAAAAACAAAAAACATTGGTTTTGTTCACTCTTCTTCCACCTTTTCCTCGATCTCGAGCTTGAACGCGTCCTCGGGCCTTGTCACGTTTCTTGCTATCTCCTCAATAATGCTTTCAGCAGAGTCTATGCCACTTATGAAAACCCCTAATATCTCTCTGTCCTCATTCAAGAGAACCAGTACCTCAGGCCTATTCGGAGCCCTTTCAAGCGTAAAAACGACAAAAGGAATATCGCGTCCCTCCTCGCAGAAGCTGAGAAAAAGCACTGTAGATTTGACCTCTCTTATCCACTTCTCAACAAAGAAAGATGCATACAGCCTGTTGTCTTTTTCTAGGGGCCTGTTTATTGTTGCTATTTGTTTGAGGTTCATTCCTCACTCACCCCTGCTTAATATAATTGTTAATCTGATTGCCTTCTGGCTGTAAGACTCGACACAGAAGTCTGCCTTGAAGCCGTTTTCCCTTGCGATACTCTGAATTTTTGAAAGCATAAAACCATCAAAGCCAAAAGTGTAGAAATCAACAACTAGTTCTTCTTCGGTGTCCTCTATCTCGTAAGTAACTGCGGGGTCTATCATTTTGATGTAGTCTGCAATCTTTTTCACTATCTCTAGCCTTCTTTTTATTTCCTTTTCGACTTCCTTCAGGCCATTATTCAATATTTCTTGGTCTGTTTTCATTTTGTTTCACCATGTAAACACATGTAAACATGGGTATATAAATGTAACGCGTGGGAACACCCTCCCCTGTTATTTTATTTTCAAACAAGGCTTCCCGTAAAAACAGAGAAAAAACATGAGGCTTGTTTGGCACAAAACACGCAGAAAATTCTCTGTTTTTCCAATGTGCCGTGTCGTCAATGTGGCAACTTGGCGTCATGAATATATAATACAATATTATGTATTATAACACGGTGGAAAATATGGCTGCAAGCCCGAAACAAGAACAAAAACCCAGCAGCGCGTTGCCGCAGCCGGCCCAGCCTCAGCAGCATGTACCGGATCAGCAACTGCAGCAGCCAAAACAGCCAGGATCATCGCAGAGGCAGTATCAGCAGAAACAATATTCTGGAAAACAGTATTATAGAAATAATTACCGCGGAAACTATGGCCAGAGGTATGACAGCTACCAGGGAGACAAGAACCACGCCAGGATAGTCGTGTCGAGGGACGTCTACCGCAAGCTTGTAGCGTACGTCCTCAAATACTACGGGACGCTCAAGGGCATGTCGAACATTACGAGCGAGCTCCTAGACAAGGCGATCGAGGAGGCTATTGCGGACAAGGAGAACCGGAAAAACTATGCCCAAGAAATGCACCTGCACAGCGAGGTCTAAAATACAAAAATAACTAATAAAAAAGATTGTTTTTTCTTTATTTTTTCCCGATGTATCTGCAGGGGTCTGGCTCCGCGTCTAGTTTGTCAATGTTCCTTAATACCTGCCACCTAAACCATAGTTTGAGATATTGCCTCTTGAACGCTTCTGGGACGCCCCTCCTCAATCCATACGTCTTGACCGTCACGGGGAGCATGGGAGCCAAGCCCGCTATTGGCCTAAGCAGTGACAAATAGGCTAGGACTTTGTTCTTGCTTGTGTTTTTGATTGCCTTCAGCGTCTCGTATTCACATATGCCATATCTCAATGCGGATTCTATCGCTATCTTTAGCTTCTTTTTTTCTTCCGCGATGTTTGTATAGCTTTCAGATGGGTGGTAATGCGTAACGCCGACCGGGTTTACGACGTATTTCCAGCCCCGACATTTAACATAGAAGTGTAGATATGCGTCCTCGTAAACATGCAATTCGGGAGGTATCTTTATGCCCTCTATGGCTTTCCTCCTATACAGGGTGTCATGTGTACCCCCTCTTTCCTCGAACTTGCGTATCAAGTAGCTCTTCAGGTCAATGCCAAATATTCTTAGGAAACGCTCTCTTTCTGGTGTAGAGTCCCAGTTTATGCCCCATACTTCGCCCACAGCGGGGTCTTCTAGGTACCTGCCTTCCTCGACCCACTGCCACCAGCCCTTGTTCAAGACAGCGTCGTCGTCGACAAACATGAGCCACTCGTCACTAAAATTATTTAGAAACAAATCTATTGCTGTCTGCCGAGCCGTAGCCCGTGTTGGTCTAGAAAAGCCATACAGATTAGAACGTGAAAAAACAAAATCTTTGCCGTGCTCATCACACCATTTCTTGGTCACGTTTACTGTCTCGTCGCTCCCGTCGTCGACCAAAATAATTGTATTGTATGGCACCTGTAGCGTCGAGTCGAGAACGTCCAGGTATGTTTTCCCGAGCCGAGAATAGCTGTTCTTCGTGATTATGCCTAGTACCGTCATACGATTATTTTATTGCTTCGTGGGCAAAAAACGTTATTGTTTCATAATGCTGTGTCATAGAATTAAAAACGGGAAAAAAAGAAAAAGATTATTTTTATTGTTTTTTGCTAGTACTGTGTCGTGAATATCCTGCCGGAGACCATGTATATTATGAATGCTATGAAGCCGAACGAGACGGCGAACACTATTGCCCTGGCCCAGAGGTCTGGGACGCCCCAAGCCGCAAGCAGGTCAGAAATCATTTGCGGGGTAGAGCTGAACAATTGTATCGACTTCGCCAGTCCCCAGATAAAGTCCCCTATGAAGACCGTGATCCCGGGCGCAGGCTGGTACTGGTAGTTTGTTACATTCAGGCTTGCCTGTGACCCATAGTTCGTAGCCCACTGCTCCAGCGCCGTGTTGTGTAGGAATGGGCTCCACATCGTTGCGGCCATCGCAATGGCGAACACAGCGGCCATCGCGTACGCGTAGACTTTCGCCATGCCCATTATCCCACCACCCAACGGATAATCTTGTAAACTATACTTATTAATCCTAGGGCTGTCAAGAACCATGCAACCTGGGCCACCTCTGGAACCATTATCCCCAGTGCGGCCAGGGTCAACGCTACTACTCCTCCCGCGAGGGCGCTCTTGAAGTGGAGGTAAGTATAGGCCATCGTTAGCAATGAGAAGCTAGCATACAAGAAAGTCACGCCTCCCATCGGGCTGAGCCAGTTGACCGCTGTGGAGAAGGGGTGCGTCAAGTAGTTCATGAGGCTCGAAGCATTCAGGTAGTCTTCTCCCGGTAGCCACACGCCGCTAGTTGTCCCGCTGGGGGTGTTGGATGTTGTGCTAGTTGATGAGCTAGAGCTAGACGTGCTAGAAGACGTGCTGGATGTAGAGCTGGTGCTAGAACTGCTAGAACTGGATGAGCTACTCGTTGCGCTCGTGGTTGCGTATAGTAGCACCCACTTGTCCGACGTAGGATCATAGTACAATTGTTGCAACACGACAGTCTGGGCGAAGACGTATCTCTGGCCGCTCAGCGTATATAATACGACTCCTGGATACACCGTTATGCTGGGGCTAGCAATAATCCTGGTCAATGTTATTGATAGAGAAAGAACAAGGAAAAAAACGAGTATTCTTTTCTGCACCAGGGGACTACACCTCTGCGTACCAATAGAGGACTATGTTGTTTGTGCCCGCGGGTGGCGCCGTGACATAGTTCACGTAGATATACGTAGAGTCCGCGGTCACATAGAACGACCCCGCGGCGGCACTTGATCCTGGCGTAACAAATATCCTGCTCGGCGTTGCGACCAAGCCGTGGGCTATTTTGAACTGTTTGGTTGTGCCGTCGCCGCTGAACACTACCCCTCCCCTATTCTCAGTTGTATAACCATAGTTGTATCTTACTATGCCGTAGACAATCTGCACCGGTGTTCCAACTGCTATGAATATATTGTTGATTATTTTTAACTCGTCGACGTGCACATCGTTGTAAACGCCATAGGATGTATCTGTAAATTGGTTACCACTAATCATAATGTTGTATCCACCATGTATTACTATGCCATAATTCCCAAACCTAATTCTGTTACCTGTTATTAATACGTGGTAACCTTTGTCAATTAGAATATATGATGTGTACATGTAATTGTCTGCAATTATTACGTCTTCTGGTGCATTATTCAAGCCGCTAGCTAGAGACACCCATACGCCTCTCCCATTATTGAGCATGATGTTGTTAGTAACTACTAGGCCTCTCGGTATTGGTGTATCATACACATTGTACCATGCTACTGCCTCTGCTCCACACGAGTAGAATACGTTGCCTGAGACGGTTATGAACTGGGAGTTGTCGCATGCTACACCTGTGTCTGTCACGTTGTAAATTATATTATTGGATACGACGCCGTATTCCGAACGTGAAGTGTGTATTGCGTCTGAAAGTGGGTCTGGGTTGTTCGGGTCGCCATTGTTGTATATTATCGAGTTTGTTATAGTGAAGTACTGCGTGCTAATTATGTCTATCCCGCATGCCACCTTGACATTCCTCACTATGATGTTTCTAATGATGATGTTCTGCGAGTTACTAAAAACGATCGCCTCGTAGTCCCATCTGTTATTTATCCAGGGCAAATTATACTTGTTTCCATCCACGACAAGGTTTTGCAGGACAACGTTTGACGCGTTGGATGTATAAAAGACTGCATATTTCATGGGGCCGCTTGGGCTCGGGGTCGGCGAGCGAAGCAGAACCGTGCCGGTTCCCTCTCCGCTTATTGTGATATTACTTTTTAGTTGTATCGTTGTTACTATATTATATGTCCCTTCCTTTATTAGGACTAGTCCCCCGCTTGGCAAATTGTTTATCGCGTTCTGTATCACCGCGCCTGCGTCTGTCCCGCTGAACTGTATCTGCCCCGTCAACCCGTTTTTTGCATAATACAGTGACCCGTTCACATATATTATGTAGTTTGCTTCTTGTATCGGATAGGTCAAGATGTCTGTCTTGTTTACTAGGCCAGAAGGCGTCCACTGGTACAGGTGCCAGAACGTGATATTTTCTGCTTGTAACTGGCCGGGCCATAGGCTGGTCACGAAGGGGTTTCCGTGGTAGCGGTACTTTGAAAGATTAAGTTGTTCTATTGGCAAAGTTTGTATTGCTTGGACTGGGGAGGCCTGGCTTATTTTATGGCTTAGGCTCTGTATCTCTGCTTGCTGTACAATAACAGTGAAGACAAGCAGGAGTAACAGTGCAGTCGAGGCTAGCTGTTTCGCTTTTTCCAGAACTTCTCTTTTGTTCATATTTTTTCACATATATTGTTGCAGGAGCTGGATAAAAACATAACGAGACTCATGGCTGTTGCTCCCTCTTCAACATATACGACAACGCGGCGCCAACAAGCGCCAAGCTGAGACCTGGAACCATTAGCCTGCCGCTCCCGCCTAGCAGTAGCGTCCCAGCTGTGAGCCAGACCCCGAACACAATGAGGCCTAATTCCCAGTTCCTGTAGGTAAAGGCGCTATATATTATGGCGAGGCCAATCAAGAAAACAATGAAGTCATTTATGTTTACGCCCCAGGCGTCGAGGTTTATTGTCTTGCCGAGAGTACTCGTAACGTTCCCGAGCGGGCTGTTCCACAGCGGCACGCTTAGGCCCGTGCTTGTCTGTGCTTGTCTCCCGCTGGAATCATTCGCGACTATCTGGAAATAGGGGTCTGGGCTAATCACGACGTAGCTACACAGCGGTTGCTGGCACGCTGGCAGGGTGTACGGCGCCTGCGTCCCGTTCGCGTATATCTTCTTGACCGTGACAAGACACGGGGGAGACTGACAGCTAACGTTCACTATGAGCTCCTTGTCCGCATAGTCATAGCTAGCAGAGAGCCAGCTGGCAGGCCTCACAGTTGGAAGAGTAGGCATCACCGAAAGCTGTATATTGCTACTACTAATCGTAACCAGACCAATACTCTTACACAGTCCAGACTTGCATACCGTGATCATGTAAGAGTTGTACGGGGTAAGATTCATGGCCACCTGGCCCGTAGCCCCAATCAAACCGCTCCCAGCAATCCGGCCCTGCAAGTCATAGACCTGTAAGACCTGGTATCCGGCGCCGTAGTCCTGGACGCTGAATGTAATCGTGGACGGGTTGCTGGGCGGGTTTATCGTTATCTGTCCGCTTGACGGGTACAAGTAGTAGACGTTGCCATTTACCTTTAGGTACGTCACGTTTGTCCCGTCGAACACAATGCTTGTCTGCGTCTTGAGGCTGAGCGTGAACAAGGCGTTCATCGATGAGTCTAGCAGGCTCGCTGTGCCCGCTGGCAGGCTCAGCGTCAGCTTCTGTGAGCCTGCTGGCACGTTTTTGGACAGGAACAAGTTAATCGTGTTATATGTCTTCGGGTATGTCACGTTAAACGGCTGACTCGAATACACGATGAGGGGTATTGTAATCGTTCTAGACGTGTAGGACGCGCTGAAGAACGGCACAGGCGAAGTAGACAACACCAACAAACCGGCGCAGACAGCCGTCCCCTTGTATGCCTCTATATTTGCATAATAAGTCGTAGCGGTCAAGCCGACGGTACTCGTGGTACTGTTATACCACGTCGATGTGTAGTTCAGCACGGTCAGGTAGGTTGAGCGCTTAGCCATCATGAGCATGAGCTTGTTCTGCGGCAGGTTTGTACTTAAAAAAACACCTCCAGAGGTTGAAGAGTCCGCGACATTTACATTCGAAGATGTAAATATTGCTTGTACGCCCGGGTTGCTTGTAGACACGTTTCCAAACGTATATGTGAATCCTATTCTGCTATTGGCGTTAAGAGTCGAGTTGTATACATAGCCGTAAAAGTATACGATGCCAGAGACGCTCAGCTTCTGGGACGCATACAGGTAGCTCGTGGCAGAGGAGGGCGCAGAGAGACACATGTAGCCGTTCCTAGAATAAAGCGTGCCACCATTGCTTAGTAGCTTCTGGCTCCCAGCCACAAAGCTGTACGACGGCGTTATGCTCGTGTTTAGACCGTAGCTCGAGGCGTTCAGTAATACGAGGCTTGTGTACCATGCGGGGTTATAATTCTGTACGACAATTGCCCCATCCAACACCATCTGCGTCAGCGAGTATAGGTTTCCAGAATCATTATAGAAGAGCCTGTAGCCCGACAGTGGGAACGGGTAGGCAAACAGCAAGACATGATTAGCAGTTGAAAGCGTCGTGTTTACTAGTATTGTCTGTGGATACACCGCGATGAACGGCGCAGAAAAAGCCCTAATCGAGAAGACAAATACAATCAACATTATTACAAATAATATTGTATTTTTGCTCATTTCTTCCTGCCACCCCTCCTGTTTTTCCTCGACTTCCTAGCGGGAAAATATGCTCCGGGCCCGAACCACTCCACTACCCACTCTTTCCGGCCATAGGGTCTTGGGCCGGGTACTGGGACGTCCCTAGTGCCAGAGCCTATCGGCGGCAATGGTGGAAGCCTTGGAAGAGTACGTGTCTCCGGCGGAGGGGGAGGAGGCGGGGGCGGGGGTGGCGGCGGGTGTTCCTGTATGGTGACCGTTGGCTCTATGAGTTTCGGGGTTATCTTGGGCTCTATCCATTGCTCTATCCTTGGCTCTATCCTCACGTCGAGCTTTGGCACAGTTATCTCGCCCAGCCTCGGCGCCTGTATCTGTCCAATAAACTCATCCGGCTTGATGTGTGGCTGTATAAATGCGTCCATAGATGGGGGCTTCAGGGTTTGATACGGCTTCACTGTAGTCACGTTTATGGGCTCTGCGCCGGCGGGGAAACGGTTTGTCAAGCCGTACAACAAGGGTATTCTTGGCCTGGCAACACGTGTAAACTCTATTGCCGTCCTCGCCGCAGGCGTTAGCTCGGTCTTTGTTATGACGGGTATCTTCATCTCTGGCTCGACCAAGGGCTTTACCTGTCCAGCCGACCCACTCTCCTCTACAACCTCCACCAAGCCAGTCTTCCCCGCTATGGATTTGTAGCCTGTCTGTGGAAGAGCGAACTGTGTAGGAGCCTCATCTATCTTTACTGGTTGCCACTCGGCTACCTCTTTTGTCTCTTTTCCAAGCCCAAATATTCCCTTCAGCTTGCCCCCGATATCCTCAAAAATGTCTGTGACTTTTTCTGGGAAAGTGATCTTCCAGAAATAGTTGAACTCGAAAGACGCCTTCCTGGCCTTCGAAACTATATTGCTGAAGTCAAAGGTCTCGGGGACTTGTGGCTTGTACCTGCCGAGCTTCTCTATCAGCTCGCTGTAGTCTATCTCGCCGCCGTATCGCCCAGCCTTTGCTACGAATTCGGGCTCAAAATTTTCCAGGGGCTTGCCCACCGCTATTATGCTCTGGCTCTCTGATGGTGCTCCGTAGGCAAAGGCGCCCCGAAGCCTTGCGAATTCTGCCTTCTCTGCGGGAGAACTGAACACGTACTTCTCCTGCGGAACGCGGTAATAGAAAGGCTCATTTACAAATGGTGCTTTGGCCTCTGTGACCCACTTCTCGAAGTCCAACAAGTAATCCGGCGGAAGCCTTGTCTCGCCCCTGGATATCTTTAGGAATGTGTCCAGCCCCTTACCGAATCCCTGAAAACTTGTTGGCTCGCGGAAAACAGGCTCCTCGCCCATGTATCTGAATTCCTTGAACACTGCCCCCTCGTAGTCCGGCCTGAGCTTTAGGAGTGAGACGTCTTCCCCACTCACCCTGTATTCCAGCGGGACTCGTTCTACTCCCAGGACTTCTTTTGCCGGCTTGAAGTCTCCTAGGCTTGTCTTGAATATTGCCCGTTCCTCGCCTCCCTCCTCAATCATCGCCACGTCTACTTCTGCCCTGGTGGGGACATAGTCCACCTTCTCCACTATGCCGATTTTTTCGCCGATACTGAGAGCTTTTGTCTTTAGTGTCCCGGAAATGTTGGATATGAATTCAGGCGTCTTCGGCTCTATCCCAATCTTTTCAAGAGTTCTCCCCGCTAAGCCCTCGCTGAACTCCCACTTCGTAAAACGTATAGCCTCGGGCACGGACTCTATCATTTTTCCCTGCAGATACATCGCCAAGCCACTGCCGAGACCGGAGCCAGCCATGTACGCGGCCAGGTTCGGTGGTGTAAAGTCCTGGCTCACAGCCTTGATGTAAGCCGCTTCGCCAGTTGATAGAGAAGCTTTACCAGTAGCAAGATTTTTTAGTCCAAGAGAAGCCTTGATAGCGCTGGACAAGTCGAGGCCAAGCAGGGCTGTCCCGAGGAAGCTCGCCGGGCTTAGGCCACGCATGACTTGTACGCCGGCCCTAAACAAGGATTCATCTATTCCTGCCTTGCTTCCAAGGACACCCAGCGTCCCATACAGCTTCTGCTGGAACTGTGACGGCCCGCCCAAGAGGCCGAAGCTCATCTGCTGGAGGAAGCTCGAGCCTGTTTGCTCCGTGAATACTTGGAAGGGGTGCTGTGTCCCACCATAGAGCCGGCTCATGTATTCATTTGTCTTTGCCTCGCTCTCGGCTTCCCACTCCTTTAGCGCCTTTGCCTCATAGAATCTCTGCAACTCTTCCATTCTCTTTTCTGCCTCTGCAAGCTGCCTGTCCAGGTCTGCCTGCACATCCTTCCACGCGTCTGGGCTGTGGAGCACGCCGAAAGAGAGCTCCCGTAATTGTTCATATTTTTCACGTGTGTCCGGCCTCCAGCCATACTTCTCGAGCCTTGCAGAGATAATATGCTGTACGTCTGCTTCTGTTATCCACTTCTCGTTTTTCAGCTCTGGAAAAGTATCCCTGAGCTTGGCATAGCGCTCAGCATACTCCGGCCCGTACCAAGTGAAGACATGGGGCTCCTGTACAGCGTATTTTTCAATACCTGGAATATTATAGCCAGAAATGTTTACAGAGGGGTCTCCAAGCATCTTGCCAAATATGTCTTGCTGTATCTTCTCGGCTGGAACCTCTATTTTTGTATAGCTATTCGACTGCGGATTGTATTCCAGTGCAAACCACTTGTCTCCCTCCCTGAAATACCTGTGCACTTCAGAGTTGAGCTGTGGATTATACTGTGTCTCCAAGACGTTCAATTGTTGCAGTGCTTTCTGCGACTCTGCCTGTGCCCGGGCTACGTCCTCGCCGCGGTACCAGTTGCCACCAATGTTTCGTACGTATTGCCTCCCAGAAGCGTCTTGCCACACCTCGTAGTGGCGCCCGGGGTCGGCCCAGCCCACGAAGGTAAGAGTCCCAGTGTTTGTCTGCCTCACTATGGGGTTGCCCGTCCACTGCTCGGCAACTGTAACCCTCGCTGGGTACTGTTTTGGCTGTGGCTGGATAGACTGGACAGCGTCGGCCGGCACTGGCAGATTCCTTTGTTGCGGGTTATTCTGCTGAACACTCATTGTCTTGTTTCACCTCCTCCGTCTCCGGGAGTGCCTAGAGCTCCTGCGTCTAGATGGCGATTTTGTGGGCGAGAATGGGTCGAAACTAGTTATGCCAGCAATGAACGCGTTGGCCATGGCTAGTCTTTGTTCGCGCTCGCGCAGGCGTTTTTCTTGCTCCCTCTCCCTTATCCTCTGCGCCTTCTCCCTGACCCGCTGTGCCCTCTGCCTCATTTTTTCTGCTTCTGCTTGCTGGAGTATCCTGTAGTACACGTTTGGATCCTTTGAGACCTCCAGGGCGAGCCTCCGGGCTTCACGGTCAGAGAGATAGATGCCCTTCTTCGCCAATCTAAGCGTCAATGCATCCGCAACATCACTGTGGGACGGTTTCTCAAAGTAGCCCAGCTCAGGCAACATTTTCCTAAGCCTCTCAGTCTTCTCCGGGGTAAGCTCTACGGCTTTCCGTTCTTCTTCGCGCCTCTTCTTGTATTCAGACACTTTCTGCTTCAATTTTCCCAGCACACCCATCCCCTATCACCCATACGGATACTGATAACCCTCCACCGTGGTATTTGCAAACATCAGTATGAACTCAACTATCAATCCAAGCACGAAGGCAATCAGGAAAAAGTTAGGCACGATTATGTCCCAGAGCTGGTGCATGACCGAGCCATATGGAGAAGGCAAGTCGTTCCACGTGAAGTTCCTAGCATAGAGGCTTTGCCACGTCGTGTTCACGAACGCGAACGAGACCTGGATAAACGTGTACACCATTACCGTCACGACGACCGTGATCACGATCAGCAACAAGAACCTGAACGGGCTCACGTCTCCTCACCCCTCATACGCATTTTCACCCAATCAATACTATTCACTCCCATATTTTCCCACCCGGCAAAAAGACAACAGAAAAAAAGACTTGTTTTTTCGGGTATATTTGCACGGGTGCGCGTATGCTACAGGGGCAACGCGTGCACTGATGGCATGAACCAGAAAAGCGTTGTAAGTAGCTGTTTCACTGTGACAAGCAACTGTACAGTTACCTCGCCAACTGTTATGACAAAGGCGCGGATAGAGCCGATAGTGACATACCTACCTAGACCAATCCTGCCCCCGCCGAACCAGGCCCAGACATAGAGAATGGTACCGAGTACTAGGACGCCGAAGGCCACAATGAACACGGATGGCAGGAGGTTCACGCCTTGATTCACGGCGGAATTAAAGACCTTAGTCAAGTTGTAGAAGAGAGAGTTTGTGGTCGGCGTGGGGGCGTTCTGTGATATCTGTGAGCCGATGCCCATGACCAAAGCAAATACCGCGGCGCCGATGCCGATCATGATCATTATCGCGATTGCTGTCTGGATCAGCTGTACGTTGCCGCGCCTCTTCTTTAGCAGTTTTACGGTTACACTCATGGCTTTTTCAGTAATCATCGTAAAACAGCCCTCCTTTATCCTTGTGAATTAATATCTTCCCCGTCTTTTTCCCTCTTCTTGTGGACAAGGTCAATGTCAGCCTTCTTCAGGTACATCTTCTGCATCTTCTCGTATTTCTCCCTGACCCTGTCCGGCAAATAGACGACGAACGGCATGTTCTCCACCATCTTCTTCGTATATTTTTTGCCAGTCGGGAGCTTCTTGACAGTGTACATGTTTACAAACGTGACCTGCAGGTTCCTGTACCAGTAGCTGTAGCCCAGATCGACGAAGACCCACTTCTGCCTCCTGAGCGGCCTCAGAACCTCCTCAATATCGGTCGCGGTCAATATCAGGCACGCAGAGGCCCTCCGGATGAGTTGCATCAGCTTCTGCACGTTGTACGTGAACTCCACGTCCTCGTAGAACTTGTACGCGCTGAAGAACACGCCGGCGTCGTCGATCATTAATCCACGGAGCCTGAGGGTCGGCTCGCCCGGGCTAGAAGTAACGCGGTCGATTACCTCGTCAAGCACGGGCTGGAGCTCGTGCGGCGTGAAAAACGTGTGCCTCAGGGCCTGCTCCCAGCTGTTGTCATATATCTTTCTAAGGAGGTGCAGTGCAAACGTGGTCTTGCCCGAGCCCTGCTCCCCATACACAAAGAAGCCCTTATACCCTCCCTTGCGCCAGAGAAACTTCACCAGGTTGGCGTAGCGGTTCAGCCAGCCGTTCTCTGGGTCAACCCTCAGCTCCCTCTTCATCTCCGCTCTCACCCATGTCTACAACCGTTTTTTCCCCAAGGATGAAGATGTACGGCCTCAGGTCGTCTCGTATAGCACGCAACGCGGCATTTACCCGCTCGCGCGCAATGATGCTCCTCACGGTGCGCCTAAGCATCGGCCCAGAAATCAGGTGCTTTTTTCTCCGCTCAAGGAGCACGGCGTAGTACTCCTGGAACTCCCTGCTGGATTTAAGCAGTTTTTCCGCCCTGTCCATCGCCTCGTATGCCTTTGTCTCGATCTCTTCGGGCAGAAGGGCGAGGAGGCTTGTGAGCTTTGACTCCGCGCGTTCTGGGTCGATGTCAATCATGCTTAGCACGGCGTCTAGGTGTCTCTCGACCAGCGAGGTGCCAGGGCCGCCGTATGCACGCTCCTGTTTCCGTATCGGTATCGATGTGGGGATACTGTACCTCTTTTTCCGCCTGACCACTGCTTCGCCACCTATTCCATTACAGGAAACACGTAGTAGTCGTCTTCCCTCTTCCTCCTAACAGATATCTCTATGGGCCGAGCTGGGGCGACCTCTTCCTCGACCACGAACCTGAAGACTGGCACGCGGACAAGCAGGGGGAGGGTCTGCTTTTCCTCGAGCCACAGCGCCAAGTTGTATCCAAGGTAGTAGCCACCCAACGGGAAGAGCCCAGCAGACAAAGCGTATACCCAATACTGCCAGTCGAGCTCGAAGCTTACCGGCGAGGTGTTCGGCTTGCTAGTGAAGACCACGGCCGTGCCTGTGCTGTTTTGCTGTATCCGTATAGTCGTAGCGGTGGGCTCCACAGCCGTGGCAATGAGACCGGCCAGCCCGATGACGACCATGCTTATCATCATGATGCCGCTGAACGCTAGGAGCAACGCAGGAAACACTGGAGCAGAACGGTACTCCTTGTTCCCAACGCGTATAACGTCGAGGGCATGGATTATCCCGAGCGTCACGAAGAAAAACAGGTAGAAAAACAGCGCATATACGATGTATCCAATCACGGCACCTTCACCCCTGCCGGAGGCGCAGGCACAGCGTGCATCAGGCCCGGCAACACGAATGATATGAAGAAGTACGCTCCGAACAGGAACAGACCCGCAAACAGCAACAGCTTCAAGATGTTTTCTGGAGACGGCTTCTTCAGCACCTCTCCGAGCCCAAGCATCGTGAGCAACTTCGCAAGCATGAACTTCTCCATCTCGGCCATGACGATCGTTAAGTCCTCCTCTCTGGGCTTAAACATGTCCAACACGCTTGTGTCCAGGGGTATCTCTACGAGCCACTTTGAGTCGTTGTCCCTGGTGCCGTGGTTCCTGAAGAACTCGACCGCGTAGACCACTCCCTGCAACTTCTTCTGCGCGTCGTTGCTGTTGAGCAACTCTATTATCTGCCTCGCCTCCCCGATCACCGCGAATATGGCGTTTGCCCTGTCTTCTGGGGAGTCCTGCATCGCGCTTCTCAGCTCGTTTATGTATGACTCTAGCTCGTTCGCATAGATCGGCGCAAGCTTGTCGATGTACTGCAGGTAGACGAGGTTCCTAAATTCTATCGGGTAGAGCTGTCCCTCCCTCACGAAGACCGCGGGCCTGCCCATGAACCAGACTGACTTGGTCTTGTCGTATATGACTCTGCCCTCCTGCTTTCCGAACCTGAAGAGAAGCATGGGGCCAACGATCTGGTACGGCGTGAGGACGGCCACCTGGTTGTCGACCGTGATATAGAAAATCAGCGGGTAGCTACGCTTTTTTGTGAAGTTTATCTTCCTATAAGTGTTCCAGACATCTGCGAGACTCAAACATTTTCACCCGAACCAGCTCTTCAACCTCTCTATGAAGCCCTTCTTTTCCTCTTGTTGCTGAGGTTGCTGTATATAGGGGGCAGGCACATAGACGGGCTGGGGCACGCGTAGCTGTGCCAGGCTCTCCATCAGGCTCATCTGCGGCTTGCTTGTCAGGGACTTCGTGAGGGCGATGACGTCCTGGTAATACGTCTGCAACTGCTTGAAGCGCGTGGCGAGCTTGCTGTGCCTCATCTCCGCGGCCAAGAGAAGGCCAATCGCTAATTTGCCGTTTGGGACACGGCCCATGCTCAGCGTGTTTATGTACACGAGGAACTCTGTCGGGGTTACCTCGTAGCCCGCCTCCTCGAGCTCCGCCTCGCCCTCGATGTGCTCCGTGTCTGGCTGGTCTTGCTGGCTCACCGCTACCACCTCTTCACACGCTCCGTGAAGTATACGTAGAGCGTCCACAGGGCAATGAAGAGGTTCACGACGAAGGCCACGACGTTCGCGTAGAGCACCGCAATCGTGTTGCTGACCCTGTCACTGAGGTCGAGAGTCCACACGATGTTGCCGGAGGAGTCCTTCTGTGCGCTGGCGTAGAGCATGCCGAGATACTGCGTCCCGACAATGTGGACAATCAGGTTAACCACGAAGAACACCGCGACTATGACGGCCCGGCGCCTCACCGGGGAAAGCAACGCGTATGCATCTATGAACAATGCTACTAGCACGTATATCCACCACATTTTTTCTGCACCTTTTTCAAGGGAGAATGTGAAAGTTCACTCCTTTATCCTTGTGACTAAAAACTACGGGAACAAAGAGGGGGTTGCGGTGTATAATACAATATTATTATATAATTAAGGGGCGTCGAAGCGCTCTACCAGTGTCTCTAACAATGCGTCCAGCTCCTCTGCTATGATTTTCTTCAGCTTCTTCGCATTCATCTTCTTCAACGCGTTCTGGAGAACCGGGACATCTGTCACTGTTATCCTGCGGCCCGCGGTAGTCAGCTTTGCGTTTCGGGGCTCAACAACAAAGGGGACACCTAGGCGCTCCAGGACTCGGCGCAACAGCAGACTCTCAATGACTGGATGATAGCTGGGCACGCGGACGAGGTAGCTGTGCTTCCAGTGGCGATACGTGAAGCTCGCCTGCCTCGACTTGTAGCTCGAGAGAACATAGAGTATCTTTGCCACATTCTCAACGTATAATCTCGCGTTCTGACTATCCATACATAGATACCTTGCAAACAAAAATATTTTCATAACGCTTTTCGCAAAAAACTTTTATGCATGAAAAACATTATACTAATTGACAGCCATGGCCAGGGGGAGGTCGAGAGACAAATACTGGATACAGGAGGCGGTCAAGAGGCCCGGGTCTCTCAAGGCGTGGCTCAAGAGAAACAAGCGGAGAGTCGCGGCGGCGATAAAGGAAGACCCGTTCACCAGGGACGGAAAAATTAAGGTCACGGCTCTCAAAAAGCTCAGAAACACGAATCTATATGAGAAGCTACCTACCCACATCAAGCAGAAGATAAACCTGGCAATCACCTTGAAGAAGCTGAGAAACAAATAAACAGATAAATGAATAAATAGTCTTTTTCTGTATTTTTACATGTGGCCAGAGGCAGGATAGAGCACAGGCTTATCCGCTTCGTCGAAAAAGAGACCGGAATGAAGTTCAAGGTGAAGCCCCGCATCGTTTATACCCGTAGCAGAAAGGTCAAGGCGCCCTGGCAGAAACGCAGGCACGAGGTCAGCTATTCAAACTACATAGATGCCGAACAAAACGGGAAACGGGTAAAAATCAAGAAGGCAGTTGTGCAGGCATTGGCCGCTAGGGGATATGTCGCCGCGAAGGGGATGAAGAGGCTCGTGCCTGCCGTGAAGCCGCTTATCCATGAATTGCTCGAGAACCTCTATGAGCAACATCACTTGAAGAGCTTGGACGATAGACACGTGAAGAAAGTGACAGCTGAGGCGCACAGGTACGCGTCGAGGCTTGAGAATAAGCTCACGGAGAAATACGTGGAGAAGTACGGTGTCCCGGAATGAGGACGGTCAAGACCATGCGTATCCGTGTCGCGGGGCGCCTCGTGACAGTCAAGTTCAAGCGGAGCATGAAGAATACTGGCGATCACTGGCTCGCAAGCAAAAGGGGACGGAACTACCGGATCCCCGAGGGCGAGGTCTGGCTCAATCATAAGCTATTGAACGACAAGGAAAAGCTCAGGCGCGTCCTGGCGCACGAGCGATACGAGCTGAGCCTCATGCTTAGGAAAAAGCTCCCATACACCAAGGCCCATAGGCTTGCAACGCGATACGAGAAAAAACTAGCAAAAGCGTCACGAATAAATTAGTCTTTTTCTGTCTTTTTATTGTATGGATAAGGAGAAAGCAGAGTGGCTCGAGGTTGGCGCCGGGCTGTTGTTCCTGGCGGCGATGGGGCTGAACCTGGCATACAACAATATGGCTACAATGGCATACGTGGGCGGGCCACAGCCCCACCCAGCCCTCCAGTGGCTAGCCATCTCCTTGTTCATACTGTCGATAATCGTTGGGGGAATAGCCCGCGCAGAGAAAAACAAGCAAACGCAACGCTTATAGGTTTGTTCTGCGAGAGATACACATATGAGGCTTAGTAGGAAAAAGAGTGACAAGCTCCAGGAGGCACTGAGAGAACTAGAGGCTTCTGGTCTCAAGGTGAAAAACGTTAAAAAAGTCATGAGGGGGCACAAGGTAACGGTCTCGGCGCCGAGGATAATACATAGCGACTACATCGACGACCTCGCAAAAAAGTTCGAAAAGCACGGATACGTCTTGGAGCGCCCAGTCTTCCACACCGTGGACGAGGGCTCGCTACATATGTTCATACACAAGAAGAAGAGGTTCGGAATATTCTAGAAGAGGCAAGCCAATAATACAATAATAAAAATATGTTTCTTTAATTGCTTTTCAGCTTATCACGCAGTAACACTAGGAGGCTGGCTACAAAAAGTACTACCAGCAGGCAGACCAGTACGACGTCCATCGTGGTTGCCACGGCCTGCTTTATCAGTTCTTCCACCAGCTCGCACTGCGTAGTGTTCACGCATTTTGTTATTGTGGCTGGCTGGACATGTATGTGCAGGACAAACTCCTGGTACAACATAGCGCCAAGAACCACGATGCTGAGCACCAGTATCACGACCCCCACCCTGAAAAATGTCTCCCAGGCCTCTACCTCTTGGCTCATTCTTCTCGCCACAACTGTATTTCGTTCGATAAAACAATTATTTTACTAACAAGAAAGATTCCGCATAGATTGTAAAGAACATCCAGTAGCCATAAGACTGTTTGTTCCGCTCGATAGTGTGGATCGTCGATGTAACTGCTTGTGTTTGTTAGAATAGTTGGAAGATAAACGGTGCCTACGAATCCCCAGACGACGAGAAGAAATAGATATATTACAAACCTTGCATCGCTATTGTCCTTTCTCTCTTTAGCATCCATCCCGCTCATTTTTCTCCACCTCCTACGTGTAGCCCGTAATATGTGTATGCCGCCGCAACAATAAAACTAGCCATGCTGAAGAACTTAAACAGCTCCGCGATGTTCTTTGTCTCCCACGTGACAATGATTCCGATGGCTATGCAGAATATCGCAACTATGATGAGAAGCACTACGGCCAGCAAGTCAAGCTTTTCCTTCATTCGCCCCGCCCCTTTGATACCGTCTGGACTCTAATAATTTTCTTCTTGGCAATGTCAACGATTACCACGGTGTAGTTGCCTCCACGCGGTGGAGAAACAAACCATGCCGTGCCGGACGGGTATGTATCATCGTAAAACACGCCTATCAACAGGGGCTTGTCTCCGAGCCTCTGCGCCACAATATCTATGATGTCGCTGGTTATCTCTGGGACTGGCTCTGGCGGGTCGCCCGGCGGAAAAGCCCAGTTCGGGTCAATGTATTCGACCCTGCCGCCCATAATAACGACATAGAAGCTTTTTGTCCACATTTTCGCCCTGTACGGCTCTGTGTCACAGCAGGCAGAATATGTTTTGAAGGTTCCAGAAACCCATACGGGCCTGTCCAGCTCCACTTCGACCAGGTATTCGCGGAGCAGACCCCACGGCGTCAACTGGTGCGTCCACGTCACCGTCTTGGCTGTCCAGTTTGCCTGCGAGAAGACGCGTTGCAGGAACGGGTCTCTAAGCATTACTGCCGTTACATTATCCTCGTCTTCACGAAAAGAGCCAAGGCCTGTACCCGTCAAAAATAGACGCGCCACAATAAAAGTATACATGGCAACAACCGCTACCACAATGAACACGGAAAAAACAATTCTCCTCTTTGTCTTCTCGTTCATTTTTCCCATCCCTCGGTCTCGTTGTGTTCTTCTTTTTCTTCTAGGCACTCGAAACGGCCGCATTTGTAATAAGATGCTCCAGAGATAATGAGGAACATCGCGGATATTATTGCAACAAGGTGCACAACAAAAACGAGCAATGACGCCCACATTGGCAACGGCAACGGGCCACAGAAGTATTCTCCATAACAAGAGACACAATACATCCATTGCTTGAGGGGAGGTGTTGTCTCATAGACATACCACGTCACTTGGGCATCCACAGCGAAGACTACGAATGCCAGCACGATGAATATGAAGAAGACTATTATCCTCTTTGTCTTCTCGTTCATTCTCCCCACCACTCCACCTCTACACATTCTTCTTCTGGACACTTGAAGCGCCCACACATGTAGTAAGAAATGCCCGCGTGTGCAATGAGCCCTGCCAAGACAAGCGAGACGAGATATATAAACGCGGCCACGAAGATGCCCGCATATATTAATGGGGCGTTGCAGACGCATTCCCCATAGCAACAATCACAAAACAGCCAGCGATTATAAGGGTCGGTCACTGTCTCGTATTCGTGCCACGCCACGAGTACGCCCCCAGCAAAAACAATGAACGCTAACGTGATGAACACATAGTAGACTAGCCGACGCTTTTTTTCCTCATTCATTACGGGTCACCCTCGGTCTCGAAGGCTCCGTACTCGTACCTCAGCACATCAGCAACAATCACATGATCCACGCCCCAAAGAATATACATTGTTACAAAAAACATACAAGAGAAAAATCCTAGGATGGGATGAATGTTTCTTGCATATTCGCATATTTTTCCTATGAAGTCTAGGACAAGAGGAGATACAATCAAATATACAAAAAAAGAGAACGCTACAACAATGTAGAGGACTGTCGCTTGACCGGGACTTAATCTCTTCTTTTTCTCGTTCACTCCGCATCACCTATTCCATGTTTCTTAGTATCTCGTCCGCGAGTTTTTGCTGTGTGTATGTCCTTATGAAGTTCACATTGCTGTGGTGTGTTATCTTGGCTATGATTGCGGAGTCGACGCCCTGCCTCAATAAGTATGTTATCCTCGAGTACCTGAAGCTGTGGGTGTTCGCGTCGTACTGCTTCTTCGAGTAGTGCTTCACGTTGTCTATGATGCGTTGCTCGGGAACATCTAGCATGTCGAGGCAAATGTTACAGTCCATGTCCAAGACCTCCTGTGGTATTATCATCTTGCGGAGCTCTTTTTTCCGCTTCTTCGAGACCTGGACTTCTAGCTCGCTCTTCTTCGTAACCAGGTATTCGCGGAAAGCCCTGACAGCCTCGGACACACGTGACGCGTTCTTCAACTGTATGAGAAGTATAGCGTCGTAGCACGCAAGAGCAAACCGCTTCTTTTTCTTGCCACGACCCGGCGGCCTGCGCTGGGCAACCGGGCTCTTCATGTGCCGCACAATCCTAAGATACATCGTCTCGTAGTCTACCCCCTTATCCCACCTGGTCACATTGTCACCCCGTCCAAGATACAGCTAAACGGCTAACCGCGAGCCGAGAAAACACATAATAAACAAAGAGACCGAGGGACGCAATTATGATCGACGCTACAAATACATGGTACACGAGGTTGACCAAGTCTTCCCCAGTAAGCTTGCGACTCATCACTATCTTCCTTGTGTAGTAGAAAGACAACAGAATAGATTCAACCATCACCGCCAGACCGCCGGCGATAGATACAAGTGCTAAACCGTCGAGAGACAGCTGAAACAGCTGTTGCCAGCCGAGGAACCTGGCCACATATAACACCAGCGTCGTTCCAAAGAGCCCGCCGAAAAGCAAGACGTAAATAGGAGCAAAGAAGCTCCTTACCTCATAGATATCTTCTTCCAGGAGTCGTAGCTCTATCTCTCTCCGCTCAGAGTCTTGCTTTCCCATTTTACCTGTTTTTTCAGACATGGTTGTTCATGTTAAGTACCGAAACGTGAATTTATATTCATGTCGATCCGAGAGAAAAAAGTTCACCGTATAGCCATAAGGTGAACAAAACGCCACGAATATATAACCCACAGACAACAAGAAACATGTATGACCGCCATAGAAAAAGCCGCAGAAGACATCGTCAAGCATATAGAGGCGCTACTCAACTACGACGTGCCAGAAGAAGACATGGACGAAATAAGCTACACAGTCAAGGACGACACAATACACATAACAGTCAAGTCAAGCAAGGGACTACGCCTCGAAAACACACTCATAACAGAATACTTCACAGCCAAAATCAAGAACACATACGACAAAAACAGGCACATGTACATCCTCCACGCAGAGATAAAGCCACGGCCACGCTTCGAGTACGGCCTCCCACACTGCGCATCCACACTCGGAACAATAATAGCATACCTCACATTATTCTAAAACAATATTTTTTCTTGCTTTTGTCTTTCTCCGCGGTGCAAGTTTACATGCTCCTCTCTAGAGACAACCATGAGCCTCGCCCTAGCGTCGTGAAAACGCCTCCACTCCTCTGCCAGCCCTCTGTCCCTTAGACGGTAGCCGCGGCCAATATCTTCCAGCTCTATGTCTTCCAGCCTGAGCCCCTTCATCCTGAGAAACTCGTCCAGTATCCTCGAGAATTCTTCACCCTCGTGGTGCACATGGACATCGCCCCTCTCCGTAGCCGCGCCGCTATCCGTCACAACGAGACCGCCCAGCGTGTGACCGTCCCTAACCGCATACACGCTTTGCATAACCTCGTAGCGAAACGCGTTTAAGACATCGCTACGCCTATCCCTCATGCCCAGGGCCTTCTGCCAGCTCCAGTCCACCTCAGACCCGTCCTCGAACACCGCGTACAACACGTAGCCCCTGCCACTACGCCTCTTAACAAACGCCTTTACCTTCCTGCCCTTGCTCTTCTCCCCATCTTTATCGCGGAACCTGAAAAGATACATCAAGACCGGAAAAGAGGGATGAGACCCATCAATCAGCGTGTCGAAGGGCAGACGCTCAACAACCCTCCTTACATACTCAGGCCGCATACCGGGCACGGTGGCCGCGAAAAAAGCCTAAGACTCCAGACTACTGGCATAACGCTCAATAAGCATACGCAACAACGCGCTCATACTCACATTGTACTTCTGCGAGAGACGCTTAAGTTGCTCGTACTGCTTCCTGTCAAGCACGATGCCCAGCTCCACCTTATCCCCAATAATACTCGTTTTCGGCATATCCATCGCCAATAATAGCCAGCACAACAATATATTCGTATCGCCAGAGAAAAAACGCCAAAAACATCGACGCCCATGATAAGCAAAAAAGAGGTACCGTTCGACGCTTATCATAGACAAAGAAGAGGTGCCGGCGATTATAATGAGCAAAAAAGAGGTATTGACGGGAAAAACCGGCGCCAATAATAATCAATAAACAACACTATTCAGTAGGATTTGTCCCAGTAGGGGGTATCAACTTTTTGTTTGTTTGTTTGTTTGTTTGTTTGTGTGAGTGAGTAGAAATTAGACCCCCCTCCTGGGTAAAATCCTACTGGGAAGCTTCCTCTGAGACATAATCGAACCCTACTGGGAAGCCTCTTTAGAATCTTTAACAAAAGCCGGAGCATCACAAAAAAGAAAAAGGGGCTTCAGCCCTCATATTTTGACAATTCATACAGGGTGGAGTCTGCCTTCGACCCCTTCTTGCCTATCCCCCTGACCCATGTCACGCCCTCCCTCTCATATGTCTCGTAGCCCTTCGCCCTTATCTTCGAGTAGAAGAGGTTCCTAGACATGGGCTTCACGCCTTTCCGCTCGCACCACCTCACATACATGTCGTAGAGTTCTTTCGCCTTTATGCGTAAGCCCTCGCCGTAGTCCAGGAGGCTTGTCTCTTCCTCGAGGAACTTGTAGGCCGTGTTCGAGTTCTCCCTGAGTATGTTTAAGACTTCCTCGGCTGGTAGCTTCTTCGGCTCCCAGTTGTTCTTTTCAAGTTGCCTCCTGCACCACAGCAAGAAGTTGAATGCTTCCTCGGGGCTGATCATGTCTACGAGTCCCTTGACGTTCTGCGAGTCCTGCGGCCTGATCATCGTGATTATGCTGATCCTCTCGAGAAGCGCCTGGACTGCCCCCGTGGCCCTCTCCTCTATCACGGGGGGCTCGTTCATCGCCATTATGCCGAGCTTCAGGCTGTAGAGCCGCGCGTGGCTCTTGTGCTTCCTGGCCACGTCCATCGCGTCGCTCTCTCCGAATATCTGGTTCAGCTTCTCGGCCCTGGAGATGTAGATCTCGCTTTTCTCCGAGGTTATCCACACGCTTTTCCCCAGGAGGGGCTCAAGGCCGAACTCGTACCTCTGGAGGTCTGCCAGCGACACGCTTGACACGAGGGGCTCTATGGGCTTCCTTATTATCGAGAGGAACGTGGACTTGCCGGTGTGGGGCTCGCCTATCAGTATCATTAGCAGCTTGGCCTTGTAGGGGCTGAGTATCACGCCGAGGCCCGTTGTCAGGTATTCCCAGTCCTCGTCCTCGAACCTCGGCCTGAAGTACTGGTACACCTTGTTTGTCTCGATGTTGTAGCGGTCTTCGGCGATCTCCCTTATCGCGAGCTTCAAGTGGTCTAGGTTGCTTTTGTTTGTGAATACGGGCATAGCATAGTTAAAGTAGTAGTCTCCCACCTCTTCGAGCCTTACCAGGTTCAGTGTCTCCAGGTCGAGGACTGCGCTCTTCAGCCTAATCATGTTCCTCGGGTTCAGCCTCTCCTCGGGTATGATCCTGGCCGTGGCCTTCAGCGTCCTCTCCACGTCCTTCATCGCGCTGTTGCTGATGAACCTCCCAAACAGCAACGTCAAGAGGTCTTTTCCCCACGTCTCCATGTCGATGATCTGGTTGTTGTAGCCGTACATGACGTAGTACTCTTTCTCGCTCTTGGTTATCGCCACCGCGCTTATGAGCCGCTTTTTCAGCAAGAACCGGGCTATAATCTCTGCACGCACATTCGCCTTCAACTTGTTCCACAACACGTCTATGTCTTCTTCCCCGCCGTTCCCGCGCCAGCCGTTCTGCGGGAGGTAGCGCGTCACCTCTGCCCGCGCATAGGTCTCGAACTCGCCCTCCAGGACGCCGCGGCCAAGCTTCTCGTACGCATCCAGTATCATCTGATACTGAACCTCAAAGTCCTCTGTCTTCCTCCACTCCTCCCAGTCAATATTCACAAACTCGACGACGGTCTGCAGGGGCTGGAAATTCCCGTTGCTTGCCGGCGTCTTGGCCGGGATATCCGTGGGCGAGGGTAGCTTGTCGATTACTACGCGGGTCTTTAGCTCGCTCTGGAAGACGGGGTCTCCCTGCCTCGGAGAATAGAACACGCATTTTTCTGCCTTGTCCCCGTCCGGGCTCGCCGGCTGGAACAACAATTTGCAGAACTTTTTCTCGGGGTCATAATAGGCACAGTTCCCGCACACCCGTTTTATCGACATTCTTGCCACCTCACAGGGTCTTCAACAATTGTCCAAACACCTTGTCTGGTAGAGGCTTCACCCAGATATTCCTAGCCAGGTAGCTGTGCGGTTGCCACAGCCTGTACTCTGCCTTCTGCACCCTGCTCGGGGGCAGGTAGACAGTGTTGCCGTCTCCGAGGACGTAGGCGTGTTTCCCCTGCGCCATGCCCCTGGGGACAAAGCTGTCTGTCTCCGCCCTGAACACGATGAAGACGTTTACCGGCTTGCCCTCGGCCTCCGTCACGACTACAAGCCCCCTAGGCACGTATATCTGTAGCTCTGTGTCCAGGCTCCAGAACCAGTCCTGCAACTCTTTCAGCGAGGGGAAAGCGGCCACGGTTGTGCGGCTCCGCTTGGAGGGTGCCAGGCCGATGTTGAACTGGCCCCACTTTTTCAGCCACTTGTTTACTTCCCAGGGGGGCGGCGGGCCGGCCATGTATCTGCGCCAGTCTACCAGGGGCGCGGCTTCTCCGGGCGTTGCTGGGAAGATTGGCAGGTCTGAAAACAGGTAGCCCTCGAGGTACCGCATAAACCTTATCTCCTGTTTTTGCTCCGTCACCTTCTCCACCTCACAGGCTGTTTATTAGTTCTTTAAGCGTGTCCCCCGATATGGGGGAGACAATCTCCCAGTCTTCTTCTGCATTGAAGCTTCTCAGCATCCATAGTTCAAACTCTATGTCTCCAACCCTGCTTGGAGGCAGTAATATGAAGTACTTGCTTCCCAGGACGCACGGCCTCCTAGAAGGCCAGTAAAGAAAGAGGTCTGTGCCGCGTATATTTCCACCGCGTTTAGTTTTTCTAGGTATATATTTCTGGTCATGCGTCTTCATGACGAGAAATATGCCTGCGAGCTGGCTGTTTACCTTCATTGCCGATATGAAGCCGCTGGATGCAACTAGTTTTCTGTTTTTCTCGCTGAGCCTCCAGAACCAGTCACGCATGCTTTCAAGCGATGGAAAACAGAAGGCAACCGTCCGCGACAATTTGCCCAGGAATAGACCAATGTTGAAATGCTGATAAGTATCAAGCCATTCTGCGAGTTCTCGGGCTTTTGGTGTTTTTCCCTCGTATTTGAGGAAGTCTTTTTCTAGCGGTGTTGTTTCTCCCCATTTTATCGGGAAGAACGAGAGGCCTGAGTCCCAGTAGTAGAGGATATAGTTGGACATGCTGAGTTTTTCTACTTTGTGTATGTGTATGAGGCTGTTTTTGGTTGCTTTGCTCTGCGAAATGCTTATAGCGGGGTTTTCTTTTTTATACACGGGTGACATGCCCGCTCACCCTCTGATCATGGATGATGAGCTTGAGGTTTTGGGCTTGGTTCTATGAGCGGTGTGGGTATGCGTTTAATTATGCATCTCCGTGTCTTGTCTCCCTCGTAGTGCCTGACAACCAGGTAATAGTATGTCTTGCCCTTGGCCTTGAACTTGTCGACGCCTAGTATTCCCTCTTTGCCGCAGATGGGGCATACAACCCTTTTTTCGGTTGTTTTTTGCATATGTGTCACGTATATTTTTGCAGAAGGGGGTTATAAGTTTTGCGGGTTTTTTACATGGAAAAAGAAAAAGAGGGTTTTAGTTTGTTGTTGGTGTTGGTGCCTGTGCCCTGGGCTGGAGCTGTTTTTCTAGCTGTTCGTAGTAGGCGTCTGTGACGTATATGTAGAACTTCGCGGTGTGTCCCTTCTTTTCGTATAGTATCTTGACGAGGCCTTGCTGCTGGTACTTCCATAGGACGTAGCTGAGCGCCCAGCCGACCTTCGGCACCGTGGCTGTCCTGAGCCTGGGGTTTACGCGTACCAGGCGTTTTGTCTTGAGCATTATGTATCTTGTCTTTGACTTTGTAACGATTTCTTTGACCGTGTTTTCTACTTCTTCTATGACGTCCCCGGTCTTCACCCCTATCTCGCCTCTTAGCAGTCGTCTTCATCTGTGTATTTTTCGTCGTCTTCTCTTTCGCCCCAGTATTCGTCCCATAGCAAATCTTCCCATTCTTCTTCCTCTTCTTCGATGTCTTCATATTCTTCTGACATCATTAGCCCTTCACCTCGGTGAGGACGTATTTTCGGCCGCATTTCCAACACGTGAGTGTGTCGTCTTTTTCGAGTTTGAGCACCAGGGCGCCACAGTTGGGGCACCTTGGCAGGAGCGATAAGACCTTGTTGTATGTTGTCTGGAATGGGAACACGTTGTTTTTTATCTCGTCGAGCTCTTGTTTGAGTTCTTTGCTGACCCTGACGACTGGGAACTTCTTCTTGTTCTTGTTGCTTGGGAAGATTGGTTGCTCGGTCATTTCTGTCTCACCCCCTGTGCTTTCAGTATTTGCCGTAGCTTGGAATACACATATTCAATCGTAGAGACAAGCTCCTCTTTCGAGTCCAAGGGATCCGGGTCTTCTAGAAGTGCCAAGGCATCCTCGAGCATGTCTACAAGCTCCTCGAGGTCTTTCCTCTTAACGATGACTAGCGGGGGCTCACTCATTCGTCTTTCACCTCTTTTACTCTTATGGCCATCTCTTCTGGCTCCTCGAATTCATCCCTAAAGTGCTTGAGGAATAGATACGGCAAAGTGTAGAGATGCGCTTCTTCCGCCTCATATACGAACTGGTGTCCCTGGATGTATTGGTCTTTAATATTTCTTGGGATTATTTCTGCTACGTACCCGATCACGATGTCTCTTATGAGTTCTTCTACTTGCTCGCCGTCAATGAATAATCGCTGTGCAACTACCCTCACGCGTTCCTCGTCTACCACCCACACGTTTTCCTTAGAAAAATAGACAAAGACCCTCATCTTTACTCACCTTTTTCCCTCACGATTGCCACTGCCTCCTCGTAGCCGTCAAACAGCACTACGACCTTCTCGAATCCTTTTTCTTTTGCATACTTCACTGCGAGCTCATCGATGTCAATGTCCTCGTCGTCTGGATACTCCATGACGTATTCCTTGAAGTCTTGGTCGT
>Ga0315272_10000228_pt1 | contig 27277 bp, 18 predicted proteins | sample C3_middle_MG_FD_203918 | JGI IMG/M metagenome (GOLD analysis project Ga0315272, IMG submission 203918) | Sediment microbial communities from Yellowstone Lake, YNP, Wyoming, USA - C3_middle | ecosystem: Environmental > Aquatic > Freshwater > Lake > Sediment | place: USA: Wyoming | collected...
AGCTACTGAGGAATATGTCTTTTTCCTTTTCGAACTTAGCTGGCCACGGATTAATCCCGAGTATTCGGGATTGCTCTAACCAACTGAGCTACTGAGGAAGGTCATTTAATAGAACTCGCTATATTTTAGCAGGCCAAAAGTAAGGGCTTTTAGTGAATTAAGCAATATCTTTGCAGAAATTTTTTAAAATGATGCGGATACTAGGAATAGGGAATGCCCTCGTGGATGTTATGACACTGATAGACAGTGATAAAGTATTGGAAAAATTTTCTCTGCCAAAGGGCAGTATGCAACTTGTGGATGGTGAAATATCAGCTCTTATAAAGGCAGGGACAACTGATTTTAAAAGAAATCTCGTTTCAGGGGGATCTGCAGCCAATACAATTCATGGACTTGCAATGCTTGGTGCGGAAACAGGTTTTATCGGCTCGATCGGGAAAGATGATACCGGCGACTTTTTTGAAAATGACATGAAGAAGGCAGGTGTTCAAACCTTTCTGACACGCCGGAATTCAGTAACCGGTACGGCTGTCGCACTAATCTCTCCGGGATCAGAAAGAACATTCGCAACTCATCTTGGCGCTGCCGTTGAACTTGAGGCAAAAGATCTGATAGATGAATATTTCAGTAATTATAACATACTCTATATGGAGGGTTACCTGATACTGAATAAGGAACTCGTTGAGACCGCATGTCTGATCGCCAGAAAGTATAATATGAAAATTGCATTGGATCTTGCAAGCTATAATGTCGTCGATGCAAAACTTGATGACTTTAAAGATATAATTGAAAAATATGTCGATATAGTCTTCGCAAATGAAGAAGAGGCAAAATCATTTACGGGACTAATGCCATTGGATGCTCTCAATAAAATTGCTGAACTTTGTGAAATTGCTGTAATTAAGGTGGGAAAGGACGGATCACTCATAAAAAGAGGGAATGAAGTTGTTAATATAGGAACTATTCCGGTTCAGTGCATCGATACTACTGGTGCCGGCGATCTCTACGCTTCAGGATTTCTCTACGGATATTCAATGGGATTATCGCTTAAGTCATGCGGAGTGTTTGGTTCAGTGCTGGCTGGACATGTGATTGAAATTGTAGGCGCCAGAATGGATAAAACACGCTGGCAAAAAATAATGACAATGCTGAAGGGAAGTATTGAAAATAATTAACCTTCATCTTCACAATAGATTTTTAGTGGCATCGTAAATAAAAGGGCCCTGATATGTCAAGTATCAGGGCCCTCGATTACAGTCATGAATTTACAGATTGCTTACTGATTCTTCTTATCCAGCTTTGGCTGTTCTGCTGTCTTCATCATTGCCGACTGATCGACATCAGAATTCCAGGTTTCGACCTTTACCTTCAGCGATCCGTCTTTCTGCTTTTCCCAGATTGTAACATACTTCCCATGATCATCCATCGGCTTGTCACTCCCTGGCATCGACATGCTTATCTTATATGTTCCTATTTCGGTGATAAGATTGCCGCTCGGAATTACCTTTAGAGTGGTGGGCTCAAATGAATTACACTTCCAACCCGATTTTGACATGTCTTCATCTGCTTTCTTAATTGCCTCAAGACCCTGATGCATGGGTTCGTTGCTTGGCATCGTTATAGCATCATCTGTATACAGGTTCAGACTCTTTTCACCCTCACCTGCGACCATGTTTTTAGCCATTTCTTTATTCAGAGCTTCTATCTTTGTTTTGTATTCCGTATCTGACTGAGAATAAGCTACTCTCGCCATAAACAGAACAGCGACAAACAAAGAAACCGACATTATGTATTTTCTTTTCATAATAGTTTGTATTTAAATTTGATGACTTTAGTTAATTGCAAACATTCCTGCATCAGCCTTAACAAAGATCAATACAGGTAAGTTTGTTCAGGTTCATGATTTATATACCTTATATATATCATGATATAAAAAATACTTATTGATAATTAATCTATTATGCAGAAATACAGTTGTTTGCAATAATCAATTTTTTAGAATTTACCGCAATGAAGCTACAGTGATATTTATCACCACTAAACTTCAGGGATAAATGGTCGTCTGTCATGAATTTCAATATCCTATATTTTATCAGCACGGCTTCTGCCAAATGATTTTTGTTTAACTTTGAAACAGAATGGGAACCAATGTGCAGAGATATTACAGATTGCCATATGATTTCATTTTTTTTAACTTTATAAAAAGACTATTATCATGACATATACTCCATCAAAAGAGCGATACGATAATATGAATTACCGGCGCTGCGGAAAAAGCGGGATAATGTTACCGGAAATCTCACTGGGATTATGGCACAATTTTGGTTCAGTCGATATCTTCGAGAATTTCAGAAAGATTCTATGGCGTGCTTTTGACAGCGGAATAACTCACTTCGATCTCGCAAATAATTATGGTCCGGTACCTGGGTCTGCTGAAGAAAACTTCGGCATTATCCTTAAAAAAGACTTTACTAATTATCGCGATGAAATGATTATCTCCACCAAAGCGGGATGGGAGATGTGGCCCGGCCCATACGGTAATTTCGGCTCAAGAAAATACCTGCTTGCCAGTCTCGATCAGAGCCTTAAGAGAATGCAGCTCGATTATGTCGATATTTTCTATTCCCATCGGCCTGATCCGGAAACCCCGCTAGAAGAGACTATGGGTGCACTGGCCCAGGCAGTTCACCAGGGAAAAGCTTTATATGTAGGGATTTCAAGTTACCCTGCCGATCAGACAAAGAAGGCTTACGAAATACTTAAGGATATGAATGTCAGATGCCTTATTCATCAGCCTAAATATTCGATGTTCAACAGATGGGTTGAAGAATCTGCATCGAAGCATTCCTCGCTTCTTGATGTACTTGAGGAAACAGGAATGGGTTGTATCCCTTTCTCTCCGCTTGAACAGGGATTACTTTCCGACAAATATCTGAAAGGGATACCGGCAGGCTCAAGAGCCGCGAACCCAAATGGATTCCTGAAGATTGAAGACGTAACCGAACAAAGAATTTCAAAGGCAAAAAAACTGAATGTGATTGCCTCTGAAAGAAACCAGTCACTGGCAGAGATGGCCATTGCATGGCTTCTTAAAGACCCGAGAATAACTTCCGTACTTGTTGGGGTAAGCAGTGTTGAACAACTTAATGATAATCTGAAAACTCTTAAGAATCTTGATTTCAGTGATGAAGAGCTTAAGAAAATTGAGTCTATCCTGAAAGAAAAATGAATCTTAAGCTGAAAAAATACCTAACAGATCCTTTTGTGCTTCTTCTCACGGCATGGGGAATAATTAACCTGCTGCAAGCCGGATTCACACCGCTTGATAACGATGAAGCCTATTATTGGATGTATTCAAAATTCCTTGCATGGGGTTACTTCGACCATCCTCCGATGATCGCACTTATGATCAAAACTGGTTATGCTTTGTTTCATAATGAATTGGGAGTAAGGCTAATGACTGTTCTCGGGCAACTGCTGACTCTTTACATCATCTGGATGCTTCTTGATAAAGAAAAAAGGGAGAAGAAAGGGAATGTACTGCTGTTCTTTATGCTGGCAGTTCTGATGCCTGTAAATATTGTTTATGGCTTCATTTCAACTCCCGATGCTCCGCTTATTCTGTTCACGGCTGTTTTTCTTCTTATCTATAAAAAATTCCTCGATGATGACTCCTGGAAAAGCACTGTTCTCCTTGGAATCTCAGTTGCTGCCCTTGCTTACAGCAAATACCACGGAGGTTTATTAATTCTTCTGGTAATCCTGTCAAACCCCCGGTTGCTGAGGAACCTGAAATTCTATACGGCAGGATTTATGGCACTCTTCTTATTCCTGCCTCATCTTTACTGGCAGTATTCAAACGGGTTCCCTTCAGTGAAGTATCATCTGGTTGAAAGAGTTTCTGCTTTTAATCCGCATCATGTACCGGATTATCTTGCAAGCCAGATCGGTTTTCACAATCCATTTCTACTTGTTATGCTGATCTGGATAATGATCAGGGTAAAATCAGGGAATGCTTTTGACAGAGGCCTGAAATTTATAATAAGCGGATTTTTAATCTTCTTCTTCTTCTCAAGTTTCCGATATCGCGTTGAACCACAGTGGACAGCTCTTATTTGCATACCGGCTATCATAATACTGTTTAATAATATCGATTTCAAGCCATGGTTCAGAAATTCTGTAAAGTGGGTAACTATTATATTGTTTCCACTGTTTATAGGCGCCAGGCTGGCCGCTGCTATTGATTTTCTTCCATTGTCATTTTTAAAGAGCGAATTCCATAATAAGAAGAACTGGGTGCGCGATATAAGCGCCATTGCAGGTGACCGCCCTGTGGTTTTTACAAACTCTTACCAGCGTCCCGCCGTATATACCTTTTATACCGGGAAACTGGCTCATACCCTCGACAATTTAGCTTACAGGAAAACTCAATACGACCTTTGGGATTTTGAAGAACAGGTTCATGGAAAAGAGGTGTTATACGTTCCTCATTTTTTTACTGATTATTACAAGGCAAACCTGACTAAGAAAAGTCTATCCAGCGGCGATTCAATATTTGTCAGGGTTTACAGGGACTTTCAGTCGCTGCAGAGGGAATGCGTTATTCTGGGAAAGGATAATTATACTTTCAGCCGGTCAGATACAAATTCGGTTCATCTTAAGATCTTCAATCCTTATCCTTACAGCATTAATTTGAAACATAAGGAATTGCCGGTTGTTTTTCAGATAGGCTTTCTGAAAAACGGAAACATGGAAGTAAAGAAAAACCTCGATCTGCCTGTGAATCTGGAAATCATTAATCCGGGTGATACAATCTCAGTTGATTGCAGGTTCACACTTGAAGACCTGGCTGAAGGGAGATACAAGACAGCCATCTGCTCAGAAACCGGTATATTATATGATACTTTCAACAGCAAATTGAAAGATGCTTTAATAAAGAATTAAACTGTATTCAGAGCAGATCAGGCATTTCAGTTAATACTTCGGCAATGCCCATCCGTTGTGATATTCAGGGGTGATCAACTTATTTGCAGTGTTAGTCTGAAATGATTGTTTTGCATTATCCCAGCTTACTTTTTCTCCGGTCCTGAAAGCTATATTTCCCATCTGAGCCACAAGGGCCACATCTCTTCCCACGTTTATACCGGCATTTAGCTTCTGAGGCGTATTGTTTTTAAGGCATTCAAGGAAATTCCTGACATGCAGATCGAGTCCGACTCCTGTATTTTTCTGAACAGGAAGCGCTTCAATCCTTTGTTTCTCAGGAACTACCTCCCAACCATTGCGGTCGAGGACAAGGGTTCCATTCTCACCAATGTATGACATGCCGTGGGGTCTTTTCCAGTTACCAAGTCCAATGCCGATAGTATGTTCCCATATCATGGTAAAGTCTTTGAAGTCATATACAGCTGTCATCGTATCCGGAGTTTCCATAGCATCATCGGGGAAAGCATATTTGCCTCCTATTGCCATTACAGACTCGGGTATGCTTTTTCCCATACCGTACAATATATAATCAATAAGGTGAACGCCCCAGTCGGTCATAAGGCCACCGGCATAATCCCAGTACCATCTGAAAGTGAAGTGAAACCGGTTTTTGTTGAAAGGTCTTTTAAGAGCAGGCCCGAGCCACATATCATAATCCACACCCTCAGGAACCGGGGAGTCGGGAACTTTTGGAACCGGGCCTTTCCAGTCAACATACGACCATGCCTTGCAGGTCCTTATGCGGCCAAGCTTACCCGATCGCAGGTAGTTGACTGCATCCACAAAATGAGGCTGGCTCCTCTGCCACTGTCCGACCTGTACGATTTTGCCATGCTTATTTACTGCCTTCTGCATAATGTTGATCTCTGCAATTGAATTCCCTATGGGTTTTTCAACATAAGCGTGCTTCCCGGCTTCCAGAGCATTGACCAAAATAAGACAATGCCAGTGATCGGGAGTTCCGATTATAACAACATCAATGTCCTTGTCCTCCAGCATCTTGCGGTAATCAACATATAGCTTAGGACGGGGAAACCCGAGTTTGACCAGATCATCCGTTCTTTTGTTCAATACATTCCGGTCTATATCGCATAATGCAACACATTCTATCTCCGGATTGGTAAGGAATGAGGTGAGGTCATTGAATCCCATTCCATTTGCCCCAATGAGACCAACCTGGATTTTGTCATTTGGTGAAATTGCCGACCTTGCATTCGCAATAGCACTTAACGGAATAACGCTCCCTGCCGCAAAAACTGAAGCAGTCTTTATGAAATTTCTGCGTGTTGAATTCATTATGAATAGATTTATATTAATGGCAAGTTAATATTTAAAATCAAATTGATATGTCAGCAAAAAATTAAAAATTCGTTAAAATGAATTGCCTTAAGGCTGTTATAAATAAAGTTCTCTTTACAACTACTATCCTGAAATTTTGTTTAACCATTGCGGGTTCAGGAATAAATATTTAAATTTACTTCCGGAACAATGTTTCAATATATTTCCTGTCGCTGCTAAAAAATATAATATAATCAGTATTCTCAAACAGTATTTAAAATCAATACAATGAAAAAATTAAAACTATTTTTTATCCTGGTCTTATGCGGGTTTGTGTTTTCTCTTGCCTCCGGTCAGATAACAAATCCCGATAAGCCTATACCGGTTGATCCCAATATCAGAATCGGTAAGCTTGAAAATGGATTGACTTATTATATCAAGGCTAATAAGAAACCTGAAAAAAGAATGGAACTCAGGCTTGCAGTCAATGCAGGTTCTGTATGTGAAAATGATTCTCAGCAGGGACTGGCACACTTTTGCGAGCATATGTGCTTCAATGGAACTAAGAACTTTCCCAGCAACAAAATAATTGACATGATGGAGGAAATGGGTGTCAAGTTTGGCGCCGATCTGAATGCATCGACAAGTTTTGACCAGACAGTTTATATGCTCAAAATTCCGACAGACAGTATTGAATGGATAAACAGGGGTTTCCAGGTTGTTGAAGACTGGGCTCATCAGGTGAGCATGGAGAATACCGAAATTGACAAGGAACGGGGTGTAATAACAGAGGAATGGAGGCTCGGTCTCGGCGCAGAAGACAGAATGCAGTCAAAATATATCCCGGTCATATTAAAAGGCTCAAGATATGCTGAAAGACTTCCGATAGGAAAGATTGACGTTATCAAAAATTTCCCGTACGATACCCTGCGTACATTTTACAAAACATGGTACCGCCCCGATCTGATGGCGGTTGTTGTGGTTGGAGATATTGACCCTAAACTTGCTGAAGATAAGGTAAAGGAATATTTTGGAAGAATTCCTAAAGCTTTAAATCCAAAACCAAGAGTGGAATATCAGGTTCCGGGGAATGACGAACCACTGATAAGCGTTGTGACAGACAAGGAAGCTACAGGTTTTAATGCATCAATATTCTATAAGCATCCCAAGTCTGATAATGTTACTTACACCGATTACAGGAACCAGCTTATGCGGACTCTCTATACTGGCATGCTGAATAACCGTCTGCAGGAAATTGCACAAAAACCTGAATCTCCTTTCCTATATGCAGGAGCAGGTTACGGTTCTTTTGTCAGCAGATCAATGGACGTCTATTCTATATCTGTGGGTGCGAAAGAAAACCAGATTGAAAAAAGTATTGATGTGGCTCTCACAGAAAATGAAAGAGTTACAAGATTCGGCTTTACAGCCACTGAACTTGAAAGAGAAAAGAAAGAGACTCTGGCCGGTTACGAAAAAATGGCAAAAGAGTCTGATAAAACAGAATCAGCATCATACGCCGATGAATTTGTAAGAAACTATCTGACGCAGGAATGTATACCGGGGATAAAGAATGAATATGATATAGTAAAGGAATTTCTTCCCGGAATAACGCTTGATGAGATCAATAAACTCGGACAGTCATGGACGACCGAAAAAAATGTGGCTGCCCTTATTACTGCCCAGCAAAAAGACGGAGTAAACGTCCCCACTGAACAACAGGTAGCCGATATAGTGAAGTCCGTTAAATCGAAGAAGATAGAGGCCTATGTCGATAAAGTCTCAGATCTCCCGCTTGTTGCAACAATCCCAACAGGCACTAAAGTCACAAAAAGAACAGATGATAAGACTTTTGGCTATACTGAATTAAAATTTGCAAATGGTGTAAGAATGATCTTAAAGGCCACTGACTTCAAGAATGATGAGATTATTTTGTCAGCATATAGTCCTGGTGGAATTTCATTATATCCCGACAATGACGTGATGTCAGCAACTCTTGCTTCTGCAATAGTGACACAGAGCGGATTGGGCGATTATGATTTTACAGGATTGCAGAAAAAGCTTTCAGGAAACACAGCGAAACTTACACCTTATATCAATGATCTTCGCGAAGGCGTGAATGGCAACTGTTCTCCAAAAGACCTGGAGACAATGCTTCAGCTTAATTATCTCTATTTTACCCGAATAAGAAAAGATGAAAGCGCATTCAATGCTTATGTTTCAAGAATAAGAAACAGCATTAAGCCAATCAGGTCAAATCCTCAGATGGTATTCTCCGATACCCTGTCAAAGATAGTTTCGCAGAATTCACCAAGGGTGATTGCACTTCCTTCCGAAGCACAGTTGAACCAGATAAGCCTCGACAGGTCACTGGCAATTTTTAAGGATCGTTTTGCAGATGCCAGTGATTTCACATATATAATGGTTGGTAATTTCAAGGTCGATGAGGTTGTTCCGCTTCTTGAAAAATACATCGGCGGACTTCCATCAATCAAGAGAAAAGAAAACTGGAAAGATCTGACACCCGGATTCCCTAAAGGGCTTGTTGTTGTAGATGTGCCTAAAAATTCTGAGCCTCAGAGTACGGTGGCAATGGTATGGAAAGGCGATTTCAAATGGAATATAAAAGACAACCAGGCCTTTACCATTCTCATGAGCATTCTTAACATTAAATGCAGGGAGTCGATGCGTGAAGATCAGGGTGGTGTTTACGGGGTAAGTATAAACGGGTCAGTTTCGAAGATCCCTGAGCAGAAATTTTCAATAAGTGCTTATTGGGGCTGTAATCCTGACAATATCAAGAAACTCAGTCAGACAGTTCTTGATGAAATGGAAAAAATCAAAAAGGACGGTCCTACAGAGGTTGATCTGAACAAAGTCAAGGAGACTCTGATCAGAGAGCGCGAAACCAAATTGAAGGATAATAATTTCTGGGTATCAGCTATTCAGAGTCATTATTTAACGGGTGATGTTTTGCGTTCTCTTGAAGATTACAAGACATTTGTGAACTCGTTCTCAGGAAGCGATATTAAAGCTCTGGCTGATAAATATTTGAATACAGGCAGCTATGTTGAGGTCACACTGACACCGGCTCCCAAACCTGCGGCAAAATAAATACTAAAGAAAAAGGAATATAAGAATTGCGGAGAGGTTTGTAAAAATCTCTCCGTAATTATTAAAACAAGCCGTGCAGTTCGGCATTTATCTTGTCAATAACTTCACTGAGATGATCACTGTTATTCGGGAAGTTATAATGATCGGCTTCAATTATCAGTACTTTGCCCAGGTTGTAAGTTTCCATCCAGGCTTCATACCTTTCATTTAGTCTTTTCAGATAATCGATACGGATAGAACTTTCATATTCTCTGCCACGTTTTTGAATCTGATTAACCAGTGTAGGCACTGAAGCTCTGAGGTATAGCAGAAGATCAGGCGGTTTTACAAGCGAACTCATCATCTTAAACAGTGAAGAGTAATTATCAAAGTCACGTGTCGACATCAATCCCATCGAATGCAGGTTGGGAGCGAATATATATGCATCCTCATAAATCGTCCTGTCCTGGATAATAGTCTTGTCGGATTTTCTTATTTCAAGGATCTGGCTGAAACGCGAATTCAGAAAGTAGATCTGAAGGTTAAATGACCAGCGCTGCATATCTTCATAAAAATCGTTCAGATATGGATTGTCATCAACATCTTCATAATGAGCGGTCCATCCGTATTGTTTTGCGAGAAGCCCTGCCAGCGTTGTCTTTCCCGATCCGATATTTCCTGCTATCGCTATATGCATTTGAAAGAGATTAATGTTTAGGGGATATAAAATTAATAAAATTTGAGAAAGGTTTGCGAAAATAAGTGCCTAAAGTGGCTAAAGTTTTGCTATCCCTGCAATGATATAAAGATCCTCAATGTATTCTCGTGAATTGGAGAGCCGCGGAACCTTATTCTGTCCACCCAGTTTGTCTTTTACCTTAAGCCATTTATTAAATGTTCCTTTAGGAACAGGTCTTACGACAGGGAGAATCAGATTAAGGTCCTTATAGCGTTTGGCTTCATAATCGGAGTTTACAGATTTCAGCGTGGCGTCGAGGATACTGATGAATTTTTTCAGGTCATCAGGTGCTTTTTCAAACTCAATTATCCATTCATGTGATCCTTTGGATGAGGCATTCATGAATACAGGTCCTGCAGTATATTCCGAAACCACCGAATCTGTCTCCCTGCATGCTGCTTCCAGCGCCTTTTCGGCATTATCAATAATTACCTCTTCCCCGAAAACATTGATAAAATGTTTTGTGCGACCCGAGATCCTGAAACGCAATGGATCGAGCGATGTAAAGATTATCGTGTCGCCCATCATATATCGCCATAACCCTCCATTTGTTGAAATGATGATCGCATAGTTAACCCCCTTTTCCACTTCAGAAATAGTACAGACAGGTGGATTATTTGAATGGATTTTGTCACACGGTATAAACTCATAGAAGATTCCATAGTCAAGCATCAGCAGCATATCGCAGTTTTCAGGGTCGTCCTGAATGCCGAAGAATCCTTCTGACGCGTTATATGTCTCCATATAATGCATCTGATCACCGGCTATGAGTTTTTTATACTGATCCCGATAAGGAGCAAAGCTTATTCCTCCGTGAAAAAAGACCTCAAGATTAGGCCATACATCTAGAAGATTACTTTTTCCGGTAAATGCCAGTATCTGCTTGATCAGAACAAGGTACCATGAAGGAACGCCTGAAATACTCGTGACATTTTCGTTCACGGTTGATTTAGTGATGAGATCGAGTTTCTCCTCAAAATCTTCAAGAAGGGCAATTTTTTGCTTTGGCGTACGAATTATTTCCACCCAGAATGGGGCATTCTCGATGAGAATGGCTGAAAGATCACCATATAATGAATCATTGCTGAACTGATTCATGCGGTGGCTCCCTCCCAGGGTCAGGCTTTTTCCCGAAAATATTTTATTTTCCGGCCTTTGCATGGAATAAAGAACCAGAATATCTTTAGCAGCACGGTAATGGCAATCTTCGAGAGCCTCACGGCTCATGGGAATGAATTTGCTTTTGGTTGAAGTTGTACCTGACGACTTAGCAAACCATTTTATTTCTCCCGGCCATAAAAGATTTGCCTCCCCTTTTCGCAGCCTTTCCACATAAGGCAGTAAATCCTCATAAGTCTGAACCGGAAACCTTGACTGGTAATCTTTTATTGTAGTGATTGATGAGTATTTGTACTTTATGCCCCACTCCGTTTTAGCCGCTTTTGCCAGAAGCCGGTAGAGAGTTTCCTGTTGCGTTTCAACAGGAAACTTTTTAAATATCTCTATCTGATTTATGCGTTTGTTATTCAGCCAATTAACTATAGATGGAATAATTGCCATACTGATTTCGGTTAGGTGTTTAAAGATAATTAAAAAAGATCAGGACATTGGTCTCTTTTCAGCCGAAAACCTCCTTCAGTATCTCAAGTGAGTTGATTTTTTTCAAACCAGGAAGGTGAAGTGAATAGTATTTGACGAGTATTTCCAATACATCATTCCTCGTTTTCCCTGTAAGCGAAATTTTGCTTACAGAATCATAAGAACCGGCAAAAAAGTCAGCCAGTATTGATGTGATCTCTGCACTTGCATAATTACCGTGAACAGGAGGAATAGTGACGAAGGCCCCGTTAACCATATCGAAAAAAGCATCTTTCTTTTCCACCCTGGGGACTGGCTCGAATCCGAGAAAACTGCTTAACCCGGCAAGAAAAGCAATATGGAAGTTTGCGTAACCTGAGTCAATGTTGTCAAAATACGCTATAGACTCTTCAATGAAATCAAACAATTCATCATGAGGGCTCTCTTCCTTAAGAATGCTTGTTAATACCTCCCCCAGAAATATTGCGACGGAACTTTTCTTAATATTATCATAAATGCTGTACGGTGCGAATGCTACAGAAAATTCCTTTAATGTCTGCATCTCCCTTGATGGTTTATAATACAATTCCAGGTCAAGTACAAACAATGGCTGAAACAATGAATTATGTTTGCCCGTTTTCTTGTTTCTCATTCCTCTGATGAGGAAAGATTGCCTGCCGAATTTCCTGGTATACATCTGCGCAACTATACCTGAATCAGTATATTTGATCTGATGAAGTATTATACCCCTGGTTTTTTCTAACATAGCAGAGAATTTATCTGTAAAAGAAAAAGTGCTTAAAGTGCCTGGAGTGCCTAAAGTACTTAAGTCTATTTCTGATTCCACTAAATTAGTTCCAAATTTATTATATTTACTGATCAATCAACCTTATCATGCCTGTAACAAATAATGAGGAACTGGTAAAAAGGATTTCCAGACTTGCCAAACAAAATCAGGAGCTTGATGATACCGTCAAGAAACTGGAGAAGGCAAATGAAAGGCTATTAAGGGATTATGAGAAACTTAAAGCTCTCTATGAAAAGGCTGCTCCGGACACAGTTAAGGAGAGACCTGAAGGCGAAAAGAGGGAAAGGTCGCTGAAATTTAACATGGCGACAGTTCTGTTCGCAGATATCCACAATTTATCGAGGTTCGTTGATGGGATGGATTCATCAGGGATCATGGATGAACTTGATGAAATATTTTTTGAATTTGAAAATATTGTTACCAGGTATAAAATCGAAAAGATTAAGACCATTGGCGATACTTATATGTGTGCAGGCGGTATCCCGGTAAAAAACATTACTAATCCAGTAGATGTGGTAATGGCTGCTCTGGAGATGAAAAACTTTATAGAAAAATATGAAGTGAGAAAGGGGAGACAGGATGACCGCAGATGGGCTCTAAGAATAGGAGTCCACTCGGGACCTGTGACAGCTGCCATATCAGGGAGGAAAAAGATTAACTATGATATCAAGGGAGATACAGTCAACACAGCAAACAGGGTGGAGGCAGTGTCGGAAGGTGGAATGGTAGTGATCTCGGTGATGACATATGAACTGGTTAAGGAGTTTTTTGATTGCGAGTACTTCGGAAAACTGCCGGTTAAATACAAGGATGATCTTCAGATGTACATGGTGAAAGGACTGAAACCAGAATTTTCAGTGAATAATAAGGGAGTCACACCAAATGAATTATTCAGGATTAAATTCGGACTTATCCAGTTCACCGATATTCAGGAAATTATTCTTGATAAACTGGAGATGGATCTTCCTGGTTATCTCTTCTATCATAATGTTAAGCATACTGTTGATGTTGTTACTGAAGTTGAACTCATAGGTTGGGCTGAAGGATGCACGGATGAAGAAATTCTTTTGCTTAAAACTGCAGGATTGTTTCATGATGTGGGGCACACCGTTGCTTACGACAATCATGAGTTTTATGGAACAGAGATAGCAAGAAAAATGTTGCCGGAGTATAATTACAGTCCGGAACAGATTGAACGGATCTGTGCTTTGATTATGTCAACCAAACTACCTCCGCGACCTACAAACCTTCTTGAGAACATCATGTGCGATGCTGATCTCGATTATCTTGGAAGGAGCGATTTCATTCCCGTTTCTAATACACTCTTTGAGGAACTCAAAGCACAGAATAAAATGGGTACCCTGAACGAATGGAATAAAATACAGGTCAAATTTATATCCGGACATCAGTACTTTACAAAAACTGCCAGAAAACTGAGGGAGGTGAATAAGCAGCTTCAGATACACCGGATTCAGAGCCTGATAACGGAATAGCAACTCATTCCCCGATCAAGAGGATAATGAATTATCTAATCACCAGCATTTTAGTTACCCGTGACTGTGAGCCGTCACTATTTGCACAAAACACAAGATATACCCCGGTGGAGACCCGTTTTCCATTATAGGTTTTCAGATCCCAGGTTGCCTCTCCTCCGTCGGAAACCATCTTGTATACAAGATTTCCGCTTATATCAGTAATTCTGATCTGAGTATCACGTACCAATCCGGCGATAGTAACATTTCCAGTATAGTTTTCCCTGACAGGATTCGGGAATGTATAGACCTTTGAAAAATTTTCATTACCCTGTGTCGCATCGCCCCGGTATGAAACTATGCCCTTATCGGTTCCAAACCAGACTTCCCCGGTCTTATTATCCACCGACAGACTTTTAACAGAGCTGGAAATCAGTGGACTGTTATTTTCGGTGAAGTTTTTTAATTGTTTCAATCCGTCAGCAGAAAGCAGATATGCTCCCGATCCCGATGTAGCAAGCCATTTTCTGTTTGCCCCGTCAACAGCTATCGAAGTAATTGTTTCAGCTTTAAGCACGTAATCAGCAAGATCAGTCCCGTCATTTCTTGGAATTTTAATTCTGGCTGCTTTCAGATCCGTTGTAAAGACATTTTCCGGACTGTAATAAATCAACGGTCCCTGATCTGTACCAATCCATATACTGCCATCAAGATCCTCAGCAATGGAATAAACGAAAGAGACCGGTTGATTTTCAGTATCCTGAACCAGAAGATATTTAGAGTGATCATCACTAAATACATCAGGAGTTTTATTATCATCAAAAACGAAAAGCCCATGTCCCCCGGGCAGAATAATCCACTTTTGCCCTTTGCCGGTAATTATTATATCACCAATTACCGGTGCATTTATTGTCAGCGGATTTACAATCCAGCTCCCGTCAGGTTTGAGTATCTTAATGCTGCCACCCACTCCGCTCTGAGTAATCCAGAGATTTTTTGATTTATCAAAAGCCATTCCGCAGATTCTTACATACGGACGACCAGGCAGAACAGACTGAAGGGGAGAATCAGACTCGTTATATTGTTTAACCAGACTATTATTCAGATATTCTAGCAATCCGCCTCCCCATGTTGCAACAAACATATGATTGTTATCATCAGGATCTGTGAGTACACGGATAGGATCCAGAATCGTACCGGAAACATTAGAATTCCAGTCATTATTCTCATATACAGATATTTCGAGAGGCCTTCCAAGGTTATTCCATGAAGCATCTGTGGCTCCTCCGCAAATAACGGTTTTCCCGTTGTGAGCTGACAGAAAAGAATTATTGTCAGAGATGGGTCCTGGAAGATCAAGTACTGTAAATTCTGACTTGTTAAAAGTTCTGATCAGACCGGAAGAATTGTCTGCAATCCACGTCTCTCCATTATCATCAACAGCCATCGAAATGTCGGGTGAACCCCAGCCGTATGCAGAGACAGTATTTGTAAGATTACCATTGGAATCGAAATATCTCAATGACCCGGCTGAAGAAATAGTAAATCCTGATGAGGAATTATCCATCGACCTGTTATAGATTCCCGGAGTGAATGAAAAAAGGGATGAATTGCTGTCAACTGTATATACCTGGTCGCCCCCGGCAGCAGGATTGGATTGGTTTACAAAAAGCCTGTTTCCTGAAAAGATAATTGAAGTAAATTTTCCGGAAGGATCAGGGAGAGAGTTAACAGGGTTCCAGTTCCCAAAATATGCTAATCCCTGGTTTGAAAGATCTGCAGAAAATACACCGTTATCGCTGGCAGCGAATACTTTATCATTGCTGAATGCAATATCCCGGATCCCGTTTGTCTCAGTGCTTATTCCGGGTTTCCAGGTATCATGGACCTCCTTTTTGTCCAGGTCGATCACAACAATTCCAAAGCTGCTGGCCAGATATGCATATTTGCCCTTTGTCCGGATTCTGTAGATTTCTTTTGTCCACGGGATGTATTTTTTAAATATATCGGGTATATTATAAATTACATTATTCACAAGCAGATCGACATTAGTGCTTGCGTAGGCAATAACCAGAGTTTTATACTCTTCTGACCATGCAATAGAGCTTACTCCGGTCTCTGTCAGTCCGTTGATATGCGACATCTTCCGTAGCTCAGCGTATCTTTTATTATATATCAGGATTGATGAGCCTGTTGAAGAATAAACCTCTTCGGCCCCGACGGCAACGCATTTTGAAGTTTTATATGTGAAATGATCAGACCAGGCACCTACAGCTGTTTGTCCCTCAGCCATCAGAGCCTTAAACAGTAAGATTGATATGCAAAGAAACTTCCTCATTGCTTTTTAAGAAGGAATTCCTTAAGCTTTGCAAAAGCTCTTGCCCGGTGCGAAATGGAATTTTTCTCAGCTAGTCCCATTTCAGCAAAAGTCAGAGTTTTTCCATCGGGAATAAAAATCGGATCATATCCGAATCCTTCAGTTCCGCGTCTGTTTTTTATTATTGTTCCTGTTACAATTCCCTCAAACAAAAATTCTTTTTTATCCAGAATGAGCGCGATGACCGTCCTGAAACGGGCCTTCCTGTTTACTGAATCGCCAAGCATCGAAAACACCTTATCGATGTTAGCAGATGAATCCTTATTTTCACCGGCAAATCTTGCTGAATGGACACCCGGCTTACCGTCCAGGGCATCAATTTCAAGGCCGGTATCATCAGCAAAAACATCCAATCCTGTAGCCTTAAAAACATATCTTGCTTTTGAAAGGGCATTTCCTTCAAGGAGAGGTTCTTCTTCGGGAATATCCTCGGTTATATTGATATCCTGAAGGCTGAGCAACTTGATATGATTGCCCAGAAGGCTGTTAATTTCCCTTATTTTATGTTCGTTGTTAGAAGCAAAAACCAGTATCATATTTACATTTCAGTTAAGTTGTAAAAGTACTCAAATTTGAGCTTTCCTTTTGACCTGATTTTTATAAGTACTACATTTGGAATAATAAAAAGCAAGATACTTGTTTATGTCCTATCACGGAAGACTTATTTTTTTTCTCGGGATCCTTATATTTCCGGTTTTATTAAAAGCTTCTTCTGCCCAAACAACTTTTGATCAGGAGGTATCTCCCTCATTAAAAAGGGTACTTATAAATACTGATTCCGTTATTCTGAAAGCTGACAGTACCCGCGTGACAAAATCAGGGCAGGTTCCTGAAATTGTTCTGCGGTACAGGGATAATAATGTAAGGATTGAGCTTGAACCCGGGGAAAATATTGATTACCAGTTTTTCCTTGAAGGTTTTGATAAGGATTGGAGCGGCTGGCAACGAACCAGTTATAAGGAATACACTAATCTTCATGCTGGAAGATATGTTTTTAAGATAAGATATCTCTTCGCCGGAACCAGTGGAGGAGAATTGCCGATGCTTACTGTCAGGGTGTTGCCATTATGGTATTTCTCAAAAGTTGCCATTCTTATCTATCTTGTTTTGTTTTCTCTCTTTAACTGGGCAATTTATGACCTTTTGAATCTTCGCTTTGCACGTAAATTGTACGCACTTGAACAGATCATTAACAAAAGAACCGAAGATCTGATAGTCGAGAAGGAAAAAACAGAAGCTTTGCTGGCAAATGTCCTGCCAAAAAACACTGCCAGCGAGATAATTGAAAAAGGGAAAGCCACCAAGATCAAATACAATTTTGTTACAGTTCTTTTCTCAGATATTCAGGGATTTACTAAAATTGCAGAGGAGACAAATCCCGAAATACTGATAGATGAACTCGATAAATTTTTCTTCTATTTTGACTCTGTTGTTGAGAGATTTGGGATTGAAAAAATCAAAACTATTGGCGATGCGTACATGTGTGCGGGCGGTATTCCTGAGAAAAACCGGACCAACCCGGTTGAAGTGATCCTGGCGGCGCTTGAAATGAAGTCATATATGAACAGGCTTAAGCAATCCACAGAGCTTGAAGGTATGAGATTCTGGGATATACGGATTGGTATTCATACAGGTACTGTGGTTGCAGGGGTAGTGGGTCAGAAAAAACTTTCTTACGATATATGGGGTGACACAGTAAATACGGCAAGCAGGATGGAGTCGTCGGGAGAGGGTGGGAAAATCAATATTTCAGGCACCACCTATGAATTTGTAAAAGAGTTTTTCACCTGTGAATACCGGGGCAAGATGCCGGTTAAGTACAAGGGTGAACTTGAGATGTACTTTGTTGATGGCATTTTACCCCATCTGAGCGATGAGCATGGAAGTCCGAACAGGAAATTTATAGTTAAAATGCAGATGCTCAAAATTCTGGATATGGAAGAGATGGTTCTTAAAATGTTTGATGACGAAGCTTCTCCCAACCTGTATTTTCATAACTCAGTGATGGTCAAGAATATAAGTACTCAGGCTGAACTTATTTCAAGAGCTGAGAATCTGCCTGATGAGGATTTTATTAATCTGAAGCTGGCTTCCCTGTTTCTGTTGTCAGGATATATCTCGGATTATGAAAAACCGATGGAAGCATCATTGAGGCTTGTGGAAGAGATGCTTCCCAAATATGGTTTTACTCAGGAAAATGTGGATCTGACAAAGGCGCTTATCCGAAATAGTTTTAATGAACACAGGGAGTCGCTGTCGGATGACATACTTCACGATGCCAGGTATGACTATCTTGGCAGGGTCGACTATCCAAAACTTACCGATAAACTCCTCAGGGAGCAGACAGAATACGGAAAGCACACTGACACTGAAACCTGGATCGGTATCCTTAAGGCACAGCTTACAGAACATGAATTTATCACTAAAACTGCCCGGATTTTACGGAATATACCATCTGCGGAACAGCTGGCAGGCCTTAAGGGATGATCTGAATGACCAAATTCCCTGCAAAATATAATTAAAATAAGTTTTTAAGATGTACTTTTACATCCAATATTTTAATAGTCGCTTTTTATGGAAAACATTGACTGGGGAAGTCTCCCATTCGGTTATTTTAAGACAGATTTCAATATCCGGAGTATTTACAAAGATGGTAAATGGAGTAAGCTTGAAGTTTCATCATCTGAATATATAGATATCCATATTGCAGCCACAGGGCTTCATTATGGTCAGGAGGCCTTTGAAGGGCTGAAAGCATATATGGGCAAAGACGGGAAGATCCGACTTTTCCGTTGGGAAGAGAATGCTAAAAGGATGCTAGGCTCAGCTGACGGGGTTAAAATGGCTCCAGTCCCTGCTGAAATGTTCAGGGAAGCTTTGTTCAAAGTAATCCAGCTGAATAAAAAATATGTTCCGCCTTACGGTTCTGGAGCAACATTATATATAAGGCCTTTATTGTACGGAAGTGGCGCAGAGGTTGGTGTTAAGCCTGCATCGGAATACACATTTATTGTATTCGTTACTCCTGTGGGACCATACTTCAAGGATGGTGTTAAACCGGTTAACATGATGATATGCAGAGAGTTTGACAGGGCTGCACCGCTTGGGACAGGTATTTATAAAGTCGGTGGCAACTATGCCGCAAGTATGAGAGCGATTATGGCTGCTCACTCGGCAGGTTATTCCAACACCATCTTCCTCGATGCCAGAGAAAAAAAATATATTGACGAATGCGGACCGGCAAATTTCTTTGGAATTAAGGACAATACTTACGTAACACCAAAATCGGAATCTATTCTGAATTCGATTACGAATATGAGTCTCCTTGAGATTGCAAAAAGTATGGGAATGAAGACAGAAAGACGCCAGGTACCTGTTGAGGAACTTGCAACTTTCGAAGAAACTGGTGCCTGCGGCACAGCTGCTGTAATCAGTCCGATTGCAAAAATTGTTGATCCTGAGAAAAATAAGATATACGAATATTGTAAAGACGGAAAGCCGGGTGTTGAATCTATGAAGCTTTATAAAAAGCTTATCGACATTCAGTGTGGCGATGAACCGGATCCCTTTGGCTGGATAACAATAGTTGAGTAAATCTGCTGAAAAATCTTTAGTATTGTATTGATTGCAATCTATTGATGATGCGGATAAAGTATTGCCCTAAAAAAACGAGCCGATATTCAGAAAATTAATAAACAGTTCAGAGTTTGAAAAATAAAGAATCAGGAAATAGTAAGACAAGATTAAGAAGCTCTTATCTGACGCTAGTTATCAGTGTTTCACTTGTTCTGTTTCTTCTTGGTGTTCTGGGACTGGTTCTTATCAATGCAAGAGAACTTTCGGATTATCTCCGTGAAAGTCTTTCATTCTCTATCTGGCTTGATGATGAGGCGAAAGAGCCTGATATCAGGATGCTGCAAAAGGATCTTGATGCCAAGCCTTATGTTAAATCCACTCAGTATATTTCAAAGGATGCAGCAGCTCAGAAAATGAAGAAGGATCTGGGCGAGGATTTCATAAATTTTCTCGGTGATAATCCGCTTCCTCCTTCAATAGACGTATATCTGCATGCTGGCTATACCAGTCCCGACAGTGTGGCTAAAATTGAAAAGTATGTCAGGGTTTATCCCTTCGTAAAAGAGGTACAATATGCCGAATCATTGCTTTTCCTTATAAATGAGAATGTAAATAAAATCAGTCTGTTCCTGCTTGTAATCAGTTCATTCCTCTTTCTTATTGCATTGACGATCATTAATAATACTATACGGCTTTCAATCTATTCACGGAGATTTCTTATCCGAACCATGCAGTTAGTGGGAGCGACACGGGGTTTTATACGTAGACCATTTCTGATCCAGAGTGCCATTCATGGACTGATAGCAGCATTGATTGCTATGAGTCTGTTAATGGGAATGCTTTATCTTATAGAAAAGGAGTTTTTTATGATGTTTAGTTTTGAGAGCACATACCTTTTAATCCTTCTGGGAGTTTCAATTATAATAACAGGTGTATTAATAAATATTATTTCAACGTTTTTTTCAGTTAACAGGTATCTGAGTATTTCTGAAGACAAACTTTATTATTGATTATCATGAGTGCAAAAAATGAGAATAAGGAAAAATTAAACTTTGCCCTTGGCCGTGAAAATTACAAATTGCTGGCTATAGGCTTTGCCATAATCGTTGTCGGATTCCTGCTAATGCTTGGAGGAAAATCTCCAAGCCCGGATAAATTCAGCAGTGACATTTTCAGTTTCAGGCGAATAACCCTTGCTCCGATTGTAGTCCTTGCCGGATTCGCATTCGAAATATGGGCAATAATGAAGAAACCAAAGGAGAAAGAATAATAGTTGCTGGAAAGCTGGATCGGAAGAGGTATTTATTTTAATGCAGCCTGCATGTCATCAGAAAATTTAACAGTTTTTGAAGAAGGAAAAGTTTTGTTGTTTGATAAGCCTGCTTACTGGACTTCTTTCGATCTGGTGAACAAGGTAAGAATTATGATCAGGAGCTCTTTCGGACTGAAAAAAATTAAGGTCGGACATGCTGGTACTCTTGATCCACTGGCAACCGGACTATTAATAATCTGCACAGGGAGAGCCACGAAAAAAATCGATGAATTCAGGGATCTCGACAAGGAATACGTTGCCACATTTCACATCGGAGCAACAACTCCCTCATTTGACCTCGAAACTGAAACTGATAATCATTACCCTACTGAGCATATTACGGAGGAAATGGTTAAGGAAGTTCTCAATGGGTTTATTGGTGAACAAAAGCAACTTCCTCCGATGTATTCTGCAAAACTTCTGGACGGGAAAAGAGCATATGAATTTGCACGAAAAGGAATTGATAAGGAGCTTGTACCAGTAACCATCTATTTTAAGGAGTTTGAACTGTTATCGTTTAATATGCCTGAAATTAAGGTGCGAATGGTTTGCAGTAAAGGTACATACATCAGATCATTTGCCAGAGATTTTGGAGCTGCATTGAAAAGTGGCAGTTATTTATCTTCCCTTCAGAGAACGGCAATTGGAACATATAATGTAAAGGATGCCTTTAGTATTGAGGATTTCAGGCTTCATATTGAACAAATCTGATCTGCACGTTGTTGTGAGACCGTCAAGGATGTTGAACAGCCTTATAAGTGCAGAGCCCTTTGCTTTTGAAAATTATTTTACATCCAAATGAAACATATTTGATTTTTTTACGTAAAAAGACTTCTTTAATTTACAATGATTATATACTTATTATGAAACTATCACAATTTAGGTATAATTTGCCACAGGAGCTTATTGCACTTTATCCTACGGAAAACAGGGACGAATCGAGATTATTGGTTGTTAACAGGAAAACCGGAGATATACAGCATAAAATATTCAAGGATATTACTGAGTATTTCAGTGAAAACGACGTTCTGGTCTTTAATAATACAAAGGTCTTCCCTGCAAGATTATACGGAAACAAAGAAAAAACAGGTGCTGAAATAGAGGTCTTTTTATTACGGGAACTAAACAAGGAGCAACGTTTGTGGGATGTTCTTGTTGATCCGGCCAGAAAAATCAGGATTGGCAATAAATTATATTTTGGCGAAGATGATCTTCTGGTAGCAGAGGTAATTGACAATACAACTTCCAGGGGCAGAACGCTCAGATTCCTTTTCGACGGGACCTATGAAGAATTTAAAAAGACATTATATAGTCTGGGTGAAACACCCCTTCCAAAGTTTATTAACCGAAAAGTTGAACCTGAAGACAGTGAGAGGTATCAGACCATCTTTGCAAAGCATGAAGGTGCGGTTGCAGCACCTACAGCAGGATTGCATTTCAGCAGGGAATTGCTGAAAAAACTTGAAATAATTGGTGTTGAATTCGCTGAAATTACTTTACATGTCGGACTTGGAAATTTCCGGAGTGTTGATGTTGAGGATTTAACAAAACACAAGGTTGATTCGGAGAGAATAGTTATTACAGAAGAATCTGCAGATATCGTAAACAAGGCAAAAGACAATAAATTTAAAATTTGCGCTGTCGGTACTACAGTTGTCAGAACACTCGAAAGTTCGGTGTCAACCGATGGTTACCTGAAGCCTTTCGACGGCTGGACAAACAAATTCATTTTCCCGCCTTATGAGTTCAAAGTGCCTGATATGATGATAAGTAATTTTCATCTCCCTTATTCAACTCTGTTGATGATGGTATCTGCTTTTGCAGGTTATGATCTTCTCTTTGATGCTTATAAAGTGGCAGTAAAGGAAAAGTATCGTTTCGGTACATATGGCGATGCAATGCTCGTCATTTGAAAATTCTGATTACTTTTTTATAGTTTAATGAATAGTGCCCTGAACTTCTAATGTATTGATATTCATTCATTAAGAGTTCAGGGCATCCTTTTTTCAGGAGCCTGGAATAAATCTGCTTTTTCCCTTTATTCCCTCATTTTTTTTAGCTGATTTTATAACTAAGGATCTGATTTCAAAGATTTCTTCGGGTTAATCAAAAATGGCTTTTCACTTTTGAAATAATTTTTATCTTTATCTAATAATTAAATGGTTGAAACTTTGCAACCATTTAAGACTTATTGTAGTCTTAAGCAAGTGAAGAGTTGACTCCGTTTATATTTGACAGACGGAAACAAAATATAGACATAATTATTGATCGGCTTTAAAAAAAAGTATTAGAAGCCGACAATAGTTGTTGTATTATACCTGACGTGAAAGTTGATATCTGTACCTGAAAATATCATTCGTTTTTATTGCCTGGTTTCCGGACGACTAAGGTTGCAGGGTTTCATAAAACTTCTGCTATTAGTCTTATTACTGTCATTTATAAGCAGGCAATCTTTTGGCCAGGTAAATGGTGACTACAGAACCGACGGCAACGTAACATTCAGTTCTGCATTAAACTGGCAAAAATATAATTTTGGCTGGGCGGCTGCAGCAACTCCGCCCACATCTGCAGATGGAATGATCACAATCCGAGCAGGACATATAGCTTCTCTTACCGTTTCATCTGGTCTCAATCAACTTGTTGTAGCTGGAGGAGGGGTCTTGAATATTAACTCAGGCCAGACTTTGACTCTTGTTGGAGCAGGTATCGATCTAAATGTTTTTGGAACAGTAAATAATTCTGGTGATTTCAGCCTGGATGTGGGAGCAATTATAAACTTTAGAGGAGGATCTGTTTATAATCATACCCAGGACGGAGGGACAATTCCTTCTGCTACCTGGAATCCTACCTCAAATTGCAATGTAACCGGTATTATAGGAAGTACTCTGCTTGGCGGACTAGGACAGACTTTCGGAAATTTTACATGGAATTGTCCCGGACAGATTGATAATCTCTATTTGGAGACCAGTTTTACAGTTGCCGGTAACTTTACAGTTTCAGGGACAGGATCGTATGATCCCACAAACAATGCACTGAGGATGTCCAACACCTCTTCAGGATATACCATTACAGTGAATGGTGATTTTCTGATAAACAATGATGCGTCTTTCAAGATGAACAATGGTAATGGTTCCTGTACATTAATAGTTAACGGGAATTTTACGATGAGCAATACCAGCTATTTCTGTATTGTGACCGGAGATGCGAGTTCGGCACTGACTGTCAATGGCAATGTGAACATTTTAGGCGGATATCTTAGCATGCAGGAGGAAGCTTCACAAACTGCTTACTTAAATGTTGGGCATAATTTTACGTTATCAGGAACAGGTCAGATTGATGAGACTGCTTCTGGAGTCGGAAAGATTACTTTCAACGGCGGCACTACACAAATCTATTCCAGATCGGGCGGAACAATCACAAATACAATAAACTTTGAAGTAGCCAGTGGTTCAGTTCTGGATATGGGAACCAGTGTTATCGATGGCAGTGATGGCACTTTTGATCTTAAATCCGGCTCAGGAATTATTACAGGTCATACCCAGGGTTTATCATCAACTGCAGGAACCGGAAGCGTTCAGGTCACCGGAATAAAAACATTCAGCTCTTCAGCTGATTATACCTATGATGGCTCCTCTGCCCAGGTAACAGGAAATGCTCTGCCGGCTTCAGTCCATAATCTGACTATAAATAATTCAAATGGAGTCAGTCTGACCAACGGTGTTACCGTCGGTAATATTCTAACTATGCAGTCAGGGAATATTTCCTGTGGTGCCAACACGCTGATACTGTCTAACTCTTCTGCTGCATCTCTTGTTTATTCTTCAGGAACTATCATTGGCAGATTTGAAAGGTATATCAATAGTCCATTAGGTGTCAACTATTTGTTTCCAGTAGGGTCAGCAACACAGATTCATTCTTTAACTGCAGTTTTTAATAATCTGGCAGCAGGGTCATTGGTGGTTCAGTACAATTCGGGAGATCCTGGTAATTCCGGACTTCCGCTTAATGATGCTGATGGTTCACAGGTAACAGACAGATTTACTACCGGATACTGGTCCGCAATTGCAAAAAACTCTCTTTCATCCTCAAATTATAACATAAACGTCGATGCTACAGGTTTCGGACCTTACTCAATCAATGGAGGCACCCGACTGTTAAAACGATCTGATAGCGGAGGATCATGGGTTCTTGATGGATTACACGCGGCAGCTGCTGGTTCTGTAATTAAGAGGACAGGATTGAGTGGCATTCTTAACTCAGGTGGTGGTACTCAGTTCGGAGCAGGCAATTGTATTCCGAGAATTACGTCCCAGCCAAGTGGTCAGGCTGTTTGCACGGGAAGTAATACGTTATTTTCAATTACAGCGTCCGGATCGGGGACTCTGACATACCAGTGGTATAAATCACCGGCAACTGCTCTCACAAATGATGGTCATTTTGGAGGAACAACTTCTGCCAGCCTCACAATCACATCTGTAACGACAACCGATGCAGGAAATTATTACTGTGTCGTCTCTGATCAATACTCAAATAATACTCAGAGCAATAATGCTCTTCTAACTGTAAATACCGCTCCCGCTATTACAGTTCAACCGGCTGCCGCCGCAGCAGTATGTGAGGGAACAGGAACCCAGGTCATGTCTGTTACGGCTACAGGCTATAATGTGACTTATCAATGGCAGGAGAACCAGGGATCAGGCTGGAATAACGTAACTAACTCCGGAATTTATTCCGGAGCCACCACCAGCTCACTGACTCTTACAAGTCCGACACTGTCTATGAACGGCTATCAGTACCGTGTAATCGTCACCGGGGGATGCGGATCACCTCAGACAAGCAGTTCAGTAGGAATAACAGTCAGGGCAAATTCTGTCATCACTGCGCAGCCGGTTGCACCTGCAGCAGTATGTGAGGGAACAGGAACACAGGTCATGTCTGTTACAGCTACAGGCTATAATGTAACTTATCAATGGCAGGAAAACACAGGTTCAACCTGGAACAACATATCCGATGGCGGAATTTATTCCGGAGCCACCACCAGTACACTGACTCTTACAAGTCCTACACTGGCGATGGATGGTTATCAGTACAGGGTAATCGTCACGGGAGGATGCGGATCACCTCAGACAAGCAGTTCAGTAGGAATAACGGTGAGGGCAAATCCTGTCATCACCACTCAGCCGGCAGCACCGGCAGCAGTATGTGAAGGAACAGGAACTCAGGTCATGTCGGTCACAGCCACAGGATATACAGTAACTTATCAATGGCAGGAGAACCAGGGATCAGGCTGGAACAACGTAACTAACTCCGGAATTTATTCCGGAGCCACCACCAGCTCACTGACTCTTACAAGTCCGACACTGTCTATGAACGGCTATCAGTACCGTGTAATAGTCACCGGATCATGCGGATCACCTGTCGCGAGTAATGCCGTAAGCATAACTGTGAGGGCAAATCCTGTCATCACTGCTCAGCCGGTTGCACCTGCAGCAGTATGTGAGGAAACAGGAACACAGGTCATGTCTGTTACTGCCACAGGATATACAGTAACTTATCAATGGCAGGAGAACCAGGGATCAGGCTGGAACAACGTAACTAACTCCGGAATTTATTCCGGAGCGACAACTAGTACACTGACTCTTACAAGTCCGACACTAGCTATGGACGGTTATCAGTACCGTGTAATAGTCACCGGGGGATGCGGATCACCTGTCACCAGTAATGCAGTCAGTATAATAGTCAGGGCAAATCCTGTCATCACCGCTCAACCGGCAGCACCGGCAGCAGGGTGTGAGGGAACAGGAACTCAGGTCATGTCTGTTACGGCTACAGGCTATAATGTAACTTATCAATGGCAGGAAAACCAGGGTTCAGGCTGGAACAACCTAACTAACTCCGGAGTTTATTCCGGAGCGACCAGCAGTATACTGACTCTTACAAGTCCTACACTATCGATGGACGGTTATCAGTACCGTGTAATAGTCACCGGGGGATGCGGATCACCTGTCACCAGTAATGCAGTCAGTATAATAGTCAGGGCAAATCCTGTCATCACCGC
>Ga0315272_10000229_pt1 | contig 27277 bp, 23 predicted proteins | sample C3_middle_MG_FD_203918 | JGI IMG/M metagenome (GOLD analysis project Ga0315272, IMG submission 203918) | Sediment microbial communities from Yellowstone Lake, YNP, Wyoming, USA - C3_middle | ecosystem: Environmental > Aquatic > Freshwater > Lake > Sediment | place: USA: Wyoming | collected...
AGAATCCGTCAAATATCATCTGGCCGTTCTAGATATAGACTTCTTTAAACACGTCAACGACACATTCGGGCACATCTATGGAGATGAAGTACTACTCCTTTTCGCGAATATGATGAAAAAGACTTTCCGCGACAACGACCTGCTATTTCGTTTTGGCGGGGAAGAATTCGTTGTGTTGCTTGCCAATACGGACATGTCGCAATCCCTCGTCGCCTTGGAGCGCTTTCGTTCTGCCATAGAAAACAACAATTTTCCCCAGGTTGGACAAGTAACGGTAAGTATCGGCGTAGCGTTGATCACTTCTGAAGAAATGCCGCGGACAACCATAGATCGTGCTGACCAAGCCCTGTATTACGCCAAGCAGAATGGCCGCAATCAAATTCGTGTCTATGAAGATCTATTGAAGGAAGGGTTGCTCAAGGAACCGGATATAAAAACCGGTGAAATTGAGCTGTTTTAGTTTTTAAGCAGGTCTGAGCCAACTGCTACAGGAGGTAGTCAGGCCAACTACTCACCCTGATTATCCAGGCCCAGATCCTGGATCTTGCGCGTCAGTGTATTTCTTCCAATCCCCAATAAAGTTGCCGCATCGACACGTCGTCCATTGGTATGCTGCAAAGCCTGCGTGATCAGGGTCCGCTCAAACTGAGTAGTAAAGGTGTCCATGATGCGTTCGTCACCGCGCTGCAAAGCAAGCGTTGCTTGCTTTGCAAGGATCGCTTTCCAATCACCGCCGTCAGCCTCCCCCGCTACCGATTCGCCGCGCCATTCGAGCGGAAGGTCGGCAACCTCTACTACTTGCGAAGGCGTCATCACGGTCAGCCAGTGACAGAGATTTTCCAGCTGCCTCACGTTACCGGGGAATTCCTGTTCGCTTAGATGTTGCAGAGTCGCATCGCTGAATTGTTTTTGCTCGACCGCCAATTCACGCGCACTCTTTTGCAGAAAGTATTTTGCCAATAGCGGGATATCTTCCTTGCGCTCGCGCAACGCCGGTAAACGGATCCGGATCACGTTCAAACGATGAAACAAATCCTCGCGGAATAGCCCCAGCCTAACCCGCTCGTCAAGATTTTGATGTGTTGCCGTGATGATGCGCACATTGGCTTTTATCGGCTGATGGCCACCTACGCGGTAAAAATTTCCATCTGATAGCACGCGAAGCAAACGGGTTTGCAGATCAGCAGGCATATCGCCAATCTCATCAAGAAACAACGTGCCGCCTTCCGCTTGTTCAAATCGGCCATGTCTTGTCGTGGCTGCGCCCGTGAATGCACCACGTTCATGGCCGAACAATTCCGACTCGAGCAGGTCCTTGGGAATAGCAGCGGTATTGATGGCAATGAAAGGCTTTTCGGCGCGCAGGCTATGGCGATGCAGGGCCCGGGCAACCAGTTCTTTCCCGGTACCCGATTCACCATTGATCAGCACGGTAGCATGAGACTGGGACAGTCTGCCGATGGCGCGAAAAACTTCCTGCATTGCGGGAGCCTGGCCGAGAATATCAGCGGCGATATTCACTTGGTCGGTTTCACCCGATTTGTGGTGGCTTTGTTCCAGCGCCCGTCGAATCAGTTCAAGAGCATGGTTGATATCGAATGGTTTGGGCAGATATTCAAACGCCCCTCCCTGAAAGGATGAAACAGCGCTTTCCAGGTCGGAGTATGCGGTCATGATGATTACCGGAATGAGCGGATGACGCTGATGCAACACCTTTAAAAAATCCAGTCCGGAGCTGCCTGGCATACGAATATCGCTGACCACCACTTGCGGCAAGTCACGATCAAGGGCTCGCAAAGCGTCATCTGCACTGATAAAACTCTTGAATTCGATATCTTCTCGCGTCAGCGATTTTTCCAGTACCCAGCGTATCGAGCGATCATCGTCAATTATCCAAACAGGTTTCATAGTCATCGCCTAATAATTATGGGAGGGGAAGTAATACCGTGAAACGGGTACGTCCGGGTTCGCTGTCATATTCTATGATGCCGTGGTGCTGACTGACGAAGTCTTGTGCCAGCGTCAATCCCAGCCCGTGTCCGTCGGCACGCCCTGACACCAGGGGATAAAAGATCTTGTCCTGCAATTCCGGCGGTATGCCGGGTCCGTTATCAATGATCTCCACTCTTACTGCCTGACGGTGACGGCGCTTGATCAACGTCGCCTGGTGCGCGACTCGGGTTCGCAAGATGATGGTCCCATTACCCTGCATCGCCTGCGCCGCATTGCGCACGATGTTGAGCATGACCTGTATCAACTGCTCCTTATCACCGATCAGCGCGGGCAGGCTGATGTCGTAGTCACGCTTTATCTTCAAGCCTTCCGGCATTTCCGCCAACACCACACTCCGTACGCGTTCCAGAACCTCATGGATGTTGAGTGCGCTGTAGTGAGAGGCATTTTGCGGAGAGAGTAATTTTTCCATCAGGGAACGCAGCCGATCTGCTTCCTGCACGATGACCTGTGTGTATTCGCGCAAAGCGGGTTTTTCCAATTCCTGCTCGAGCAACTGTGCCGCGCCGCGTATGCCGCCCAGTGGATTTTTAATTTCATGCGCAAGATTGCGTAGCAGCAGACGATTGGCCTGCGTTTGATCCAGCATCTGTTCTTCGCGAGCCAGTTTCAATGGCCTGTCCATGGCATGGAATTCGAGCAATAAATATTGCTTGCTGAATTGCAACGGGGTCGCCGCACAACGCAGTTGAAACTTGCCGTGCCCATGCGTGCCCATCGTCAGGTCATGCTCGATATAGGTGGCATTATTCAGTGCCGCTTGCTGCATGGCGCTGGCCAATTGCTCGGTATGCGTGAAAACCTGCTGCACCGTGTGCCCCATCAGATTTTTGCCGCTCACGTCGAACTGATTCTCTGCTGCCGGATTAAGATAGACGATGCGCGACTCGTCATCCAGAAGGATGACCGATGTCGCCAGATACTCAAGCGTAAGAAAGGGAAAGTCAGGCATATAGGCTACACAGCAGAAAACATGCCAGAGATGGCCGGGATTATTTCAACTTGGACAGCTCGGTATTAAGCGCTTCAATATTTTTTTGATGCAGATCGACCTGGGCTGCAAGCGGCTTGATTTTCTCATCGTACTTTGCGACATTGCGATATGTCTTGCCGTCCTGCCCCTTGAATACCTCGGGACTGGCTTCTGCCAAGCTCTGCTTGGCTTCAGCGAGCAACTTCTCCTCGTTGGTCAACTCGTTTTGTAATATGGTGTAACGCGTATCATCTCGGCTTTTCTGTGTTGCGCTATCCACCCTGGGGAAACTGCCGGGAGAACCTTCCTTGCCGGGTGGCAGCATGGTGGGCAACGGTTCCAGATTAAGTTTCTTGCCGCCCTTGATTGGCGTACTTGAGTAGGTGACATGCCCATCCGCATCCACAGATTTATAGATTTCGGCTTGCGCCAACAACGGGAAAACACACAGCACGGCAAACAAGTATCGCTTCATGTTCGATCTTCCTCGAAGTAACGCGGCAAGTATAGGCCAAGCATAGGACACAGACAAACATTTCCCGTTAAAAAAATCGGAAAAAACAAAACGGGGCGCGAAGCCCCGTTTTATTGTCCTGCCTTATGCCCCGAACGCTTAGATACTATAATACATATCGAATTCAACAGGGTGTGTCGTCATGCGGACACGGTTCACTTCGTCCATCTTCAAGGCGATGTAAGCATCGATGAAGTCATTGGAGAACACGCCGCCGCGGGTCAGGAACTCCCGATCCTTGTCCAGATGTGCCAATGCTTCGTCCAGAGAAGCACACACGGTTGGGATCTTTGCATCTTCTTCCGGCGGCAGGTCGTACAAGTTTTTGTCAGCCGGATCGCCGGGGTGGATCTTGTTCTGGATACCATCCAGACCAGCCATCATCAATGCCGCGAAGCACATGTACGGGTTGGCAGTAGGGTCCGGGAAGCGAGTCTCGATGCGGCGTGCTTTCTCGTTAGGTACATGCGGTATGCGAATCGAAGCAGAGCGATTTTTGGCCGAATAAGCCAGTTTCACAGGTGCCTCATAATGAGGAACCAGGCGCTTGTATGAATTGGTGCCCGGGTTGGTGATCGCATTCAATGCCTTGGCGTGTTTGATGATACCGCCAATGTAGAAGAGTGCTAATTCTGACAAACCGGCATAGCCATTTCCTGCAAACAAGTTCTTGCCGCCCTTCCAGATCGACTGGTGTACATGCATCCCAGAACCATTGTCGCCGACGATCGGCTTGGGCATGAAGGTCGCTGTCTTGCCATATTGGTGTGCAACGTTATGCACAACATATTTCAGGGCCTGAGTCTGGTCGGCACGACGAACCAGCGTATTGAACTTGGTGCCGATCTCGCATTGGCCAGCTGTGGCGACTTCGTGGTGATGCACTTCGACCTCGATACCGATATCTTCAAGAGCCAGACACATTGCGGCGCGAATGTCGTTCAGGCTGTCAACCGGCGGAACGGGGAAATAACCGCCCTTGACGGTTGGGCGATGGCCGGTATTACCGCTTTCAAATTTTTCTGCGGACGACCAGGCAGCCTCTTCAGAGTTCACCTTGACGAAGCAACCGGACATGTTGATTTCCCAGTTGACCGAGTCAAAGATAAAAAATTCCGGCTCGGGTCCAAAGTAAGCTGTATCGCCGATTCCAGTTGATTTCAAATAGGCTTCGGCACGCTTGGCGATGGAACGCGGATCGCGGTCATAACCCTTGCCATCTGTGGGCTCGATCACGTCGCAAGTGATCACCAGGGTGTTCTCGTCCATGAAAGGGTCTACGTAGGCTGTCTCAGGATCCGGCAACAACAGCATGTCAGAGGCTTGTATACCTTTCCAGCCAGCGATGGAAGAACCGTCGAACGCATGGCCTTCCTCGAATTTTTCCATACCCACATATTTGGCGGGTACACCCACGTGCTGCTCTTTGCCGCGCGTATCGGTAAAACGGAAATCCACGAATTTTATTTCGCGGTCCTTAATCATCTTTAACACATCAGTTGCCGACATCGACATAACAATCTCCCAGAACATCAAAATTAAACAGCTAAACGAAAAAAACCAGTAATTCAAAATGCAGAAAGCGTGCCAACCCCAACAGCACGGCAAGCTCTTATTGTGCCATAAGCCTGTTGCTCAGCACAAAAAATATTGCACCTAATAAGGGCGTGACCAAGCCGGAAATGCACTAATTTTGTGCATGAGTACGATGAACGTGTACGGCACGAAAAAACCCATCATCACGCACCAGCTCATTACAAGCTGCCTGCAGCTCATCAGCCTGCCCAACAGACGCCTGATCGGCTGACAGATAGATTTCCGCATCGACATTGCCATCAAGATAGTGAAACACGATTCGATAGTCCGACAAGTCCGCTTTCCCCAGTCGCCCGGCAAGATGCGCCAGCAGAATGGGGCGGCCGGGCAAATGCGCATTCGGTTTGGCTTGCATATCGTCTTCCGGATCGATGTGCACCATCACATCCAGCACATGGTGATTCTTGAGCACGGCATGACGCGCAGATTCGGCGATGTAATGACCTTCCGAAACGCTTATCTTTGGGTCAACGATGATGTGAGCATCGACCAATGCGTTATCCGCCATCTTGCGAGTCCTCAGCTCGTGCAAACCCCGCACGCCGTGAGTATTGAGCAAGGTTTGCCTTATCGCCTCGACCTCTTCCTCATCCAACCCGGTATCAATCAGTTCCGCCATCGCTTCAAAGGCCAGCTTGCCGCCCATATGCGCGATCATCACGCCCACTACCGCTGCGGCAAGCAGATCAAAGAAGGTATAACCGAGCAGGTTGCCGGCAACTCCGACGATAACCACCAGTGAAGATGCCGCGTCCGAACGTGCATGCCACGCGTTAGCGACCAGCATCTGCGAGCGTACCCGTTTGGCAACCGCCAGCATGTAACGGAACATCCCCTCCTTGGCGATCAGCGCCAGGATCGCGACAGTCAATGCTGCCGGACTGACCGCATGCAATGCTTCCGGATGCTGCAAGCGCATGGCCGCCACCACCAGTAGCACCACGCCCAGCACCGCCAGGAAAGTGCCCAGGATAAGCGTCGCTGCAGTCTCTATCCGCGCATGCCCATATGGATGGCCTGCATCGGCATGGCGGTTGCCGTGCCGATTCGCGTATAGCACCAGCACATCGGAAAGGAGGTCCGATAATGAATGCAAGCCATCCGCCATCAAAGCCTGCGAATGCGCAAAAAATCCGCCCAACACTTGAACGAAGGTCAACATCAGATTAATGACGATGCTCACCCAAGTACTTTTTTGCGCAGCGACAAAACGTTCCGGGTTTACCGGCTCGAAAACCCCGATGGACTTATGAGTTTGGTGCGTATCTGTGTGATTTTTCATGTGGGCTGCGTCATTTGGGTTGCGGGGTTGCGCTTGCATGCTTGGTGAGCAGCGCAGCATAGCATTTACCGTTGCATCGCAAAACCTTCATCCTGCAAGGCCACGGTGCGCAGTGGCCTTACTTGAAATCGATAATCAGCGGCGCATGATCCGAAAAACGTTGCTCCTTGTAAATACTTGCCGCCTCGGCTCGCGCTGCAATGCCCGGCGTAGCGATCTGGTAATCGATGCGCCAACCGACATCCTTGGCCCAAGCCTGTCCGCGATTCGACCACCAGGTATAGGCTTCCAGCTCGGGATGTACCCTGCGAAACACATCGACAAAACCTGCCTCATCGAATACCTCGGTCAGCCAGGCACGTTCTTCCGGCAAGAAACCTGAATTCTTCCTGTTGCCGCGCCAATTTTTCAGATCGATCTCTTTGTGCGCAATATTCCAGTCCCCGCAGATCACTACTTCCCTGCCACTGGCACGCAATTCACGCAAGTGCGGCAGGAAAGCTGCCATGAACTTGAACTTCACTACCTGGCGCTCCTCGCCGCTGGAGCCAGATGGCAAATACACCGATACCACACTGAAACCGGCAAAGTCTGCGCAAGTATAACGCCCCTCGGTATCGAATTCGGCAATGCCCAGACCCGCAATGACTTGCTGCGGCTGTTCACGGCAATAGATGCCTACCCCGCTGTAGCCCTTTTTCTCCGCGTAATGAAAGTAGCCGTGATAACCATGCGGCGCAAGCATTTGTGCGGTCATATCGGCCGCTTGCGCCTTGAGTTCCTGCAAACAGACGATGTCTGCATCCTGAAGTTCGAGCCATTCAAAGAAACCTTTGCTCGCTGCAGAACGAATACCATTCAGGTTGATAGTGATGATGCGCATGAAAATTCTCTGGAGTTGTCGTATGTGCCATTATAATGCGCGGCATCGGTTCAAACTGTCGCAATTGCCATGCCCAACTTCAGACAAGACTTCATCCGCTTTGCCGTTCAGCAAAAAGTATTGCGCTTCGGCGAATTTAAAACCAAGGCCGGACGTTTGTCGCCGTATTTTTTCAACGCCGGATTGTTCAACGACGGGGCTTCATTGCGAGAGCTGTCGCAGTTTTATGCGCAAGCAATACTTGCATCGAAAATTCCCTTCGACATGCTGTTCGGCCCCGCCTACAAAGGCATTCCACTGGCTGCAGGAACTGCGATCGCGCTGGCCGAACAGGGCAGCAACGTGCCCTATTGCTACAATCGCAAGGAAGCCAAGGACCACGGTGAAGGCGGCAACACGGTAGGTGCGCCATTGCAGGGGCGCGTGTTGATCATTGACGATGTCATTTCTGCGGGAACCTCGGTGCGAGAATCTATCGAGTTGATCCACGCAGCTGGAGCACAGCCTTGCGGTGTAGTCATCGCATTGGATCGCATGGAACGAGGCCAGGGCGAACTCTCCGCCGCACAAGAGGTTCAGCGCAACTATGGCATCGATGTGGTGTCTATCGCCACGCTGGATGATTTGCTGGGCTATTTGCAGAACGAAACCGAAATGGTGCAGAATCTGCACGCTGTGCGTTTATACCGAGACACCTACGGAGTAAAAAATGACTGCTAAGACTACTGTTATGGCTACCAGATCCAGATTGATGGCCGCTCTTTTACTTGGCCTCACCATCAGCTTGCCTGTGTCGGCAAAGCTGTACAAATGGGTGGATAACGATGGCGTTACGCACTATGGGGAAACCATACCGCCGGAATTTTCTGATAAGAATCGTTCCGAACTGAACAACGCCGGACGCGTGATAAAGCAGGAAACCGTACTGACCCCTGAAGAACGTCAAGCAAAAAAAGAGGCTGATGCGAAGAAGCGTGAAGATGATAATGCCGCGCTTGATAAGAAACGCCACGACCAGACTCTGATGAGCACTTATAGCAATGGGAAAGAAATCGATTTGGCGCGCGATCGCAGCGTTCAACAAATTAACTCGCATATAAACAACATCACCTCCCAACTCAACCTGATCAACGACACCATGCTCGGATTGCAAAAGGAGACCGAAGGCTACACCAACGCAAAAAAGCCAGCTCCACCTTCCTTGAAAGAGGACTTGCGTGAAACGCAGGCACGACATGATAAGCTGAACCAAACTTTGGAAAAACTTAAGGCAGAAAAGTCATCGATGGAAGCACGCTACAACGCCGATAAAGTTCGTTATCACGAGTTGACCGGGAAATAAACCCGCCGGCGGATGTCCTATCCCTACGGCTACAACACCTCAAACCGCAGCGTGGCTGCGTCATAGCCGAGCAACTCACCGTGCTCAATATCAAAATACCAGCCGTGTAGTGTCAATCTGCCTTGTTCAACACGCTCACGTATCCAGGGAAAAGTCATCAGGTTGTTCAGCGAAACTAGGATCGCCTGTTGCTCGCAGGCACGATGGCGCACTTCGCTGCTTGAATCTGCATGGTCCTGCTCTACGCGTTCCAGCGCGGCATCCGCTATCCCCATCCACTCGGAAATAAACGTTTCATCCTTGTCCACGCTGTGCTCCAGCAAGGCGTGGATACCGCCACAATGCGCGTGTCCTAGCACGATGATGTGCTGTACCTCCAAATTCCGCACACCAAACTCCAGTGCGGCACTGGTGCCGTGATAGTTGCCCTGATTTTCGGAAGGGGGAACCAAATTGGCGACGTTGCGGATCACAAACAGATCCCCCGGGGCACAATCCAGCACCAATGCGGGGTCAACCCGCGAATCGCAACAGGCTACCACCAATGTTTTGGGAGCCTGGCCGAACTCCACCAGATCCTGGAATTGCACACTGCCTTGGGCAAAATGGCGCTCGCGAAAACGCTGGAATCCTTCGATGAGCTGGCGGGGGGAATTCATGCGCCGGTGAGCTTGACGAGTGCCTCGCGGTACTTGTCAGCGGTCTTTTGCAAAACATCCTGGGGAACATGTGGCGCAGGAGCGCGTTTGTTCCAGCCTGATGTTTCCAGCCAATCACGCACGAACTGCTTGTCGAAACTGGGCGGATTACTACCGATGCGATATTGATCCGCCGGCCAAAATCGTGAGGAATCGGGCGTGAGCGCCTCATCGATCAGATACAACTTGCCCGCTCCATCGACGCCGAATTCAAATTTTGTATCAGCAATGATGATACCTTTTGTCGCCGCATAATTCGCCGCTTCGATATAAAGCGCGAGCGTGGCATCACGAACTTCTTTTGCGCGTGCTTCACCTAGCAATTCAACAGCCTGACCAAACGAAATATTCTCGTCGTGATCGCCCATTGCAGCCTTGGTCGACGGAGTGAACAATGGCTCCGGCAACTTTTCAGCTTCGCGCAACCCGGCAGGTAATTTTAAGCCGCATACCGACCCAGTCTTCTGGTAATCCTTCCAGCCAGAGCCCACCAGATAGCCGCGCACGATAGCTTCGATCGGCAAGGGCCTGAGTTTTCTGGTAACGAAAGCACGGCCTTTAACCTGGGCCAGCTCCGCAGCACTCACCACAGATTCCGGCGCGATGCCGGTAAGGTGATTCGGAATGACATGCCGGAGCTTGTCGAACCAGAAATTTGACACCGCAGTCAGCACCTCGCCCTTGCCTGGTACCGGATCGGGCAGGATCACGTCAAAAGCCGACAGCCGATCTGTCTGCACCACCAGCAACTTGTCATTGCCCACCGCGTAAAGGTCACGCACCTTGCCGCGATGCAGAAAGGGCAGGCTCCTGATGTCAGATTGCATCATCTCTGTGCTCATACGGACACCTCCGTCCAATAGTTCATTGTGGATTCACCCCGAGTGCTACGGCGAATTCCTGCTGCACATTCCCCGCTGTTTGCGGAGCATGCAAGACTTTCACCAGGTTGCCGCTGGAATCGAACAACACCAGCGTCACCGGCGAAACCTGATTGGCAGCTATAAACGCCCGCCCCTCTGGCGTGTCGAAATCAGTCAGGAGAAATTCGATCCGACCGGCATACTTGTCGCGCAGACCATCCAGCACATGGATCAAGTCGAAACTGGCCACCGCATTCTTGTCGCGTATCAGTACGACCGACGCATTGCCTTTGCCGATGCGCGACAAGTCATCGCTGTAACCGCGCGGCAGATTCATCGCCGCTGCCACAGCGAACATCAGCACCAGACCACCCACGATCCATTTCATTTTGCTTGGACGGACCGATGCCGGACTGGCTTCGGGATTCTGATTCTGTTCGAATCGATTCATTTTTTCACTTAAACCACAAGAGGCTACAAAGCCGGCAAAGTAGTCGCTTTCACCGCTTCAGCCTGCTTGTTACGGAAAGCCTGCAAGCGTTGCGCAAGGGCATCGTCATTGAGTGCCAGCATGGCCACAGCAAACAATCCGGCGTTGGCGGCGCCCGCTTCGCCGATAGCAAACGTCGCGACCGGTATACCCTTGGGCATCTGCACGATGGACAATAAAGAATCCAGACCCTGCAGATGCTTGGACGGCATCGGCACACCCAGCACCGGTAGCGTGGTCTTGCCCGCGATCACTCCGGCCAAGTGCGCCGCGCCGCCGGCGCCGGCGATGAAACATCGCACTCCCTGCGCGGTGGCTTCCTTGATGTAGTCGAACAACAGATCGGGAGAACGATGCGCAGAAATCACTCGTGCATCACAGGCCACGCCAAAGTCCTTCAATTGTTGTGCGGCCTGACGCATGACATCCCAGTCATTGGAACTGCCCATCAATATGGCGACTAATGGTTTGTTATTCAAGTTATGCCTCCTTGTGATAACGAACGATGCGCTCGACCTCGTTCTTCGAGCCGAGGATCACCGGCACGCGTTGATGCAGCGCGGAAGGCTTGATGTCCAGGATGCGTTCATAACCGGTAGAAGCCACGCCGCCCGCCTGCTCGACGATGAACGACATCGGATTGGCCTCGTACAACAAACGCAGCTTGCCGGCCTTGCTCGGATCCTTGTCATCCTTGGGATACATGAACACACCACCGCGGATCAGGATGCGATGCACTTCAGCCACCATCGAGGCGATCCAGCGCATGTTGAAATTGGCCCTGCGCGGCCCGGTCTTGCCCGCAATGCATTCATCGACATAACGCTGTACCGGTTTCTCCCAGTGACGTTCGTTAGAAGCATTGATCGCAAATTCGAAAGTGTCCACAGGGATCGTCATGTTCGGATGTGTCAGCATGAATTCGCCGATGTCGCTGTCCAGAGTAAAGCCATTCACGCCATGGCCGGTGGTGATCACCAGCATGGTTGACGGGCCATACAATGCGTAACCGCCGCAAACCTGGGTGGTGCCGGGTTGCATGAAGTCCGCTGCGGTTGGATTCTCCACGCCTTTGGGCGCGCGCAGGATCGAAAAGATTGTCCCGACGGAAATGTTCACGTCGATATTGGAAGATCCGTCCAGGGGGTCGAACACCAGCAGATATTTACCCTTCGGATACTTGGCCGGAATAGGGTAGACATCGTCCATTTCCTCGGAAGCCATAGCCGCCAAGTGACCGCTCCATTCGGTAGACTCGATGAACACCTCATTGGTGATGATGTCCAGTTTTTTCTGCGTCTCGCCCTGCACATTCTCGCTGCCTGCACTGCCCAACACCCCGATAAGTGCACCCTTATTGACATCATGCGCAATCCGCTTGCAAGCCATGATGATATCGCTGACCAGGCCGGTGAAATCCCCGGTTGCGCCCGGTATCGCGCGTTGTTCTTCGATAATGAATTGGACCAGACTCTTGCTCATGCTTTGTTTCCCCACATTGTAAATTGACAGCTCATCATTTTACCGCTTTTCAGGTTAGCTCTCCACGGCTATTTGATTTCAGCTATTGGATTTTGTTGGCGATAATATGATTAATAATGGAAATAGGGCTTATTGAAAAGTGGACTATTTAGCATCCACCCTTCTCAACAAGTCTTGATTCGAGTAATTTTTCAGCAAGAAATCCAGCGACTCGTTACCACTTTTTGCCAAGCTCATTATTAATAGCCACATCAATAATTAATTAATCCCCTTCATTGCCTGGCCGAAAAAACAGCGGGCATGCCCGCTGTTTTAGTTTGCAACATTGCCTTGACTCAGGCGAAGAAAAAACTAATTGGTCAATTCGCGCCAAGAGCCCCGGCGGGTGTAGCCCAGCGGGGTAGCCGGTGCAACGTCATCTTGTATCGTAACAGTACCATCGGTGTGCGTGATGATGGTGTGAATTTTCCCGGTGGCATCCATGATTTGCGTCGTACCGGCAATCAGCGAATTTGCAGAGTCCTTGATACCAGCCAAAGGTTGCAGATAACCTGATTCGAAATTGAAATAATATGACCAGGAATACCCGCCAATATTGCAGGCATTACTATCCGGCACATTCCCTACCACTGACAATGCAGATTGCTGCATATTCATGTCAATGTTGACACGTTCACCCGGCGAATTGTTGGCAGGGTTAAGATCCACGTACCAGCCGCTCTTGGTTGCCCAGTTAACCGGATTATTCGTACCCTGACGATAAGTATTTACGCCACTAGTGTAAGTAGTCAAGGTTTGCTGTACCAATGGCTGGGTCATGCCGGGTGTTCTGACCAGACCGAGGCCGGTGGCGGTAAGGTTGTCCTTGAATGCATAGATCGACTGCTGATCCGTGTTCGGCAAATCAGAAAGCCCCAGATAACGTCCGGTTGCGATCTGGACTACCGCATGGGTAGTCCCGCTTCCGTCAATTATCTCGACCAGTTCAGGCTTGATCGTAACCGGCTGGGCGGTAGCCAAATCTACGTGCCCAAGTTGGGCCAGCAGTAAAGCCTCCTTGCCGGCTGGCAATACATTGTCATCGATGTCGATGCGCCAGATGTTGCCCAATAGGTCACCACCATAGAAACGTTCGGCAGTGTTGTCGCCCGGGGAATCGACCCATGCATTGATTCTTGAAAGTCCGTTGGGCGTGGTCGTGTCACCGGCAGCGGTGACGATATCTTCCAGCAGTGCCCCGGTATTGGCGTTCAAAATGAACAGGTGGCCTTTGCCATCCCCTGGAGAAACGTTGTTGTAACCCGAGGAGACTGCCACCACCCAGGTGCCTCCCGTGCAAGTGGTGACACCGCTGACCGTTGTGCAGTCATCCTTTCGTTTGACAACTACCGGATTGCCAAAGGTGTACCCGACATTGTTATTGTCAACAACAGAAAAATTCCATAATGCCTTGGGGTTGGCCGGATCGGTGACATCCATCGCATAATAGCCCCTGCCTCCGGCATTGAGTCCGGCCACCAGTATGGTTTTCCATTGGGCAGCGGTACAGGTGGAAGCCGGTGCATTCGGGCAGATGTCAGCGACCGTTGGCGTTCCATCAACGTAGTATCTGTGATTCGTCGAATAATCATTGCCGGCCAGCCTATACAAATTTGGCATCAACATTGGCGGAATATAGGCCCATTGCTCCTTACCCGAGCTTGCCATACCCGAGGTGGCATTAAAGGCATGCAACATACCGTCATTCGCGCCGCTATAAACCATGGCCGTTCGACCCGCACCGCTATTGAGTGCAACCTGGGCAGCTTTAAAATCGGCATAGCCCGCATCGGTATAATCAAAAGGCGGCTTCTTTACGTATTGCGGCTGGGCGCTGACGATGTCTCCCAGAACATGGTTACGAACTCGATAGATTTTTTCGGTGTTGGTTATCACACCCTCGAGCCCATGCTGACCGCGCAGGAAATTAACCAGGTTCGCCCCCGACGCATGAGTGGCCGTGGCCGTTCCATTGGTAATATCGTCGGCTATCAGCGTGGGGCATTGCGATAGTTTGTACGGGGAAGTACACATGTTGCTGAAATATCCCTGCTCAGTTGCATTCAAACTAGCCCAGACGAAAGACTTCAGCTTGTTTGAGGTGCTGCTGTCATAAGTATAGATCGTGCGCGTATCACTGCTGGCACTGACCAACGGATCCAGCAGTCCCTGCGCAGACCAGACGATCTTATCCCGACCCGTGGCAGGATCCTGCACAAATCTGCTGCTGACCGGATCGATCTCCTTGGCCAACAGGTCACCATCCCACGTATTTGTGTTAAATAAAGCTACGTAAGCATAGCTGTCACCCGGTACCGGCTGCATATTGCTGGTTGAGGCAGCTGCCGAAGCACCTTGGCGAGCTTTTACACCTTCCAATGACGAGGAAAGACCAGTGACCAGAGAATCCGGGTTCTTCGCGCTGAAATAGACACCTCTTCCATTCACCGCGGCATGCCACAGATCATCTATCGTGGTATTGGTATTGCTCACAGGCGCGGGCCAGTTACTGGGTCCGGATATCAGGTTGTTGTAATCGGTTGAGAGTGTCGGATAGCCATCCGGATTGATCGTGCCCACCACCCCGAGACCCAGCGTAAATGTGGTCATGTGCTGTTGACTGTTGACATCGTTACCGGAGCCGCGCACATTGTTATTACACACGTCAATACCCAACACTCCGGTGCAATTGCCCAATACTGAAGTGCGCAAGTCGTTCTGCCAGTAGTAGTACGCTACGTCAGCCAGAGTGTTAGGAGTGCCTCCCGTCAGCCCGCTGCAGGTCGTCGTTGTCCAAAAATTGGCTGCTGTTGCCGACTCTGGCACGCAGGAACTCACGGTAGTTATCGTCGTCACCGGGTTAGAGGGATTGCAGTTTGTAGCCACATAGCCGTTCCCTGCACTCGCCGCTACCGCCGTACAGGAAGAAACCCCGACCCAAGGGGTCACAGTCGCGGCGGGACAGGTCGTCGTCGTCCAGTTGTTGCCGGAAGATGCTGTGGCAGGCGCGCATGATGCCGCAGCGATCGAATTCGTGACTGTTCTGCAGTCTGTCTGGCCGCCCGAACCCACCGTGCAGGTGTTCGTTCCGATCCATGCAGTCTGGCATTGCGTTGCCGTGCCCACCGTATAGTTTGGTGTGACAGATTGCGCGAGGGGTGTACACGAACTGGCGTTAACCCATGCAGTAAAGGGTGTGTATGTGCAGCTGGTCGCCGTACCGACCATATAGGGGGACGAGGGCGATTGGGCTAACGCGGTGCAAGAGCTGACATTGGCGGGAGTGCTATAGGCGCTGTATCCGCAAGTTAATGCTGACGCGTTCCACGCCGCGCCATTTGTCGTGCTGGTCGATTTTGCGGACGTAGTGCACGAGGTTACGGTCACCACGGTAGGGGTGGCGCCGTATGAACAGGTGACCGCCGGGCCGGCATAAGGCGACCCGCCGGATTGGCCTTGATAAGTGCAAGAAGCGGCAGGGGCAGCGGCGCTATAAGCTGCATATCCGCAAGTCTTTGCCGTTGGATCCCAGACCGCACCATTGGTCGTGCTGGTCGATTTTGCAACCGGAATGCAGGATGTTACGGTCGCCACGGTTTGTGTTGCTCCATATGAGCAGGTGACCGCCGGGCCGGCATAAGAAGGGCCGGTGGACTGATTCTGGTAGGTGCAGGAGGCAGCAGGAGCAGCAGCGCTATAGGCAGCATATCCACAAGTTATTGCCGACGCGTTCCACACTGCACCATTTGTCGTACTGGTGGATTTTGCAGACGTAGTGCACGAAGTAGCGGTAGTCACGGTGGGCGTCGCACCATATGAGCAGGTGACCGCCGGGCCGGCATAAGAAGGGCCGGCGGACTGATTCTGGTAGGTGCAGGAGGCAGCAGGAGCAGCAGCGCTATAGGCAGCATATCCACAAGTTATTGCCGACGCGTTCCACACTGCACCATTTGTCGTGCTGGTGGATTTTGCGGACGTAGTGCATGCAGTAGCGGTCGTCACGGTGGGTGTAGCGTTGTATGAACATGTGGTTGCTGTCAGCACCGTATAAGGCGACGCGCCAGATTGATTCTGATATGTACAAGTGCCGGCCGAAGCAGCGGCAGTATAGGCGGTATATTGACAGCTGGTTTTATCCCCATTCCATGTAGTGTTATTAGATGTGCTGGCGCTTTGGTCGACTGCCGTGCAGGTGCCCGCCGCGTTGGTCCAGGCCGACATGGCCGCGTACTGGCACCTAGTTCGGGTAGTACCCCCCGATGTTTTCCACGTACATGACGCAACATTCGACCAAGCTGTCCAAGTAGATCCCGAGTTCGTTGATGTCGCTTGCTGAAGCAGTCCCGTTTGAACTTGCAAATTTGAAGTTGAACTTTGCAACAGCCATGCCGAGCTTTGTAAATTGGAAGTCGAGCTTTGCAAAGGCCATGCCGAGCTTTGTAAATTGGAAGTCGAGCTTTGCAAAGGCCATGTCGAACTTTGCAAATTGGAGGTTGAACTTTGCAAAGGCCATGCCGAGCTTTGTAAATTGGAGGTCGAGCTTTGTAATGTGCTTGTACTGCTCTGGGTCTGTAATGCCTCCAGACGGATGGTATCTTGATATTGGGTGGTAGTCCTCTGCTGGTTCTGTCTGGTGGTTTTCGTGTAGCTGCTTCCGTCATACATCGGCCTGATTGCCGCGGCATCCGGATTACCGATGTCTGTGCTGCCGTCTAATTGTTTCGGTGTGGCTGTCTCGTTCCACATACCATCCGTGGTCATAATAGTGAAGTTCTGCTGGCAGGAATATTGCATCGGGTCCGGCGCACCCGATAGCTTGTGGGCAAATATCCGTCCAGCATTGGCCAGAGCGACGCGCAACGGCGTAGAACTGTTGGGAACGATGGCGTAAAAATCCGCGTACCAGGTGGCCCGTTGGGTGGCATCGAAATCGCTGATCGGCACAATCATGGGTGTGGTGTTGTCGATGCTATTGATGGTGGCAAAACCGACGCGGAAAGTGCTGTCAATGTCCTTGAACGCCCTGCCCACCGCGCTTTTCATAGTCAGCATGCGGGTGCGGTAGTAGCTGTACCAGTTGGCAAAATTCCCCGCTTGAGCAGAAGCAGAGGTGACGTTGACCCTGGTGTAATTGGTATCCGGATAGCAGGTTCCCGTCGCCGGTGTGGCGGGGGTAAACGCGGCCGCACTGATGGTCATGCTTCCGCTTTTGGTGATCACTGGCGTGATGCCGCCCGCTGCAGTCGGGCCGCTGATTATGACAGTGGTCGTGCCCGACAAGGTGGCGGAATAACTGGTGGTCGCCGTATTCGCGTTTATCTGAGCGGCAATATTGGTGGCCATCGTGCTGCTGCTGGTTGTGGCGGCGATGGCCGCGTTCAGCAGATTAACGCTGGCACCAACCGTGATGCTGCTGACTGAAGTGCTGCTCGTTCCGCTCAAGCTAAGTGTGGAAGTGGGATGATAAGCATAATAAAAAGCCCCGGGTCCGCTGATGCTGTTGTTGCTGCTGCCCCCGGTATTGAAACTGGTGGAGAGGTTGGATATGGTCGGGCTGGTTATATCGAAGCCATCGTCCTTTGCAGCGGTAAAAGTTGAATTGGGATAGTTCGTCCCGGTCGATGTAACCGGCAGGATATAGGTCATGGCGGGGTTGTAATACACGCCGTTGTATGTTGAGTTCATGTTGCAGAAATTGGTATTGGAGTTGGTGTTCGCCATCGTATCCGGACTCAACCTGTCCCATGCCATGCTGCCGGAATCATCCAGCAGGAACAACAGGTTGGGTTTGATCGATATGCCGCCGCTGATGGCCATAGGCTCTGTGGCGAGATCTGTTGTGGCCGCATTGACTGGGGTTGCGAAGCCGCATAAAACGGCAAGCAATGAGAGGGTTAAGTTTTTTGCTATGTGCTTATTCATGATGCCTCCTGAATGAATAGCTAGAAATGGACAACCGCTTCAACATAACTAACTGTGTGCCTCGGCCCGGTTACTCTCGAGGTAATGCGGTAGAACTCTACTGGCACGAGCGAAAAGCGCCGGTCCAGACCATACTTGAGTTCGCTTCTTCTCCGGCTTTGCCCACCCTGAGCTAAAAAAGTGACGCAATCATTTCCCGCGTTATTGGTAGCTCCAGCTTGCGAACACAGACGGTTGATGATGAAGGTCACCGTATTACCAGTCGCGTTCGTTACTGACGGCGCAGGTCTGACGCAGGCCGAAGCTGGGGCACTGTTGCAATTATTAGAATCCCAGTCCACCAAGCCACGGGTTGGATCTTGGCTGTTGCCCGTCATATCCAGGTTCTGGGCGGTGGCGTAATAGCCCTGGGCCGGGATGTCAACGTAAGATTCGGCGGAGCCGGCCAAAGCAACGCCGCTCGTTCCGCCGGTTCTCAAATAAGCGATTCCCGCTTCCGTACCTGCATCGCCAGCATTTGTCGCACCCTGCTTGAAAGCCATATTGCCCGCCAGCATATTGCCCGTGTCCACGGAGCGCACCAGGGCGATTGCGGCAAGCGTCATGGCCACCAGCACAATGAGCGTGAGAATAAGCACGACACCGCGCTGGCTCCTAGGTAAGGCAATAGCGCTGGCATATGCCGGAATTCCCGCAACCGATCGAGATGCGCAATTTTTCCGAGGGCGCTTTAGACTGAGTTCAGAGGTTTTCATCTTCGCTTCCAAATCGCGTTGCGTAACGGAACAATGGTTTCAAAAGTCTTGTAGCGGTAACATTTCCAGTCAGCATTGGCCGTACCGTCCGGGTTTTTGCTTACATCGATCACGATGCCTGTGGGGTTGGTCGCATCGAAAGCCCATCTTGGCCGGTTGTCCGGGCTGGCTGATGTCGTGGTGTTGCAGACGCCTGTGGTTAGATCAGGCTTCTCTTTCAGGCCGCTCCGCGCAACCACCGCAATTCGTACCGCATAAATTCTGGAAATATCGGCGGGTGCGGTGTCGCTCCAGGTATCAACGATGGAACATTGTCCTGAACTCACATTAACTGGACATGCAGCCAGGACTGCTGCTGCAGTGCGTGTATCAATTCCGTACTGGGCCTGCAAGTTCACCACATCCGGGGAGAGTATTTGAGCTGGGTCATTGACGAGATCAAGTCCGGAGTTGGTTGCGGAATCATATTCCCTGATGACCAGGTTGCTGTTGGCATCCAGTGAGTAATAATGAACCGCCAAACTGCCGGCATTGATCAACATGGCATTAGTAGAATAATCCGGTGACGGGAAGATGCCTAAGTTACCGTTCCAATTGCCCGTGTTGTGAGCAACCGGATTGATAACCGGATTGGCGCTGGACACCTGAATCAATGTACAAGTCTTAATCAACACACCGGTATCGTCGGTTTCGTAGGCGATGAGCAAATCATTTTGCGCCATTCCGACAGCAGCGCTCACGTTGAAATGCGTGGTATCCAGCGTGTGATCCGTGACATTTCTTACTGGCACGCTCCAACCTTGCTTGTTGCTGCGCATGATGCTGATCCTGTCGGGCAGCCCGCCCGCTCCTTGGGTGATGGTAACGGGCGCAAGGACAAAAGAGGACTGAGCTGTGCTATGGTTAATCAAGGTGTTTTGCACGGTATTCACCGTGCAGCCGATACCCTCTGCAAAGCCGTACCCTGCCATGCGTAGGTCACGCTCGATGGTGTAAAGACTTACCCCGCCGTTGGTTTGTGCATCCGAGCCACTGGTGGTAGTACGTTTTTGTCCCTCAAAGCTGGCGAACACTTGCATGACGATGACCATGCTGATCAAACCCATGACCATGCCGACCAGGATTTCAATCAGGCTGAAACCGGCGTTTCCTGACTTGCAATATTGATGGGATGGCATGATGGACTGGCCTAATCGTTTATGTTGACGATGGTGCTGTAATTATGTGGCGCATTATCTTTTGCAGTCTGCCAAAACACAGTAATGGTAGCTACATTGCTGGCGTCTATGACTATGCTTGGCGCGGCGGCCACACTTGAAGCTCCCGGCAAAACTTGCATGACAGCGTTTGCCCACGCCTGGTAATTGGCACCGGGAGCGGCACAAACACCGGAAGCTGCGGGTCCGCAGAAGTCCGTTACCAGGGTTGCGTTGGTTTTGTCTGCAACCCACATCTGCGCAATAACCTGATTTGCCAGCAGGCTGGCATCTGTTCTATATTTTGATGATGCAGAATTTGCAATCGAGGCGGCCTGCAGGCCAACGATCGCCAGTATCCCGATTGCAAAAAGCAGGATCGCAATCAGTGCTTCAAGCACAAAGGAGCCTTGTTGCTTGTTTTTCATCCTTTTCATGTCTGCCTTCTTCATGATGTCACGAACATCCCTGTGGATTGGAGGCCAATGCAATCGCGGGATCGCACATCCGAACTTGTCCGCCGGTTTGGATGACGATGACCATGCGCCGCGCCGTAGCGGATTGGACGTTGGAAACATTTATCCAGGTAATGTCGGTGCCAGCATTCGCTAAAGGAACGCGACCCAAGCCATCGAAAGTGACGCCCGCCGGAAGTCCGGCACCGACGGCCGGAATGGTGTCGTTAAAATAGCCAGTGGGTACCGGTGATGGATGCGCGGTCACGCTGACCCCAATTCTCGCATTAGTACCTCCTTCATTGCCGGCTCGGCTTTGGATCCCCGCCGGACAGCCGGAGCCATCCGCCTGTAACGCGACTACATTCACGCAATCCACACTCCAGTCCACCGTGCCACCTGCACCCGTCAGATTAAAGCGCACGTTGGCATTTCTGCGCACGGCCTCGATACGCGCAATCTGCAAACCGTTCAGAATGGACTCGGCTGCAGTACGGGTTTGTGTGTTATGTATCCAGGAATTGAAAGAGGGGACGCCCAACATCAGCAATACCATGCCTACTGCTATCGCTATCATCAGCTCCAGCAGCGATACGCCATGCTGAATGTGCGCGATTTTTAACATACACCGCCTTTTTTGGTGACCCAGCAAGTAGTGCTGGCAGTCCAGCCGGTTGGCACTGCTGTAGTTTGCTTGGCATTGTTCTGGTCTATGGTATAGACAAAGCCGGCCGTGGGTGTATCTGCAATCCCGGTTGCGGTAACCATAAAGGACTGGTTAGTCCCGTCAGTTGCAAATGCCGGAGTAAGCCCGGTTCGCCAGCCGCACGAAAAAGTAAAGTATTTGACGTTCGGCGCAGCCGGAGCTGCCACTCCGCATGCAGCGGCCGTAGTGCCATAATTTCGGTTATCTTGATAAAGCTGTTCCAACCTGACCCGCATACCTGCCAATTCAGTCATGGCCTCAGTAAGTTTGCCGCGCTTTATGTAATCGGTATAGGCAGGCAAAGCAATGGTGGACAGGATGCCAATGATTGCAACCACAATCAATAGTTCGATTAATGTAAATCCTTTTTGCTTTTGTATTTGCTTTTCCATTGCGATCTCCTTTGGGTGAGTCATAGTAAAACGGTCATTCTTGGTTTTCTACCTCTAACCGACTAGAGGAAAGTTATTGCTGATGAACGGCTTACTAATAGGGCTGGCGGCTTGACAATATGTGCCCTCACGACCAAAAGCATAGTAAATGACCTGTCCATGCAGCGCCAAGTATGCAATAGCATACTCAATCCGGGCCAAAAAAAAGCGACCCTTAGGTCGCTTTTTATCTGCTGCTGGAGCACTCAAGTTACTTGACTATGGCTTTCAATTCACCCTTGGCATAACGGTTCGCCATGGCTTCCAGCGAGATCGGCTTGATTTTTCCTGCCTGACCGGCAGCACCAAATGCTTCGTAGCGAGCTTTGCAGATTGCTCTCATCGCCTTGGTAGATTCGGCAAGGAATTTGCGTGGGTCGAAGTCCTTTGGATTCTGCGCCAGATAACGACGCACTGAACCGCTAGAAGCCATGCGCAGGTCAGTGTCGATGTTGACCTTGCGCACGCCGTGCTTGATGCCCTCGACGATCTCTTCCACCGGCACGCCATAGGTCTGGCCCATGTCGCCGCCGAATTCGTTGATGATCTTCAGCCATTCCTGCGGCACCGATGAGGAACCGTGCATCACCAGGTGGGTGTTGGGGATGCGCGCATGGATTTCCTTGATGCGGCTGATCGCCAGAGTTTCTCCGGTGGGTGGCTTGGTAAACTTGTATGCGCCATGCGAAGTGCCAATCGCGATCGCCAACGCGTCCACACCGGTCTGGCGCACGAACTGGGCAGCCTCTTCCGGGTCGGTCAATAGTTGGTCGTGACTGAGCACACCTTCCGCGCCCTGGCCATCTTCCTGCTCGCCCATGCCGCTTTCCAGAGAGCCCAGGCAACCTAATTCACCTTCCACTGAAACGCCCACCGCGTGGGACATTTCCACAACGCGACGAGTGACGTCCACGTTGTATTCAAACGATGCGGGTGTCTTGGCATCTTCTTTCAGAGAGCCGTCCATCATCACGCTGGAAAAGCCAGATTTGATCGCGTTGACACATACCGCCGGGGATGCGCCGTGATCCTGGTGCATCACCACCGGGATATGCGGGTAGGCTTCCACCGCTGCCGCGATAAGGTGGCGCAGGAATGCTTCACCGGCATATTTGCGCGCGCCTGCGGAGCCTTGCATGATGACCGGGCTGTTGGTTTCGTCAGCCGCTTCCATGATGGCTTTGACTTGTTCCAGATTGTTCACGTTGAATGCGGGCAAGCCGTAGCCGTTTTCCGCAGCGTGGTCGAGCAGTTGACGCAAAGATACGAGGGCCATGATTTTTCTCCTGTTTAATTATTCAAATCGGGTGTTACAGTTTTTTATTTCAATTGGTGCTTGTGCCGTACTAATGCTTGTGATGATCGCCGACTTTAACGATTTTCATCGTATTGGTGTGACCTGATTTGCCGATCGCTTCGCCTATCGTCATCACGATCAGGTCGCCCTTTTCTACCATATTCAATCTCACCAATTCGGTTTCCGCGGCGATCAATGCCAGTGACGGGTCTTTCGATTCGACATTGAACGCGATCGGATGCACACCGCTGAATAATGTCACTTTGCTCAATGTCTCAGTCAGCGGAGTCATTGCAAAGATAGGCACTTGGGAATTGACGCGCGACATCCACAACGGCGTCGAACCGGATTGTGTCAATGCAACGATCGCTTTTACCTTGAGGTGTGATGCGGCATATAGCGCCGACATGGCGATCGACTGGTCGACGCGCGTGAATGTCTGCGCCATGGTACGGCGGTCTAACGCATTGTCATCCGATTCCGCCTCTGCCTTGAGGCAAATGCGCGCCATGGCCTCGATGGTTTCCACCGGATAGTCGCCCACTGCGGTCTCTGCCGAGAGCATCACCGCATCGGTACCATCCAGCACTGCATTAGCTACGTCAGATACCTCGGCGCGAGTCGGAATCGGATTGGTGATCATCGATTCCATCATTTGCGTGGCGGTAATGACCAGGCGGTTCTTTTCACGGGCCATTTTGATCATGCGCTTCTGCAGACCAGGCACGGCCGCATCGCCAACTTCCACGCTCAGATCGCCGCGCGCCACCATGATGGCATCCGACGCGTCGATGATATCTCCCAGCGCCGGTATCGCTTCGGCACGTTCGATCTTGGCCATCAGTAAGCTCTTACCGCCCGCTGCATGCATCAATTGGCGCGCCAGACGCATGTCATCGCCGGTGCGCGGAAACGATACCGCCAGATAATCTGCCTTGATCAGCGCGGCGGTGATGATGTCTTCCTTGTCCTTGTCGGTCAGCGCGGGTGCGGTCAAGCCGCCGCCCCTGCGATTGATGCCTTTGTTGTTGGACAGCACGCCACCGCGCACGACTTTACAATACACCTGGAGGCCTTTGACAGAGGTGACATGAAATTCCAACATGCCATCATTGAGCAACAATACCGTACCCTTGCTGACATCGTTGGGCAGCTCCTTGTAATCTAGGCCGACGCGCTCCTGGTTGCCCAGGCCCTCCAGTCCGGCATCAAGAATGAAGGTGTCGCCATCGTTCAAGACTATCTTGTCATGCTCGAATTTTCGCACACGGATCTTGGGGCCTTGCAGGTCGGCCAGGATGCCCACTGTGCGCCCTGCTGCCGCTGCCGCCGCACGCACGACCTCGGCGCGATTGATATGATCCTGCGCACTGCCGTGCGAAAAATTCATCCTTACCAGATCGACCCCGGCACGGATCATTTGCTCAAGTATCATTTTGTCGCTGGAAACCGGTCCCAGCGTTGCTACTATTTTTGTTCTACGCAACATAGGTTTCTAAATGCTATAAGCCTCATTGATTGGCGCGCTGTTCAAGGATTTCCACTGCCGGCAATTTTTTGCCTTCAAGAAATTCCAGAAAAGCTCCGCCTGCTGTTGAGATGTAGGACACCTTGTCATAGATGTCATACTTCTGGATCGCGGCTATGGTGTCGCCACCGCCCGCCAGCGTGAAGGCCTTGGTCTCGGCTATCGCCATGGCGATCTTCTTGGTGCCTTCGCCGAACTGATCAAATTCGAACACGCCGACCGGACCGTTCCATACTACCGTTCCCGCTTTCATGATGATGTCGACTATCTCCTGTGCCGATTTCGGACCGATATCGAAGATCATTTCATCTTCGGCCACGTCATGCGCATCTTTCAGGATCGCCGGGGTGTTTTCATTGCCCGCCACGAATGGTGGTTCTTTCCCGACTACTACATCGCTGGCAATGGGGATGCTTGCGCCGCGCGCGGTCATCTTGGCCAGCAGTGCTTGCGCGGTCGGAACCAGATCGTTTTCGCACAGCGACTTGCCGACAGGATGACCGGTAGCCTTGAGGAAGGTGTTGGCGATACCGCCGCCCACCACCATCTGATCCACTTTTTCCGACAGGCTTTCCAGCACGGTCAGCTTGGTCGATACCTTGCTGCCGCCAACGATCGCAACCATCGGCCTTGCGGGGCTGAGCAGCGCTTTGGTCAATGCTTCCAGTTCTTCGGTCAGCAGAATACCGGCCGCAGCGACTGGCGCATATTTTGCGACTCCGTGCGTCGAAGCTTCAGCACGGTGTGCCGTGCCGAAGGCATCCATCACGAACACGTCGCACAATGCAGCGTACTTGCGGGAGATCTCCTCTGTGCTTTTCTTTTCACCCTTGTTGAAGCGGCAATTTTCCAGCAACACCAATTCACCATCGGCAACATTGAAGCCTCCATCCACCCAATCACGGATCAGGCGCACCGGCTTGCCCAGCTTGTTGGCGATGACGTTGGCGACCGGCTTGAGCGAGTTTTCCTCGGAGTAAACCCCTTCTTCGGGACGGCCCAGATGGGAAGTCACCATCACTTTTGCACCGGCTTTCAGCGCAAAATTGATCGTCGCCATCGAGGCGGTGATACGCGCATCGGAAGTCACCTTGCCATCTTTGACGGGTACATTCAGATCCGCGCGGATCAGGACGCGTTTGCCCTTGAGATCCAGGTCGGTCATTTTGATCACAGACATTCTCTACTCCAAAATATTTTGATGGAACGTGAATAGGGGCACGGCGTGCCGTGCCCCTACTTTATTACTTGGCGATATGAGTCACCATGCGCATCAGGTTGCAGGTATAGCCGTACTCGTTGTCATACCATGCCACGACCTTGACAAAGGTTGGATCAAGTGCGATTCCGGCACCAGCATCGAATACCGACGGGCAGGTTTCGCCGCGGAAATCAGTTGAAACAACGCTTTCAGTGGTATAGCCAAGCACACCTTTCAATGGGCCGCTTTCTGAAGCTGCCTTCATGGCTGCACAGATCTGTTCATAGGTCGCTTCCTTGTTCAACTCAACCGTCAGGTCAACCACCGATACGTCAGAGGTTGGCACGCGGAAGGCCATACCAGTCAGCTTCTTGTTCAGCTCTGGAATAACCACGCCAACCGCTTTGGCCGCGCCAGTTGAAGAAGGAATGATGTTTTCCAATATACCGCGGCCACCGCGCCAATCTTTGCTGGATGGGCCGTCAACGGTTTTCTGTGTAGCTGTAGCCGCATGCACGGTGGTCATCAGGCCACGCTTGATACCCCAGGTGTCGTTCAACACTTTGGCGACCGGAGCTAGCGCATTGGTTGTGCAAGATGCTGCCGAGACGATCTTCTCGCCTGCGTATTTGCTGTGGTTCACGCCGTAGACGAACATCGGTGTGTCGTCCTTGCTTGGTGCGGACTGGATCACTTTCTTGGCACCAGCTTCGATATGCGCCTGGCAAGTTTCCTTGGTCAGGAAAAATCCAGTGCATTCGATGACGATGTCGACTTTGACATCGTTCCATTTCAATTCTGCCGGATTCTTGACGGCGGTCAAGCGGATCTTTTTGCCATTGACGATCAGCGTGTTGCCATCCACTGCCACATCCCCCTTGAAACGGCCATGCACGGAATCATGCTTGAGCATGTAAGCCAGATACTCCGGCTCCAGCAGGTCATTGATGGCGACAACTTCTATTTCCGGAAAATCCTTAACAGCAGCACGAAACACCATGCGCCCGATACGACCGAATCCATTGATACCGACACGAATTGCCATTTTTTTCTCCCTAATGATTTACTTAAAAATTTTTACAGCACGCTTTTCACGGCCTTCACCACATTTGCTGCGGTAAATCCGAAGTGCTTGAACAATTCAGGTGCCGGGGCGGACTCGCCAAAGCAGTCCATACCCATCACCACCCCATCCAGACCGACATATTTGTACCAGCCGCCCGTTACGCCAGCCTCGACCGACACGCGCCTCACGCCCTTCAGCAATACGCTGTCCTTGTACGCTTGGTCTTGCTTGTCGAACACGTTGGTAGACGGCATGGACACAACGCGCACGTTGACGCCTTCGGCAGCCAGGGTTTTTTGGGCTTCCATCGCCAGACCGACTTCAGAACCAGTCGAAATGATCACTGCTTGCGGCTTGCCGCCCGCCGCCTCGGACAACACATAAGCTCCCTTGCGGATATTGGCGATCTGCACCGCATCGCGCTTCTGGAATGCCAGATTCTGACGGCTGAAAACCAGACTGCTCGGACCATCCTTACGCTCGACAGCAGCAACCCACGCGGCGGCGGATTCGACCGTGTCGCATGGACGCCACAGTTCCATATT
>Ga0315272_10000230_pt1 | contig 27267 bp, 18 predicted proteins | sample C3_middle_MG_FD_203918 | JGI IMG/M metagenome (GOLD analysis project Ga0315272, IMG submission 203918) | Sediment microbial communities from Yellowstone Lake, YNP, Wyoming, USA - C3_middle | ecosystem: Environmental > Aquatic > Freshwater > Lake > Sediment | place: USA: Wyoming | collected...
ATCATCGATTCCTTCAAATATAGTGCTAAAGAGCAGCATACCCAAAACGAAGGCGAATGTTCTTGCTGATCCCACACAGCTGTTCAGAGTCTTCTTAAACCTGATGACAAATGCCATCCAGGCTATGGAGGAGGATGGGGGAACTTTATCGGTGAATATAGAGGTTGTCGAAAGAGAGGCTGTACGGCATCAGCTTAACAGGGCAATTCTGGCAGATGAGTATGTGTTAATGACATTCACGGATACGGGGGAAGGCATGGATCCTTCGGTTATAGGCAGAATTTTTGAGCCTTTTTTTACAACGCGTGAAGTTGGAAAAGGCACAGGTCTGGGTTTATCCGTAATCCACGGAATAATAACGGAAATGGAGGGAGAGATACTGGTGTCATCCAAAAAATCAGAAGGTTCAGAATTTCTTATCTATCTTCCTGTATCAAAAAGTTTAACTGATATTTCGGGATCAAGGAACATACGAAAGAAGATATTATTCATTACAGGTAATCAATATGAATCAAGGATTCTGTCACTTGCCCTTGAAAGTGCCGGATATGAGCTTATATTCACCTCCGACAGTAAGGACTTTGTAAAAATTATGAACACTAATTCAGAAAAACCTGAGCTGGTTATATATATGAGTGATTCGAAGCAGATCAATCCAGATGATCTGACTGCAATTTTCAGAAGTCAGAAGTATCTTACCCCATGTATACTCATTACTGAACAAAACCAGGAAATATCGGACGAAAAATTACTAAATTCGGGAATTAATTACAGTCAGTTAACTAAACCTGTTTCACTCAAGGAAATAAGAAACGCAATTCAGGATTTATTGCGCTAATCTTAACCTTAACCATATACGATGCCTGGAGTACTTATAGTAGAAGATGACAAGGAACTGAGAGAAATGCTGAAGATGTCCCTTCAGAGAAGAGGTTTTACAGTTCTTGAGGCAGAAAACGGCAAAGATGCTCTTTCCCATTTTAAACCGTTGATTACCGATGTGGTAGTTACCGATCTTATAATGCCGGAGGAGGATGGATTGAAAGTTGTTATTAAAGTGAGAGAACTGAAGCCATCAATAAAGATAATTGCTATTTCCGGAGGAGGGAAAGTTGGTCCGGGCAGCTATCTGAACCTGGCCAAGGCCCTTGGGGCCGATGCTATTTTTTCGAAACCATTTTCAATTAACGATCTGGTAGTGAAAATTGAGCAGTTATTAGATACTGAACAACTTACTTAGTGAATCTGTTATTAGTATAACCCTTTAAAATTCATTTCTATGTTGAAGAAAAAAATTGAAAATATCTGTAACAGACAGGTAGAAAGAGAAGGTTATTCTTCTAATCTCTATCTTGCTATGGCATCATGGGCTGAGACAAGTGGTCTTAGCGGTGTGGCAGGATGGATGTATACGCAATCCGATGAGGAAAGGCTCCATATGCTTAAATTTATAAAGTATATAAATGAACGCGGCGGGAAGGCAGTCATGCCTGCTTTTCAGATGCCTCCGGCTGAATATCACAGTGTCGAAGAAGTCTTTAAGGAAGTTCTCAAACATGAAGAGTTTGTTACTGAAAGTATAAACGAAATTGTAGCTCTGACGCTTGAAGAAAAGGATTTCAATACTCATAATTTTTTGCAGTGGTTTGTGATGGAACAGGTTGAAGAGGAAGCTTCGGTTAGAATGGTCCTCGACAAACTTCGTCTGGTCGGAAAAAACAATATGTATGAGTTTGACAGAGATATTATGGGTTTGAGAAGACCATCAGCCAATGCCGCAGTGAATCCATGAACAGATTCCTTTCTCTGATTTTCAGCCTGATGCTTGTCACTTCTGTGCTTAATACAGATGCGCAGGAGCTTTATAAAAACACACATCTGACTGGTGTCTGTTATGCCAGTAATAAGGTAAATAAGTTTTATATCCCTCCACCCAGGGAATTTTTCAGAAAATCTCTTTCAAAAAGTGGAGCGACTATTACCATTTACTATACTGGTTTCTCTTCTCAGGCAATAAGTGCCATGGAATATGCAAAGTCGATTCTTGAAACACTTATGCCTGCGGATGCTAAGTTAACAATAGTAGCTACCTGGGAGAAGCTCTCTTCATCAGGAGTTTTGGCACAATCTGGTATAACAGGCTATGCCGGCGGGTGGGCTATTGATGCCCAGAATCCGCTTTCGCTATATCCTGTAGCACTGGCTGAGAAAATTGCCGGTAAAAGTCTTAATACCGACCAGGAAGGAGACATCTCCCTCGCAGTTAACAGTTCAATTAACTGGTATCTTGGAACTGATGGAAATCCTCCCACCTCCAAATATGATCTCATCACCGTTGCCATTCACGAGATTTGCCATGGTCTGGGTTTCTTCGACAGTTTCAACTCGGATGGATCAAAAGCAGGCTGGGGAATCGGATCTTTTCCATTAATTTACGATACTTTTGTAGAAAATTTCACAGGAGTAAGGCTGACTGATACGCTCAAAATACTTAACAATTCCGCTGATCTGAACGGACAGCTCACAAACAAACAGGTATATTTCAATGGTCCTCTTATAAAAAAATACTCTTCCAACTCAGGATATTCAGTACTCAGGGCAAAATTATATGCCCCGGCTACATTTGACGGAGGTTCCAGCATCTCTCATCTCGATGAATCAGCAACTCTTCGGGAGAATTCACTGATGACTCCGTTTATAAATCTGGGCGAAGCTATTCACGATCCCGGAAAATATACATTATCAATTCTTGGTGATCTGGGCTGGATAAATACAAGGATAATTCACAAACCGATGAGAGACACTGAAACTCACATTGCAAAGATATCTCTTTCAACTGTTATAAAGTCTGACACTTCCTATAATCACAATGGAGTGGGGGTGGTTTACTCTTTTAACAATTTTCAGGCGAAGGACACTATTTTCCTTACAGCAGGTTCGGTTAATACCTACAATACAATCATAAATATCCCTTCATATAATACTCGGCTGAAATATTATTTTTTTGTGGATGACTACTTCCATCGTGTCTACAGATCACCCTCTTATTTTACTAAGTTTCCGTATTCGGTCTATATTGGCACCGACACTATAAAACCGGTTATAACCCATACTCCGGTAAGTTATTATCTTCAGACGGTAGACTCGTTAAAGTTCATTGCAACGGTTACTGATAATATTGGCGTTGACTCAGTGTATGTTGAATACAGAATTAACAACGGCGCCTCAAAATTCATACGACTGAAAAGAGGAACCGGTAATAACTTCAAAACAGTTTTTAATGCGAAATCGCTCCTCTTAAAAGGGCATGATTCAATAGAGTATAAGATCTTTGCCGTCGATTCTGCCTCAATTCCGAATATTGGTATGCTGCCAAAGAAAGGATTTTATGTGACTCATATCGAAGAGATTTCATCGACGCTTCCGGGTTATGTTACGGATTTCACAAATGCAGCTCCTGATTTCTTCAATACTGGCTTCAGTGTATCAAAACCCTCAGGGTTCAGTAATTACGGACTAAATTCCAAACATCCTTATGAAAGTCCTGAGGATAACAATAAGGATATTCAGTACACTGCTATTTTACGGCATCCATTGAAATTTAAGGAATCGGGAATGATGTTCAGCTATGATGAGATAGTTCTGGTTGAACCCGGAGAGACAGGTGTGGCTTTCGGGTCATTGGGATTTTATGATTATGTTATTGTAGACGGATCGAAGAATTTCGGAAAGAACTGGTTCAATCTGATTGACGGTTACGACTGCAACCTTTATTCTTCATGGGTGACCGTTTATAACAGCATGATTGTGGGAAATAATTCGACTTACGTTCCCACAGAAGCAATGCTTAAAAGACACTCATTCATTTACAGGCCATCTGACAAAATTTCTGCCGGAGATACACTCCTCGTCAGATTCAGATTATACTCAGATCCCTTTGCAAACGGATGGGGATGGTCTGTTGAAAATCTGAAAATAGCGCCACTGGTTGACGCGGTCAGTGAAGTTACAACTCACAAGGTATTTGCATATCCGAATCCTGGGAATGGATTGATTAAGTTAAACAGTGATCTTAAGGATTTATCTGGCTCAAAACTATTACATTATAAGATATTCAATGCTGCAGGGATCTGCATCATTGATAATGTTCATAACGGATCAACTGAGTTACTGGCCGATATTTCGTCTTATCCTCCCGGAATGTATTTTATAATTCTTTATACTGATGAAGGAATAAAGACAATAAAATATAGTATGATTAAATAAAAAATTTAAACCCCGCAAGAATGGCGGGGTTTTTGCATAAATTGGTTTTTTGGAATTCTTTATCGGAAAATAAAGCTAATTTTGCGTAATATTTTTAAAAAATTGTAAAACACCTTAAAATGAGCATTATAAATAATGTACTGGGACTGTTTCTTGGTAATAAATATGAGAGAGACTTAAAGGAAATTAATCCCTATATAGATAAGATACATCAGGAATTCGGTAAGCTTGGGAATCTGACTAATGATGAATTAAGAGACAAGACTGACGAGATCAGAGATGAGATCAGGAAAAGCATTGAAACCGATGAGAATGAAATAAAATCACTCAGGGAAAAGGCTGAAGCAGAGGAGGATGTATATCTTAAAGAAGATATATACAATAACATTGACAAGATTGAAAAACAGATAAACGAAAAGCTGGAAGCAACACTGGATCAGCTTGTACCGAGAGCATTCGCTATTGTTAAGGAGACGGCAAGAAGATTCAAGGAAAACAGTGTTCTTGAAGTAAAAGCACGACAATATGACAGGGATCTTGCCGCAACGCGTGAAAGTATAACCATAAAAGATGACAAAGCCCTATGGAGCAATAAATGGATAGCAGGAGGGAATGAGATTACATGGGACATGGTACATTACGATGTTCAGCTCATCGGAGGAGTGGCACTTCATAAGGGAAAAATATCCGAGATGGGTACTGGCGAAGGAAAAACAGTGGTTGCTACTTTGCCGGTTTTCCTCAATGCACTGGCAGGAAAGGGCGTGCATATTGTAACAGTTAATGACTATTTGTCAAAACGTGACTCCGAATGGATGGGTCCTATATACGAGTTTCATGGACTTAAGGTTGATTGCATTGATAAGCACCAGCCTAATTCACAGGACCGTCGTAAAGCATATAATGCCGATATCACTTTTGGTACAAATAACGAATTCGGTTTTGATTACCTCAGGGACAATATGGCAATCAATCCTGAAGACCTTGTTCAGAGGAAGCACCATTATGCTATAGTGGATGAAGTTGACTCAGTACTTATTGATGATGCCCGTACACCGCTTATCATATCAGGCCCTACAGCCAAGAGCGATACCCAGCAGTTTGATGAACTGAAGCCTAAAGTCGATAAACTTGTTTCTGCACAGAAAAGGCTTGTTACCCAGATTCTTGCTGACGCCAAGAAGCTGATAGCCGATAATAAGAATGATGAAGGCGGATTATTACTCCTTAGAGCATATAAGGGATTGCCAAAAAACAATGCCCTGATCAAGTTTCTCAGTGAAGAAGGTAATAAATCACTTCTTCTCAAGACTGAGAACTTCTACATGCAGAACAACAGCAAGGAGATGCCAAAGGTTACTGATGAATTATTCTTTATCATTGACGAAAAGGCTAATTCAATTGAACTTACCGAAAAAGGTCTTGATCTGATCTCTGATTCAGTTCAGGATGTCAGCTTTTTTATTCTGCCGGATGTTGGATCAAAAATCGCTGATATTGAAAAATCCGATCTTTCAGACCGCGAGAAGCTGAGCATAAAGGATGAATTGCTTCAAGATTATTCAGTCAAGTCGGAGCGAGTTCATACCATGACCCAGCTGCTTAAGGCATGGACACTTTTTGATCGCGATACCGAATACATTGTGGTTGATAATAAGGTCAAGATCGTCGATGAGCAGACAGGGCGTGTCCTTGAAGGAAGAAGATATTCGGACGGACTTCACCAGGCTATTGAGGCCAAGGAGAATGTGAAGGTTGAAGATGCTACCCAGACATATGCTACTATAACTCTACAGAACTATTTCAGAATGTATCATAAGCTTGCCGGTATGACAGGAACTGCTGAAACAGAAGCAGGAGAGTTATGGAATATCTACAAGCTCGATGTTGTTGTAATACCGACTAACAGACCTGTGATCAGGTTTGACAGGGAAGATCTTGTATACAAAACCAAAAGGGAAAAGTATAATGCTGTGATCGATGAGATATCAGAAATGAATCGCCTCGGCCGGCCTGTTCTTGTTGGTACCACATCTGTCGAAATTTCCGAGCTTTTAAGCAGGATGCTTAAAATGAAAGGTCTGAAACACAACGTGCTGAATGCCAAGCTGCATCAGAGAGAAGCTGAAATCGTTGCCGAAGCAGGAAAAACCGGTACAATCACCATAGCTACAAACATGGCAGGTCGTGGTACTGACATAAAACTGACAGAGGAGGTACGTAAAGCAGGCGGACTGGCTATCATAGGAACTGAAAGACACGAATCAAGAAGGGTTGACCGCCAGCTGAGAGGACGTTCAGGAAGGCAGGGAGATCCAGGCTCATCACAGTTCTTCGTATCGCTTGAGGATGAACTTATGAGATTGTTCGGATCCGAGAGAATTGCAGGCATCATGGACAAGCTTGGTCTGAAGGACGGCGAGATGATTCAGCATTCGATGATAACCAAGTCGATTGAACGTGCTCAGAAAAAAGTTGAAGAAAACAACTTCGGAATCAGAAAGAGACTTCTTGAATACGACGACGTAATGAATTCTCAGAGAGAAGTTGTCTACAAAAAAAGAAAGCATGCGCTTCTGGGTGAAAGGCTTTCTGTAGATATAGCGAACATGATGTTTGACGTGACAGAAAATATAGTTGAAACCTATCATGGAGATGGCGACTTCGAAGGATTTGATCTTGATCTGATTCGTTCATTTTCAATGGATTCCCCGGTCGGCGAGCAGGATTTCAAAAAAGCAAATTCAAAAGATATAACTGACAGAGTATACGCAAAAGTTCTCGATACATATAAGAGAAAAGTAGAGTCAATCTCTGCCCAGGCTTACCCTGTGCTCAAAGATGTTTATGATAGGATGTCTCATGTGTATGAAAATGTTGTTGTGCCTATTTCTGATGGCGTAAGAGTTTTCCAGGTTATCACAAATCTGAAAGCTACTGCTGAATCGGAGGGAAGGGAACTTGCACGTGCATATGAAAAGACTGTCGTTCTGGCTTCTATAGATGATTCCTGGAAGGAACATCTGAGAGAAATGGACGAATTAAAACAATCAGTTCAGAACGCTACATACGAACAGAAAGACCCGCTGCTTGTATATAAGTTTGAATCATTTGACCTCTTTAAAACTATGCTTACCAAGGTTAATAAAGATGTGGTAAGTACGCTTATGAAAGGACATATTCCGACTCAGGATCCTGAGCAGGTCAAAGAGGCTCAGAGAAAGCGTCAGGTAGATATGAGCAATCTCAGGACATCAAAAAGCGACTTTTCCCAGTACAGCAGCACAGGTGGCGGTGGTCAGGAAAAAGAGAAGAAGACCGAGCCTGTACGTGTAGATAAGAAAGTCGGCCGCAATGATCCATGTCCCTGCGGCAGCGGAAAGAAATTTAAAAATTGTCACGGGTTACAGCAGCCGGGAGCTCCCGGAGCTGGCCTCAATGTATGATCAGTTCTTATTTAACTCTTCGATTGCTTTCTGAATCCGGGTGTAAATTGTCCGGTTGACAGGCACAAGCGGGAGCCTGAGGTTATTCTGGCATATATTCATTATATTCAGAATAGCTTTTACTCCTGAAGGATTACCATCAATAAAGAGCAGTTCAATCATTTCCAGGTACCGGAATTGTAATTCACGGGCTGCTTTATAATTGTTTTTAAGCGCATTGGATACAAGCTCACTCGTTGCAGCAGGATAAACATTTGCAAGGACAGATATGATACCCGATCCGCCGCATGCAATTATTGGAATTGTCATCATGTCATCGCCCGAAATCACGCTGAAATTATCGGGTTTTCCATTAATAATCCTCATGATCTGAGCCATATCACCTGAGGCTTCTTTTACGGCAACAATGTTTTCACATTCATGAGCAAGTTCGATACACGTATCGGAAGTTATGTTACTGCATGTCCTTCCCGGCACGTTGTACATTATAACAGGAACTGGGCTGCAGGTTGCAATAGCTTTGAAATGCTGAAATAATCCTCTCTGGTTTGGCTTATTGTAATATGGTGCAACAGAGAGAATTCCATCAATTCCTTCAAGATTTGTTTGCCTCACGCAGTTTATTACCTCCTGGGTGCTGTTTCCTCCGATGCCAACTACCAGAGGAACACGTTCAGCAGTAACTTCGGCGACATATGAAATTATAGCTTTCTTTTCATCCTTTGTAAGTGTAACAGATTCTCCGGTGGTTCCCATCACGACTATATAATTGACACCACCATTGATGACATGGTTCACTACGCGGCCAAGCGCGGCAAAATCAATACTGGAATCATTTTTAAAAGGAGTAACGATAGCCACCCCGGTTCCTCTGAATTTTTTCACGTCCTTCATTATTAATCTGTTTTTTTAACAGTTTCAGAATTTATCATTTTAAGATAATATATCACCTGGGTGAGATAATCATCAATATTAACTGGATTTTTTATTTCCATCATGAGATCAAACGGCGTTGACTTATTGCCCTCATCAAATAAACCAACCTTAAAACAGGCTTTCGACAGGTATGAGATATATTTAAGTGGCTGTAATTTCTTGAAATTAAGATCGATAAGCACATCAAACTGTTTGTTGACAAACTTATTTGATTCTGAAGATACAGGGTGATAGAAAAAGTTCAGCTCATCTTTTTTGATAACTGAGAGATATCTTATTGCTGTATATTGATTAGGGAGGTCTTTTCCGGGGAAATAGCCCAAAATCATCACCTCTGTTTTGTTCTCGTTCATCTTCTGATAAAACCTGGAAAGGAAAGGGAACTCATCGATTCTGGAAGCATCCCATAGGATTCCAATGTCTTTTACCTGTCCAATTCCCGGATAAAATATTTTTCTTTTTGTGCTGGCTACTTTATTCCTTAGAATGTTATCGCCGATTTTAATCCTTAAATTTTTAAATAATTCCATGTTGCAAACCTAACAGTTTTTTATTAAAATTAATTGAAGCTGATTCTTATTTGCCTATTATTTCAAGAAATTCTGATTCACTGATCATTGTCACTCCCAGTTCGTCAGCTTTCTCTTTTTTTGACTGGCCCATATTCTCGCCAGCCAGAATGAATGAAGTATTCCGTGAAACAGAGGATGAGTTTTTTCCACCGTTCTTTTCAATCATTTCCTTATATTCATCACGAGTGAATTTCTGGAAGACTCCTGAAATAACGATTATCTTACCTTCAAGTGAATTGCCTGCCGCTACAGCCTCTTCGCCTGAACTTAGCTTTAATCCTGCTGTTTTAAGCCTTTTAATAATTTCAAGATTGTCTTTATCGGCAAAATATGCTACAATACTATTAGCTATTTTGGGTCCTATCTCATAGACACTTGTTAACTGATCTATACCGGCACTCATCAACTCATCGATAGTTCTGAATCTGGCTGAAATAGTTTTTGCTACTGTCTCACCGACATGCCTTATCCCCAGGGCGAACAAAACCCTGCTGTATGGAGTTTCAACAGATTTTCTTATACTTTTTATAATATTGGCTGCCGATTTTTCTCCCATACGATCGAGTGGAACTAGCTGTTCTGCTTTCAAATCGTAAATATCAGCTATGTTTTTGATAAGGTTGTTGCTGAAAAGAAGATCAATGGTTTCTTCACCTAAACCATCAATATCCATTGCTTTTCTGCTTATAAAATGCTCAATCCGGCCCTTGATCTGCGGAGGACAGTGAAGGTAATTGGGACAAAAATGATTTGCTTCACCTTCATTTTTAATAAGTGGAGTACCGCATTCGGGACAGTTGGAAATAAATGTAACCCTGACATTGCTTTCATTTCTGAACGTTTTATCGACACCAACTATTTTGGGAATGATTTCACCGCCTTTCTCAACGAAGACCATGTCATTCAGATGCAGGTCAAGAAGTGCTATCTGGTCTTCATTATGCAGGGTTGCTCTCTTTACAGTTGACCCTGAAAGCAATACCGGTTCAAGATTCGCCACAGGAGTGATATTGCCAGTTCTTCCCACCTGAAAAGTGACAGACAATAACCTGGTCACTGCTTCTTCTGCTTTATATTTATATGCAATTGCCCATCTTGGCGATTTCGCTGTGAATCCCAATTCCTGCTGCTGATCCAGTGAGTTGACTTTTACCACCACTCCATCAGTATCGTAAGGAAGATTTTTACGCTCTGATTCCCAGTGAGATATAAATTTGAATACTTCGTCAATATTCTTACATAACCTTATGCTGTCAGGAACCTGAAAGCCCCAGCCTGCTGCGGCTTGCAAATTTTCAAAATGCGTTTTATGGGGAAGTTTTTCTGAAAGCAGAAAGTAAACTATGCAGTCGAGTGTTCTCGATGCCACAATTCTGGGATCAAGAAGTTTAAGGGTACCTGATGCGGCATTCCTTGGATTGGCAAACTGCGGTTGTCCTGCATTCTGTCTCTCTTCGTTCAGTCTGTTGAAAACATTTCTTGGCATAATGATTTCACCTCTGATTACGAAATCTGAGGGAACATTATTGCCGGTTACTTTCCATGGTATGCTTTTTATTGTCTTAACATTGAGAGTAACATCATCACCTTTGTTTCCATCACCCCTTGTTAATGCCCTGGTGAGATTTCCATTCTGGTAAATAATGCTTATTGATGCTCCGTCAAATTTCAGTTCACAAACATATTCAACAGGTCCGGTTATGGATTTATTAATCCTTGCGGCGAATTCCCTGAGCTCATCCTCACTATAAGTGTTTCCCAGGGACAGCATGGGATAGGTATGCTCAAACTGTTCGAATTCCCTGGTAAGATCGCTTCCTACATGCCTGGTGGGGGAGTTGGCATCAATAAATTCCGGGAACTTTTTTTCGAGGGTCTCAAGTTCATTTAATAAGAGATCAAATTCAAAATCAGAAATGACTGGCTGATTAAGAACATAGTATCGGTTATTATGTTCTTCTATCTCTTTCCTGAGTATTTCAATACGGGTCTTTGCTTCTGATTTTTTCATGTGATAATCTGTTGCAGTACTTAAAAATAATCAGTATAATGACTCATGCAAGTCATTTTTGTTTAATTTATTCTGAGAAATTCTTATTTTTTCGGAAAGATAAGCTATTAAATAAAAGCAGGCAGGCAGCGTTAGTTCCAAATCCCTTCAATATGCCCTCCGCATTTGCTGCATTTCCCGTCAGTTAAGGAATTGGTAACAACACGGAATCCCTGTCTTTCTATTACTGTTGCCTTGCATTTCGGACAAATAGTATCAGAGATTTCATTCCCCGGCATGTTACCGGTATAAACATACCTGAGACCTTCATCAGTTGCAATCTTATATGCATTGTTCAATATTTCAACAGGTGTCGGAGGCAATTGTTCAAGTTTATGAAGCGGATAGAACCTGCTGAAATGCAGAGGGGTATTTTTGAATCCATTTGTGCTCAGCCATTTGCACATTGCAGCGATATCATCCATGTTATCGGTCCAGTCAGGTACTACCAGATTGGTGATCTCAAGCCATACTCCGGAATCATTGATCTGCTTCAGCGAATCGAGCACAGGTTGCAGTTTGCCTCCTGTCAGCTTCAGATACGTGCTCTCACTGAACGCTTTAAGATCAATATTGGCTGCATCTATCACTCCGCAAATCTTCTTCAGAGGGTCTCTGTTTATATACCCGTTCGACTTGAAGATATTTTTGATGCCCGCATCCCTTGCCAGAGTTGCTGTCTCAAAAACATATTCATAGAATGTGACAGGTTCAGTGTATGTATAAGCTATCGACGCTGCATTATTCCTTATGCACTCGCTGACAACCTGCTGCGGCATAAGCTCTATATTTCTTGTTTTATCAGGACTGATCTGTGAAATGGTCCAGTTCTGGCAGTTCAGACAAACAAGATTACAGCCGGCGGTGGCAATTGAAAATGCTTTCGACCCCGGGAGAAAATGATACAATGGTTTCTTTTCCACAGGATCAACATTAACAGAACAAGGATTTCCAAATGCAAGAGTATAAAGCTTGGAATCATGTACTTTTCTGTTATTGCATTTGCTTAATTCTCCCTCTTTCAGAACACACTCATTTGGACAAATCCTGCACATTATTCCTCTCGCCGTCTCCTCCTGAAACATTGCGATCCTTTTGTATATGCCTGAGTCTTCCATGTGAGAGGCTGGGAATACTGAGCGGCACGGCAGGCAGATTAACCCTGCTGATAATGCAAGCGATTTCTTCAGAAAATCACGTTTACTGAGATCACAACCTTGGTTATTCATATTTCCTCCTTAATTTCGCCATGAACTGATTAGTTGTATTGAAAGAATCATATCATTCCGTTTGTCAATGGAACCTAATTAGTATTTTTTGATACTCCGAAAATAATTCCGGCACAAACCTGAATTGCAAGTAAAAATACAGAAACCTGAATACCAAACACGGGAACTGCAATACCCGAGATAAAAATAAAGCCCAGGGCCGACCCGGAAAGATCTGCGCTGTAAACTGAGGATGATTTATCGATGCCGCCGGTCTGCAAAGTAAGCTCACGGAAGATGCGACCCGTTATCAGGGCTGGTAAAAATCCTGCAATCAGTATAACTGCCAGTGCAGGGACCAGACTTTTTATATCTGCCAGAGAATTATAAATCATTCCGAATGCTATATAGAATAATACCTGTAGGATAACTTTATTCCTTAATGAAATAGTATCAAGGAATGCCGATTTAATTCCTGATCCGACAGCAAGGCCTGCCATAAACCCTGCAATAACAAGTCCGGTAAGCTGATACATATTCCCAATCATTATCTGTAGCGAGAGAAGTATGATTATCTCTAAGCCAGCCAGAGCCGATGCGCTGCAATACATGAGGAAATTTCTCTTCTTAACTCTGAAAACAGGTAAAGCGAAGATGATAATCATTAATACAATAGCGGGTATCTTCTCACCTATGTTTTTACTGAACTGATACCTCTGAAAATGAAAGCTTGCAACAGGATACGCGGATTTGTTCTGATGAATTCCGCGATCGAGAAGAGACATGACTTCTTCTGATTTTTTGTTTATTAGTTCATCATCGAGGTAATCGCGGCTTACATAAATATTATTGATGTTGTTTTTCTCTGCAAGATGACAGAAGAACAGGGAAACCGGATTTCCGGAAGCAATGAAATACAGTTTTTCTCCTGTTACAGGTTTTACATTCCTGAAATTTGAGGTCAGACTATTATAGATCGATGAGTATAAATTAATAGCTTCTTTGTTCAGGTAGTTTTCACCGGGACCAGGTGAACACATAAAGACCCCGTTTTTGCTAAGTTTTTTTCTGACCTCACTGAAGAATTCTGATGTATAATATCTGTTAAGAAGAAGTGTTGTCGGGGGAGGAAGAAGTAAAATAATAGCGTCGGCTGAGTCTTTGTAATTTTTTATATACCTGAAAGCATCATCGCTCACAATCTGTATTTAATCAGCATATTTCACTGCGTTGATCTTCTCTGACGATGCCAGTGAAGGATCTCGTTCAATATAGATAACCTCATTTACAGGATACTTAAAAATTTCGGGAAGATGGCTTTTCAGTGAACCTGAGATTAATATTACTTTTCGCGGCGACTTACACTGAAGTAATGCAAAGTGTATATCCATTTCACGTTCTGCTACATCATTACTGTACTCGAGTAGCCGCTGATTATAATAAAGGCTCTCTTCTCCCTTGTATTTTCCTCTGGTGATATTTCCGTATGGAGTATCTTTTGTTTCAGTTACTTTAATTGAAGGAAGCAGTAACTGTCTGAATAACAGATCGGGATTGAGGAAGATTATAGCACCTGAAATCAGAAGAGCAGAGAGCCTGATCAATAGTCTAAGCTTATGGGAAGATATATAAAACGTGATCAGAACATATACAATGGTAAGCAGAATAATCAGCAGCAGCATTTCATAAGTGCCAGTATATCCGTTGACAAGAAGTGATATAATGATACCGGAAACTAATCCTCCTATTGTCTCAATCGAAAATGATTCTCCGGCCAGGAAACCGTGATTTTTGCCAAAAGTAATAAGTTTTATAAAGGTGAAGCCCGAAACCATGCAGAAGGGAATCAAAACAATAAGAGTGTAGATGAGTGCTGCGAGGAATGACGGTGTCTCTCCGGGGTTCAGGAATACCCGCGACAGAAAAATTATAAAGAAAAGTGAAATCAGCGGGCTTATTGAAAAAATCAGGTTGATCTTTTTCAGGTCAGAGAAGGCAGACCTTCCAGCGAGAGAGGCTCCAACGGCAGATCCGATGAGCCATGATCCCAGGAAAGATCCTGTTATGAGTTCATAGCCTCCGGTTATATTCATCATCTCGCGCATCAAAAGGAATTGGATTGAAGAGCTTACGAAACCTGCGATAAAGAGATTAGTCTCAATTCCGTTTATCCCATTTATTGCCGGTGCAATCTCAGTGACCGGCACTGATCTTTTAAAAAACTTTCCATAGTAATCCAGGTGCCAGGTAAGATGTAGCAGGCCTGTGACAGCAAGTGCTGTTCCGAATTCAACGTGCCATTTCAGCAATTCCTTGATGAATGGAACATTCCATTTATAGTTTATCTGAAGAGCCAGGAAAATACCGGCAAAAGCAGTTGTCAGAAAGGCTGAAGCAAGCAGTGTGTTCCAGAGTTTTCTATGAGTCTGAAGAGAATAGTATCCGATCCTGAAGAAGAAGTAACTAATTAAGTATAAGGAAATAGCAACGAGGCCGGTACTGATAACATGATACATATTTACTTCTGGTTATCTTCAAGTACGACACCTTCGTAGATAAAAAGTTCTGCATCTTTCCAGCCATCCCATCCAAGTCCGGCTTTATCTCTTGAGGTAAATCCAAGAAACTCCTCAACGGTCCATCCGTTTTCAGTGGCAACCTGGGGGAGCATTGTGCCTGCCCTCTGACCTTTTTTAATATATATGCCATGTCTCCCCAGAATAATCTCCTTTATACTGTTTATTCTTTTCAGAGGTCCGAGCACAGTTATCTCCATAGACGTATTCTTATACTCTTCCTTTGTAAGAGGGTTAAATCGCGGATCTTCAAAAGCTGATGATACTGCAGATTCGGCAACAACATTATATAATGGTATCGGGGAATCGGTCATGTTGAAATTTCCTATACAGCCTCTTAAGCTGCCATTGATCTTAAGCGTGACAAAGGCTCCCATCGGTTTCTTCAGCTTTTCCGGTATCGATTTTTCATCAATCTCAAATTTTTTATTACCCGTGAATTGAGATTGGATATTCCCTTTAGCGATAGCGAAGAGCAGTTTTCGTTCCTCATTGTTGAATGAAAAGGAATTATCTGCCTCTTTGGTATGATTCCTGGGTTGATCTTCCTCAATAACTGCCAGTGCGTTGTATCCTACAACCTCAGCTTTGCCTCCGGCAGGGGTATCTCCTGAATTGCAGTAATCGATAAGTTTGTATTCCAGCTTTTTGTTGCCTTCAGTCAGGTAGAGAAGAGTTAGTCCGGAAGTCCATCCGCACATGCTTGTAACGAGGCCCGGAATATTTTCCGAAGAATTGTCACTGAGCCGTGTAAGAAATGTTTTCGGATTTCCTGAAATAATGCTCATTGCAGTAAGTCTGTCCATTTCCACAGCGTTTTGATAGGAGGGATAGTGAGAAAAATCACTGCTTATGATGAACAGATTATCAGGAGTAAAATAGGGCTTCAGTGCTTCGGCAACCTTCCTCACAGTATATTCATCGTCTGTTCCCAGTATAATAGGAACTATTGGCGGTGTATTCTGGAAATAATACTGAATAAAGGGAACCTGAACCTCTATACTGTGCTCGTCCTGATGAGATGTAACCGGAAATCCAAACACTTTATTCTTCAGAATGAGAGTATTGGCTAATTCTCTGTTGACTTTGACTTTCCCAAACGGAGTAATATAATCACCTTCGTTGTATACGGATGCCCCATTGAAATACATAACATGGCTTGACCCGATTATGAAGATGTTTTTATATACCTTATTCTTTGGTATTGAGGAAAATGCTGAAGCAGCTATCTTTCCTGAGAAGATATATCCGGCATGCGGACATATGATAGCTCTGACCTGCCAGTTTTCTTTAGTTTTTTTGCAGCTTTCGAAGAGTTGTGAGAGATTTTTTGTAAGTTCTTCCTTATCAGCCGGATAAAATCTCCCTGCTGCAACCGGCTGTCTGTCAGTTGTAGGCGTTTGGGAAAATGTTTCCATGATAGTAAATGTTGTTAGCAAAACAATGAATACTGTTTGCATGACTAATCTAGTTATTTGGCTAATAAAGTTATGCCAAATAATTGAAGAAAGAATGGATTACAGAAAAAAGTTGGACTGTGCTTTAAATAAGAACCATTGATTCTTTTATTATTTCACCCTTGTCGTCGGTACCATAAATTTTGATACCCAGACTCACAGTTGGAACGCCGATCATATGGATTATCGGGTGAAGTTCATCCTTCAGGTCTTCCGCTTCCATATTATCATAATCTTCAATATTGAAATAAAGATGTATCATCAGCGTATACTCGCTGTCCTTAATAGAACCAAGTGTCTGGACAATTTTTGCAAGCCAGATGGCAGAAGCTGTATTGAAGTATTCCAGATTCAATCGAAGGTTGGTGGTAGGTCGGGGATTCTTTATATACTCTGTCACCCACTTAAGCACTGCCTCATAAATGATTGCAGCATTTTCTGGGATTGATTTTCCTGACATGATAAGTTCGCCGGAAGGGTAATTTAAATCAACCTGGGGTGTCTTAGCTGTCGGCTCGATAAATAAATTTTTCAACTCCACCTTTAAATCTATTATTGATTAAAGTTATAAAAATAAACATAATCAAAAGTAAAACATCTTTTTAATTAAGTAATTTTTCTTTATCAAAAAGAAAAGGTCGATTGTCAAATAAAATCCCAGTTTGGTATAAACAGCTCTGGTTCACTTGATCCCTCATTAGCCCAAAATGCTTATGTTTCTTGTAAATCAATATATTAAAATATTATCTTTGCAACCTGAAATTTGTTAAGTTATAAGATGGAGATTATTCTTAAGGAAAAGATAAAGGAAGCTGTTAAAAGCATCTACCATAGTGATGTTAAGGATGACCTGATCCAGATTCAGGAAACAAGAAAAGATTTTAAAGGCGACTTTACTCTGGTTGTTTTTCCGCTTCTGAGATTTTCGAAAAACACTCCGGAAACGACAGGGGAGGCTATCGGACAGTATCTTACCCAAAGCTTCAGTGCTGTATCGGGCTATAATGTAATTAAGGGATTTCTGAATCTCGAAATCTCTGATGAATCGTGGATTGACTATTTCAGGAAATTATGCACCCAGAAAAATCATCTTGAATCGTGCCAGGTTAAGAAACCTGAAACAATCCTTGTTGAATACTCATCGCCAAATACAAATAAACCATTGCATCTTGGACATATCCGCAATAACCTGCTGGGATATTCCCTGTACAGAATTTTATCAGGATGCGGACATAATGTAATTAAAACAAATATTGTCAACGACAGGGGTATCCATATCTGTAAATCAATGCTAGCATGGCAGAAATTCGGAAATGGCGAAACTCCGGTTTCATCAGGCTTGAAAGGCGATCACCTTGTGGGTAAATATTATGTTTTATTCGAAAAGTATTACAGGAAGGAGATTGAGGACCTGGTAAAAGGAGGGATGGAAGAAAACGAGGCAAAAAATTCAGCCCCCATGATGAAAGAAGCCAGGGAGATGCTGCTTAAATGGGAAGCTGGTGATAAGGATGTGGTTGATCTCTGGAAAACGATGAACTCATGGGTCTATGCCGGTTTTGATGAAACTTATCTGAAGCTCGGCGTTGACTTCGACAAAATATACTATGAATCAAATACTTACAAGGTTGGTAAAGATATAGTACTAAATGCATTAAAAAATAAGATCCTTTATCAGAATGAAGATAGTTCAATCTGGGCTGATCTAACTCCTGACGGATTGGATCAGAAGCTCTTACTTCGGTCTGATGGAACAGCCGTTTATATGACCCAGGATCTTGGAACTGCTGTTGACCGACATAATGAATACAATTTTGACAAGAATATATATGTTGTAGGGAATGAGCAAAATTATCATTTCCAGGTGCTTAAGGCACTGCTGAAGAGGATGGGTTATCCATGGGCTGAAGGGCTGATACATTTTTCTTACGGGATGGTTGAACTTCCTGAAGGACGAATGAAATCACGTGAGGGTACTATTGTGGATGCTGATGATCTGATCAAAGAGATGCAGATGACTGCCAGGGATGTGTCACTTGAATTAGGAAAGCTTTCTGATTTTTCAGATGAGGAAAAAGATGAAATATTCAGAAAAATAGGTATGGGGGCACTCAAATATTATATCCTGAAAGTTGATCCTAAGAAGAACATGACTTTCAATCCTGCCGAATCAATAGATTTTAACGGTAATACCGGACCATTTATACAATATACTTATACAAGAATTAAATCTGTATTCAGGAAAGCGGGGCAGATGGGAATTGATACCGATAACCTGTCATTTTCAGTAGTGAATATTGGTCAGAAGGAAATTGAACTTATAAAACTGCTTCGTAAATTCTCGGAGACCGTATCGGCTGCAGCAGAGGGATACAGTCCGGCTTTAATAGCCAACTATTGTTATGAACTCTCGAGGGAATACAATCAGTTCTATCACGATTTTTCAATTCTTGGTGAGACTGTTGCGGAATTAAGGGACTTCAGGCTAGCACTTTCAAAGCTGACCAGCGAGGTGATCCATACAGGGATGTGGCTGCTGGGAATTGAAATGCCTGAGAGGATGTAGGCCACGGAAGGGCTATATTGGCCCCCCTTTAGGTGGGCAGGGCGACGAAGGCCCCCCTACCCACCTAAGGGGGGGTAAAAAAAAGAAATTAATTAGATAATAATATATGTTTGAAAATTTAAGCGAACGACTTGAAAAATCCTTTAAGCTATTAAAAGGACAGGGAAGAATATCTGAAATAAACATTGCTGAGACTCTCAAGGAGGTCCGCAGGGCGTTACTCGATGCCGATGTCAACTTTAAAATTGCCAAACAGTTTACTGATACTGTCAAACAGAAGGCTATAGGCCAGGAGGTTCTGAATTCGGTCAATCCTTCCCAGATGATGGTCAAAATAGTTCATGATGAGCTTGTTGACCTTATGGGCGGGGATAAGACCGACCTGAATATCAAAATTAATCCTTCAATAATACTTATTGCAGGACTTCAGGGTTCCGGTAAAACAACATTCAGCGGAAAGCTGGCAAAATGGGTAAAATCAAAAAGAGGGAAGAATCCTTTGCTGGTGGCATGTGATGTATACAGGCCTGCTGCTATCGAACAGCTTAAGATAATAGGTGGCCAGATAGAAGTTCCGGTTTATACCGAGGATGGAAATATGAGTCCTATTACCATTGCACGCAATGCGATTAAAGAAGCAAAAAAATCGGGTCATGATCTGGTTATTATCGATACAGCAGGACGTCTGGCAATTGATGAAGAAATGATGAAGGAGATTTCCTCCATCAAGGACGCGGTCAGCCCTCATGAAATCCTGTTTGTTGTTGACTCAATGACAGGCCAGGATGCTGTAAATACAGCAAAAGAATTCAATGACAGACTTGATTTTGACGGAGTTGTCCTTACCAAGCTTGATGGTGATACAAGAGGTGGCGCCGCCCTTTCAATAAAATCGGTTGTTAATAAGCCGATTAAATTTGTGAGCTCGGGAGAAAAGATGGAAGCTATCGACATCTTCTATCCTGAGAGGATGGCTGACAGGATTCTCGGAATGGGTGATATTGTTTCCCTTGTTGAAAAAGCGCAGGAGCAATACGATTCCGAAGAGGCCAGGAAACTTCAGAAAAGAATTTCAAAGGACCAGTTTGATTTTAATGATTTCATTGCCCAGATACAGCAGATTAAAAAGATGGGAAATGTTAAAGACCTTATGTCAATGATCCCGGGTGTTGGAAAAGCTGTAAAAGACCTTGATATTGATGATAACGCCTTTAAAGGTATTGAGGCTATAATAAGAAGTATGACTCCTGAAGAAAGAACCAGTCCAATTGTAATGAATGGGAGCAGGCGTAAAAGAATTGCTACCGGAAGCGGTACAAGCGTTCAGGAGGTGAATAAGCTCCTGAAGCAGTTTGAAGAGACCAAAAGAATGATGAAGATGATGACCAAAAGCGGAAATGCAGCCCGTCTGATGGGCAAAAAATAATATCAATATGTACACGATCATCGATGGACGGAAGATAGCCTCCGAAATTAAAAAAGAGATTGCTGAAGAAGTAATATCATTGAGGAATGCCGGCGGAAAAATCCCTCATCTGGCTGCTCTCCTTGTTGGCAATGACGGATCGAGTGAGACCTATGTGGCAAATAAAGTTAAGGATTGTGCAGAAGTTGGATTCAGATCAACTCTTATCAGGTTCGGGAATGATGTTGATGAGTCTGCACTGCTGAATAAGATATCCGAACTGAACAATGATCCCGATATAGACGGATTTATAGTTCAGCTTCCGCTTCCCGGACATATCTCAGAAAATAAAGTAATTGAAGCAATAGATCCGAAGAAGGATGCTGATGGGTTTCATCCTGTAAATATTGGAAGGATGGTTATAGGACTTCCGGGATACCTTCCTGCAACACCTTACGGAATTGTTGAGCTTCTGAAAAGATATTCGGTTGAAACGTCAGGCAAAAACTGTGTTGTAATCGGCAGGAGCAATATTGTCGGACGTCCGGTAAGCATTCTTCTTTCCCAGAAAGGTATGGATGCAACAGTTACAGTTATTCACAGCCGCACAAAAAATATCAAGGAAATTGTAAGCCGGGCAGACATAATTATTGCTGCGCTAGGTTCTCCGGGATTTGTTACTGAAGATATGGTGAAGCCAGGAGCTGTGGTCATTGATGTGGGAACCACCAGGGTGAAAAGTGCTGAGACCAAATCAGGATTCAGGCTAATAGGAGATGTTGACTTTGAAAATGTTGCTGCTAAATGCTCTTTCATAACGCCTGTTCCGGGCGGGGTTGGTCCAATGACCAGAGTTTCGCTTCTGCAGAATACACTTATGGCAGTAAAAAACAGGTAAGTTAAAAGTTTCGCATTGCGTTTTCCGCGTTCCGCGTTGTTGAGTTGTCTTATGGAAATGTAATTCCCGTAAAGTAAAGATCAAATCCGCCTTTTCCTCCGGGCCTGTTGGATGAAAACATTAGGAACTGGTTGGTGAAATCCTGGATAGCACCTATGACAGGTCTGTATTCATCTGAAGATGTGTTTATGCGGGGACCAAGATTAACTGGTTTGCCCCATTTCCCGTTTTTCAGAATTGAATAGTACAGATCATATCCGCCAAAACCACCGGGCCTGTCTGATGCAAATACCATAACCTTTTTCAGTATGAATGGACATTTGTCATTATACGTGCCATTGAGGCTGTCAGCTCTGGCAGGTAAGGTATAGTCGAAATTGAACCAGTCAGACAGAGCTGTTTCTGCTGGTTTTTTCAGGTAAAAGATATCAAAATTTCCATCCTTGTCTGATGAGAAATAAGCTGTATCCTGTAACTGGTTAAGGGTTATATATGCATCATCCGACGATGTATTCATAAGTTTAACAGAATAGGGGCCTGATACATCAGGAACCAGACTGCCGGAAACAGGCAGGTTTTTAAGATAATAAAAATCGAGATTGCCTGCCTGGTTTACCGAAGAAAGGAGAAGATATTCAAATCCGTCTTCCGTGCTGAATAACCGGTACGGTCCAAAGTCGTTTCCCTGAGTTGTTGCTTTTCCGGTTAATTTATCAAGAAAGGTGTCTGTTGTCATTTTTGATCCGAAGGTGAATACTCCGGTAGTCTGGTCAAAAGTAATCGTGAGGCTTGCCTGTTCAAGATCAAATTGTCCGCCTGAACTTCTTCTGTTGCTTGAAAATATTATTGGAAGAGTTTGCCCTATCTGATAGAGAGCTGTATTATAGTCGTCATATGGGCTGTTGATATCATCCACATTTATAATTGAATCGGGGATGGTGCCTTTCGGAAATCTGAGAGGATTATCAGGTTTTTTACAGTTTGTAAAACAGGTAGTTAAAATGAGGATTAATATTCCGGCTATAACATTGATTTGTCCTGATTTTTTCATGCAGGCGAATTTAATGAACTGTATCTGACAAATGTATTAATATAAAATGAAAAACCGGGAGGTCGCCCGGTTCTTCTAAGGTAGAATTTAGGTTAATTCCAGGGTAAATAGGGTTTGATTTTATATATATTTTACGGTTTTACAAATAATAGATGATTATTTCCTTCCACAGGTTGCGTCGGCTGGTAAAAAAAAATCACTTAAATAGTATTTCATTTGTACGCATCTCTGATTCAATTGGTTAAAAAAATGTTAAAATGTTAATAATTGAGTTAATACCGAAACACCCTTCTTAAAAATAGTGTTAATTTTGTAACCATATTTTTGTGAGCCATGGAAGATGATAAGTATGGGTTTTCCTATGAGGAAGAGGTGAAGCATGCGGTGCAGAAGTTTGAGAGTATGAAAAAAAATAACGAAAGCTATTTTTTTGATGTTATTGAATTTGAGACTATTATAGATTATTATATTGAGAGTAACAATTCTGTGAAAGCATTTGAAGCAGCTACTCTCGCAAGTGAACAGCATCCTAATTCGGTTTCGATTCAGCTTCGCAAGGCACGTGTGCTTCTCGACAAGGGAAGAGCAGTGGAGGCATTAAGATTGCTTAAAAAGCTTGAAAGCATCGAGCCGGGAAATCATGAAATTTTTATTGCCAAGGGTACTGCTTATGGCATGCTGGGCGATATTCAGGGTGCAAAGAAGATGTTTGATTTTTCTCTTACCCTCGATACAGAAGATACCGAAAATATTCTTTTTGCTATAACCTCGGTTTTGCAGAATCTTAATTATTATGAGCATCTCATACCATATATGGAAAAGCTCATTGAGCTGGAGCCTGAGTTTAAGGCTCACCTTTATGATATTGCCTACGCATATGAGAAGATCGAGGATTATGAAAACAGCATAATCTATTATCTTAAATATCTCGAAGAAGAGCCGTTTTCTGATAGCGCCTGGTATAATCTCGGAATAATCTACAATAAGCTTGAGTCGTATGAAAAGGCGATGGAAGCTTATGATTATGCCCTGGCAATCAATTCGCAGAATACCTTCGCTATTTTCAATAAAGGAAATATCCTCAGTAATCTTGAGAGATATTCTGATGCTATACCAATATATCATGAATATCTTGAGAATGAGCCTGATAGTTTTGAGGCGATGACTTATCTTGCCGAGTGTTACGAAAAGGTTGGTGAGATAATTATGGCCCGCAAATATTACCAGGAAGCGATTGAGCTGGCTCCGGAATATGCTGATCCATGGTTTGGACTTGGTGTCATTGCCCTTAATACCGGTAATGCCGACGACAGCCTAATTTTCTTCAGAAAAGCCGTCCGGCTCGATGATGAAAATCCTGAGATATGGTATCTTCTCGGAAAGGCACATTATGCCAAGGGTGAGAAAAAAGCCGCTCTCAGATGTTTCAGGGAAGCTCTGAAGCTCGATTCCTACTATGATGAAGTTTGGGCTGACCTTGGTAAAATTATTCTTAAGGAGAAACTGTTCTCCAAAGCACTTCCTTATCTTGAACACGCCTACAAGGTAACTGGGGACGTACCTGGCATTAATTATCTGCTAGCTTCGTTCTATTTGCATGCTGGCAATACTGAGAAGGCATATCGTCACCTGTCGACGGCTATAAATCTCGATAAGACACTCTTTGATGACTTTGACGAAATATTTCCGCACGAACTATTCACCCGGAAAATTAAAAAACTTCTTGATAGCAACAACCTGATCTAATCTTAATAAGCATGGAGAATACACTTCCTTATTTGCCCGAAAGACCTGAAAAACCGAGAAATTCAGGGTTAACAATGGTAATGGATAAAGGGTTGAGCATAAGGGAGGCGGAGGACTTTATGTCGGTAGGCAGTGAGTATACCGACTACGTAAAACTCGGCTTTGGGACCTCGCTTATTACACCTGGTTTCGATAAAAAGATTTCGATCTATAAAAAAGCGGGAGCGATACCATATTTCGGAGGCACTCTGTTTGAAGCCTTCATTATCAGGAATATGTTTAAGGAATTTATTGAATTTATTGATAAGCATGAAATTGACATGGTTGAGGTTTCTGACGGGTCATACGACATTGAACATAAAAGAAAGCTTGAATATATCGCCAGACTGGCAGAAAAGCATACAGTCATTTCGGAAGTAGGTTCCAAGAAAAAGGATGTGATTTATACTCCCGATGAGTGGGTTGCCATGATGAGGGCTGAACTGATCGCCGGTTCTGTTAAGGTCATTGCTGAAGCCCGTGAATCGGGTACCACAGGCATTTACAATGAGGATGGCTCTATAAATAATAAGATTATCCGTGGCATTGCAGAGCATGTCAAACTGGAAAATGTTATCTGGGAAGCCCCTTTGAAATCACAACAGGCATGGTTTATCAAGCATTTTGGGGCTAATGTTAATCTCGGAAATATTGCCCCGACAGAAATTATTCCGCTTGAATCCCTGCGTCTTGGACTGCGTGGCGATACATTCTTTCAGTTTTTGCCTGAGGAATTGAAACAGTAAGTTATTCTGTTGCTGTTATCTTTTTACCAAATCTCCGACAGAAATGAGAAAATATGGACTTATCGGCTATCCCCTTGGCCATTCATTCTCACAAAAATACTTTACTCAAAAATTCATTTCTGAGAATATAAGCGACTGTTCCTATGAGAATTACCCTATTGATAGTCTGAAAGGATTCAGGAAGCTGATTGAATCCGAAAAAGAGCTTTCAGGCTTAAATGTAACTATCCCCTACAAATCAGAAATCATCAGGTTTTTAAATTATACTGACAGCGAAGCTGAGAAAATAGGAGCGGTTAATGTCATTAAGATTAACAGGAGCGGCGAAGAAATTGAATTATCAGGTCATAACAGTGATGTAACCGGAATAGAGGGCAGCCTGCAACCATATTTGAATAAAATCACTGATGCACTGGTTCTTGGCACTGGAGGCAGCTCCAAGGCAGTATGTTATGTGCTGAAAAAGCTTGGTATAAAAGTGACACTCGTTTCGCGTGATAAAAAAAAGGGAACTGTACAATACGCTGAATTAGATAAAGCAACGATTGGGACCACTCAGTTAATAGTTAATACCACTCCACTTGGTATGTATCCAAATACAGGTACCATGCCTGAGATTGATTACGAAGCGCTGAACTCTGGTCACATTCTTTTTGACCTGGTATATAATCCCGAAATGACTTCTTTTTTACAAAAGGGAAAGGAGCAGGGATGTTCTGTGATAAGCGGGATAAAAATGCTTCATTTGCAGGCTGAGAAAGCCTGGGAGATATGGAATGATGCCAGATTAAAGTAGTTAAACTACCATAAGATGGTTTCCAAGTATTTCTGTAATCTGATGAATTTTAATTGGTTTTGACAGATAGCCATCACATCCGGCCTTTTCAGCCTCAAGTTTATCTGCAGTCATTGCATATGCAGTCTGGGCAATGATTGGCAGCTCAGGCCTTTTCTTCTTAATTATTCTGGTTGCCTCATATCCGTTTAATAATGGCATTTTAATGTCCATAAGAACCAGATTGATAGATGGATCGTTTTCGCACATGCTTATGGCTTCCAGTCCATCTTTAGCCCAGAGAACCCGGATATTCATCCTTGTAAGGAGGATTTTAAGAAAATCGAAATTTGATTGCTCATCCTCAGCAATCAATACGGTCTGACCATCGAATTTTTTTTCCATTCTTAAGATTTTCTCATCAGATTTATTAATGTTTTTTTCAATGTCTTCCCGGACCGGAATTGTGAAAAAGAAGGTAGAACCTATTGATGGTTCTGATTCAACCCAGATCTTTCCTCCAAGCAACTCGACAGATTTTTTCGAAATTGAGAGACCAATGCCCATACCACCGAATTTTCTTGTAGGCGTATCATCGACCTGCCTGAATATATTAAATATAGTTTCATGATATTTTTTGTCAATGCCGATCCCTGTGTCCTTTACATAAAACTGGAAAAAGTTTTTTCCGTTTTCATCCAGCTTTTTATAACCATATTCTATTACTCCTTTGTCGGTGAACTTTAAAGCATTCCGCATAAGGTTCATCATTATATGCTTCAATCTTCTGCGGTCGGTCACAAGAGACATCTGAGATCCTATTTCTTTCAGATTCAGGTATATTTCAACATCATTCTTATTCTCAGTTATCCGCTCAATCTGCATTGCTTCTCCAACTTCATTAAGCAATGAAAGCAGATACGTTTCTTCATAGTTGATCTTAACCTGACCGGTTTCTATCATCGTGGTATCGAAGATATCTTCTACAAGACTGAGAAGATGCTGACCGCTTTTCAGGATAACCTGGGAATAATCCACAGTATTCTTATCCGGTCCCGATTCTGCAATAAGTCCCGAGAATCCAATGATTGCATTCAGTGGCGTACGCAGCTCGTGCGACATGTTGGCAAGGAACGCTGATTTTAACCTGTCGCTCTCCTCTGCTTTTTCTTTTGCGTTTATCAGCTCTGTCTGAACCTTCTTTCTTTCTGTAATATCCACAGCAATCCCTATCAGAGCAATCGAATTCCCATTTTCATCCCTGATATGCGAGGTAGACAATTCAATCGGGAACTCTGTTCCGTCTTTTTTGATATTAATTAATTCGCCTGTCCACCCACCATGAATAGTGTCAGAAATTATCTTCTCAGCCGGAGATTCATTTTTTGAAGGAGACCTGATCAGACTGATGTCTTTTCCTATAATCTCCTCCTCGGTGTACCCATAGGTTTTGCAGAAAGCTTTATTTACGAAAATGAGGATATTATTATAGTCAGTTATTGATATACATTCTCCGATACTCTCCAAAGC
>Ga0315272_10000231_pt1 | contig 27249 bp, 42 predicted proteins | sample C3_middle_MG_FD_203918 | JGI IMG/M metagenome (GOLD analysis project Ga0315272, IMG submission 203918) | Sediment microbial communities from Yellowstone Lake, YNP, Wyoming, USA - C3_middle | ecosystem: Environmental > Aquatic > Freshwater > Lake > Sediment | place: USA: Wyoming | collected...
CCGAGGATGTTGAGGTTATCGAGCTTGTGATGAAGGCGGTTAATCTTCGCGGAGCGGAGGTTGTCAAGAAATGTATAGAGGGGCTTCTAAATTAACACCAAGCGAGCGCGAAGTGCTTGTACTACTTTCAACGTATGGAGAAGGATCCTGGAGTGATCTACTATCATTTTTCTCGGGGAGCACGGCGAGTCTTGCGCGTGCTCTTTCCGGGCTCGAAAAGAAGGGCCTCATAAAGAGGATAGAATTGCCCAGGAAAAGGATCTATTACGAGGTAACGGAGCAAGGCAAGCAACTTGTCGAAGAGACTGAAAAAGACAGGTCGCTTATGATTCGCATGCTTCGTGAAGCATCTAGGCGGCTCATAATAAAAGACTTGGCCGAAGATGCTGGCAAACTGTTAAAGGAGGGTAAACCCGAAGAAGCTGAAAAAATTATACTCCAGGCTTTCGGAGGCTTGTTTTTTACTGCTTTCGTCACGGCTTATCGCCTAGGTAAAAGCGATGAAGAAACATTAGGGCGTCGGCTCCGCGAAGCAATACGCGCACTGCAACCAGCTGTCTGGACAGCGTCCTGGGTACTGCTTGCTCTAGCAGAAAAATATCCCGACATTTTCGAAAACATTGCGGACAAATACTTTATATTCTTAGGAGAAAAACAATAGAAAAAAACCTTTTTATTGTGGTTTTTTCTTACGTGCCATCCATCGGTCGCGGAGCAGTCCTATGACCTTGACTATGAGCGCGATGACTGCGAGCTGTACTGCGAGAGCGAGGAGGCGGCCGATGGCGGCGCCTAGTGCATAGGCCACGAATAGGGGTAGCCCGATTATTCCGCTTGTGACGAGAAAACCCAGGACGAGCGAGATAACCGCGATTCCTGCCGCGAGGAGAAACAAGTACAGCGCGATTTTTCCCAAGCTTAGGCCTGTCTCTTTTCCTGTACCCGTTTCAGTCATACATACATACGAATCAAAAAGAAAGATATATTCGTGTCTTTTTTCCTCGAAGGGCTTAGTAGTATTCGCATTCGCATATTTTGTCTCTTAGCCAGTCCAGCACTTTTTGTTTCAGCGTGTCTATGGCGTCCTCTATCGTGTAGTATATCCTCAGCGGGAAGAAGCGTATCCTGTCCCAGAGCGTCGGCTTATAGTTCTTTTCAGCTTCTCTCCAGAGTTCTTCTATCACAAACATTAATAAAAACGTGGCCATGGCCTTTCTCGTTATGAAGTCGATTACTTGTTTTACCTGTGCGTCTTTCTCTTCTTTGTTTTGGATGTTTTCTGTCATACGTGTTTTTCTTGTTATTTTTGACCATATATTCATGTCTTTTGGGGTGGACTATTTCCTTTCATGCCATGCATGTCTTATAGTTTTTTCAACTACAAGTGTGTGGTTCCTGAGCATTTCTATGAGGCTTTTTGTCTCCATGAGTGTTGGCTCAGGGAGCCTGTTGTCGTAGTTGTCGTAGCCCACGTAGACCATTATGGGCTTAATGTCGATAATTTTCTGGGCGAAGCCCTCGGTGAACTTTAGTATCGGCTCTATCGATATGAACTTTGTTTCCCAGTCTAGTTCAGCCATAGCTTTTATCCTTTCGCTTGGCAGTGGAGCTCTTGAAATCCCCCTGTATATGTTGTCGTCGTCTGTCTCTATTGTCGCCCCAAGTATAGAATTCTTTGGAAACTTGTCAATAAAATCATGATATCTTTTTGGGTTCTTCGTTAAAAAGAGGAAAAACGTGGAAGGAAACTTCTTTACGTGATCCAGAACCATCTCTATCCACTCTTCTGGCACGGTCTCGGCGAACAGGTCGCCCATGTCCGAGACAAATACAACACCACTATTGAATCTCCGCTTGAACTCTTCCTGGTTGAGTCTGCTATTGAACCCATCCCTGTACCTCTCCAAGTGTCTCAATTTCGTTAATGCAAGCCTCCTAGCCCAGCAATATACACAATCGTGTGGACATCCTGTAACAGGGTTCCATGTCTCCGTTACAATGCTGAACATCCTAGAATTCCTACTTCTTTCTCCTAATAGTTGCAATATATCCATCATACGTGTTTTTCATGCTGTCTATGAGCATATATTCGTTGCGGTTGTTCACCATATAGCCATACGGTGAACATTTTTCTCTCGGATCGACATGAATATAAATTCACGTTTTAAGACTTAACATGAAAAAGTATGAAACAACAAACAGGTAAAATGGGAAAAACACAAGATGAATGGAGAGAGATAGAGCTACGACTCCTAGAAGAAGATATCTATGATGTACAGGGTTTCTTTGCTCCCCTCTACATCTTGCTTTTCGGCGGACTCTTCGGGACGACGCTGTTGGTATATGTGGCCAGGTTCTTCGGCTGGCAACAGCTGTTTCAGCTGGGCTTGGACGGTTTAGCGTTTGTGTCCATCGCCGGCGGCCTAGTGGTGATGGTTGAATCTATTCTGTTGTCTTTTTACTATACAAGAAAAATAATGGTGAGTCGAAGACTCACTGGGGAAGACTTGGTCAACCTCGTGTACCGCGTGTTTGTAGCGTCGATCATAATTGCGTCCCTCGGTCTCTTTGTCTATTATGTGTTTTCTCGGCTCGCGGTTAGCCGTTTAGCTGTATCTTGGACGGGGTGAGACATGTGGCCAAAGAACTAGATGTGGTGGCTGTGAAGAAAGCGCTTTTCACTATTTTCCTAGCTTGTGCTATCTACGGCATCACGGGTCTTTTTGTAGTGGACATTCTCTCTGGTCTGTACTCTTTTCTCCACGCCGAGTATCCCTCCCTCTCGCAGATAATACGCGTTGCCACGATTGTGCTGGGTCTTGTCTGGGCTGTGACCCTTGTTGTCGTTGCTGGCGCCCTGGAGACTCTACGTCATTATGTTGAAAAATGCCATGAAGATGCACGCCGGGCCGGGGTGGCGAAATAGTGGAGGAGGTTATGCGGAGGGCTTGGAAGTGTGGAAGATGTGGCAGGGAGTACTCGTTCGAGGAGTATGACAGTTTACCGTTGGTAGACCTCGGGGCGGGCAAGCGCACAAGGATCTGCCGGTGCGGCTACAGGTTCCACGTGGACAAGTGGACTAAAAAGACCGAGGTCAAGCTGGGCGATTTGACGGTGACTGTGAGCACGGTCTTCTTGGAGCTGAACCACGGCACGGACGAGAAGCCCCTATGGTACGAGACGATGATTTTTCCCCACGCTGACAACGTGGAGTGTGAGCAGATCTGGCGGTACGAGACGAGGGAAGAGGCAGAAAAGGGCCACGACAGAATAGTGAAGCTTCTGGAGTCTGGCAGATACAAGTTGAAGCCAACCACGTATCTCCTTGTTGTCGAGGAGGATGGTGGTAAATAGTGATCGGGGAAAGGGCTATGGCTGAAAAACCGGTTGGACTCGAAGAAATAGAGACGGCGCTGGGCGTGTTGCTGTGGATAAAGAAGACGTACATAGAGGCCGCGCCTCTGTCCTCGTTTTTTGTCTCCCTTTTCGGCGCCGTGGCCTCGTACCTGTTGAACATGAAGGCTGTGGCCCTCTTCTTCGTGTTTTTCGGTGCGGCTGTGGCGTGGATATCTGGGCCCGTGCTGATCAGCATGCTTATTGTTGAGACATGGCTTATCTTGAAAGGGGCTCGGTTGCGGGGCAAGTTTACGCGCCTCGACGTCGCAGTCATTGCTACAAACATAATCTATATTGTTATATTGTTCGCGTTATCCCTCGTCCTCACAGTAAAGATACTTACCCTGAAGCCTGCTAGTATAAGGGTGGAGCAATAATGATTTCGAAAAACATTATACTGGAGCGAATAGAGAAAACGAGAGACTTCTTGGCAGAAACAATGACATATTATTTGCTTATCATGATAATGTTTGGTGCACCGGTCTGTCTCTTTATTTTTTGTCCATTGCTCTGCGTCTTGCAAGGTTTTTCCCAAAAGTTCATTGCGTCCTTCATAGCTGGGGGAATATGGTTCTTCCTACTTGTAACAGTTGTTGCCCATATTCTAGAAGCCTTGCTCACGGTTGCAAAGATGCTTCTGGCAGGCTCTACACGTGATGAAGTTAGTTTCCTTGAATACGCCATTCTCATGGCCCTAGGTTATGGTATATTCTTTGTAGTGTTTACAAACGGGCTTTTTGCGCCGGGGGTGGTGAAATAATGTCTAAGTGGGATAAGGGGGTAGACTACGAGACGATGTATCTCAGGATTGTGCGGCACATGAAGAGCCCGGTTGCTCAGCGCAGGCCGCCGGGTCGTGGCAAGAAAAAGAAGCGCTTTGCCCTCGCGTGCTACGACGCTATACTTCTCATACAGTTGAAGAACGCTTCCAGGGTGTCCGAAGCTGTCAGGGCCTTCAGGGAGTACCTCGTCACCAAGAAGACGGAGCTAGAGGTGCAGGTGTCGAAGAAGCGGAGGAAGGAGCTCCGAAAAATGATAATACCGCGTGAGGTACAGGAAATGGACTGTAGCATTTGCCTCGACATGCTCGACGTGTCAGAGAAACAGATCATAGACAACGTGAAGCACTACTCGAAGAAGCAGTACGACGTGAATACCCACACTTTGCGGTACTCGACGATAACGTATCTTCTCAAGCAGGGCGTGAACCCCAGCATTGTCGCGAAGATCACGAGGCACAGCAAGCTCGACTTTATCCTGCGGTACACCCAGGAGAAAGCCGCAGACGAAATACTCAGGAGCATGGAGTAGGTGATGCGAGAGTGTTTGGGGCTAAAGATGTTTTTCGGGTATTGTCTGGGGCGGGGCTGAGGCTGGATCCTAGCGTTGCGGCTAAGCTTGCTATGTATTATGGGATGTTTTTCGTGCCAGTCCTTACTGATATGGAGGAGAGGAATATGGGGAGCATGTGGTATGTGTGGTACGAGGCAGGTGTAATGGCTAACTATGATGGAGACATAAGGGGCATATATGTGAAGATCCGTATCTATAATGAGGGAAATGACGTCCCCCGTGATTTTTACTACGTGGCCGCATTGAAGCCTATTCACTTCACTGTCCCAGCCGGGCTGATCGGGCTGAAGCCCTGGGAATACAAATTCTGGAGAGGGGCTTACGGAAAAAGAGAAGTAGAGATACCAGTGCTCCCAGCTGTGAAGGCAAAAGAGATACTTGAAGAAATGAAGAGCTACGCAGAGAAACACCCCTACGTGAATCTTTTACCAAACGGAAACAAGCTAAAATGGTGAGGAGAATACTCGAGCCTTTAATGTTTTGGAAGAAAAACCAAGACAGTGAAAGGAAGAGGCTCATAGACAGTCTGGGCTTTAAGAAGGGAGACGTTCTGTTTACTGTGCCCGCGGAAAAGGGCGGCACGCTGAAGAACGAGTCCCTAGTCCTTGTACTGTACGGCTTCATGCAGGGACTCGCCCTCAAGCTCCGCGAGCACGATATCCGCTTGCTCGTTGGGGGTATAAGGGAGTCTATGTTCAAGCCCGGCAACATCTATGTTATCATAGTTGTAGAAGTCTATACACGTTGCAGAAACGGCGTGAAGGTAGGGAGCCACGCGGTGCGGGTCGAATTATCGAAGAGGTTCGACCGGGACATGTATGTGTTTACTGTCGAGTATATTGAATTCGTGTATGGGTATGACACGCCGCTCAACATCTATCCGCGGTACAGTTTCGTCTATGTCGACAGGGTCTATCTAGACGTGGTTAGACGAATGTTGCACGGCGAAAACGAGGGTGATGCAGAGTGAACGAGGAAAAGAAACGAAAAATAATAGCGTCTATACTCTTTGTCCTGGCTACAATACTCTTTGCGTCGTGGGCGCTGATAGTGTGGTATTTCTATAATAATTTCAGCTCTCTAGTGGTGTGGATCCTGTGGCTGTGTGACTCATATTGTAATGGGTGCGACTGTGATCTCGGGTTTGCGGGGTCACTAGTTAGCTCCATCATGATATCTGCCCTAATAATTACATATTTTGCCGGGCTGTGGCTCGGCATCAAGGGCTATACATACTACAAGAAGGGCTGTTTTCATTGTCCAGACGAGGAGGTCTATAGGGACAGGTGGTTCCCAGTATGAATGAGGAAAAGAAGCGTCTAATAGTTGCCGCATTGTTGGTTATGCAGGCACTCGTAATCCTCGTCGTGGGAGCATACCTGGCGTGGCACGAATACGAGACAATAACCGACCCACGAAATCGCTGGATGTTCTGTGACTGTTGCTATGGGGAATGTGCCTGTAACGCCCCACCAGCATATGCGGGAACATTCATGTCCTCATTCATAGTCCTCGTTGCGTTTCTCCTCGCAGTGTTCTCCATATTCATGGCTGTGTCTTACTATGCGTGTGGACGTTTCGATTGTCCAGACGTTTTTCTAGAAAAGAGAGAGGAATACGTCGAGGTGGAGTGGTGGGGAGAATGAACGAGAAGACAAAGAGAATAATAGTTTTTTCCGTGTTCATTGTGGTAGTGGTTGTTGTCATGTGTACTTCTTTTGTGGAGCGTCTATTTTTGACGGACACAGATCTTGGCTCTTTTCGAGAAAACGAGGATGACATAACGGCAGTCAATATAACGGCAGTGATGCTTAGAGACCCGTTTCTGCAACGCGTCTTCTCGCAGGCAAACTGGACAGTCAAGACGGTGACGTGGACGCACCAGTTGACGCAGTGGGGTCTGCTCCGCGAATACCTGGTCGAAGTGGAGCTGGACAGGCCCGTATGGGTTTCTGGAACCTTCAAAACATATTGTGCCTGCTGTGACACAGAGCCGTACAGGGCGAAAATGTGGACAAAAAGCTTCTATGTCGTTATTATGGGTGGCAGAGTCGAATACATTGACCCGAACTGGGCTTTTCCGCCGGGCGACCCGCCGGAGCCAGTCCCAGAGATAACCGGTGACATCATAGATATTGTGGCGCAGAGGCTCGGAGACAAGCCTCTGCTGATAGGCGTGTTTTACGATGATACATACCCGTCCGGCACGGCATGGTTCGTTTCACCGCCGCGTGGAGGCAACTATACCGGGGTAATCGTTGACATTGCCCAGAAGAAAATTATTAGAGTCCAGACGGTATCAAAGGGGCGGGGCGAATGAAGAAAAAGCTCGACTTGTTGGCTGTGGTGCTTCTCATCATAGTTGCCTTGTTTCTTATAGCTATCGGAAGCATTGTCACATGGAAAACAAAGAACATCGCGGAGCTGTTTAAGTTCCTTAGCCTGGTTTGTCTCATCATTATGGAGACATATACATATTATATGCTACACGTAGGAGGTGGAGAAAAATGAGCCAAGAGGTAGAGGTCTGGGAGACGTTTTTCAGGATAGGGATCGTGCTACTAGTGCTCAGCATCGTGGTTCTTGGCGCTATATTGTACCAGGAGTTTGTCCTGCACATACATATCCAGCCCGTTGGTATGATCAAGTGCATGAATGCTACACAGTGCGAGCAATTGGCCGAAATAGAGAAACAAGCGAGCCAAACCATAATCAGCGGCGTGCTAATCGTGTGGGCAATAGTGTTCGGTGCCTCGGTACTGTACACGCTTGTCAAACAGCTGAGAAACAGAAGCAATTAAAGAAACATATTTTTATTTATTTGTGTTGCTGGCTTGTTTCTAGAAGATGCCGAGCCGCTTTTTCTTATGTATGAACATGTGTAGCGTACCCTCTGGCCGTACTTCGAATATTGGACGTTCCAACACGTAACCGTGCCTCGCGAACTTCTCCGCGAGGTCTTCGATGTCCCTGTCCCGCAGTGATCTCTGCGTCGACGCTGTGACCTTGTGCCCCTTCTTCACTTTTTTAACAGAATTCACCTTGAGGCCGGCGGCTTCTAGTTCTCTCAGTGCCTCCTGGAGCTTGTCACTCTTTTTCCTAAGCCTCATACGTGTATTTTTTGCAAAAAGACACCTATATGCATTACGCTACAAATGAGAAAAAACAAATCAAATATACCATATCATGAATATTACATTGTTTCATTGTTTCCTAGGAAAATTCTATGTAGAGCGGCATGTAATAGATGATCCAAAACATGAGCAAGAACATGACCGCGATGAGTAACACCGCCAAAAGCTGGTAAAATATCAGCGGTACGGGCGAGGGGCTCGTAGTGGGGAGAAGCATAAAATGTGTATGAGTGCTGTTTAAAACTATCATTGTTATCAACAGCACTAAGACCGTAGTGTTGAGTGTGTGCGTCTTTTTCTTTCTGTCCATATAATAAAAAGGATAGAAAAAGATCTTTTTATTCGTAACGCTTCGCTAGCTTTTTCTCGTATTTTGTTGCCAAGCGATGGGCAACGGGGTACGGGAGCTTCTTGCGGAGCATGATGTTCAGCTCGTATCGCTCGTGCGCCAAGACGAGTCTGAGCCTTTTCTTGTCTTGTAACAGCTTGTGGTTGAGCCAGACCTCGTTTTCTGGAATGCGGTAGTTCCTGCCAGTCTTGCTTGCGAGCCAGTGGTCGCCAGTATTCTTCATTCCTTTTTTGAACTTGACCACTATTGTCCTGTTGGCCACGCGCATACGCATGGTCTTTACCGTCCTCATTCTGGCACACCGTACTTCTTCACATATTTCTCCGTAAGCTTATTCTCCATTTTCGACGCGTACCTGTGTGCCTCGGCTGTCACTTTCTTCACGTGTCTGTCGTTCAGGCTTTTTAGGTGGTGTTGCTCGTACAAGTTTTCGAGCAATTCGTGGATAAGCGGCTTCACGGCAGGTACGGGTCTCTTCATCCCCTTCGCGGCGACATAGCCTCTAACGGCCAGCGCTTGTACAACTGCCTTCTTGATTTTTATCCGTTTCCCGTTTTGTTCCGCGTCTATGTAGTTGGAATAACTTACTTCATGTTTGTGTTTCTGCCAGGGCGCCTTGACCTTCCTGCTACGAGTATAGACGATTTTTGGCTTTACCTTGAACTTCATCCCTGCCTCTTTTTCGACAAAGCGGATGAGCCTGTGCTCTATCCTGCCCCTAGCCACGTGTAAAAAGGCAAAAAAAGACTATTTATTCGTTTGTCTGTTTATTTGTTTCTCATCCTCTTCAGTGTGATTGCGAGGTTTATCTTCTGTTTGATGCGGGTGGGAAGCTTGTCGTAGAGATTAGTGTTCCTGAGCTTCTTCAAAGCTGTGACCTTTATTTTTCCGTCTTTGGTGAACGGGTCTTCCTTTATAGCGGCGGCAACTCTCCGCTTGTTGCGTTTAAGCCACGCGCGGAGAGAACCGGGCCTCTTCACGGCCTCCTGGATCCAGTACTTATCTCTAGACCTTCTCCTGGCCATGGCCGTCAAACAATACAGCGCTTTTCATGGATAAATACGTTTTGCAAAACAGCGATACGAAAATATTTCCCGTTTTTTGAAAATATTAATGATGAGTCAAGAGTATAATGAACAAGTCTGCCTAGAAAACGTGTCCAAGATTCTCTACCATCTCTCGAGGTTCAAGTCCATGCGTGCAAGCTTTGCTTACAGGCAGAGGAGACACAGCTGGCTGGCCGCAGGTGTGCCTCCCCACTTGGAGAGTGCCGTGTTGCAGGAGGCGTTGAGGCTGATCGGTGTACCCTTCGAGGTCTCAAAGAACATGTACCGCGGCAGGAGCTACCGTAGCGTCATAACAGTGCTAGACGTGCCGAGGCTCAGGAACGCGTTGGAGAGCCTTGAGAAAAATGGGGATCTCTACAGCGTTCTAAGAAAAGCATACAAGAAAGCTGTACATAGACTGTTCGGTAAGGCTTAGTTTTTCCCGGCTATAATATAATATTATTTTTATGTTGGCAGAGTTTTACCCGTGTTTTCTAGCAGAAGAGAGAAAGGGAAGTTGCTAGCTTTTTTCCCTAACAGGGGCGCAAAGACATGTGGTGGTTGTATGGGGCAGTTGGTATAGCCGCAGTAATATACGCCATATTATCACCTATCCAGCGGAGGCTTGCAATCGCCGCTGGCCTCTTCTTGCTCACGTTGCTTGTCCACGTCATTTCGACGAGCTACCTTGGGATGCTCTATGCCAGCGCACAGAAAGACACAGCTGGGAACATCGTGTGGACTCTTGAGCTTAGCGACCGGGTCAGGGATACTTTGAGCATAATGTACGTGAACATCGTGCTCCTGGTTTCTTCAATCTTCTTGATCCTGTGGAGCACATACAGTTATGCCACGCATAATGTGTCGAAGTGGGCTAGGTGGTAAGACGTGGGCGAGGGCTACAGGTATAGACCTCCATCAAAGTACTTTGTAGATATAAACAGACCAGCACTGGCCAAGGCCACGAATGGCTGGCTTGCACTGGCGCTGTATCTCTTTTCTCTTGAGGAGGACACGGCGATTAAGGAGGCGGCGCCAGGTCTAGCTAAGGCTGGCGAAAAACTCGCAGAGGTAACCAAGGCGCTGACAAAGACCCCCGGAGACAGCTTGCTACAGGCATTGACAAGCGGGCCGTTCCCAGAGCCAGTGGCGTATGCTACGCCGAGTTTCTTCCAGCCACAGCAACAGAGGCAGGAGCAAAAGAAGGGATTGTTCAGCAAGATAAAGGAAGCACTGTTCGGTGAGGAGTAGAATGCCTGGGCCGGGATTCGCTCTTGCAAAGCTTGCTGGAATGTTTTTCCCAGACCCTGATCTCAGGCTTGCGTTAAACATGGCAGAGAAGCTGGCGAGTGCAAGAGAGGAGTCGAAGCCGCTTATCCTTTTTGTCGACCACAGCGGGCAGGTAAGCATTATTATTCCGTTTCGTGTGTATGGCAACTTTTTGTTTTTCGAGTTCGGTGGCGAGAAATATGTGACGTATTATGATGCATCGAAGACGTACAGGTTAAAAGGTCAGCCGATAGTCCACGTCTTGGAGAATCAGCTCTACCCGGTGGAGCTACGCGACGCCGCGGTTTTAAGTTATCTCGATCCGCTCAAATCAATGCTGTACAAGATGCTCGAGGAGCAAGCAAAGCAGATCGAGAAGGAGCATCCAGAATACTTGAAGGAGATAGAGAACTACACCAAGGCACAGCAAAAACAGGGACAAGGACAAGAAGACCCCGTCTCTCCAAGCAACCCCCTGCTACAGATATATGCTATACAGCAGTTGCTCAGGAGCCCAGAGCCCCTTGAGGCTCTCAAGGGCGTGGAGTACGCGTTTGCGGCTCTCGGCATTGAGCCGGTTTTTCCCATCGACGTACGCGTCATAACCAAATACGTGCCAACCAGGGAGACGCTCAAAGAGCTACTAACATACTTCGAGCGGTGGGCGTATGCACACTTCGCGGCACTCAACGGTCTCCAGCAGTTCTATGGGAAGAAGCTCGACATGAACAAGCTACTCCAGATGCTGATACTCGTGGGTCTATTGTTGTTCGGCGCATACTTCTTCGCCTCATATGTGTTGCCAGGCCTAATGCACGCCGCGCCAGCTCCCCCAGCCGGGGTGAAGGTGCCGTGATCGGATACGCATACTTTGCACTTCTATTGTTCTTCTTTGTCCTCGGCCTCATTCATGGCTTCGAGGAGACAGAGATCGACGGAAAGAAGGCGCGTGCCTCGCCAGTGTTTCCAGCCCTGCTACTGTTCGTCCCATTCGTGTTTCTGCTTGGCTTCCTTGTGCCAGGCATGGGCGGCCTGGTTGCCACAGCGATGGAGCCAACAACCACGACTATACGGATACAGCAGACACAAAATATCACAGCTGTGGTGTTAACGAACAAGCCAAACAGCGGAGAAGTCTTGACTCCGTTGATTAGCTGGATCTACTGGGCATATGTCCTTGCGGCCGCTTTCTTTCCACTCGGCGGTTACTACGCTGGCTTCAACTTGGCATCGTGGCTCGACGAGAAGCAGACATTCCCAATACTCATAAGATATCCAATTGTCCGCTTCGAGGGCGAGGGCAAGGACAGGAAGCTAGTCATATACAAGAGCATCGAAGTCCCGCTCCCAGAAGAGCAGGTCGTGGTCGTGGGCGAGCGGCCGAAGAAAAAGAAGACCATGGAAGACTACATCGTGATTGGCGCGGAGAGGTGGGGATAAAATGTCCGAGAAAAAAGTAACGGTAAAGGTTCCTAAGGTTTACGGCGGCGCGGGGACAGCTGTGGTCGCCCAGACTCTGCTGAGTATCATAAATGCGCAGAGCGAGAGCGAGGCACTGTCGAAGTTCGTGAAGATGCTTTATGTCCTGCCCCCAGACCTAAGGAAGAATGCTTTAGCGGCGATGTCTAGGGTCGACGTTTCTCCGGACTTCGTCAAGGAGATAGAGCAAGCAGTAGCTAACTATGACATCAGCGAGTACGAGGCAGAAAACATTATACGTGAGGAGCGTGCAAGCATAAAGCTCCGCGCGGGGCTAGAGGCAGTGAGCGACTTCTTGTTCTATGTTCTGTTCATTTATGGAGGCGAAGAATTGGTCGAGAAGAGGGTGGCAAGGAAGTGAGCTTTTCGTGGGAGCGGTGGCTAAGCGACTACGAGGTCGAGTACAGGGAGGACAACGAGTACGAAGAAGAGGGCGTAGACTGGATAAGCAGGCTCGCGTCAGAGATAAGGCGCGCGCACAAGAACTGGGGCTTTGTTGGCTTCTTTATTTTTGGGAAGCAGGGGTCAGGAAAGACTACGCTTGCACTGCAGATAGCGTCGAAGGCATGGGGCTCGTGGTGGAAGGCGCTTAGCAACTTGTTCTTCGACCCCTCAGACATCGAGAACGCGATCTACACTGTCCTGGAGCTCGTCGAGAAGACGAAGAGGAGCGATGTGAGGTACATGACGTTGATTTGGGATGACGCTGGCGTGTGGGCGTCTAAATACATCGTCAGGATGAAGGGTGGAGCAAAGTACGCCATGGCTGTCCAGAGCCTGGTCGAGATTGTGCGCCGAACCTCTGCCAGCTTCTTTGTCACGGCTACGGGGCCGAACAGGACGCTTACCCCGTTCAGAGACCAGGATGAATGGTACTATATACGTGTACGTGGCCCGTTCAGCGAGCATGGTAGAAAGTATTCCCGCGCAACAATATACAAGCTCGCCGTCACTCCGCTCGGAAAAGCGTACGTCGTGAGGAAGGGTAGCAATCTCAGCTTCCCGTTGAAGATGCCTGACAAGATACGCCAGCGCCACACCGAGCTTAACCTCTCGTATGTCAGACGCGCGCCGCTGAACTTTTCAGAGTTTATCAGGGAGGAGAAGCTTAAGAGGCGCGACGAGGATGATTCAGGGGAAGAATTTGACAGAAGAGAGAAAGGGGAGGATTTTTCAGACTAATACTGAAAAAGCCATGAGTGTAACCGTAAAAATACTTAAGAGGCTGAACAGGATAAGGCTGGAGAAGAGGCGCGGCAACATACAATTGATCCAGGCCGCAATCGCAATAATGATACTCATCGGAATAGGGGCAACTGTGTTCGCCCTCGTGATGGGTATCGGCTCACAGATAACGCAGAACACCCCGGCGCCTGCCCAGGGCACTCTGTTCTACAACCTGACGCAGACATTTAACAAGGCAGTTGGCCAGGGCATAAACCTCCTGCCCGCAGTGTTCCTGGTAGCCTTCGGCGTCATCGTGCTCGGAGCCATCCTCTATATCTGGGGCTGGTTCGGCGGAGGACACATCGGCTTCGGCAGGTAAAGAGTCCCGCATAGAAACACGTGCCTCCCCGGGCAAAAATATCAAAAATAAAACAAGTCTTTTTTTCTGTTGTTTTTTGCCGGGTGGGAAAATATGAGAGTAGAAAGTGTTGTTTGGGTAAAGAACGGGAGAGGTGGTGAGACGTGAGCCCGTTCAGGTTCCTGTTATTGATCGTGATCACAGCTGTGATCACGGTGTTCGTGTACACGTTTATCCAGGTCTCATTCGCGTTTGTGAACACGACATGGCAAGACCTGTACGGCAGGAACTTCACGTGGAGCGACCTGCCCCAGCCCTTCGGCCCCGTCATGCACCAGCTCTGGGACATAATCGTGCCGAACTTCTTTTTGATCGCCCTCATCTTGGGCCTCATATTCGAGTTCATCTTCATGTTCAGGGCTTCAACTGTTGAGGGCTACCAGTTCCCGTATAGCTAAGAAGGTGATGGAAAAATGGGCGTGTTAAGCAAGCTGAAGCAGAAAATAGAGGAGCACAAGAAGAGGCGCGAAGAAGAACGGAAAGCAATCGAGCTTACCCCGGAAAAAACCGAGAAGCTGAAAAATACCTTGCCTGAACTGCGATATTTCGAGAACCCGACGCACGGCGATATCGCCGATGCATTGACGCTTAGATTGGCGAAGAAGGGGATATACTTAAGCGATAGGGAGGCACGGAGGCTCGCACTAGAGGTCTCCAAAGACCCGAACGCGTATTACAGGATACTCCAGCAGGCAGAGGCAGAAAAAGTGAGACGCAGGGCACAGCGGGTCAGGGAGAAGGCACAGAGGATAAGGGAGAGGGAACAAGAAAAAAGGATGCGCGAGCGCGAACAAAGGCTTGCCATGGCAAATGCGTTCATTTCCGGTATGTTGAGCTTCGATCCGTTCTCGCCGTCTAGGAACCCGAAAAGAAGGAGGAGTTCTAGGCACTCGAGGAGGCGGAGGAGGTGAGAATAGGAGATGAGTGTGAATCCGTATCAATATCAATTTAGGCGTCTGCCCCAGCCAGACGACGTGTTGTATCAGACCCGGCAAAATGCACCGTCACCGCAGTCTGCCCAGCCCCCGCAACCCGTCCAGCCCACACAGCCTGTTCAGCCGGCACAACAAGCACGGCCAGCACAGCCCATACAGTCTCCCCAGCCAGCCCAGCCAGCGAAGCCGCTGAAGAACCTCCCACAGCCAGACACTGTGCTAGAGCCCACGCATCCACAGTTGCCATATTATGTAGCTGGGAGAGACGTGACCGCGAGACTCACACAGAACCCGGACATCGTAGAGATAAACGGCACATACTATTACGTGGCCTCGCGGCGTGGAGACATATACGTGCTCAAGGACAAGAATGGATTAATAGAAGTACGCATCCCGGACGAATATCTCAAAGAACAAGCGAAAATATCTAACCTTCTCAATCAACTGCTAAAGAGCGGCCACAAGAATGTAGTGGATAATGTTGGGCGTTTCTATGTCTGGGATCACGGTATCTTGCATGTATATTACATGACCCCGCTAGGCTGGGCCGAGTATAAGGGGAGCGGCGAGCTTGGGACAGGTAAGTACCAGATAGTGGGTGGGGGCGAGGTTTACCGTGCGATGGGCTGGAGTAACGGAAAAGCCGCAGATATCTGGCTCACCGAGAACGAATTGTTCAAGGTAAAAAAGAACGTCGAGAACTATCTCGACGCCGTGAACATCCTAGAAATAAACAATAGCCCCTCTTTTCAAACTCTCCCGTATAGGTTTTTCAAGGAAAACGGGGAATGGTATGCCTTCCAGTATGACCCAAGGACGCAGAGCTATCAAAAGGTCAAGGTGTCCATTGAAGAACTAGAGAGAGACCTCTTTGAGCAAGGCATCGGTATCCCGCTGGTAATCAAGGGCTATAATTTTCCAGACGTGGACAAGTTCATAGAGAAAGAGGCAAAGGTGTTCCTGGATTACGGCCCAGAGGACGCTTATCTCCAGTACCGGCTGAAACAGGCGTTTCCAGAATTTGCAAACAAGGATTATGTGGGCCGGAACAATATTTGGGACGCCGTTTTGTCTCGGCTCGAGAAATATGGCTGGAGCCCGCACACGCTGGACGACTATGACAAGTTTCAGCGGCTCGTGGATATAGTGTATCATAATCCGGAGGCTTGGAGAGACATACAGGCAGACCTGGACAAGCAAATAAGGGACTTCAATCGGCTCCAGGCTATACATGAAAAACTCAGCATGCTTGAGGCCGATGTCCTCAAGGAGAATGTGAGACGTGAAGAGGAGAAAAAAGCAGAGGAATATATGAACATGCTCTACGGCAACCGGGAGCACTGGTTCCAAGTATTAACGGGACAAACCGGATCAAGCTTTCTACAGCAGATAAGCTTCGGCCTCTTGAGTGGCCCGTCACAGTTCCAGCAGAAACTGTACGGTGCGCTGGGTGTCCTTGGAAGCAAGGCAAACATAGACGACACCGTGTTCAGGGCCGGCATACAAGTCATGCGTGGCCTAAACCCGGCAAGCTTCTTTGGGACAGACCTGCTTGGTCTAGACTTGTCCAGTGCCATCAAGGCCTCTCTTGGACTAAAGAATCTCGCTACTGGCAAGGCCTCTCTATCAGTTGGCGAGGCGGCTTACATCAAGGCTGTGAGCCAGGACTTTACCAATGAGAACCTTGCCGCATACATGATCGGCTCTGGTCTCGGCAGTGGCTTGGCGATGTATCTACAGGGAAAAATGATAGAGTCCGTGCCCGAGGCAATTAGATTCACAAAGTGGGAGTTCACAAGCGAAGAGGCGCTGGCGGGGAAAGCATTAAAGAACGCAGGGATAGAGCTGAAGACGCCCGAATTCATATCCAACATTTCTGAGACACTAAAGACAAAAGCCATCAACGTCGGCGAGAGGATTGGTCTCGTGGAGAAGGTGGACTATGTCCCCACCAGGGCGGAAGTAGATGTGGCGATGGTCAAGGTGGGAGGCGAGGAGCGCGCAGTATTCAAGACAACACTAGAAGACTTTAAGCCGGCAAGGGAAGTTTTAGGAGTAGAACAAGTCCCGCTCGAATACAAGGTGAGTGGGAGCGACGTCTCACTACTAAAGCTCAAGACAGGCGAGAACCCAGTGTTTAAGCCTATCGTTGGAGAACAAACGGCCCGGGGCTTCAACGCTGGGCTGGACGCCTTCCTGAAGATCAGCGGGAAAGAGCCGCGTCTCTACCCGGACTATTCGTTGAGCCTCGGGGGCACCGGGAACTGGAAAATATTCAAGGAGATCAAATATATAGGCGAGGAACCCGTACTCGGTGGGCCGGCTACGTACCGGAGCTTCGACACCGGGCTGGACGCTTTCCTAAAAGTGACTAAGGGAGAGACACGCCTGCCCCCAGACTATTTGTTAGACTTCGAGAAGTGGGTCACAGAAGCCAAGGCTCCCTTCGCAAATGAGGCGTTTTATTACCGTGTCCCATACGAGAAGTACGTGTTCAGCTCGCCAGCCGAGAAGGCAGAATTCATGAAGTATAGGGGCGCCTTTGCCTACGGAGCGCCATCGGAAAACAAGAGCATAATAGCAGTTGGCAAGCCCCTAGAAAAAATAGAGCCCGAATTCATAGCGAAGACCGGGCGGTACGGCGGCGAGATAGACTACAGCGAGCTGATAGAGAAGTTGGGAGGGTACAAGCCGCAGGTACCAAAAACTATTGACTTCGGCGATATAGTTTCGAAGGCTAGGAAGGCGTCTTTCGAGTTCAACTATTTTTGGAAGATTACTTTTCCAGAAAAAGTCATGGACGTTTTCGGAGACATCGGAGACAGACTGAAAAATATAATTAAGCTCGGAAAAGAAACAAAAGAAGTCCCAGAGTGGACTCCAATCAAGCTAGACTCCGAGACCCCTACACAATTTGCTCTGCCCCAGGGGTTCAGACTGGTAGCGGGGAAGACTGGCCTGGTGGAGATCGTCGAGGAGAGCGAGCCGGCTGGAAAGGTAAAGCCCCTGGTCGAGCCGGAGATGAAGATACCAGTCATAACAAAGACAGAGCTGACGCCACAAGTAAAAACAGCGGTAGAATTTACCCGCTTTGTTGGGCCAAGGCTCCCATCACTGTACAGCCTGGCGCATAGTTTTCCAGCTGGCGGGCAAAAAATAGCGCCTATATCTGAGTCCATGTTTAAGCCCAGCCAAGAACTGAAGTCGCCGTCGCTGGACACGTTTATACAGCCACGCATCAGGACAGATTTATTTATTGGGCAGGTGCAGGCGCCGAGGCTGGGCGAGCTGACTGTACCCAGGCTGGACGTGAGGCTGGAGCCAAAGATTGGGGAAATATCTGCCCTTAGGATAGGCGAAATAACAGTGCCAAAAATAGAGCCAAAGATAGAGATACCCCCGCAGAACATACCAGACTACAAGCCGCCGCCAGAAGAAACACGACCCAGGCTCCCGGGCTTGCCGCCAATAGGCTCGGGCACCAGGGACGTCCCAGTGCCCGGGCCGAGGCTCTACGGTAGGAAAGAATGGACAGTGGACTGGTTCGGGCCGGCTGTACCGGTGCCTTTGTTCCCAGCTGTGAAGAGTAAAACGAGGAAAAGCAGGAGCGGGAGGGGTGGCAGGAAGAAATGAGCCCGAAAACAAAACTAATATACAATATAATGAATATTGCACTGTTTCTAGTACTGGTCTTTGCTGTCAAGGCTTATTCTGCGCCGTTTATAATGGTGTATCCGCAGACGGTACTGACAGACACGTCTCAGCCAACTGGTAATCATACTTTGTTATTTGCCTACCCGTTCTCGCTAGGCCAATACAGGCTCTTCTACAACGACTCCGGGAACCTATACCCGTTAACGCAGATGGTGTTGGACGGGGCGATTGTTGTCAGGAACTATAATCCATCATGGTACGCAAACCTCGTCTTGCTGAATGCTTCGAGCTATGTTCCAAACGCCACGCTGGCCCCGGCTTATAGTTTTGTGGCTGGGAGCCAGAAGCTGTTAAACAATGGGGGAGCACTGTATTCTAGGAACGGCTATACGTGTCTCTCTGCCACGTCGGCCGTGAGCTACCTTTATGTTCCTGCCTTGACTATCTCTTCCCCTTACGCGTATTTCTATGCATATGTCTACAACTCCACGCTTGACTCCAGTAGCAGGATAGGCTTCACAACTGTCTTTGGAGACGTAAACCCCAACTATGTCTACGGTGCACAAGCCGTTTTTACAACATACAACGTTTACGCCGTATATAGTTCCAGTACGTATATTTCTACGAGCACCGTTATACCACAAAACAAACTAATGCTCTCATTGGCATGGACATACAAGACACTCACGGTGCGCAACTATACCTCGACGTGGGCGTCCGGATCCACGAGCGACGCTATGCCGTATCCGTATACATATTATCCGAATATAAAGGTAAACACAGGAAAAGCGGTCTGCGTCGGGCTAATTGCATTGTCAGCGTCGCCTATACCATTCTTTAGCGCGTCATATATATCAAAAACGACCATTGTACCACTGTTTGTATATTCGAGCCAGCCCTTCAACGTCACTTATCCGAAGATGTACAGCATACTCAATGCGTTTATATCAAAGAACATCCCGGTCGGATCACTGAAAATGACACTGGTTGTCCCGGCTAGCACGATAAGCCTGCTCGATGCATCGATAAATACATTGTTCACGTTCAGCTTCAAGGCTCAGTCGAGCATCATGCTGGACGGCGCAAATGTGACATACCTAAAGGTAAATGGTAACGTCTACTACTTGTACCCGTCCAGTGGACAGATATCAATAAGTCCGCCCAGCAACCCGTCTACAATCACCTTTACTGTACAGGACTATGGAGCGGGCTACCAGGTCTTGCAAGCCTATGACCTACAAGGAAAACTGGTAGGGAGCGGCTTGATTGGGTCGACTGGACAGGTAGCAATGAATCTTACGCCGTACGCGAGCTACATGATAACTATATGTAAGCCGGGGCTGTGCAAGAGCGTCGGTCTCGTATCCATTTCGAGTAGCAACATCCAGCTCTCGGTGATGCCCACCCTCCCCTCTGTGAAGCCTGCCAGCTGGCTCTCTGCTAGCTACGACTATGCAGACAAGATGCTCATAGTGAACGTTAGCTGTCAGTATCCACCCTGCACAGTCACGGTCAAGAAGATATACGCGAACGGTACACAGGCGCAGTACACCCTGCCAGCGTGCCAGCAACCGCTGTGTAGCTACGCCGTGGTTAGCCCAGACCCCTACTTCCAGGTAACCGCGAACGACTCTAGCGGGAGACAGGCACAGACAAACACGGGCCTAAGCGTGCCGCTGTGGAACAGCCCGCTCGGCAACGTCACTAGCATGCTCGGCAAGACAATGAACCTGGACGCGTGGGGCGTAAACATAAACGACTTCGTAGTGTTCCTGATTGGGCTGGCGATTATCTATGCGGCCTTTACCTACAGGAATTGGGAGTTAAGCATTATTGTCTTCGGTGTGTGGCTCACGGTCGGGACACTACTTCTTGGTGGGAGCGGCAGGCTAATGGTTCCAGGGATAAGCCTCGCGTTTGTTGGAGCCGCATTATCATACATGTTGAAGAGGGAGCAACAGCCATAAGTCTCGTTATGTTTTTATTTAGCTCCTGCAATAATATAGGTGAAAAAATATGAACAAGAGAGAAGTTTTGGAAAAGGTGAAACAGCTAGCCTCGACTGCACTGTTACTCCTGCTTGTCTTCACTGTAATACTGCAACAAGCAGAGATACAGACACTGAACCAGAAGATGAGCCAGGCTTCCCCAGTCCAAGCAATACCCACCTTGCCCCTAGAACAATTTAATCTTTCCTATTATCGTTATCACGGGAACCCGTTTGTAACAGCGCTTTGGCCCGGCCAGCTGCAGGCCGAGAACATAACCTTCTGGCACATGTACCAGTGGACGTCCAGCGGGCTAGTAAACAGGACAGACATATTGACGTATCCAGCGCAAACGGCTAACTATATCGTTTTCACGGATGGCATGAATTATTATGCGAAGAACGGCATGACTGGAAAAATAGACTTTAGTGGGGATGCGGCTACAGTAATACAGAACGCAATCAATGCTTGCCCCGATGGCGGAATAGTTGCAATTAGCAATGGTATATCGTTAAAAGGAAGCATATATATACCTAGCAAAAGAATAATAAGGCTACTAGGCACGATTTACATCGACGCAGACGTAAACGGTTTTGTGTTTCAAGGAGCAAGCAAATTCTCAGTACTGGAAGGTGGGAGAATTGTCGTAAGAAGCCCGACGTTCTCAAATGCAGTAATCCTTGTTAGAACAGGAGACGAAGGAGACACGCAGGGCATCCGTGTCTCAAATACATATATCGAGTTGCCACAGGGACAAGGCTACGGCATATACCTGAAGGCAGATACGCAATGGAAGGGAATACTTGAAAGCACTTTCGAGGACATTTATATATTGCAAGGAAAACAAGGAGTGAGGGTTGAAACATCGAACAACAGCTGGGTTACAACAAGCATTTTCAAGAACATAATGGTGAGAGAACCATCCGATTACGGGTTCGCAATCATTAATAACGGCTATGACTATGGCGCAAACATGCACATGTTTGTTTACACCGAGATTGGCTACCCTGCGCCTGTTGCAAAAGGCGTGTTTTATCTCTTAAATAATGGTCTCTTCCAACACAACATATTTTTCGGCTGTGAAGGAATTGACTATGCTTCGAACACTTACTTCCTCTACATCGACCCGTCATCGACAAGCAAACCACAACGCAATGTATGGATCGGCAATATAGGCAGTCTATGGCTCCCAAGCACAGACATGCTAACCGAAGATGTATGGATAGATGCGTGGAACTGGAAAACGTGGATACGCTACGACTCAAACACATTGTATCAAGTGCTCCAGCCATACCAAGCAAACACAGACATGAGGCTCTCAATTATAACTAACAAAAACCCTGCGGCAAGCACAGGCATATCAATCGCAAACAAGCCTGACGCATCAGAGAATCTTTACCTGCTTGCATCGGGCTACGCATTTACATTAATGACGTACAGATCAAGCACTGGAACACTCAGACCACTGATTTTCTATATAAACGACGCAGGAACAACAACAGAGATTGCACGCATAGACACAGACAAAAACTTCAAGTTCAAAACATTAACAATACCAACCTCGCCGCCCAGCTCTCCAGTAGCTGGTAGCATGTACTTCGACCCCTCGACAAACAAACTATACATATACAACGGGACAAAATGGCTGTCTGTGACGCTGGGCAACTAGGGGAAAGTGCATGTTAAAATACTTGTTGCTTCTTCTTTTTCTCATCGCAAATACGCTGACAGCTATAGTTATAGCGTCCCCAAGCGTAACTGTTTACCCGGGCGTCGTCCTGTACACGGCGAGCGGCCAAAGATACGTCTTCGCCCAACCCGTCACGCTACAGACACTGAGCTATGACCCCGCGTCTGACAAGTGGACGCTGGTGTACGCCACGACTACCTCTAACACAACGCCTAGCTCTACAGGTAGCTCCACGTCCAGCCCCGGCTCATCGACTGGCGGCGTGTGGCTCCCGGGACAAGACTACCTGAACGCCTCGAGCCTCATGAACTACCTTACCCATCCCTTCTCGACAGCCGTAGACTGGCTCTCGCCGCTCGGTGGAATCACTTTTCTGTACGCTAGCTTCTCATTGCTTACGATGGCTTATACTTACCTCCACTTCAAGTCTGCATTGGCCGGTGGAGTAGTTGCATTGACCTTGGCCGCTATCGGGATAATGGTTCCAGAAGTGGCACAAGTAGCATGGTTCCTCACAGCCCTAGGACTTATAAGCATCACATACAAGATTATCCGTTGGGTGGTGGGCTGAAATGGGAATGGCAAAAATCTACGCGTATGCCATGGCTGCCGTGTTCGCGATAGCTATGGCCGCGTCAATGTGGGCGCCCTTCTTGCACAACACGGCGCTGGAGCAGTGGGCTACGAATTATGGGTCACAGGCAAGTCTAAACATAACAAACTACCAGTACCAGCCCCCTGTAGGAATCACGACCTTCATCGGAGATTTCATCTGGGGACTGGCGAAGTCGATACAATTGTTCAGCTCTACCCCGCAGATGGTGGCAGACTTGTTAGCGGCCTGGGGCGTCCCAGACCTCTGGGCTAGGGCAATAGTGTTCGCCGTGAGTCTCGGCTTCATTGGCTTCATCATCTACATGGTCAGCGGGAGAATCTTCACGACACAGTACTAGCGAAAAATATACGAGAAAAAATAATCTTTTTTTATTTCTTATTTAAACTCCCTGTCCACTTATGTTGTCAATCATGGAGCCTGTCTTTACAGGTCTGGTCTCTGCTTTTCCTGTCTTTGGCTTGTCGACTACCCTCCACTCGCTTCCCGAATGGATAATCTTTGTTTCTTGTAGTAACGCCTTCATGAGTATCTTTTCCTTCTCTTCGGCGTTTAGGGGCTTAGACCTGTTTTTAGCATAGTTCTCAACAGCGTTGTCTATGTCTGCCTTTGTATACTTTACCTGTCCGCTCCGAATCTTCTCTAACAGACTAGTCTCGAAGGCTGGATTTACAACAATGCCCAGCTCTGGCAAGACCATGTAGAAGTGGAGACCCTTCTTCTCGGTGCACTCTCTTATAGTGATTTGCTCGACGGCGCCACCTACATGCATGAACTCAATGTCTGCAGGCTCGGGGATCTTTTTCTCACTACACATGTCTTCTTGTTTAGGTTCCTCCTTTTTAGATTCAGGCTCAGGCTTGGTCTCCTCCTTCTTTGGCTCAGGCTTAGCCTCCGACTCTGGTCTCTTTTCCTCTGTCTTCTGTGCTTCAGGCTTTGGTGCCTGTGCCTTTTCAGAGACATCTAAAGCAATGTCTGGTATGGTCAATGTCCACCCGTTACTCGCATAAATTACGGATCCATCCCTGTTGAGTGTGGCGAGTGCCAGTGCTACACGTTCCTTGAGCGTCAGCTCATCATTACTTTTCCCGCCCTCGATGACTTGTCTAGCTATCTCCTCTGCTTGAGAAAGCGTGATTTTATACTGTGGATGATTACCAAGCTCTATCGCTTTTCTCACCCAATACCTATCAATGACAACCGCAGTGTCGTTGTTGATAGGGAAGAGGAGAAACTTTGCCTCTTTGGCCTCTTTTTCTAGGGTCTTCATGTTCTTTATACCACGGATAACCCCAGCATACTTTACCATCCACCTTTCATATATAGAGTGTTTATGAGTCGTCTTACTAGATGACTGTGTCTGTGCTGGAGCCTCTTCCATTTCGTGTATAGTTGTTGAAGCCTGATTCTCGGTTTGTGTCGTGACATCCGTGGTTACCTTTTGTTCTCTATATGAGCCATACTTCTTCTTCAGCTCGACAATCTCGGGCATCTCATTTGTAATTGCCTTTATTATCAAGTCAGAGACAATGTAGGGCATTCTGCCTTTTACCCTGCCGTGTTTTAGATACATATATGTTGACAACATGTGGTATGCCTCGTAGGTTATCCGAATCTGTATAAAGTTGTCACTGTAGTCCCTGTTACCCGTCCTTTTTGCACTTATACTTCTGGTGTATTTGGTGCTCATGTTGATCAAGAATTATTTTCACCACAATCCAAAAAACTTTGTTTTTTACATTTGTGGCTTGAGCCACAAGCAATGAAACAAGTGATTTTTATGAGGACAATGAAAAAGCTGAAAAACAACAAAATCAACACGTGTCACAATTGATGAAAATAATGAAAACAATGAAAATCACCAATGGATGGAGTAACTGAAAGTTTTCAAATGGCGAAAATACACGCTTATCTGGCAGATTAGTAACATATGTAACTTTTGCCACAAATCACCAACAGCCACTATTATTGAAAATCAACTAGTGTCACAAATCAGCAATTGCGGCAAATGCTGAAAATCACCAAATAGGATAAAGGAATATTGGTCTATTGGGCTAATGTATGGGTGCGTGCTTTTTGCTAAAGTTTTGTTTAGTTTTTGCTCAATTTGGTTTGAGAAAAGTGAAGTTATCAGACAACTTTTTATGTTTAGTTGTCATCATCTTATATGGGGTGCCGCAACCCATGTATGATGATTCACCATCTAGTTATAAACTTAGTGCTGGCGAACATGTTGCACACCCGTCATTACCCACCAACGCCAAAACGATTTTGCATATTATTGCATCATCACGTTATGGGGTTTCGCCTGGCGATATCGTTCGGAGAACAAATATTCCGCGCAGGACTGTTTTTTACTGGTTGCGTAGGCTTTTGCAGTTGGGCATGATTGAGAGGAGGGGGAAAGCACGCTCGCCAGACGTTGTTTACACGATAACGAGGTCTGGTTTGAGGTATTTGCGGTGGCTCTCATGTTGCACAGTTACGAAGCGGCCTGTTCCCTCGGAACGGTTGGGGCGGTCGGGGTTTAGGATTCCTGTGTGGGTTGTTATTGATGGGTCTAGGGGTAATGGTGAGGTTGAGGTTGGTGTTAGGATGCATTATCCGTCGGTTAGGCGTTTTTTGAGGGGTTTGGGGGTTAGGATGCCTAGGGGTCGTGTGAAGGCTTTGGTGGTTTATGCGGCTAGGTATGGTGGTGACAGCTTTAGTAAGGTTCATGTTGATGCTCCGGTTTCTAGTGATGTTCTTTCGATGGTGGATGATGTTACTAATTTAACGATGTTTGTTCAGGAGAGGTATTGGTTGGCGTTTGTTTCTGTTACTGCTGTTTTGGTTGCTTTGGGCTTTGGGAAAGAGGTGTTGAAACAGATTGTTGATTCGGTTGAGTCTGAGTTTATGGCTGATGAGCCTCTTGCCTCGTTTTTGGGCGGTGATGGTGGTTTGAGTGGTTTGGATGCCTAGGATGCCTAGCTTGTTTTGGTTTTATCACAGCTGTGGGGTTAATCATCGTAGCTGTGTATGCTGGGAGGTTTTCTCGGGTGGAAAAGGATAATAGTTTGCTGTGTGTATGTATTACATGATGGACATGAAAAACAAGACTAGAAAGAAGGAGGTGGGAGAAGGATGAGCGAGGGCACGCGTGATGTTGTGGAGAAGTTGTTGAATGTGCTGAACAGTGATAGGGAAGTGGATTTGAGCTATCACGTTGTTCACGTTGGGGAAGAGAACGGGTTAGTCAAGGCGTGTTTTGTTGGGCAGGGCTTCTGTAGCAAAGACTTGAATGGGGTCACTGATGCCCTGGCGTCCTTTGGCGCCTCGCTGGTGGACTTTACAGTGGAGGCGGTGGAGGACGAGCTCTTGCTGGTGTTGAGTTTTAGGATGCCTGCGGGGGGCGAGAAGAATGCCAATGCCGCGGGTGTCACAGCTGTGAATACTGGGGTGAATACTGGGGAGGAGGGTGATGGGGGTGAGCAAGGGAGGGAGGAAAGTCTGCATTGAGGAGAGTGAGGTTAGGAGGCTGTGTTTGCTTGTTGAGGAGGCGCTTGATGCCTGTTCTGGTGATGCCGAGGATGTTCTTGAAGAGGCTGTGGAGATTGTTAGGCGTTGGTTGAGGGGTGGTGTGCATGACGCACAGCTGTGAATCTGGTGGGGAGGTAGTCGTCCTCTGGGTGTCGAGGCACAAGCCGCTCAGGGCACAGCTGGAGGAGCTCGAGAAAAAGCTCGGCAAGTATAGGCTTGAAATCCTCAGCGGCCCTATACCCAACTCTGAGTTTGTCATAAAGAAGGTAGAGGAGCTCCATGCATGCGTAGTTATCCCGGTTCTTCCGCTGAGCTTCATCGCGAGGATAGTTGAGAGTGCTAGGCAACGTGGCTTTACGGTGCTCTATGCAAAGATGCAACTCATATTTGAGGCCGTGAAGAGCGACAGCGAGGCCGTGAAGCATGCATGGAAACTCGTTAGGGAGCAACCTGAGAGACGCACAGCTGTGGACTATGTTGATCGTTTCAGGGTCTTCGAGTTTGTGGGCTTCGAGAAGATAATAGACGTGAAGGTGGTGACTGAGCCATGGTGAACGAGCATAGTGGGGAGCACGGCGGGCAGGAGCAGGGTGTGCAGAAGCAGAGGCGATACGTGTACGTGAATACGAGGTGGGGCTACGACGCTACCACGACTGTGATCAGTGTAAAGATCCCCATAACGTTCCTGGAGCTTATCGACAAGCTTATCCAGATAGGTCTTTTCCAGAACCGTAGCGACGCTATACGCGAAGCCATAAGGCTACTTATCCTGAGGTACCACGAGGTCGTGTATGGTGGTAGGCCCAGGCAGACGCCGGGGTGAGCGGGTGGATCACGCAAAGATGGACATGGTTGCTGAGGGCGTCCGGCAGAAGATCCGCGAGATACTAGAGTCGAAGCCCAAGACTGCGGGCGTCGCGTTTGTTATTGCGCGCAGTGTTGTCCCAGATCATATTCCGCCCACGTATAAGAGGTACATCGACGGCTACCTTGCAAGGAAGCCTATCGACGGATGGGTTTTCTATGGCTTGTCTTATCACAGCAAGAAGGGCAACAAGGGCAAGCACTACATATATGTGCGTCGGGGCTTCGAGGACGCTGTCATGCATGTCGTGAAGGCGTGGTGCAACCGGCCCGCCGAGAAGCTCATAAAATACGTGGAAGGGCAAGAGGAGGACAAGAAAAAGAAGAAGAAAAAGAAGAAAAAACACAGAGTAGCGCTTGCCGTCTGGGCCAGGT
>Ga0315272_10000233_pt1 | contig 27235 bp, 22 predicted proteins | sample C3_middle_MG_FD_203918 | JGI IMG/M metagenome (GOLD analysis project Ga0315272, IMG submission 203918) | Sediment microbial communities from Yellowstone Lake, YNP, Wyoming, USA - C3_middle | ecosystem: Environmental > Aquatic > Freshwater > Lake > Sediment | place: USA: Wyoming | collected...
TACGCAGTATAAGGGAACTTAAGACACTTGAAGACTGGGTTGTTGAGAGGAATATCCGCTCTGTTTCAGGCGTTGCTGATGTTGTAAGTTTTGGAGGAGAGGTTAAAACGTACGAAATACAGGTTGATCCTCAGCATCTTACAAAATATAATATCTCTCCGCTCGATGTGTACCAGGCTGTCAACAAGAGCAATATCAATGTCGGAGGCGATGTTATTCAACACAATTCACAGGCATATGTGGTTAGAGGCATTGGAATCCTTGATAAGTTCAGCGATATTGGCAACGTTCTGATAAAGAAGATACAGGGGGTCCCCATTCTGGTAAAGGATGTGGCTACGGTAACTGAGTCGAGTCTGCCAAGGCTTGGTCAGGTCGGAAAGGATAATCTGCCGGATGTGGTTGAAGGGATAGTGGTAATGAGGAAAGGGGAGAATCCCAGCGAGGTAATAAAAAAGGTACAGGAAAAAATTGATGACCTGAACTCCAAGATCCTGCCAGCTGATACAAAAGTCGTTACCTACTATAACCGTCAGAACCTGATAAATTTTGCCACACACACTGTAATTCATAATCTTATTGAAGGTATTCTCTTTGTGACTTTCGTCGTGTTACTATTTATGGCTGAGTGGCGTACCACGCTTATCGTATCAGTAATAATTCCACTTGCCCTGTTATTTGCATTTATCTGTCTTCGGATCAAGGGCATGTCGGCGAACCTCCTTTCAGTTGGCGCAATAGATTTTGGCATCATAATCGATGGAGCCGTAGTGATGGTGGAGGGCATCTTCGTCACACTCGACAAAAAAGCAAAATCAGTGGGCATGGAAAAATATAACCTGCTTTCAAAGCTTGGAATCATTAAGGAGACAGGTTTTGAAATGGGGAAGGCAGTTTTCATATCCAAACTTATTATCATTACAGCTCTTTTACCCATCTTTTCATTTCAGAAGGTAGAGGGTAAGATGTTCTCGCCACTTGCATGGACACTGGGATTTGCCCTGCTTGGAGCCCTGATCTTCGCCCTGACACTTGTGCCTGTTATGTCGAGCATACTTTTCAGGAAAAATGTAAGAGAGAAACATAATCCCATTTTGGACTTTATCACAAAACAAACAATTTCAGTTTTTGAACTCTGCTACAGGAATAAAAGGACAAGCCTGGCTATTGCAGGTGTAGTACTTGCTATCAGTCTATTTTCATTCCGTTTTCTCGGAACAGAGTTCCTTCCTGAGCTGAATGAAGGAGCAATGTGGATGAGAGCCTCATTACCGTTAAGCATTTCACTTGATGAATCTGTTAAGATAGCTGACGATATGCGTCAGATCATAGGAACTTTTCACAATGTCAAACAGGTGGTTTCACAGGTTGGCAGGCCTGATGACGGAACCGATGCAACAGGATTTTATAATATCGAATTCTTCCTCGATATCAAACATTCCAAAGAGATGGAGCACCAGAAAAACAGGGATGCGCTTATCGACAGCATGACTGTGAAACTTTCAAAATACCCCGGTGTACAGCTGAACTTCTCACAACCAATTATGGATAATGTTGAAGAGGCCGTTTCAGGTGTAAAAGGGTCGATTGCTGTTAAAATTCATGGTGAGGACCTTAAGTACATGGATAATGAGGCTGACAGTATTTATAAGGTAATGAAGAATATAAGGGGCATTGATGATCTGGGAGTCATCAAAAGCCAGGGGCAACCCGAATACAGAATAGAGCTCGAACAGGATAAGATGGCATTATACGGGGTGGAGACATCAGATTGCAATGCTGTTATTGAGATGGCTATTGGCGGGAAAGCCGCTTCGACCTTCTATGAAGGGTATAAAAAATTCGATATCAGGATAAGGTTTCTGCCTCAGTACAGAATGACTGATGAAGAGATCGGGAATCTGATGGTGCCGACCATTTCAGGCGGGCAGATTCCACTGAAGGAAATCGCTGAGATAAAAAAGACAACCGGGCCAATCCTGATATTCAGGGATAATAATGAACGGTTTGTGGCTATTAAATTTTCAGTGAGGGGAAGAGATATGGGCTCAACTGTTGCCGAGGCTCAGAAAAAGGTAAATGCAGCAGTGCGTCTGCCAAAAGGCTACAGCATGGTATGGCAGGGTGACTTTGAAAACCAGCAGCGCGCTTCACACCGGCTGAGTATTGTGGTACCAATAAGTCTTCTTCTGATATTCTTCATTCTGTTTGTGCTCTTCGGAAATGTGATAGATTCGGGATTGATTATAATGAATATCCCTTTCGCAATTATTGGAGGAATTGCTGCTCTTCACCTTACAGGAACTAATTTCAGCATCTCGGCAGGTATCGGATTTATAGCACTCTTCGGACTCTGTATTCAGAATAATGTTATCCTGCTTTCAAGATTCAAGAAAAACCTTCATGAGAAAATGCAGCTTGATGATGCAATACGCAGCGGGGTTATTTCAAGGATCCGGCCTGTAGCGATGACAGCTCTTATGGCTGCAATCGGACTTATGCCTGCCGCTACCTCAACAGGTATCGGGTCGGAGACATCAAGGCCGCTGGCAATTGTAGTGATAGGCGGTTTGGTGACAGCAACAACATTGACTCTTTTTATTTTCCCGATAATTTTTAAAGGAATTTACCGGCACCGGTTTTCAAATTAATATTTCATTATAGTTCACAGTGCACTCTTATTCCAAAGGCGTGTAACGGACCTCTGTCATTATTATATCCTGGATTAATTATAAACTGATAGTCGGGTGTGATCCGGAATGAGCTGCCAGGCACTTTGAAGGAATAATATATAACTCTGAAATAAGTTCGTGACGGTAATTTAAATTTCCGTCACCAATAGTAAATCCATATCCCCCTGCTCCAAGATATTTTTTATGATCAGATGATAATCCGTTAATAATCTGTGCAATTCCCAGATTATCCTCATTTCTGTTCCAGAGTTTTCCGTTGATAACTATTCCACCGCTTATCTGCCGGTCAATTTCTGTGAATGTCCAGGTTTCATTTTTGCCGTCATTCCAGCCGGCACGTAAAAAAATACCCGCATTTTCTGAGATCTCCTGTTCAATATTCACTCCAAATCCATACTTTATACGTCCTGCCCTGTTTACACTTTCAATAACAGGCGGTTTATTATCCTTTTTACCAAGTTCAATAGCTTCGTTGTAGTTGCCCATTCTTGCCTGGTTTAAATAACTCATGATACGGATTGTGCCTTTCCTGCTTCTGATTTTGCTTTATTTAAATTTCCATCCATAACTGAACCGTTAGCATGAACAGGAACCATTACCATGGCAGACCGGATCACCCAGCCGGGTTTAACAAGTTCAAGCGTAAGTCCGAATGTATAACCCCTGGTGTTAGCCGGATAATCCCAGGCTCCGTTTCCCATCAGTGACCAGTTGAAGAATTGTGTCCGCGGATCAAGGCTGTACCTGTTTATATCAAAGAAATCCATAACGCTGAATTTTCCGGCAGAAATGGAAATATATGATTCCGGCTTCATCCTGGCCAGCTGATTGAAATCATCTTCCTCCCTTATCTTTTTTTCACCCAATGGGAACAAATGTTCAATATAAAGTCTGGCAATATATACCTGAGGCGACGGATTATTTACCCTGTATGCCTCTCCGTTTGGAAAACCAGCAATGCCTGTTGTAGCAGAAAAACCGGCACCTCCGGCCAGCTCAGGGTTAAAATAGGCCCTGGTATTTTCTGCGAGTTTAATTCCGAAAAACATTGTAGCGGTTACCGAAGTCGAAGTTTCAGAAGAAGATGAAAGACTGTTCTTTCCGGAATATTTTGAGCTGAAAGAAGGATGATACTGGGTTATAACTGTATTCTGATAATGAAAGTTCCAGAATGAAGCCTTTAAAGAACTATCTGCAGTGCTCTGTGCTTTTGCGGAAAACATTGACAGAACCAGAGAAAAGGTAACTCCTGTATATACATAAAAATGACCAGGTAATCGCATTTTAAGTATTTTAAAATCCTTTCAGGAAATATGCAAGGGCAATGCCCAGGTAGTTACCGACGATATATCCAATAATTCCGCCTGTAATGCCAGTAACTATCACATCCTTGTTTTTCAGGGCATTGGCGACCATCGGAACAAATGGCGGAGAAAATATGAATGCCGCCGAAGTAATCAGAAAATTATCAGAGTCAATTTTGAAAATTTTCGCAAGTATAATGTGAAGAATCAGCGATCCAAAATAGCACCATGAAATAAACATTATCAGGTGAAACATACCTGTGCCGAACATGGTCCTGATGTTAGCCATAGAGGCAACTGTGAGCGAGAACACCAGGATAAGATACATTCCAAGCTGGAATGTCTTTTGAACTGAATTGATATACTTTGATAGAGAAAGAATCAATCCGAAAGTAGTAATTGACATTATTACGACAACCATCATTGGCAATTTTGGCAAAAGAAGGGCGATGCAACCTGATACCGCGAAAATCAACACTGAAATTCCCAGTGCGCCAAGCAATGGAAGGAATATCCCCTTACTGAACATTCCTGAATAATCCTCAAGATTATCGGTGACGCTTGCAATCTCTGCTGCGTCTGCCTTTATACCTTTCGATTCTTCAAAAGCCGGCAGGAACATCCTGAATAACTTCGGTGCTACAGTGATGAAGAACAGCACAAGGAAGGCTCCCACTATCATATCGTAGGTGCTGACAATGACAAAAAGATTTGCATCCACATTCAGTGCCATCTTAATTGCAACAAAATTTGGAGTGCCCCCGGCATAAATACCTTCAAACATGCCTGCCAGCTTCCAGCTTTCTGGTATTGAATCCTTCCAGATAAAAAATCCGACAGTGACCATAACCAGTCCGGATACAAGGGCCAGCAGTACTGAGATAAAACCTTTTCTTGCATGACGCAGCCATTTTTTAAGATTCAGGGAGAAGAGCAGTAAAGGAAATGCCAGAGGTACGACCAGTGAGGGAATGATATCCTGAACCTGGGCTATCTGATTCACAATAAGATCTTCGTTTGTAGCTTTTCCCTGGCTTATCATCGTCTGAACCTCGGTAGCAGGAAGAGCAGCCTTGCCTTGCAGGGCAAGCTTATAGCCGGGACTTCCCTGTGGAAGGATACCGGTACTCCCTATCAGAAGTCCGAATGCATATGCAACTACTATCGAACCCATTTTCTGGAGGAAAGTCCATTTCTTGCATAAATAAATTATAATCAGAGGGAATGTAAAATAGAATACTACCAGCGATATGATCCTGATCATAAGATTTGGTTTTAGGCAGTATCAAATATAAAAAAAGCGACTTACCAATCAGCAAGTCGCCTGTAAAATAGGTGTTTATACTTATTTCCTGTCGTTGCAGTCCTCGAAGCTTTTCTGGTACTGCTCAATAGCTTTAAGGCTCATACCCATATTTGAGAAGCCTCCGTCGTGGAATAGATTCTGCATTGTGACTTTTCGTGTAAGGTCGGAGAATAATGAGACACAATAATCGGCGCATTCCTCGGCAGTTGCATTGCCGAGCGGAGACATTCTCTCAGAGAAGTCGATTAGTGAATCAAAACCATGAATCCCGCTACCGGCAGTAGTTGCAGTAGGTGACTGTGAAACAGTATTGACCCTGACTTTCCTGTCGCGGCCATAAATATATCCGAAACTACGGGCAATCGATTCAAGAAGGGCTTTTGCGTCTCCCATATCGTTGTAACCTGAAAGAGTTCGCTGAGCTGCTACATAGGATAAGGCTACAACAGATCCCCACTCTTTTATTGAATCAAGCCTGTAGGCAGTCTGGAGGACACGGTGAAAGCTCAATGCAGAGATATCGAATGTCTTAAGCATATTTTCATAGCTTGTGTTCTCATAAGGGATATCCTTTCTTACGTTTGGTGACATACCAATCGAATGAAGGATAAAATCGAATTTTCCGCCGAAAATCTTCAGGCTTTCACTGAGGAGGTTTTCGATGTCATCCATTTTAGTTGCATCAGCACCAATAACAGGGCTTCCTGTTGTCTTTGCCAGATCGGCTATGTTTCCGAGCCTCATAGCAACCGGTGAGTTTGTCAGTACAAGTTCAGCACCCTGTTCCCATGACTTTAAAGCGACCTGCCATGCTATTGATTTCTCATTCAAAGCACCGAAAATGATACCTTTTTTCCCTTTTAATAGACCTTCTTTCATTGCAATGTTTTAGTTAATAATCTAAATTCTATCCGCTGCAAATTTACTAAAATATTGGAAATCAAATTTTGAAAAGAAAATTGGGGTAAAATTCACTGCTGGCGGAAGGGGGGCCTGGCTAATTGCTCCCCGCCTTCAGCAGCTCACGTGCATTCTGAATTGCTGTTTCGGTGACTTCGCTGCCGCTAAGCAGCCTGGCGACTTCAAGTATTCTTTCGTCATTCGTCAGCAGCTTTACCCTGGTAAAGGTAGAGTTATCGGTGTCGTCTTTATAAACATGGAAGTGACGGGTTCCTCTTGAAGCCACCTGGGGAAGATGGGTAATATTGATAACCTGCATATATTTTCCCATCGATGCCAGGATCTGTCCAACTTTATCTGCAACTTCTCCCGAAACACCTGAATCAATTTCATCGAAAATAATGGTTGGCAGATTATTGTTTTTTGTAAGAAGAGATTTTAAGCTGAGCATGACCCTAGATAGCTCTCCTCCTGATGCAATTTTTGCAAGGTTCTCAGGTGCAATCTGTTTATTGGCTGAGAATAAGAAATCGGCCTGATCGGTTCCTGTCGGGCTGAACTCATTAAGGTGGGTAATGGCTATTTTGAATTTGGCATTAGGCATTCCAAGCTGATGCAGCAGGTCCGTTATTTTTGATTCAATCTCAGGCAGTATCTTCTTCCTTTTGTCAGAGATCCCATCTGAAAGAGTTTTCATTGCTGCTGACTCATTCTTTATCAGTGATTCAAGCTCAGAGAGCCGCTCATCGCTTCCTTCAATGGAACTGATAAGATCTTTTATTTCATCCTTTTTAACAATAAGCTCATCCAGGTCATTCACATGATGCTTCTGGATGAGTGAATAGATATTATCCAGTCTGTTGTTTACCAGCTGGAGACGCTGCGGATCGGCTTCTATTGATACGGCCAGCTTCTCAATCTCAACGGCGAGATCATCAAGTTCTATTATTGATGATTCGGTTCTTGTGAAAAGAGCTTCTCCGGAGGATAAAAATGCCCTGATCCTGGTGAGATTTATTTTAACTTCGCGGAGCATTGAAAGAATAGATGTTCCTTCAGCATAGAACAGATTTGATGCAGTTGTCAGCGCCAGCTTAATCTCTTCCGCATGGGTCAGTAATTCCTGTTCGGATTCAAGTTCAGGCTGTTCGCCGCTTTTCAGCTTAGCCTCATCGAGTTGCTTATACTGAAACTGGTAATACTCAAGATCAGCCCTGTTCTTATCTGCTTTTTCCTTCAGAACATTATACTCCTTGCGGATTTTCTTAAAGTTCGAAAAACTCTCCCTGTATTTGCTCTTTAATCCGGATGTATCGGCAAATGAATCTATCAGGTTAAGCTGGAAGGAGTTATCGTTCAGCATCAGGGTCTGGTGCTGGGAATGAATATCTATAAGCCTGTCGCCCAGTTCCTTCAATAAGTTCACAGTCACAGGGGTGTCATTAATGAAAGCACGTGATTTGCCGGCAGGATTGATTTCCCTTCTCAGGGTTGCTACGACTTCATAATCGAGTTCATTTGAAGCGAAGAACTCATTCAATTCGTATTCCTCGATGCGGAAAGTTCCTTCCACAATGCATTTCTCATTTTTATCAAGAAGGACTGAAGAATCAGCCCTGTTTCCGAGAATTAATGAAAGTGCGCCTAACAGAATCGATTTACCGGCACCTGTCTCGCCGGTGATGATAGTAAGTCCGTTATCAAGTTCAACGTCCAGTTCTCTGATAAGCGCATAGTTCTGAACGAAAAGTTTTATGAGCATAGCGGGTTATTATGGGACATTGGCTGAAGCGATCTTTTCATATTTTGCTTTGTTTGCAGGGTCAATTTCAGTGAGAATCTGCACAACCCGGCTTTTTTCTTCAGGAAATGCATCCGAGAAAATATTTATCAGTTCATCCGACTTTGCATCCATTATCACCTGCACAATATACATGAAAGGATCTGGTTTTTTTCTATACACATCCTGAATTAATTTAAGACTTTCAACCATACTGGTACGTGCCTCTGCAATCCTTGATTCCATCCTGTCCAACCCGTTCATATTATAATCATACAGGAACTGTCTGACGCCTTCGTATTCTTTATCAAGTGCATTTTTCACCAACCAGTATCTGTTCCTGTTCCTTGAACCATCATAAGGCTTCCAACCGGGTTCCGGGGCATTCTGAGCGCTTGTAACAATCTTCTCGGCGATCTGGTAGAATTCCGTCCCCCCCAGCGGAGAGAAAGAATCATAGTCAAATCCCAGGACCATATAAGCATAGTATGCAAGGACAGAAACCAGGTTTGACCTGTAGGTGCTGGGGTCGAACTCAAGAGGTTGAAATTCCACGTACCTGAACTGAAAACTATTATCAATGAAGTTCAGCACTGTGGACTTATAAGTTGTATTAAATACCGGCCGGCTTAACTGGATCTGAATTGTACCCTTGAATTCATCGGCCGACAGCTGGTCGGTAAGATTTATAAGAATATTGCAGTCGAGACGTTCTGCATAACTGTATACGTGATTGGTCCACACAGTATTATTCATAAACTGGTAAAGGTCGCGTTGCATACTCTCGAATACCTGGCGGTTTGATCCCTGAATACGCTGTGCCGATACCTGTATGTTACAGTTAAGTTCCTGAGCGCTGATAATCAGAGGCATGATACTCAAAAAAAGAACCAGGTAATATTTGCTACTCTGAACTTTCATTAAACTGTAATTATTTAATTAAAGCAACAATTCTATCAAGGATATCCTTTGCAGCTTCTTCCTTTGATTTCAACTCAAATTTATCAATATTATTGTTACGGTCTATTATTGTTATCCTGTTTGTATCATGTCCGAAACCTGCCCCCACCTCCCTCAGTGAATTAAGGACTATAAGGTCAAGATTTTTCCGCAGGAGTTTTGATTTTGCATTTTCCAGCTCATTGTCCGTTTCCAGTGCAAATCCCGCCAGTACCTGTGATGCTTTTTTAGTTTTTCCGAGGGTTTCAGCAATATCAATAGTGGGTTTTAGCCTTACTACCAATTCAGCTCCTTCCTTCTTTATTTTCTTTCCTGATACTTGTGCTGGTGTAAAATCGGCGACAGCGGCAGCAAGTATTGTTATATCGCTATCAGTAAACCTTGAAATGCATTCGTCGGCCATCGACCGGGCAGTCAGAACATTAATTATATTTACTGAAGGATTACGGGGTATGATATTCACAGGACCAAGAACAAGATCGACAGATGCACCATATTCAGCGGCTGCATCGGCAAGTGCAATTCCCATTTTACCTGATGAATGATTACTAAGAAATCGCACAGGATCGAGAGGCTCGCGGGTTGGTCCTGCATTTATCAGGACGCGTTTGCCTTTCAGAGGGTTATAGTTTTTTTTTTAGAGAAGAAGGCAAGTATTCCCTTTTCGATATCTTCCGGTTCGGCCATTCTTCCTTTTCCTGACAAGCCACTTGCCAGTTCTCCGCTTGCAGGTTCAAGAATAACGTTCCCGAATGCCTTAAGAGTTTCGATATTGATTGTTGTTGCTGTGTGCTTAAGCATGTCCATGTCCATCGAAGGAGCGACAAAAACCGGGCAGCGGGCAGAGAGATAAGTTGTAAGCAACAGGTTATCAGCTATTCCCGTTGCCATTTTAGCAATTGTGTTTGCAGTTGCAGGTGCGATAAGGAAGAGATCGGCCCATAAGCCCAGATCGACATGGCTGTTCCAGTCACCGTTTTCAGGATTAAAGAATTCCGTGAAAACCGGATTCTTCGATAAAGTGGCAAGGGTAAGAGGTGTTATAAATTCTTTAGCATGCTTTGTCATTATAACTTTGACATTGGCTTCATCCTTAACAAGCAACCGGATGATAGTTGCAGTTTTATAAGCTGCAATACCTCCGGTCACTCCGATAAGTATGTTTTTGCCTTTCAGCATTTTGTACCAGGTTTACTTCTGTTTTGCCGGGTTTTCAGGGTTTCTGTAAAAAATCTTATTCTCTTCCAGTTCCTGCAAAGCGATCAGAGTTGGCTTAGGAAGCCTTTCGTAGAATTTGGAAATTTCAATCTGTTCGCGGTTCTCAAATACTTCCTCAAGGTTATCGCTGTAAGAAGCAAACTCTTCCAGTTTCTTATTCAGTTCCTGTTTCATCTCAACTGAAATCTGGTTAGCTCTTCTTGAAACAACTATAACTGTTTCATAGATATTTCCTGTACCCTGTGTCATTAGATCAAGGTTACGGGTAACTGTAGTTACTGGTGCCACTGATTTTCTGTAATCCATAAATATATTGCTTATTTTACTCCACTATCAGGAATTCCTGCTTTCAAAAATTTATTTGTCTTCTGGTATATATTGTTAACGTCCTTTGAATACGTGCTTTTTGAAAATTCTTCCACGAATGAATAATAATCATCGAGGGCAGACTGGTACCTCTCCTTTTGTTTAGCCGGCAGACTGAGCTCAGCATACTGGAAAAGTGAATTAAGTTTAAGATACATCATCTTTTCGCGGTACTTTGTAGCTGAATATTCCTTAAGGCTGTTGGTGAGAGCAACTATTGCAGCCTTATATTCTTTTCTGTCATAATAAAGCTTCGCGCTCAGATATGATTTTTCCACCAGTTTGTCCTGCAGATCTTTTATCATTGTACGGCAACCATCTGCCCTCGAACTGTTAGGAAATCTGGAAAGAAACACATTAAATCCTTCAATTGCATTTTTTGTATTTTCCTGGTCGAGTTCAGGGCGCGGGGAAATATTATAATCGCATAAAGCCGCCATATAATTGGCTTCTTCAGCATGTTTTCCAAACGGGAACTGATCGATAAATGATTTAAAATAGCTTCCAGCCATGAAGTAATCCTTCATGCCAAAGTAAGACTGGGCATTTATCCAGTTCAGTTCCTCGGCTTCATCCGTGGCCCTGTATCTGGGAAGGATCTGCGTCAGAAGCTCAGTTGCCTTAACATACTGTCCGTCATTATAGTACTCTTTGGCTTTTGTCTTCTTCAGGTCGTAATCAGTACTCTTAAGAAGCTTTTCATATTCGCCGCATGAGCTTAGCAAAACCAGTGTAATCAAGACTATATGTAATCTGAATCTCATAAAAAAAATTGTTGCGCAAAATTACTGAAAAAATTTCATTCCAGGCATAAAAACGTAATAATTATACAATTATTATGACAGGGAGCGTATAAGTTCAAAGTCAAAAGTCGAAAGTCGAAAGTTGAAAGTCATAAGTCAAGAACCTGCAAGACTGCACGACTGCAAGACCGCATGACCGCAAGACAATATGACAATAATTGTAAATTAGGTATAAATAGGTATCACCGTAACACTTATTATAAGTAATTTTGGGCAAATTTTTAGAAAGGGTAATTATCATGGATATTTTTGAAAAGATTAAGAATAACAAAGGTGCTTTAGGGCAGTATCAGGAATTCGGACATGGTTATTTTGCTTTCCCCAAGCTGGAAGGCGAGATTGCTCCGCGCATGAAATTCAGAGGTAAAGAAGTTCTTACCTGGAGCCTGAATAACTATCTCGGTCTCGCAAATCTGCCGGAAATAAAGAAGGCTGATGCCGATGCAGCTGCCCAGTTTGGGCTGGCTTATCCAATGGGCGCAAGAATGATGTCGGGACACACAACCACTCACGAGAAATTTGAGGAGATGGCTGCAAAGTTCGTCCATAAGGAAGATGCATACCTTCTTAATTTTGGTTACCAGGGAATGGTGTCAATTATTGACGCTCTGGTTGACAGACATGATGTAATTGTATATGATTCTGAATCTCATGCCTGTATAATGGATGGTTTGAGACTTCATATAGGAAAAAGATTTGTTTTTCCCCATAATGATATCGAAAGCTGTGAGAAACAGCTGCAGCGCGCACAGAAGATCACTGAAGAAACAGGCGGAGGCATTCTTGTAATCACTGAAGGAGTATTCGGGATGGCGGGAGACCTTGGCAAACTCGACAAGATCGCGGCCCTCAAAAAGAAATATCAGTTCAGGTTCCTGGTTGACGATGCTCATGGTTTTGGAACAATGGGCGCCACTGGAAGTGGTACGGGCGAGCATTTTGGAGTACAGGATGAGGTTGATATCTATTTTGCAACTTTTGCCAAATCGATGGCCGGTATCGGTGGATTTGTATCCAGCACACGCGACGTGATTAATTATCTGCGTTACAACCTGCGTTCTCAGATCTACGCAAAATCCCTTCCTATGGCTATGACATTGGGAGCGATCAAAAGACTTGAATATATTCAGGCGCATCCCGAACAGAAAGAAAAACTCTGGACAGTCGTTCGCGCATTGCAGAGTGGTTTAAGGGAAGCCGGACTGAATCTTGGAAAAACCGAATCTCCAGTAACTCCTGTCTTTATGAAAAGCGGCGTGCCACAGGCTACCCACATGATTTATGACCTCAGGGAAAACTTCGCAATATTCTGCTCCGTTGTTGTGTATCCGGTTGTGCCAAGGGATGTGGTTATGTTGCGTCTTATTCCTACCGCGGCGCATACTCTTGAGGATGTTGATTATACAATTAAGGCTTTCAAAGAGATAAAGAAAAAGGTTGATAACAATGTATATCCCGACAATCTGAAGGATTTCGACTTGTAACAGAATAGTACAAAACCGACTCTAACTCACTGAATATAAGACTTATATATTTCCCATCCTTTTGAAGGAGGGGAAATTTTTTTTTAAATTTCTATCTCATTATAATTCCTTAGTTTGACAATAAGAATCACTAAGGTGAGTATCCATTGATAAAATTAGTAGTTGTCTATAAATGGTAGAAAATCAGATAGGGTAAAGAACGGAGTATGATAAGTATCAAAATGACTCGAATTTCTTTTTTAATTTTTCGAACAAAATCAATTCATCGAAGGTTTATATCTCGAACTTACTCTTACGACCTCGAACTTCGTACATTTAGTATTTAATCAGATCTCAGTATTTCTTATATGAAAAGTGATAGTCAGAATTATAATATGCTTAAGGGCTATAACATGCTTTTTTATTTTGCGGGAAGTATGATACTGCATGAACCGTCGGAGGAATGTATTGTGGATTTTTGGGAAAGAGGTATTTTGAAGACACTGCCGGTTTCCAGTTCAAATCCGAATTTTATCAGGGCGGCAGCTCAGCTAAGGGAATCATTCATTGATAAATCAACTTTCGGTAAACTGCTTCATGAAGATTACCTTAGGCTATTTGTAGGACCGTTACCTGCTCTGGCACCTGCTTTTGAATCATTATACAGCAAGGAAATCACCGATACTACAGGATATAATTCTTCAAGTGCGACTGAATTTTATGAATCGTACGGCTGGGTGTCTAAATTTAAGGCGAAGATCAGCGATGATCACATTGGAATCCAGCTGCTGTTCCTCACATTGCTTATTGATAAATATATGATGCTCGATGATGATGCCTGCCAGGATGAAATGAGAAAAGAGATCAGGAGGTTCATAAATCATCACATCCTGTCATGGGTTCCTCAATGGAATAAAAAGATTCAGGAAAACGCCAATACATTGTCCTTCAAAGGGATTGCGAACCTTATTCAGGCATGTGCTGAGGACATCGTCATGCTTTTTGTACAGAAGAGTGAGACCTCAGTTTCCACTGATTTCCTTAAAAATTAGGATTAAAGAAATTTGAGATAGCATCAAAATAATATTCCCTCCAGCCGTCTGCAATATCATTGAATTCCTCATCAGGAATATTTGTATGCTCGACAGTTACTGATGAATTTTCACGGTCAGGGAATATTGAAATAGTAACTATTGATTTTTCTTCCTGATCACCGAAATACCATTCCTGGATAATTTTTCTATCCTGAATGAATTCCAGATTTTTTCCGGTAATATCTCCTTCCCACAAGGAAAACTCGCTGCCTGGTTCGGTGTTCATCTGTGCCGGGTAACCCGACCAAAGTTCTATTGTAAACGGATTGGTGAGAGCTGAATAAACATCAGATGGCTCTGCATTGATCCTGAATGTTTTTTTAAAAGTCGTCATCAAAATAATTATTTTAATTCCGACAAATATCGTTCCGCATCTATTGCCGCCATACAGCCAGATCCTGCTGCAGTAACAGCCTGCCGGTATCGTGAATCCTGAACATCGCCTGCTGCAAATACGCCTTCAACATTTGTCTTTGATGTTCCCGGGACAGTTATTATATACCCTACCTGATCAGTTTCAAGATAAGGCTTGAAGATATCAGAATTTGGTGTGTGTCCGATTGCCAGGAAGAAACCGTCGATTTTGATTTTAACTGTTTCTTCTCCGGGTGTGCCTTTTTTCCTGACAAGGGTTGCTCCTTCCACTCCATTTTCGCCAAAAAGGTCAATTGTCTGATGTTCCCACAGGACTTCAATATTCTTTGTTTTAAGTACTTTGTCCTGCATGACCTTTGAGGCCCTGAGTTCATTTCTTCTCACAATCAGGTAGACTTTGCGGCACAAGCCTGCAAGGTAAGTTGCTTCTTCAGCGGCTGTATCTCCTCCTCCCACTACTGCCACATCCTTTCCCTTGTAGAAGAATCCATCGCAGGTAGCACATGCAGAAACGCCCATTCCAGCATATTTACTTTCTGATTCGATTCCGAGATATTTTGCAGTCGCACCTGTTGCAATTATCACCGCATCAGCTTCAACTGTTTTATTATCATCAAAAGTCACCTTATGTGTTTTCCCCGAGAAGTCGACAGAGACTGCAATTCCGAATCTTATAACAGAGCCGAAGCGTTCAGCTTGTTTTTTAAGGTCTTCCATCATTTCAGGTCCGGTTATTCCGCCGGGATATCCCGGGAAATTATCAACTTCCGTTGTGGTTGTGAGCTGTCCTCCCATCTGAAGACCCGTGTAAAGCACTGGGTTCAGGTTGGCGCGTGAGGCATAGATTGCAGCAGTATAGCCTGCAGGTCCCGAGCCAATTATGAGGCATCTTACTTTTTCAATATTTTCAGTAGCAGGAGCTTTATGACCATCTGACTGGAGGTCGAGAGGTTTGAATATATTCATAAATATCTATTTCTAAAATAAGATGTAAAAGTACTAAAAAAGGAACCCAAAAAAAAGACAGATGCTAAAAACAATGATTTTATGATTTATCCTTTAGTTTTTCATTAATTGTTAATATCAGGTCACCAACTTCAGATAGATCATTAATTACATAATCAGCACCGGCCTTAAGAAAAGACTCCCTTACTTCTGTGCAACGTTTTTCAAGGACCATCTTATCTATCCTGCTTATTTCTTCTGGAGAAAGGCCCATTTCGTTGCTTGACAAAACCACACCAACGCTCCACATTCCAGCGTTAATGCCCTCTTCAATATCTGCAATTGTGTCACCAATCTTTAATATTGCCTTCATTGGGTATATGCCAAGATTTTCTGCATTTCTGAATGCCATCCAGGGAGCGGGCCTCCCTCCTGGCACATCAGTGGCACATACAACAGAATCTGCCGTATAACCTTGTCTGGATGCAGCAGCCGTGAGTATTTCCATCATCTCATTGTTATATCCGGTTGTGGATCCTATTTTCATATCCATTGATCGTATCACTTCAAGGGCTCCGGGCAGTTCAGGTATAATTCCCGAATGAGCTTCTATGACTGACAACTGCATCGGAATAAAACTGTTAAACATATCTTCTATATCTCTTTCAGAGCATTCGCCACCGCGCATAATCCTCCACTCCGCTGCGACCCTGGGATATTTAGTGATCTCCCTGATGTGGTCTCTCTTATGCATTCCCATTGGCCCTCTGGCTTCTTTCATGGTAATTGCCACACCTTTCTGCCTGAAAACTTCAATAAAAACTCCTGTGGGAGCAAAGCATCCAAAATCTACTGTTGTTCCTGCCCAGTCAAAAATAACTGCTTTTAGCTTTCCCGAATAACATCCTTTTTTCAAACTGTCCATTATGTTCTTTATTAGTTGTTTCTAAGTTTAATATTCAGATCAAGCAGCACTTCTTCAACAGCCTCAATCAGTAATTTGATATCAATATCATAAAGCTGACCAATATTCCCAATTCTGAAACAGTCCACTTTACTCAGTTTGCCAGGATAAATGACAAATCCCTTTTCGTTCAGTTTGGAATAAAACTCTTCGAATGAAAAGCCGGGATGTTCAGGATAGAGAAAAGATGTAATAATATATCCTCTGATGTTTTCGGGAAGAAATGGGATAAATCCTAAGTTTTCCATTCCTTTAATAAGTAACAAATTGTTATCTTCGTATCTTCTGGCTCTGCTGCTAATTCCACCATCAGCTTCAAGTTCCTCTAAAGCCTTATGAAATGCCAGAAGCGACTGTACCGGAGGAGTGAAGCGGAACTGTCCGTTACTATTCAATCCAGCCCATTGGCTATAAAGATCCAGGCTTAGTGTTCGGGCATTATCCCTGCATTTTTCAAGTTCTGATCGTCGGGCGATAACAAAACTGAACCCCGGAATTCCTTCAATACATTTATTGGAGGAGGAAACCAGGTAACTGATGTTAAGTTTTCTTACATCAATTTCGTAAGCGCCGAATGTACTCATAGCGTCAACAACAAGTGTTTTTTTGTACTTTGAAGCCAGTTCTCCGATTTCATCAACCTGATTGATTAATCCCGTTGTAGTTTCACCGTGTATTACCGCTATATGACTGATATTTGGGTTACTCTTCAGTGCGGATCCTATCTGTTCAGGATCAGGAAGCTGGTTCTCATTGTAAATGAGTTCTGTAAGCGGTATAGAATGTATCCTTGCCATCTCACTGATTCTTCGTCCATATGCACCATTTACAATATTAAGCAGCCTGCCTTTTGCCGGTATTGCAGAAGATATCACCGACTCTATGCCAAAAGTGCCGCTGCCCTGAATTATTACAGCCTCATAGTCAGGAGCTGCGACATGTGCCAATGCCAGTAATTGTTTCCTTATCTGCTGGACCACATCAATAAAGGCTGAGTCACGGGATCCAAGATCAAAAAGAGAAGCCTCCTTAACAGATGTCCGAGTTGTCAGTGGTCCCGGGGTAAATAAAAGTTTATCTCTTTTGTTGTCCAATTCTGATTGTATCATATTTTATATAATTTAGTTCATATTGAATTTATTGCAACTTTTTGCTGACCAATTATGTTTCCCCGGGAGCCAGTGAATTTCATGTTAAAGTACCAAATCGAAAGAACCATAAGAATGCTTCCTGATATAGCCATAGAAAATGAAGTTGTCTCCAGGAAATTTAACCAGCTCAGGTTTCTGCTATAAAAGTTTTTAAAGATTAATGTTCCAACGCTTCCCAGGTATCCGAATGAATCAGCTATATAAATAAAAAAACCTGCGTTGGCTGCTGAGCCGAATGCAGCTATCAGCCGGTCAAACAAAAGACAATTGAAAGGCAGATATCCAAGGTATGTTCCAAGACCCAGCAGGATCATCCATGCCAGCGGACTTATCAATCCAGCCTTTAGTGCAAGGGTGCTGATTCCGATCAATGCAAATCCTGATAAAACAATATAATTATTCATTAAAAAGGCTTTTCTGTTATTCTTAATCATCATGAGAGAACCCATCACGGCAAAAACTATTATCGCGATAGGAAGTTCTGACCATGTGAAAAGCATTGAATTCCCCGAAAAGCCCATTGATTTCCATATATCAACAGCAAAATTGTCCCTCAGATCACGATAAACTGTCAGAAGCATATAGGCCAATGTCATCAGTATCAATCCGACAGCAAACTCACTGAAGATTCTGATTCTCTGTTTTCTATCCATGGGGACACGTTTTGTTCTGGAGAGTTCATCGTCATTTGTAGGATCAGGCGATTTATCAAGCAACCATACCATCAGGATAAGCGGTATGTAAAAAATTATCCCTGTTACCCATGGCATTTGAAAATCCGTAAGGTGAAATGAGTTCATCAATATTTTGCCGATACTCTTGACAAATCCGGAAGAGACGATAAAGCTTACACTGAGCACTGTTCCCAGTATCTCTGTTGTCTTCCGGCCTTCCAGATAGGCAAAAACCAGCCCCCAGATCATCCCCAGAGGAAGCCCGTTAAAAAACAGAAAAACAAGACTCAGAGGAGGCTTCACGATGCTGAATAAAATCAGTGAACATTCAGCCATACCTGTGAGAATAATAATTGAGACAGCCCTGTAATTCCGTTTCATTTCCGATATGACTTTTATCCCTATAAATTTTGAAAGAGAATAGCCTATAACCTGGGAAATAATCAGTAATACTTTCAGGTCCATGCCCCACATGGTCAGACCACGGAATTCAGCTACAGTGAAAGGTTTTCTGAGCCCATACATACAGGCATAAACAAGGAATGCGACTATACTGATATAAAGGACTGAAATAGTTTTATTCCGACGTATCAGCCAGAAGGTAACCTTATTTTCCGCAGCCATTTCTCATTTAGTTTAATGTTTCAAATGCATCTTCAAGTATGGAAAGCGCTTCTTCCAATTCATTGCGTTTTATAGTAAGTGCGGGAGATAATTGAAGAATATTCCCTTTGGATATTTTGAAGCTGAGTCCGTTGCGCATGCAGTAATACATTATCTTCTCCGCTTCCCTCATTGCCCGTTCTTTTGAGACTCCGTCCCTGACAAGCTCAATACCCCACAAAAGGCCTTTGCCTCGAACGTCACCGATCAGAGGGAATAGTCTCTTTAACCTGTTCAATTCTTCTTTCATAAAGACACCATCTTCCCTGACTTTATCGAGGATTTCACGTTCCCGTATAAAATCGATTGTAGCCAGGGCTGCAACGCTTCCCAATGGCGATTTTTCATGAGTATAATGGCCTAGTGATATGTCGCCGGCGATGTTATATGCGTCACGTGTCACAATTGCTGCGAAAGGGATTATTCCTCCGCCCAGACCTTTTCCAAGGCAGAGAATATCAGGTTCAATACCAAAATGCTGAAAAGCGAACATCTCACCTGTCCTTCCAAGCGCAATGGGAATTTCATCAAGTATGAGCAATACACCGTGTCGTGTGCATATCTCACGTATCTTTTTCCAATAGGCAACAGTTGGTATCTGAACGTCTGTATTTCTGATAGTTTCAGCAAGAAAGGCACCGATATTCCCTTCCTTTTCAATTACTTCTTCAAGATAAGCGGCATAATTTATGAGCGTATCTTCCGATTCACCAAATAAGTTTCTGTAAGTATCAGGAGCGGGTATATGAGTCACCCCAGGCATTAAAGGCTCCATATATCTTCTGAAAACTTCTTCTCCTCCGGCAGATATTGAATCAAGCGATGCCCCATGAAATGAATCAGTGAGCGCGACTAATTTATGCTTTCCGGTTACAATTCTTGCAAGTTTCAAAGCAATGCCAACGGCCAGAGTACCTCCCGGGGCAAACAGGCTCCTGTTAAGGTCTCCGGGCAACATCTTAGCAAGTTTTCCGGCCAGCTCGATCGCAGGTAAATTTGTATACCGGCGGGGTGAAAAAGACAATTTTTTCATCTGCCTTATCAGCTGCCTTATTACATAATCGTTCCCGTAACCAACCTGATGAACATTATTACCATGGAAATCAAGCAAATGTTTGCCTGAAAGAGTAATTATGCCACTGCCCTCACAGGTATCGAGAATATCGAGGCAGGGGGTAGACATCGCCTGATGAAGAAAGTACCTTGAATCTTCATCAAGCAATTCCCTCGTGGAAGGATCAATCTGACCATCCCACTTGAGTCTTTCTTCAGAGAGGTTTACATCACCTTCGGTGACAAGCGTTTCAATCTTCATTTGTCAGAAATTCAGCGTTGAAAAGAAAATTTAAAATTGCCGGGGATTAGATACACGGTTCTATTTGATCAGAGATTTTCCCGCATTGGGATTTCGATAATCAATCTTTAACAGAGAAGCAATTGTCATGGCAACCTGGCTATTATATATCTGGCCAGGAACGGTAACTTCTCCTGAAGCTGGAGTGTCAGGGCCTATTATTGCCATCCAGGTCTGATCGGAACCTTCAACTTTTGCTCCATGGCTGTGCCACTTATTATTTTCATTTATCCCTCGTCCATGATCACATGTGATGATGAGTGTAGTCTGATCCCTGTACTGATCCTGAGACTGCAGCCATGTCCAGAGTTCACCGATTACATTATCTGATTGATGTGCTGAAAGCAGGTACCGGTAATACGAACCTTCATGCCCATAGTCGTCTGTTTCATCAAATCCTATGAACATAAGTCTCGGATGATTGGCTTTAATATATTCAAAGGCGACCTGGTAGGTGTATATATCATAGCGAACTCCGTCTTCAAAAGGCGCAGTCTCACGTACGAGATCATTAAGCAACTCTGTTTTCTGGCTCATGTTGGCATACCTTGCGGGTTGGTTTGCAGAATTTACAAATATGCCGCTCCTGTCTGCATTCAGTATGTACGGGAAGCAATCCCATGATGTCACTGCTGCAACTTTATTCTTATAAGCTTCAGATTTGTTGGCGACTTCGAATACCGAGATGTTCGGATTATTCTTTTTATCATTGGAGTTTACAGATTCATCTGCAAATCCTGTGAACAGTTCATTATAGCCTGGATATGAGAACCAGTATTTGTTGGTAACATTGACAAAATTACGTTTATCCCTGTTGCCGAATATTTCACCTTTACTTCCAACGACATTCCATAAGAAAGGGAGAAGTTTTTTTCTGCTCTCTGCTGGATTGTTTGTCCAGAAAAGCGATTTTATCTGATTCAATTCATCCTGGTGATTTTTATCCCGCAGTAAGGATGAATCAGGTCCATTGAACACTTCCTGCCAACGGAAACCGTCGAGAGTGATCAGGATCACATTTTTAGTTTTTAAAGACTGGGCATTTACCCCAATGGAGATTACCATTAGCAGTGCGATAAAAAGTTTTTTCATATTTTTTTCTGGTTTATTCATTAACTGATAAGTGAAGATCTCTAAAGGATCAACAACAACATGCTCTGATAAGCACCTGGCGTTACATACAAGGCTGTTTTGCATCTTAAAAAGAGGAAGTCAGATTGAATTTATCTGACAATCCTCCTTAACCCAAAACTAACCCATTGAAAAAACCTAAATTATTTCAGCAGCCACATAAGGCCATTGATATCATCGTTACCACCGAATTGATTCGCCAGTGCAGAGTTGTAATTACTTGTGTTAGTGGAAATCTCGGTAGACAAATATTGAAATCTCATTGCGATACGTCCGCTGTTACCTGTACCAGGGCCTGTACCAAAAGTGGGGACACCTGTTCTGCGGTAGGTAAAATAAGATTCCAGTCCTGAATGACTGTATAATGCCAGGTAACGTTGCTGCAGTATCTGTGTGAGACCAGTAGCATTATTACCATTATATTTTACACCTGACTGGGCGTAATAGGTATTAAAATCTACATTGACATTATAAGTATTGAAAGCAGCAGGATCATCTATACTATATCCTTGTTTAAAAAAGTAGATTGCAAGTGAACCAGTTGATGGTATGCCATAAAAAGACATTGAAGCGAGAATTCCTTTTTTATAATAATTCTCAGCGTCGGTTGCTGTTAGCGATGGCGCCCATCCCCTGTTAATACCTTCTGCAATATTAAAGCACATCTCAGGATAGCCGATCTGGACACAATTTTCAGCTGTAAAAGTGCGGTAATAGTGGTACCTGTTGAGAAGTGAATATTGGCCGGCATTAGCTTTAGAATACATAATTCCCTGATCTTCACCCGGATTTGCTCCGACAAATGCACTGAAATTACCCGGATCTGCTGCATTGAACAGTGCAGCTGCGGGTTCGCATGTGATATAAACTCTTGGATCCTGCAATGTGGTCAGCAGTCTGACATAAGTATCAGAACAGTTTTCACGTAGTGCATCAAATCCGAAACTGCCAGGGTTTTTTGGATATTTATTCGTCGGATAGATGTATTTGTACTCCAGGTTATCCGAAGAACTGCTCATTAACGGATACTTGGAAGGATTCGAAACTATACTTGCAAATTGTTGTTTGATCTGTAAATCTGCGGCGTCAGCAGCGTCGGCTTTTTTACTCAGGTGTAAAAGCAGTCTGATCCTGAAAGTATTCACTACTTTTTGCCATTTAACCAGATCGTTATCAAGATATATATCTCCCTGAAGGGTATTAGCGGAACTCTGCAGTGAAGCTAGATCGGAGTTAGCGCTTTCCAGCCATTCAAACGCCTGTTTGAATACATCCTTCTGAGAATCATATGCAGGTGTAAGATTGGTGAGGCCCTGTAGAGCATCCTTCATTGGAATGTCGCCCATTTCAAGGCTCATTTTGGTGAAGAAATAGGCTTTTAAAAACTTCGCCATCGCTGAGTAGCTGTTCACCTCAGGAAGCTGGATTTTTTTAGCTTCTGCTTCCATTTTCAAAACATTCTTTAAAGTGCTGTAAAAGTCATCGCCCGAGCCGAAATCGTAACGATTGTTTCCATAGTAATCATAGTTCTGTAGAAAATACTGGTCCCATTTTTCAAAATCTCCATAGGGGGAATCATAGATACTGTTCAGCACGCCATTCAGCAGAAGCGAAGGTGGGACACTGGTAGGTCGGTTCACATCAGCCCCCAGTTCATCGAAGCTTTTCCTGCATGATGAGAATATTATTATCATCAGGAAGAAAAGGGTTGTATATTTTATAACTTTTTTCATAGTATCATTAATTTTTTATTGACAATAAATATTTTTCTATGCGACTGACAGTTAGAATACTACATTGACATTAAAGCCAAATCTGCGTGTAGTTGGTGATTGTAGCCCTGTACTGCTGGTTCCATAGTTGTATTGGTCAATATCGACATCCTTGAATTTGCTGTCTTTATAGAAATAGATAAGATTTCGTCCCACAACTGAAATGGAGAACCTGCTTATACCGGAATTGCCAAACCATTTGGCAGGAAGATCGTAACTAAGAGTAACTTCCCTGAGTTTGGAATATGTCTTGCTCATCAGATTGGCTTCGCTGATACCGTAATATTTACTTACATAATCCTGAACCTGTGTGGTCGTTGTATTGTCAGTAAACTGTAAAGCGCTGTAATTTGTAATGGCTCCGGTCTGGGAATCATAAGTTATAGGTACCCCGTTTGATACAACAACTCCTTCACCAACATAACTTCCTTTCCAGGTAGGATCACCAGCATGCTGGTCATCAAGATCCCTGGCTACGCCAAGCGCTCCCTGGACTGTTTCAATATTTGCGCCACCACGCATTGTTTTATTATGCAGGTAATCAATCATTACACCGCCAACATTACCGTCAAGCTGGAATGCGAGGGAAAGTTGCTTATAAGACAGCTTGTTAATGAAACTCCATCTGAATTTACCGTTAAGGTTGCCAAGGTACTGAGGCACGGGATTGGCAATTGGTTTACCGTTGTTGTCATTGATTATATTCCCATTCGGATCTCTCCAGAAATCACTTGCATAGAGTTTGTCAACCCTGTCGCCATTCTTGAAAAACCTCTGATAGGTATCCTGACCGGAAGGCAGCTCCTGGTAGACTTCTTTAAAAGAGTCATAATTCAGGGTCACATCCCATCGTATCCCGTTAGGATCTGTGAACGGACTACCGGTAAGTGACAATTCATAACCGGTTTTTTTGGTCTTCAGCGCATTTATATAATACGTGTCAAAGCCGGTGGTTGATGAAATTGTATTTGCCAGAATTGATGGGCCGTCAATATACTGAAACACAGTGAAATCAACTCCGAATCTGTTTTTAAACAGTTTTAAGTCGAAACCTCCTTCAAGGTTTACACGGTTTGAAGCCTTAATATCAGGATCAACAAGGTTACTTGAGTATCCTGCTGCGGCTTCGTTGTTATATAATTTATTTATGGTATACGGAGTGACCAGGTTGTAGTTTGGTCCGCCGTATGGGGAAAGGTAGTTATTACCGTAGCCGAGAGGGTATCCGTATATTGAATTCGAAGCACTCCCTCCAACAGCTGTGATTGTATTAAACGGAGCCGTACCAATAGTTTCAGATGTTGATGCTGCCCTGACAGAGGCAAAAGATCCCCTCAGTTTGAAATAAGAGATTACTTCAGGGAGTGTCAGATACTGATTTAAACTAGTAGATAATGAAACACTTGGATATACAAATGTTGTATTTTTTCCGGGAAGAAGAGCCGTTGATTTATCTGCTCGTGCTGTAATTGAAAGTGTAGCAAATTTACTGAAGCCTAAATCGAGTGAACCGTAAGCGCTGTAAACGCCCATTGTGGATGCGAAATTATTCGACTGAACCGGGTTTTTTGAGTTACTGAATGAATAAACATTCGGAATATTCAGATAGTCAGTTGTGGTGAAATTTGAATTGTAACTGAAACTCCTGATGTTACCTCCGACCAGACCCGAAATGCCAAGGAAATTACCGGCTGTATAATTGAAAATGATCTGAAGGTCAGTATTGCTGTCAAAAAGATTCCGATGATCTTCACGATAATCGCCGGAATTCTCTCCGCGACTGTAAGGATGTGCTGAGAATGGCATGCTTTCAGTTCTGAGTAAACTATAAGTGGAAACCTGTGTACGAAGGTTTACATTGATGTGATCATCAATCATATAATTTAAAGCGGCGTAGGCATACTGATCGGTCTTTTGATGCCCGCGTAACCACTGACTCGACATGAACCAAGGGTTATGGTAGCGCTGGTATTCTGCGAAAATTGACTGCGTCCCAACTTTTCCGTCCTGCCAGATCCCACGAATTTTCGGATCATTAACATCCCAGTCAGCGCCCGTCCAGATAGCTACGTTATATATAATACTGTTTGGCCCATAATCAACATCCGGGAAGTTATCGGAATTCTGACGGTTGTAATTGATATTTCCTTCTACTTTAAGTTTTTTGGTAATATTATATGATCCGTAAATATTGAAGTTGGAGATATTCAGATCCATATTCGGAATTATACTTTTCTGATATGAATTTGAAATTGAAAGGCGAAGATTATAATTATCACCTGTAGCTGCTACTGAAATATTATTTGTGGTCTGGAAACCTGTCTGGAGAAAATTTTTCAGGTTATTCTTGCCTCTTGCAACATAAGGTGTTGGTTCTATGTTACCAACGAATTTTAATCCTCCCGGGAAAGTAGTGGTGAAAGTCTGATCAGGGTGATAAACTCCATCATATTGTGGTAATAACTGGCCACGGAATTTTGGTCCCCAAACATCATAATCATTATCATTCAAGCCGCCGCCTTTCCCGTCACCGAATGCATAAAGACAGTTTTCACCGCCACCATACTCCTTTTGAGTGCGTGGAAATGCCAGGAAACCATTATCCCAGACATTTGAAGAATTGAGTTCTACAACAATTCCCTTCTTACCAGCTCCTTTTTTTGTTGTTATAAGTATGGCGCCGTTCTGGCCTCTTGATCCATACAAAGCGGAAGCAGTGGGACCCTTTAATACGGTATACGACTGAATATCATCGGGGCTGATGTTCCATGTATCTGATGAAATAGGAACACCATCGACAACATACAAAGACAATTCGTTGCCTCTGAGCAGGACAGTAGGTTTCCGAAGCATTTCAGCTGACTGACCTATAGATAATCCGGCAACTTTGCCGGTAAGTCCTGTCAGCGGGTTCTGGTCTCTTGCTTTAACAACATCATTACCCTTAATATCACTAATTGAGTAACCTATATTGGATTTTTGTTTTTCAATACCTAAAGCAGTCACAACAACTTCGCTGAGTTGCTTTGAGGACTCCAGCAGTATTATGTCGATCAGTTTCTGATTTGAAACGGGAATCTCTTTTGTTTCAAAACCAATGAATGAGGCAATAAGGACATCTCCGGGAAGCGCCTGAATCTGATACTTTCCCCCGGCGTCAGTTAATGCGCCAGTTGAGGATCCTTTTACCTGAATAGTGGAGCCGGCAAGTGCCTCGCCCTTTGAGGTTTTCACAGTACCTTCTATGCTCATCTTCTGTGCGAAGGCTGAGAACCCAGCAAGCATAAATAGCACAAGCAATGTGTAGAATTTTCGCATTTTCATAAATTTATAGTTAGTAATATGTTACAGGGTGTTCATTACTGGAACCAGTTATAATTCAACAGAAGAATAATCAGTAATTCAGGATTACTCTTTTGGTGAATAACTCTATCTTCCGATTTGTGTCGACAGATGATTTGATGGCATTTTCAAAATCCTTTGTGTCTTCAGTTACAACATTCAGCGCCACGTCGAGTATTGTATTGAATTCATTTTCAGCGATATTTAGAGGTAGTTCTCCCTTTTTGACTAATTTTTTCAGATCGCGTTCAATGCGTTTGACTGACTCATAAATAACTGGTTTTCTGATAACAGTTTTTGAGGCAGGATCACCAGGTGAAAGTGCCACCCGGGATACATATTTTTCATCCAGCAAGTAGCATTTCTTAGCAATTCTATGGCCGAAAGGATGTGTCCCTGCATTTTCGAGGGAGATTCCTTCCAACTGAGAGTCCATTGAGTAAGCCTTAAACTGAAACACAGATAATTTTTTATTACTGTCATCAGAGTGATCGGATACCTCTTTATTGTTTTCTGTTTTTAATGTCAGCAGATCCTGTGCAGATGAAGCACCTGAAATCAGGACGACCAACATTACCAGTATAGATAGTTTCTTTTTCATAATTTTCTTCTTAGATTTTTATGAAGCAAAGATTGATACTAATCGTTAACTGGTAATGACGAAAGGATTAAGATAATGTAAATTGAAAACTATACGCAATGCAGTATCCGGATATTCTATTTTCTCAGAATTATTCTGTATGTAACATATAATCAACCTACTACACAATTATTATATTGTTTAATATTGATATAACAAAACCACCTGAGACTATCTGTATACGGACTTTTAATAAAGCCTATATCAGGTTGCAGAAACATTTTGAATCAAATGATGCGAAATTCTTCCAAAAAATTGTAATTCATCGCTAATATGAATAATTTTTATTATTATCTTTAGTATGTTTCTGATTGTTCGAAGTCTGTCAATAGTATAT
>Ga0315272_10000234_pt1 | contig 27212 bp, 39 predicted proteins | sample C3_middle_MG_FD_203918 | JGI IMG/M metagenome (GOLD analysis project Ga0315272, IMG submission 203918) | Sediment microbial communities from Yellowstone Lake, YNP, Wyoming, USA - C3_middle | ecosystem: Environmental > Aquatic > Freshwater > Lake > Sediment | place: USA: Wyoming | collected...
CATAGGACTTGAAGAGGTTGGGGAAGTCAAACGGCGCGTTGTAATACGGCGGTGAGGTAACAACCAAAGCAATACTGTTATCCCGCAACTCACGCATATCCTCCGAACTACCGAACACGACCTTTACCGAAACCATATCTCACACCAGCGTCTGCATATTAGCTTTAGCTTCCCTTATTAATCTCTCTTTCGCAATCTCTTTGTCATCAACAACGAAAACATACTCAATGCGCTTCTTAGCATTTCTCCAAATCGCTCCCTCAATGATGAAATTTATAGCAATCATCATCCAATCCCTCAGTTCTGATAGCTCTTTAAACTTTTCCTCACGTAGTTTTTCAAATGAAATTGAACTTAAACAGTAAACAAAAATAAAATTCTTCCTCAAACAAATAGCCAATTGACCGGGCCGGTCAATGAGATATTTGCCTAGTGTAGTTCTAAATACTAGTAAAGGAGATATGTTACCACTGCACGAGAGATATTAGGCAACATATCCTTGAGTCTCTTCACTCCATCCTCAAGGACTGCCTTTGCTTTCTTGTTGCTAGAAATTGCCGTTACTACCTCAGACACCGTCAACCCTGCTTCATTCATCAGTCTCTCATCATCCTTAAGGATGAACTCCCATTTATTAATTTTTGTCGAAGAAATAAAGATCGCAAAATGTATATGTTGTTTAATGCTTGGTACAAAAAGGATAAAAAACTATTTTCAATTCCCCAGTTGGTAATTGATCCGTTAATATGACACTATCAACTATGACCTCTCGTTCCCGCAATTTAAATGATAATTCATCAACACAAACAAGAAGGTAGAACCATGAAAAATCTAAACCCAAAGCGAGCAGAAAGAGGAGCCTACGTTCTCCTTCCCCTTTGGTCTCTTTAATGGCCTCCCGCGTAGTCTCCTCTGGAGCGCAGGAAATGGGCACTGTACTTATCTTCACATAAGTATTGCCACATTGGAACTCATACCTATAAGCATTAAGAGACTCATAAGCATATCCTCCAATAAGCTCGCAACCCTCTTGTTTCAACACAATCTTAATTAAATTCGCTGCTTGCTGAGCTGTGAGTGCATCCTTCATACTAGCCATCATGCTCCAATATGGCACTAACTGGCTGAACAAGTTATACAGTCACCTCGCGTCTTCAGGCGTATACCAACTCATCAATATCGATTTGAAGCCGTATTTTAAAGAGTTTATTATTACTATTATTACATTGACCTCCTAATTATTTGAAGAACTGAGATATAGTGTTAGGCGGCATTATGAAGCCCAGTGCATCTTTTATCCTAATCTCTATCTCAGATAGTTTCTTGTATATCTGTGTCAATATTTGTGCATCGAGGTTTGTGAAGTCCTTAGGAACGAAGCTATCGCCCTCCCTTATCATCTCTAGGTTCCCTCCCTTATTGAAATCGTACTGATAAGTTACCTCAACTCCTCCTCCAGTTCTTCCTTGCACGCTATAAGTGACCTTATTTGCATCCTCGATTCGAATGAGATGTAAGTAATAGTCCCTAATTACTTCCCTCTTAAATCGAGATACCGGCACATTACGCAGTAGCTCTATTGGCCTTCCATCATAAATGGTTAGAACCGATCCCTCAACAAATGATAATACAAAATAGTCATCATATATTTCCCTAAGTATTACTCCCCTCCCATAATCCAATATTGGCCTCAAACGCTCCTCATACTCCCTCCATACACTTTCTGGTGGTTCCATCTTTACTTTTTCCCTTAATTCTGATGGCAACTGCCTAAGCACACTTTCACTTACATCTAAACCTATATACACATCCCCACACTTATATATTGCTACCAACTCGCCAGAAGCTGTGTGTACCTTCCCTATAACTTTTTCGCACCCCTTCGAGTATAATTGTTGGAAGAACACGTCAGGCGCGTAAGCCAGCAAGTCCGACATTACTGCCTCTCCCACCTCTATCAACTTTCTTGATAAATTACCAAGCACAATACTTACCTCTCTTGGTAAGTTGAGAGAGTACATAGAAATCGAGCTTGTTCCAGAACTGTATTTAAAAGGGTTAACCCTTTTATGTATGCCCGGAATACCTCCTCAATGAGCTTCTCCTTTTCCAAGGAAGTGATAGATTGGTGGAGCGAGCAAGCGTTGAAGCTTGCGCCGTATTGGAAGTTACTCATAGGATGGATAACAGAAAACCAGGAGGATATGTTGTCATTTGACCTTAAGAAGATCCTTTGGGACATGATAATTAACTCTCGAAGAGGTTGTAAATACACGGAAGCTCCGTCTGAAATTGATGTAGCATTTAATTGTGGCGAGTATGTAATTGGGCTACGTGGTGGAGTTATCAATCCATTGACATTTAGGGATACCTCAGCAAGGTACGTGAATTGGCTGGAGGGGCTGGGTTGGTTCGGTATTGGATTAATGGGGCGTAGGGGTATTGGGGTTATTGCTATATACTTCAGTGGTCAAGCGCCTAGTGTTAAACTCCCAAGTGGTAGATCAATCACCCTCTACAGCCTAATGCTGAAGGAAGTGGGGGAGGACGTCTTGACGCTAATATTATTTATAAGTAGGGCAGACCCTAGGTATCGCTGGCTCTGGGTAATGCCATACCAGCGCTTGGAAGTTATATCAGCAGATGATGCCGAGCTTGTGAATGCCCTAGCTACAGATGAAAAAGCGAGACGGCTATTGGAGGACTACATCAATAGGGCAATAGGCCCATTTACGGAGCTGGCAAGGTACCAAAGTATTTATATCCTTTATTAGTATTAACCTTGTGGCTTGGCACGGATACAAATTATGGCTTAAGATAAGGAATAACCACGCCTTTAGATGCATGTATGCATTGGCATTGTTTCTTGGGTGGATTAGTGGACTATCGGTTAGGGCTAAGTTACCGTCTGTGTTCATAATTGTGGAAATCATTGGGCTAATACTGTGGATTTTTTATGAAGCACGGTTTGCGAAGGCAACACTACTGGCTTGGATCATTGGGATACCATTGATGGTTATTGGCGCCTTGTCAATATATACATTGTGGCTTGTTCTGTTTACGTTAAATACGCTCACCGTCCTGGCAATTGTTGGCACAGTGCCATATGGCATCTTTGGAGTATTGCTAAACCTAGAGTCTCTGCATGAATTTGTTATCATTATGAAAAGGGAAATCATTAGGTGGAGAAAAAGTTTTTAAAATGCTTGACAAGAGAGTTTGCCGTGAATGATTTCGCTAAGACCTTGGCAAGCCGAGGTTTTGAACCAAATCCCAGAGGATTTGGAGCCCAACACGAATATTTTTATTAATGCCCCAACGGGCAGTGGTAAGACCATCCTCTCCCTCATGATTGGTGAGAAGCTTGATGCTGAGTTAATAATCGCTACCACAAGGACTAGAAATGAGGGATTTCGGTTCTGGGAAGATGCTGTGATAAAGCTTGGGTTAAGACATTATCCATTTACGTTTGTTGCAAAAGCCGACTTCTGTAGGGTTGTCAAGGACCCCGAGCTCAAAAGGGAGTTGTTGGAGGATGAGGAATCCAGCATTAATTGCGGAGGTTGCAAGCTGGCGCTGGAGAGTAAGAAGGAAACGAAAGAGTGGCTGAGGGAGACCATGGACTTGCCCCTCTACATCAAGGTCTTCAAGGAGGTGAACCCAAACCTGCCACCGCAGGAGTACGAAAAGGAGCTACTGGGGAGGTTGGGCAACCCGTTCTTGAGGTTCTGCGCCTACAGCGTGGTGAAGAACCTCGCGAAGGAGTCCGCTAGGCGTGGGCTCCCCCTAATGCTTATTGGGACCTACCCGCATCTCTTTACGGCGTACTGGCTGTTCAAGACAATACTGGATGAGTTCTTGAACTCCGAGGGGAGGTTCAACAATAGGTTCTTGGTCATCATTGATGAGGCACATAACTTGGACAACCTCCCCGACATGGTTGAGAGGAGGATTAGCCCTACGAGACTTGAGAGGTTGATGAGCATAGGGGAGAGATTCTGCGAAAGGGTTGAGAAAATGGGTGCTAGGCCGCCGGAGTGTGAGGAGGCTAGGAGAAATGTGAAGAAGTACAAGGAGGTTAAGGAGGAATTTGAGAAGGAGCTTGAGGAGCTCGGGAAGAAGTATAACGTTGGCGAGAACATGTACAAGAGGATCAGCTTGGACGATGTAGGGACACTGCTCAGCGTCTTGGAGAAGTTCATGCCCTTGGCATTACTGTATCAGCAGGTAATGGAGAAATTCATGGAGAGGGTGAACCCAATGAGCTCCTTCATATTAACCTACGAGCTCATGAGAAAGGAGAGGGACTACTTGGATGGTGTCTCGGTTCCGCTTGATGATAGGGAGAGGACCATCCTTGTCGACCCGGACGTGTGGAGGTTCTACATCCACAGGAACCACACATACGCCTTGGTCATGAAGCCTATATCGCCCAAGCCCATAATCAACAGCGCCAGGAGGAGGTTCAACGATGTATGGATCATGATGAGCGGCACCCTCCAGAGCAAGGAGTACATAGAGAAGAACTGGGGCTTGACCGTGGACTACTACTTCGACATGAGCAAGAGCGTAAGGTTAGGGAGGAGGTATGTGAGGCTAGTGACGAGTGTGACGTCTAGGTACGAAAAGAGGAGTGAGGAGATGTACGCGAAATACGCCCTCGAAATCTCGGACATAGTGGCGAGGAACGAGGGGAGGGTGTTCCTCGTGGTTTACCCAAGCTATGATATGCTGAGGAACATTGTGCCTAAGCTGAATAGTGAAGACGCAGTACACATCAAGGAGACGGAGGTAAAAAGCCTGGTTAAGGTGAGGGAAATAGTGGAGGGCACGGACAAGAAGGTTGTTATACACGCCGTCGCTGGAGGCAGGTTTACAGAGGGGATTGAAATCGTCAAGGACGGTGTATCCTTGATTAACCACGTGATAATGGCTGGAATGCCAATACCAAACATAAGGGATGACTATATCATCGACAGAATAAACGCAAGCGGGATGGACCCAATTGAGTGGCTACTGGAGCACGCCAGGATCGCTACATTGCAGGCAATAGGAAGGGCGATAAGAAGCGATAAGGACGAAGTAACAGTGTGGCTACTGGACTCAAGGTTCCCAGGATATGCCGTGAGGTGGGGGTTGGTAACGCCATAACCCTTTTAATTTTATTGCTTCACTAAGTAGTGTATTACCATGAGTTGCATAGATAGGTTTGGGGAAAGGATGAATGAGCTTATGAATAGATATAGAGCGGTGCTTGAATCGGTAAATGAATTGGCTGTACAGACTAGGTTGGTACTTGAGGAGGACGTGTACTTCGCTGGATTGCTCCATACCAATTGTGAAAAGTATAGGTATGGCGAAAATAGCGGGTTCATTGGCATCTGTGGCGATAGGCTATTTGAAGTCATAAATATTTCTTATGGAGAGGAGTGGACCAACTATCCGCTTCACAACATCTTGGCGAGCGATTACTACCGTAAGCTTCCAATAATGCCATATATTAAAGCAAACTTGCTGAGGAGAGATAAGGCAAAAATTACAATACGGACAATATATGGAGGAATGGGTAGTGGAATCGTAGATGTTGCCGTACCAAGGGAAAGCTTAGACGACAAAGCCAGGAGGTTTCACATCCCATTGCCTGGACTAGCAATTGACCTAGAGATTGGATACATAGCTATAGAACTTAGTATTAATGGATACCGCTTCGCCATTAAGTACAAGGAAGATAAACCATACCTAGAGGGCGGTTACCCGCAGGGCTTTGAGAACTCACCAACAGCCTGCGCAATCACGGATGCTGTAGTGGAGATAATTACAGACGCCATTAACCTCTATGAGGACATTACAAACAAGGGAATAAAGTTCGTAAGCATCTATCTATTGTATTAATCATCCTCGACCAAAAGATTTATAAGGAAGCTTTTGAAAAATCCCTGGCGGCAGGTGCCCCCTTGGGATTCAGCGGGGCGCGGCCCCCCATAAAGGCCGCACTATTACCCCAAGGGGTTCTCCCTGCCGCCGCCTTTGCAAAAGGTTTATAAGGAGCCACTAGAGAACATCCTTGGCGGGTGTTCCACCGGGCTTCAGCACGGGCCTGACGCGCCCGATAGCAACCCGGTGGGTTCTTCCCGCCGTTTTTTATTTTTATCAAATATCAAATAAATTACTTTAAACCACCTGTAGAGCGATTGGCGGCAACAGCTTTGTTATTTCCACGACGCCTTCTGACTCTATGAGTTTCTTCGCGGTGACTAGTTGTGCCGAGGCGATGAATGAGTCCGGATCGCTGGCTGGATATGCGATTGCCCTCGTCTCTGGGTTCTTCAGTATCATGTCCGCTGGGTATGGTGCCACAACGCCCAATATTACCCATGTCTTAATGTTGGACAGCACCGTTATTGGAGCCTTGGATGCGTTCTCCTGTTCGTCAGTGAGGACCAACAGCAAGTCGTCCTCGCCCAACCTCTCCTCCGTGATGGTCTTCTGTATGGCATCATAGAGCGGGGTGCCATCAGCTGGCATGTTGATGAGACTCAGGTAGTCGTTGAGTGATGATAGTGACACCTGCTTGATTATGCCTTCGATGCCAGAGTTGAACACATAAGTCTTCTCGAAGACCTTGGTGAACGCTAGTAACACCCTAGCCGCCGCAAGTATCCTCCCTCCTTGCATTGATGCGCTCACGTCAACTAATGCAATAACCCTCTTCGGAGTTGTTGGCAGTAGCTTATTGAACTCCTCTCTGCTCAACTGAACCTTCTCGAAGAACGCGTTTGCAACCTCCAGCCTACCTTGCACAGCCAGCCCAATTGCGGCCCTGGCGCCGGCTGACAGCGGTATCCTACCCCTCCTCCTCACTAGGTACTCAACAGAGTCCTTGCCCAACCTCTCGGTCAAGACGCTGGCTTGCATCGCCAAGTCAAACGGGCTCATCAGCTTGGCCGCGGCGTTGAACAACAGCTCGTTAGGGATGGTGTCCAACTTCCCAATCCTGGACCTTATGACCTCCCACGGCAGATCAGCCTCAATTGCCTTCTTCACTGCGTCGGCTGGGCTTGAAGCCTTGAGCGCCTCCTCATACGCCTTTGTCTTGTCCGTTGGGGCATCGCCCTTCTTCACCACCCACCTCCACAGCTTATTGATTTGATCGTCCCAAGGCTTTGGGTGAAGCATCCTCAATATGTCCCTGTACGCGGTTGGGTACTTTATAGCCTGTAGCTCATGCCACTCAAACGGCATCTCTCTGAGCGCATCCACAACAGCATCCTTCTTCTTCGCTCCATAGCTCCAACCGTAATCCTTCCTAGCCTTCTTTGCAATTTCTAGGAACAACAGCATCTTTGGGAGTGGGTACAGCTTGAGTAGCTCCTTTATCTGCGCCTTGTCGGGCCATATCTGTGCCGAGACCAGCGGTGGGTCCTTGACAAGCCCTGCCTTCCTCATCCTTGTGGTAAAGTCGTAAACCGATGACCAACCCTCGGCGTTAGCAACGTCCCTAGTGGCGATGAGCAACAACTCGGTGTACTCCCTCAGGTTCCTCATGTAGAAGAATCCCTCACCCCTGAGTGGGTAAGCCGCCAGCGTCTTGAGTAGCAAGTACTGTGGTGTAGGTTGGACAAAGGGCTTGGCAAAGCCCTCCGCCCTCTCCCTTCTCATGTGGAACTCCCAAGCTTCGGTTCTGTAATTCCTCGTTATCCACGACATTAAAAAGCAACTATGCTAGGCTTCTTTTAAATTTTCCGCCGCTCAACAAAAAACGAAAGCTTATTAAAGACTAATACGTGCAGAAACATAATGGTCTCGGGTAGTGAGACACTACTGAGGAAGTTGGCAATTAGGGCTAAGATGGAGAACGAGCAACTGAGGCTGTTGCTGGATAAGGCATCCACCGTAAGTGTCTCGCCGTCGCTTCAATATATGTGTAGGCCCAATCAAATGATTCCAATTCCATGGGAGCATTGGTTGTTTCACTCGGGGTTAAGGATGGAGGTCACTGCTTTACCAGATGAGAAAAGAAGCGCAACTGTGAAACCGTTCGGTTGATTTAAAAATGAATGGCTCATACTTCTCACACTAATTACACCATAAGGCACTCCTTTATTGCATATTTCGAGAAATCAGTCTTCCTAGTGACCTCCTCCAGGCACAGTTCGTGGCACTTGTCCTCGGTTATTTCTGGTTTAACTGCATGCACGCTCAAGCACACGCTAAAGCAGTGCCAATACTCACGCTTAATCTCCATACATGCCGCCATAGCCCACCTGAAGCACTTCTCATCAATGCACTTCTTGAATTCCTCTATCTCGCTCATACCCATTGCCACAATCTCTAGAGGTTTAAGAACATTGCAGTTTTAACCCCACCAAAAGTTTAGAAAACGAAGGATTATTTCACCAGTGGGGCGTTTATAATCAACAGAATTGTGGATGATTGAGACGATTTATCTCGCTATCTCGTTTAATAAAAGTGTTAAAAATACAATACCGAGAACTGCCATGAAAGGCATTAAATCATCTGGGAACTTAAGCACTGGATGTAGCGCCCAATACAACAATCCAAAGGTGAACAACGCGTACTCAAATGTAACAATTATGTAAAAGAGAATGACAATCTTATTCATGCCCAACCACCTTCCTTTCTGATTCTCTCCTTCCCTGCCGTATTAGTTGTATTATAAACTCATGTAACCCCCATCTCCTAGGTCTCATTTCCGCCCTCCTCACTATCTCACAAATCAACTCAACGGGTATGTTTAGTTTCCTACTTATTTCCTCGCAACAATCATTCACACAGTTGACAAACGACGTGGGGTCTATGGGAGTGCCTTCATCCCAACACTTTACATCGCAATCGCTGACCATGTTCAGGACTTGTTTTACCAGTTCCTTGGAAAGTCGTTTCTCGCTCATAGGCTACCCATTTTGGTGGTCTTTTTTAGAGTTTTTAAGGTTTTCCCCTAGGATTGGGCGTTAAATACCTTTTATGATGAGAGTCCAATCCTTCAAATCAAAGGTGGTAGCCATACCTCTTCATCCCTCACTAGCTTCATGTCCTTTAGAACTTTTCCAATACCGCTTGCTATCGACCTAGCCCAGAAGTGCCGTTTCTTTTTGTACAATATGGTGTTGTCCTTGGGGACCTTGCCCAGGTAAGCCCACACGTCATAGCCACCGTCCCTAAACTTAATCATTTCAACGATTAGGTACTTCCTATCTGGCTCAAGCTTCCATGTTGCCTCCCAACCATCGTACTCATCAAACACGTTTCTAACGCTCGTAGGCTCGATAATCCTAAGGGTCTTCGCATCAATCACAATGTTGGTACTCCCATCGTTTGAGTACAGCGTTAGTCTACTCACAATAGTGCGTCTTAACTCACGCCTTTTTAAACATTGCGTTAAGGTTGATTTACCAAGTATCCAAGGATCTGGTTTAGGGGTCTCAAGCCAATTATTGATTCAAGGATGAGTGGCGGAGGGGTACGTTCACCTCATAGTCACTCGGGATCTCAATACAACGGGTGAACCGGCTACCCCACCCCTCCAGTTATCGCCTTAGCAAACAGGGATTAATAAAGGTATTGGCGGAGGGGTACACTCACCTCATACCCGCTCGGGAACTCAACCGCGTGCGACTACCCACCCCTCCGTTTTAAGTGGATTTGCTTAAGTAATAAGTCTAACTCATCGCTTGTTAGTTCGACGCCGACCATGAATGCCAACGCCCCGCGTAAAATCTCAATTATTTCCCTCCTCTTTGCCCAGAAGCTCTCCGTCAATATTACTTTGAAATGCCTCATCTTTGCTCTTCGGTACTCATCAGGCTTCGTGGTCACTCTGTAGCAAGTTTCTCTAAACTCGTCGTCCCATATGAACCAGCAGACGTCATCGCCTTGATGCATCAATTTAATGTACTTTCTAAACAACCTCCAAACTCTTGTATCCTTCACGATTGCGATGCCCCAGTCGTAGTTGCCTCGTAAGTACTCAACCAACACTGCAATCGCGTTAGCCCTATCGTCATCGATCGGCAACACCTTGTTGCCTTTATTGTAGTTCCTCCAGATTTTGAGAACGACGTCGTTGCCGGATGTATCCTTTACAATTACCCTACAGTAGTCACGCTTCCCCTTCTTTCTGCATCCCCAGCCCTCTATAAATATCAGCACCCGCTTCATGGTTATATCCCTGCGGGAAAAAGTAAAATTTAAAAATTTATCCAACATAAGGTATGTGTATGGTGGAGAATGGACTTGAGAAGGCAGAGGTTCGTAAAATAGACAACGATACTGTCGAGTTTAAAGCGACGTGCTTATATACCGACTCGTGGAGGCGCGTGTATGAGGTCTATGATATCATGACGGGACTCCGCTTGGTACCAACTGCATTGGAAACGAAGCGACTTGATATGGAGGTTACAGAGGTAGTTCGTACCTACCGCTTGCGGACCGGATACTATGCATTGCTCGAACTACGTGAAGTGAAGACAGGCATACGTAATTCCCAGGCAATCTTCTTAGCAACTACGCCCATTGGTTATATCATCACAGAGTACAACTGGAAGACTATGTACGCTATACTTCCCCTAATAGTGAGGAACGGCATGGTATTTACAGTGGATGAACTAGCCATCGAAGGTGAAGCATCACAAACAGATGAGGCTTACAAAGCCGTAGAGAATATAATAAGCAAGTGGAAAAACGAACTACCAAAATACGGAGCAAAGCCCACCTAATAATCCCCTTGCTTTGGACATCTAGTTGCGCAGCATATTGACTTTATTGCTGGAGGGGTAAAATTATTTTTCCTTGTGGAATTGTTGCCCTACTAGGAGCTAGAACCCTTAAATATACACGAGACATAAAGCTTGGAATGGACTGGCTTGCCTTTCCTAACTTGGTTGAGGTGGTGAAGAAGTGGAGAGTTAAGTTTATTCGGTATGCAAGAGTGCTTTCGCTTCTTAATATGGAGGAGTGGTTAATTCCCTTGTCCTTCTTCAAGGCTTGGATGACTGAATGCCAAACCATTGGAAGAAGTCCAGGCTATGTATATGTGAGATGCGATGATAAACTAGTTAGGATCAGTACAACCGAGTTGCTTCATTACAAAACTGTTAAGGCGGTTGAGGAGGAAGTAAGAGAGATAGAGCAGATAAGGACACTCGATAAACAAGAGCTAGAAAGGATGGTAGATAACTTGCCGGCAGTGTTAATTGATGTTTCGAAGAGTCCACGTTGTGCTGTTCCAGGATTTACAGTATTTGGAAATGATGTGATTCATTTAATGAGCTTGGGGGATACATCCCTTCACTTGAATTTAGTGTATATAAATTCAACCCCGGAGGACGTTAGATTTACGATAAGAGTCAGCTTCCTCGGTCAATCAGATAGTGGTTATGTAGATGTAACATACTATGTGCAACGAGATGGAGTGATAAAGTACCTAGGAAAAACAACAACTAAGTTTGCGCGGGAAGTACTGCTAAGGGCGGTTCAACATAAAGGCGGAAAGAAGGAGGATGAGCTGATTGAAGAGGGCGTTGCCACAATACTGAGGGCTGTTGATGAAAAGTACTCCATCATAGATAAGATGCTGGGGGATGCGGAAGACATCTTCATCATGGGGATGAAGGGATTAACAGCAGTGCTCCTATATTAATGGACTTGAACATCAAACCTTTTTATTTTTATTCATGGGGCGTAGAGGAGATCCTCAGGATTAATACCAGGGGTTGGTTATAATGCTTCTCTATTAAGGTTCACTCTCCTTTGCCGGCCTTGTACGCTAGGTAGGTTATGATGAAGCTTATTGCTAGGGCAAGGCCTAGCACTATTATGAGGGCCGCGATTGCGCCCTCTTTATCGTCGGCTAAGTCGCTTACCATATCCTTGACCGCATCACCAAAATCACTTACATATTCCCACATATCGTAAATAAGCGCGCCAATGTTATACACACTGACTAGACCTGCCTTCCAACTCCTTGTTTTTACTGTTGCAATGATTGAGGTGACCGTTGCAATGACTCCCCACATGATTATTGCGGCTCCAAAGAAGATAAAAATGAAATTAAGCAGGAAGTTGACGGTTGCGTAGGAGATATAACCAAACATGGCCAGCAGGATTGTTATTACAATCGACATGACGTACGTCATTGGTAGAAGCCCTCCCAGTATGTAAAAGAGGATCCCAAGAGCCTTGGTTTCGTTTGAGACCTTACCGGCTACGTAGCTGTTCCAAATGCTGATTATAGCATCCAACGCAAGTATCGCCGCCGTTATTAACCAGCCAATGTCCATACAAGACCTTTTGAAATTTTGAGGTAATTTTTAAGTCTTTTGCTTATCAATCCTTGGGGGTTGTTAATTGCCCAAGTGCCTCTGCTAGGGTGTTGACGAACTTCGTGATGGACAACACCGCATCGAAGTACGCATCCGCCTTGGCCAGGGTGGAACTCACAATCCTTAGCTTGCCCAAGGCGTTGTTCAAGTGTTCAACTGCCTCGGTAGTCTTGTTATCTTTCGCTGCCTCTATGGCTTCCCTAATCTCAGCCTCGACATCGCTTATTAGTCCTCTCATTAAGCCTACCCATAACGCCTCATCCAAGGGGTAGACCGGCAACTCCATGGGTGCTTTGGTCTCGGACATGTCCTCACCCGCCCCCTTCTTGCAAAACTAGTTTTTAAGTTTTTCCTCAATCATTACTACGTCAGTTACTCCTCCCATTCAATTTTATAGTCCTCCTCAAGCCTGTCGGTGAGGTCTTGCACCTCCTTGCATATGCTGTTTATGTACGTTTTGTACCTCTCGACCTCTGGGTCATCGATGACTGCTTGGGCGATATTGCACCCCAGGCGGAAGAGCAAGACGAAGACGCCTGGCTTCCCATGCTTGTTCTCTACTTCCGCTGTCCTCACTCCTGCAAGGACCTTGAGCAAGAACTCGGGGTCGTTAATCACGAGCCACTTGGCCGCACTCGCCAGTTCCGACCTTATGGCGTTCTCGAATAGGCGGAGGACCTTGTCATCGTTGAAGAGCGACTCAACAACGATTTTATCCAACTCGGCTGGGTTGTACTCGCCTCTGAGCAACTTCCCTAGGTTCTCTACCCTGGCCTCCTCCAGGATTGCTATGCCGTTGATGATGTTGCATCGGGAGAACTGCGGGCGGAGTTTCCTGAGCTCCTCCACCTTATCCCTCTCGGTCTTGGACAGGTGTTGCAGTACCTTTTCAGCGCTTGGGGAGAAGAAGACGTTGGAGTTGGCGTTCTTCGGGACAATGCCTTGCTCTGCCAGTCTCTTCACGACTTCGTCCAGCTCGTTCGCCAACTTGTTATACTTCGCCTTCACCTCCTCGCACTTCCTCAACTCATCGACGAAGAACTGGGGCAACTCCACCTTTAGCTCAACATTCTGGGTACAACCACCGGGAGACTGTCCCTGTTGCTGAGGTTGAGAAGCTTGTTGTTGTACTACCTTGAAGCCGAGCTCCCTCGCAATCTCGTAGAGGAAAGATTCATGGTCCTTGCGTGTTGCCACCCTAAGGAGTGCCTTAATAACAGCCGGCCTTGATATAAGTCGCTCCAAGGCATTCTCATCAAGTATACCCTTTACTCCAACCATCCCAGTGATACTCTGTCGCACCTTATCCAACAACTCCACGGTCTCTGGGCTTAGCTTTATTGAAATCCACCTATTGGGACCAGTTTCCACCATTTCCACCATTGCAGCAATTGGGACCAGTGGGTAAATAAACCCTTCTCCGGTAATTGCAGCAATTTCTACCTGGGTAGAAATGGTGGAAGTTACCACCAGGGTAGAAATGGTAGCAATTACTTCTATTTCTACTTTTGTAGCAATTGCTTTCATTACCACCTTGGTAGTAATGGTCGCCTTTGCAACATTGGCTGAAATTGTAGCAATTGCGGCAACTTCTACCTATGTAGCAAGCACTACCATATCAAGGGGCCTGGTAGCAATTGGTACCATTGATACCACTGCTACCATTTCTACCTAGGTAGCAATTGCCACCACTGCTACCTAGGTGGTAATGGTAGTAATAGCTACAGTTGCATAAGGCATTTCTTTATCAATGGACTCAGATGTTACTATTGATACCACTTCCACCACTGCTGCAATTGGTGCAATTTCTACCATTTCCACCTTTTCTACCACTGCTACCAGAGACTTCAGTGCGTCGGAGGTGGCAGAAGTACATAAGCAACACATTGTTGGGAATAACCATGGCCTTTAAGATGATTAACCCTTGGGTTGGACTTGCTGTAGTTGATGCAACTGTAGTAATTTCTACCGTTTCTACCATTTCCGCCTAGGTAGAAATTGCCGCAATTGGGACCAATGCTACAGAGGTTGCCAAGAATACTTATGAGGAGACTTAGTGAACTTCCTTGATGCGGTGGATGCGTATTGTTGCATCGACATCTATGGGGAGGTTGGTTACTTGCTTCAGCACCGAGGTTAAATCCGGGGGGAGTTCCCGCTCTGTACCTATTATGATCAGGGGTAGCCCTCCCGACCACCAGCCTGGGGGGATGAGGTGCTTGACGTCGGTTGATGCAAACTCGAAAATCCATAAGTCCTTGAGGTGGAATGTCCTGTCTCCCAGCGTGAACTCTACATCCGCCACTAGCCTGGAGTCCTGCCCAACAACATTGGCGTGAAGTATTATGGACAGGCTCCTCAGTACATCTACATCCTTGGGCACAGCGAGGTAGTTCCATCCCTCCCGCCCTATCCTAAGGGTTGTCCTAATGGGCTTGCCCTCCAGTTGCTGGAGCAACTCCATAGCCCTCCTATTCAGCGCCTCAGCCCTCCTCCTCTTTGCCTCCTCATCCTCCACCTTCTTCAAGAACGACATCACCCTTGTGTAGGGGTCGGAGGTAGCAATCGCGCTACCTGTCTTCTCCACGACCATATTGATGAAGCGATAGTAGGCCGGGCTTACCTTGGAGCCCTTGTTTATTGCGTTGGTAACCTCTTCCGTAAACACCTCCGGCTTGAAGATCGCAAGGATTATGTCAAAGAGGTTAGAATAACTGAGAAGTGCCCGGAGGCTCTCCCTTAGGTCGTCTGGCTGGAAGTCATATAGACCTAGTTCCTGTGCTTTATTTAGGAATGCCTCTATGATTCTGCCCCGGAGCTGGTCTAACTCCTCCTTTGTTTCGTCTGAAATTCGCACCGACACTAACCTCTCCTTGGTATTGTTGCCCTTCTTCTCCAACCAGATGCTTGCGCCCCTAAAGAGAATGTCCAGGTCCTTGTTAAGGCAGAACTTCACCAAGGTATCGATAATAACAGTCTTTGGAACCCCAGCTGGTGGGCATTTCCCCATTACCTTACAGAGATAGTCTTGCAGAGATGCCTGTAGCTTGTCGATTCTCTCCTTCGTTGATGCTCGCAACTTTATAATCACCCCGCTCATCATGAAGCAACCTAATGGAGGGCTTAAAAAGCTTACTACAGGGGGTTACCACCGCATTTTTCTACTCCATTCTCTTTTCCATCCACAACAAACGACAACCAAAGCTACTTCGTTACACACTCGTTCTTCGCGGCACCGTATGCATTCATTTAAATATTTATGTATTCACCGTGCGGGTTTAAACAACTTTTCATAAGGGTAGGATAGCCTCCGAACGACTGTGTTTTATCATTCCGAATTTTGCAGAAGAAAATTCAAAGTACGTTATATTTTGGTACTTTTTTCACAAATAATTTGATATAATTTTTCTCAAATATTTGAGAGAAAAATATCAAAAATATGTGAAAATTGAAAAGAATGACAGAGGAACTTCACAGGTAGCCTGCGGGATCTAACACGAAGGGCATGTTCGTGGCTTCGTAGGGGGAGTTACGGTGGATCGATTTTTAAACTCGTAACGATCACCGTGGGGCTCACGGACCCTAATCCCTTTTAAAGCCCTTTTTAAATCGTGACCCAAGAGACAAGTTTTGCCCTTTAGGGTGGGGAGGAGTCATTAATTAACTCTGGTACTTTGGTATCCACCGGTTATAATTGCACTACTTGTATCAGTTGTATCAAGTGTGCAACTGCACACTCTGTGCAGTTGTGCACTCTGAGCAAGCAATACATTGAAACCGCTGAACATGTTAGTCTTTGGCAACAAGGGGTACGGGAAGTTCATTTTTGCTAGTAAACCGATACTTTACGCCGTAAATTTACGGTTTTCTATACCGTGAAGGATTAAATATTTTTGGGTGAGTTAGGCTTGCTAATGTAGTTGTAGCCATACATTATGGTTTTCAACGCTGGTCTGCATCATAGAAAAAAGAACCCTTTTAAGACCCAGACGGAGGGTAGCAATGATGAGTACTCGGTTGAACCTGAGCAATGAGGCTGAGCAATGGCTTGCTAATTTAATAAACAACCTAGCTGAGATATATCGTAGGTTCGATACCATGTATCATAAAGCTCTATTACCATTGCTTGCATCCTTTACTGAGATTTGCGGTGATATTTGGCGGATTGACTTAATACCATCCTTAGTATACAGCTATGATTATCATTATTACTTCAAATGCGGCGAGGAGCAGTATTTTCGGGTACCGGTGGAATATAGGATGCATGAGAAAATCTACTCTGAAGCAGGCAAGAACCCGATTGCAACATACTTGCTTAACAAAGTTAAGGAGACAATAACTGAAGAGACGAAACGTAGGAGGCGCTTAAGGGCGATGCGGTTTAAATTACAATTAGATGCAGACCTTCTTGTATATCACGACTACGCATTCCCCATCGGTAAAATAAGAGATCATCACTACGACCTATGCCGTATCTACATAATGGAATCGATGTACGGGGTCCCCATTATCGAATTCTCCGATGAGTGTACAGAGGACGAGTACACTTACGAGATCAGCATATCTCTAACCAATGAAGGGCTAGAGCTTGTTTGGTACAAAAATATAGAAGATCCTAATCTCCCACCCACATACCTCCTTAACGCACTCTATAAAAAGAAGGACGAAATAGATAAGAGGATAGATCCCATCCTCAAGACCTTAGACAAAGTGATCAAGGGGGCCGTATCATTATTATTGTATTGAGACTTTACAACCCACGCAGTATCAACCAAACGTAGGAGGAAAAGTTTATAAACTCTTCTTGCATGAGGCTTTTGATGAGTGTGTTTGAGGAATATGAGAGGAAGTGGGAGGAGGAGCTCAACAAGCTTCCTAAGAAGGTAGAAACAGTAGAGCAAGCGCTGGATGCGATAGAAAGAATTGCGTTGAATGGATACAAGCAAATAAAGACGGCAGAGGATGTGTCAATGGAGAATATTGATGGGGTTTATGCAAAGATAAACATAATGCGTGAGAGGTTCATCAACATAGTGTACCTAGCACGCCTTGCGAGGCGCATTTTACAACAAGAAAGAAAGGTGTAGGTTTAAACCTAAAAGAGAAAAATTTTAAATCTCTATATGGATGTTATCACCTAGGTGAAACGGGATGGATCAAACCTCAACCTCCACTTCGGGTCAAATTCCGGAGCAATGCAGGCAGTGTCTATGGGCGATAGTGAGGAGGTTGTTTAACGATATACGAGTGAACAATAAAAGGGATCTCAACCTCATAATGGAGTTATTAAATAAGCTGGGTTATGAGTGTATCATTGTTGGTTGCATCTCATCCAATGCGTACGAGGTTGTGGATATGAAGTACAACGATGGAGTTATGTTCGTGTATGAAAACCGTAAAGCTAATGAGATTGAATGCCTCATTTCGAACTATCTTTGCCTGCCTCCAGGAGGTAGGGCAATAGTTCGTAGAAGGCGTTTCACATATCACGAAAATGAGAAGGGTTGTCATCATGAGAGAGAGGAGACATTGGAGTATGTAAATGTAGGTAAAGAAATCAAGGGAACAAGAAGGCTAGAGGACAAGGATTGGGAGGAATGCCCAACCCCCAGCGAAAGAGATAGTAAGTAATTAATCAATTTAAGGTATTAAATAGTAAAAATTAAAAATAAGCTGGTTAATGAACCAATGATGGAGCATATTGATTTTGAAAGGATGGAGGAGGTTTTGACGGAGCTCGATGTTGTTTCTGAGTACAACACGGTATTTTTCTATTTGGGCGGGTGTTGCTTTAAGTGGATAAATAACGCCCCTGGCTTGGAGCCAGGTACCTACCTCGTGACGAGAAAGAGCGTGTTTTACACGCCAACGCATGAGCCACCCCTAAACCTAGCTATTGCTTTAGATTTAAGTGATATTGAGGATTCTATTGATGAGTTCTTGAAGGATTGGGTCATAGAAACAATAAGGAAATACCTGTCTTCTTCCCTAGTGCTCCGTATTGAGCCACAAAGGAATGATGAGAATAAGAATGAGAGGAACAAGCTCGCAGTGGAGCTGAGTCACAAAGCGACCCGATGGGACCAATTTGAAGAGAAACCAGTGGAGAAGCTTATCCCTATTTACACGACAACATTTACAATGGGTGATGACTTGAAGGAGCAAGCCAAGGCACTGAGGGCAACACTGTTGCATCACCTGCCAGTGGAGGACCTGACCGATTTTATAAACGAAGTGGGACCTGGAAGAACCGTCTCCCCAGGGGATGTGATCCATGCACTAATGACTGAGGGCGTAGAGGTCGCTTTCAAGAAGGGACGGGCGGTAATAGAGGATGATAAGCTTACCATCTACAAGGCAAGGGCATATGTAGATACCGTTACATCCCCCATCTTTAATGGGTATGCGATAAGGGTCAACAAAGCAATGGAGGGGTTAATCATGGCAATAGAGAGGGGCCTCATTGACTTGATAGGAAACGGTGGAGAACTAGAAATAGAATCAACAGATGAATATGGAAGAGCAATAATAAAGATGAAGTCGTACCTCTAGTCTTTTGCTCGTTTGTTAAATCGGTTAAACATTAATCCATATGCTCGATCATACACTTATTAAGGTACTCCTCCTCGTATTTTAACATTGACAGTGTTATGCTCTTCTCTTCGATCAATTTCATGTTCTCCAAGAAGAACCTGGTGGCACAGCCGAGGAATGTCGTTAAGTATCTTATCGCCTCCAACCCCGTCATCTCAGGCTTTATCTCTGCCAGCTCCTTTATGGTGTACCCTGTTGAGGATCTCAAGACTTCAAGCTCAATTTCTGGCTTTGCCTTCCTCCCTTTCAGCCCGTTTATAATAACTGCGAAGAGGGCGCCAAGTATTGCATCTACTTCTGGATTTCTTGACCTCATCAACATCATAATCGATTCCGTAGTCATTATTTCAGCTACCTCAGCAACAGCCTCCTTGAACTTGGGGAAGCTCATCTTCAATCCCTTATAAACATCGTAGAGCTTCTCCTCAATAACGCCGTAAATCGTGGGAAAGTACTTCGTCCCAACCTTATGCACCTTATCCTGCCTCGTCAATACCCTCAGCACCTCCTCAACATACCCCCTATCGTCAATGCCGTAGTCAAGTCTAATGCATTCCACAACCTCATCGAGAGGAACAAATTCGTATCTCTCTCTAGCCTCATCAATTAAGCACCTCAACACCCTCATTGCATCCTCATAGGTCATGACCTTATGGAGGGGCTTACTCACAAATAAAATAATGCAGGCTAGGTTTTAAAGAATTATGTGCTTACTGTTTAAGTTCAATTTTATTTCAAAATCAACGAGAGAAAAAGTTTAAAAACTAGTCTGTTTCTAGGGGTTCTCGATGAGGTGTTTTAAGATATCCGACTTTTATGATTATAACCATCCCGAGAGGTACTTCGCTCTACGCAGTATGTTGAAAGCCAGCGGTTTCGTTATTATTAGGGACGATAAGGTGGGCGGCACTTGGGCGTGCATTGACTCAGAAAACGCGGAGGCGTTGTTCAACGACATCGTTAATGAGTGGAGGACTAAGTTGAGTGATTACAGCCCCATTGAGATCGTGAGTGGGGAGAAGTCCATAGACTGGGACAGGGTGCGTGATGTGGTTGTTCAGCGTTTCAAGCACTTCCCAAGCCAGGTTCCGCATATTACCGAGGCGATTAATCACCTGAAGGCGGGCAACAACGTCCTCCTCGTGGGCCCACCCGGAAGCGGGAAGTCCCTGTTCATGGATGTCTTGGGGGAGATACTTCATGCCGTGTATATCAACATGGCTAATGCAAGTAATGCCGGCATCGAGAACATAATACCGATGCTGGCTAGCGCGGATATTGTACTAATAGATGAGCTGGACAAGGCAAACACGAGGGATCTAGGCATAGTGCTCCAGTTAGCAGACTCAACGAGGCAGTTGGTCGTGATCACGAAGGCTAACAAGTCGTTCATGGTCAGGCTAAAGGTGCCAATAGTGGCAGCGATGAATATAGCGACGAATAAACGAGCGCAGAACTACTGGAGGGCGCTGATGGACAGGTTCATCATCATCGAAATACCCAAACCAACCAGCGAGGAGCTGAAGCTCTTCATAGCGGATGAAGCCGATACCGAGGACGAGGAAATCATAAACACAATAATGAAGTACGCAGACTCCCTGAGCCTGAGGAAGATAGTGATGATTGCGAGATACGTCAAGACGAATAGACCAACGAAGGAGCAATTAAACAACCTCCTGAGGATCCAGTTTATTTAAGGAATTGAAACATAGTATCTTTATATTTATTGGTGTCTACACTTAGCAAATACCTCATTGACCGGGCCGGTCAATTGGCTATTTGTCCATGTATAATTTGTATTAGCTCCATAAGGTTATTTAAGTATGTATAAAAAATTCCGTAGAGAAAAAGTTTATAAACCAGTGGTTTCCCCTCTCCCCGATGTATTTCAAGTTAGATATAAACGTTAAAACGGAGGCGTTACTGACGCAATGGAACTACAAAGCTACGGATCCCCGTAAATACAACATCTATGATAGTCCTTGGGATGAAATGATGATAATCGAGAACGACGAAATCAAACAGCTCCTAGCGAGGATGGCGCAAGACGGTCTCCAGAGCGAGGAGAGATTGAGACAGATCGCGAGAGAAATAGAGGAGAAGATATCTGACTACTTGTTCAAGAATTTCATATTGACATACTTCGAGACATCCCCTCACGAGGATGGTGTTAATACTTCCAATATTGAGGAAACATGGAAGAGACTACTAAAGTATGCAAACGTGGATACGGCAGATACAGTAACACTTCCAACGACACGGGGATTCATAGTTGCAACAATACCATATGTAGGAATCTACAGCTACAGCGAGCACTACTCTAAGGTTACTTACCACTACATGGCAACGAATAAGTTTTACACCGTTTCGATAATAACTAAGGAGAGCATAGAGTGGCTCCACCTCTATCTGAAAAAGCTTGAGGAGAAGGTGCCAAACCTAGCGGAGATAGGTTCAATCAACACATCATACACAGCCGAGGTGGAATGTAACGCCGATTGCAGTTGCGAGTGCGGGTATTAGACATAGCACACGATAGGGTTAGATTTTAAAAATAAGTCTTCGTATTGTTTCTTGATGCAAGGGCAGAATGCCTCAATGGTTACCCCAGCCATACTACCATATGTGAGGTTGATATTTTATTTTTCAGTGCGAGAGCCATTGTATAACAGTCCTTGTCTAGTGCTTGTTCAGGATGCCGATGTTCAATGTAAGTATAGTTATTTCTTTCCAATGGATGTAGACCAACCAGTATGCACACCTGCAAATAATGAGGAATTTAGGGCTCTAATTAGTAGGTTGGAGGATCTACGATATAAAAGAAGAGAACTGGAGACAGACCTGAAAAGGATAGAGTTAGGTCTTGAGAAGCATAAGAAGAAAAAGGACGTAGAGGCAGAGATTTCGAAGCTAGATGCTGAGATTAAGGAGGTTGAGTCCAAGATTACGAGATTCCTGATAAATGCAAGAGGAGAGGCTTGCAATAGGATTTTTGATAAGATTTTTGACTTCGTGGTGCTTCCATATCTCCGCGTCCTTAATATCTCCGGTGAGGAGGAACAAAAGATAAGAGAGGCGTGGCGCACAGCAATCTCTCTTGTGAGGGCATCCCGTTCTTCAGTACCAATTTCAATTCCACAAGGATTCTTACTACTCTATCCACCAGTTACATACTTCACCGTGGAGCTCTATACAACTTTTAATTATGAGCTACTGACCAAGTATTATTCCTCACTTAGGGATTACTTCTCAAAGATGCCTCAACTTTCAGAGGGTTGCGTCAGGATGGTGGGAAGCGTTATACCTCTTGATGAGGTATTGCAACAAATCTTGCAGTCCCTCATTTTCTTCACAGCTCCTCCACCTCCACGAAGAGACCCGTAGAGGAAAAGTTTAAAAACCCTTATTTTCAAAACCATCTCGTTATGCAACCCCAAACTCCCTCCCTATATGAGTATGATAAATGGTGGAACAAGGTTCATGAAACAAGGATAGAGGTTGAGGATTTGGTCAAGGAGTTTTGGTCGCTGTATACGGACTATAATATGTGCATATATATTTCATCGCTCCCAAGGCGATTAGTTAGGCAGTGCACGCAAACAAAGCAGAGGATTGAGACCCTACTTAGGAGAGCAGAGGAGCTGAAAAAGGAAGTCAAGGAACTAATCAATGAAGGGAAGAACCTCAAGGAGAAGAGAACGAACTACGAACACCTAATGATGCGGTTAGAGCAAATGCAAACCGATTTAAACGAGGTAATAAAGAAGGGAAGGAGGATACTAAATTATGGTGTTGGCTATGAGCAGTAATGTATACGAGCTGACAGAAACGGTGATGGATGACGGCAATGTTGTAGTGATAGATTTACATACTTGCCAAGAGGTTCTACCCAAATCAAAAAGTGAATTTGCTTTTAACACCGTCACGAAGGGGTGGGAGTACCGCTTCGATTTACCACCGAGCCACTATGCAATAATTAAGCAGGAGGATGAGGATGTCGTGATTTATAAGGTGATTGTATCACACGTTGGGGCTCCGGTGAAGGTGAAGGTTTATGATGACGTGGATGATGTTGAAAGCGTAAAGCAATGGGTCAAGTTCGTGATGTGTTACGCATGCGGGAGTGATAGATATGGCTAGTGATAGATTCGAGAGGATACTGAAAATCTTAGCAATAATAAAGGCGAGGAACGGCATGGAGATATCCGAGTTCCAAAGGATGATTACGGAGAAGATCCAAGCGCATGAGATGGACACCGACGATCTCATGGCACTACTGGCGTGGATAGACTTTGAGGGGGAGAGAGTTGTCATTGCAAGGGACGCTGAAGAGAAGCTCCAGAAACTAATGGAGTTGGCGAGGAGGACATCCTAGCACCCATTAAGGGAAAAACTTAAAAACCCCTAAAGCACGAAGTCAATTGGTGAGGGGCATGAGTGAGTATAGGGGATATGTATATTATGGGCTGGGACTCGACTTCTTCCTAGTGCTGCTGTTTGGAGCTCTAGGCTACTTTGTATACCAGGGGGTAAATGGAGCTCTAGCGATGGTAATACTCACGATACTATACGCTCTTGCTACCTTGTTATCCCTAATACCGTTCTTTGGCGCGTTTGTTCAGTGGTTGGTGATGGCCTACGCAATAAACCCGTTTGTCTTTCACCTAACACACATACACTATACATGGCTCGTAGCAGTCGCATTTTGGGTTTACCTAGGTTTAGGCATAGTGATTACGGCTATAATGACTATACCGTTCCTAATAGTTCTGTTGGAGAAGTTGAAGAAGTAATTGAGACTTAATTTGATCCCTATTTTAAAACCACATAAGTTTTTTCTTCCTTGATTTTTATAAGGAAAAACTCTAGAAATCTCTGAGTTACAGACTATAATGTATGGTCGCTAAGATCGAGGCACATCTCTTGGGTTGTTGAGTCTTTACTGAGCATTGTCTACTCTTGATGCCAATCTTAGGTATGAAGCATCAGTTTTTCGTGAATCTGTGATAGAGTAAAGTTTAAATAATTCTTCCTCTATGGTTTACTTGGGTGAAGGATATAGTAGACATGAACCAAGAAACGAAACAAGAACCAACCGCGCCTAGGATGTTCAAGGTCAGGACTATGTTTGGTACTCTAGAAATTGTACCGGTGGGTGATAAGTATGTCTGGCGCATAATTGGGACGGATTTGGATACCAAGGAAATACCTGAAGACTTTGGGTTTAAAAAAGACACCTTTGAGGATGCTCTTCACGATTCGATTGATTTTTTACTTGGTAGGAATTGGAAACTTGAGCAGTATGAAGACGCACTTATTATCTATGCTATTGTCAAGGATGTGTATAAGGCATGGAAAAAGGAGATTTTGCCGCAGTTGAAGCAGTGCATTGAATTCACAGCAGAGAATAATTACACAAGATTCAGAAGTAGGTGTCCTGACTGGAAGCTGAAAGAATTGGATAAGAAAATCGATGAACTTTTCAATAAGGTGATTTCCGCGGTGTTTAACGAACGTATACCAGCACACAGCATTGGGGATGCAATACGCAAGATGAAGGAGATGCAGTTGAGCTTCCCCGCTGGCACCTTTGAGGAGCCTCTAAGGAATATCCTGGGCAGGACAATAATGTTGTTGAGACAAATACTCTACAACCCATATACGCAGGCTTTGTACGACATACTATATCCCCCCGAGGACTTTGATGATGAACCTCCTGAGGAGGAGGAAGATGAACCAGAAGAAGAGGAACCCATGGAGGAAGAAGACGATTATGAGTGGTATGACTGGGAGGAAGAGTGATTACTTTTTCGTTTTGGGTGAATGAATATGAACTCAAATGATACTAGGGCTGAAAGACGGAAGAGATACAATACATGTAAGCAATGGCAGATCAATGATTTGTTGGAGAATCAACAGTGGGCGTTTGGCATTGTCTTTGGTGTTATCATTGCGTTCCTTCTCACAATAGGCATTATAGCAAAAAACAAGCCACCCACGGCATCCTTAATAGCGATTGCGGCTACATGGTTTGTCACGGTTGTTGTACCCATACTTATTGTTCACGGAATTGCCACCTACAACTGCTATCCGTTATTAAAATACGACACCGTGGATGAATGCAGGGAAGCATGCAACTACTGGTTATGCTTCATTGAATGCATTGAACAAGCAAAGACCGAAAAGGACAGGGAGTGGTGCGATAAATACTGCTTGCAGAGGTACCAATCATGCATAAACAGATGCAAGCAGGCATTCAAGACAATAGGGTCATGGTACTAATTTGCACTGACCCACCTTCTATTTTTCAAATCAAAATCAATGTTTATTATTATTTCCCACAGACCGTCCAATGCCTCATCCTTAGCCCTCATATCCCTGCTAGACCTAGCCTTGAGTATCAAGTCCATCGCCTTCTCAAGCAATCTCCTAGTTCCCATCAATTAGGGGTAGAACTTTCAGTTTAATAAACCTTTCTACGTTATTGCTACGGAGGAGAAAACTTAAAATATTAGTTAGCAAGGTCTTAGATATGATGGAGGCGGAAGAGAAGTACGAGTTGAGGATGCGCAATGTAGCAACCTTACGGAGGAGATTCTATTATTTACTGTGGCTCAAGAACAGGATTGCTCAATGGAGGGAGTGCGAGGGCTGTGATGTTGAGTATGGTCTCTCTACAGCCTATTTGGATGAGTGTTCAATAGACCTGATTAGGGAGTGGAGGCTAGGTATTAATGTGTATGCCGAGCTGTGGAGTGATGGGAGCGTTGATATTTATTACGACTACAACCCAGAGATAGCTCGGTGCCTAAGTCCAGAGGAGTTAGACAAGAGACGCAGGACTTTTGCCTTTACAGGTATTGAAGGCATTAGGCGATTCATAGAGAGACTAAAGAGGAAGAGGAACCATGGGAAGACGTTTATGGTTGATGATAAGCTGGTGGAGAGGTTCCTCAGCGAGCTAAGCAGAATAAGCTTCTACGTATACGAGGAGGTCAAGGACGGCAACAGGGTTAGGCTAGTCCTAAAACAAGTAAGAAGCAAGAAAAAGCTTGAGGAGCTACATGAACTTTATAGGTGCGAAGACATACTAGTTCTCTGGAGCGATAAATAGGGAGATGCAGTGAGTCTCTTCGGTTTTGTCTTTGATATTTATCATTTAGGGCTTAGAAAAGATTTTTATATACCTAATGAGGAATGTTTTGCATGCCGTGGTGGAGGAGGAAGAAGAGGGATGCAGAGCCTGTTGTTCAGCCTCCAGTGGTTAATAACGTAGCCAAGGCTACATTCAAGATATCGCTTGTCGTAACCGATGCGGAGGAAAGCAATGTCCGAGCCTTGGGGGAGAGATTGCGTGAGATGTTAATGAAAAAGGGCAACGTAACCCCCTCATTTTATTCGACGTCAGGTAGTTACTACTTCGCCACTAACAGGGGCGAACCACTACATATCAAGGTTTCATATAGCTGGATCATTGTTACTGATGATGCAATTATTTCATATATGCCAGGCTCACGCACGGCATATTTTACCAACGTCTACGTAACAATAATAGCAAAGGACTTTGAAACATTAAGGAGCTATACAGAGAGGATGATTAACATGTTATCTGAACAATATCTCGAATTCCGAGTAGTTGGTATCTCAATTGAAGGCGCCCCTGCCTAGTATAGCGCGAATTCTCTTCTTTAAAGTTAAATTCAATTTTTCTTATTTTGGCTTTAAGGAATATACCTATTATTTCTTATTAAGGAAAAGCTTAAATACCTCTTAGTTTATGAGTATTTTTGGTGGGCGCTATGGAGAGGCAAGTCCAAGTTCAGACCTTAAAGGAAAAGGACAAGCAAAAACTATGGGTTAGGGAGGGAGTAACGGAGGGGGAAATTCGGGAAATCCAGAGCCAAAGGGGACAAATGAGGAGTGATTAGCCATGGAAGTACAACTGGTTGTTTCCTCAAAATCACAGTCACAGTTTGTTAGTTTACGTAATATTATTTTATCAATCTTTCCGAGCCTACACGATTTAATACCAGGCGTCAATGTTTACGTATCCGAGAACATACTAAACATGAACGTAAGGAGAGAGCTATTCGATGTTGTCAAGAGGATGCTACTTAATGATAATAAGAAGATGGTAGAGAGGCTAGCTAAGGAGTTGTTTATTGATGAGATACATGCAACATACTTTATGGAGTATGTATACAAGTTCAGGAAGGCTATTAGCAGTCTAATTTTTGCACCGCATTATCTAGGTATTATATTACATGCGACCAAGGA
>Ga0315272_10000235_pt1 | contig 27156 bp, 21 predicted proteins | sample C3_middle_MG_FD_203918 | JGI IMG/M metagenome (GOLD analysis project Ga0315272, IMG submission 203918) | Sediment microbial communities from Yellowstone Lake, YNP, Wyoming, USA - C3_middle | ecosystem: Environmental > Aquatic > Freshwater > Lake > Sediment | place: USA: Wyoming | collected...
CGGGCCTGTTTCAGGCCAACCTTGAACACGTGGACGAGATCCAGCGCATGTTCGCTCAAATCGCTGAGCGCGAAGGGCGCCTGGATGGACTGGTGAACAACGCGGCGCGTTTCACCCAGATTCCCGCGCTCGAGGTGACCGAGAGAGACTGGGATTTCATCCACTCCGTCAACCTCAAGGCGGCATTCTTCGTGGCCCAGCAAGCCGCGCTGCTGATGCGGCGCAACCCCGGCGGCGAAGGCCGCATTGTGAACATCAGCTCGATGGGCGCGTTTCTGGCCTGGGCCGATCATGTCCATTACTGCGCGTCGAAGGCGGGTGTGGTCTCCATGACGCGATCGCTCGCCAAGGCGCTGGCTCCCGCTATCACGGTGAATTCCGTGGCCCCGGGAGTCATCCCGTTCGACGAGGTAAACGAGGACCGCATCCAGCGCATGGCGCGCTCGACGCCCGCCGGCCGTCCAGGCACGGGCGACGATATCGCTGAGGCGGTAGTGTACTTTCTGAAAGCTTCCAACTTCGTAACCGGGCAGACGCTGCAGGTGGATGGCGGGCTCGGGCTGCGCTAGCTTCAGCACCAGCCAGCGGCACTGGTCGCCGGCGTGATTCTGCTCCGCGAGGCTGCCCTGATGCGTGTTCCACCGTGGAGCGGGTGCACTTCGCGGCACACACTTCCACCCGTTCAAGATAAACTGCTCACATGTTGCGTCGCACCTTGCTCGGATCGCTCGCCGCTCTGCCGTTCAGCCTGCAGGGGCAGGCATCCAAACGAAAGATCCTCCTCGACTCCGACACCGCCAACGAGATCGACGACCTGTACGCGATCACGCGGGCACTGCTGGAGCCGGGCTTCCGGATGCTGGGCCTGAGTTCGGCGCAATGGAACACGCGGCTTTCCCCGCCCGACACCGTGGCCGAAAGCCAGAAGCTGAACACCGAGATCCTGCGCCTGATGGGCCGGCAGGAGATTCCCGCGCCAATGGGCTCGGAGATGATCATGGGCAAACCGTGGGGCGGCGACGAGCCGAGGGACTCTCCGGCCGCGCGGCTGATGATCCGCGAAGCGCGGGCCATGCCGCCCGGCGGGAAACTGACCATCGTGAACACCGGCGCCGCAACGAAAGTGGCCTCGGCGATCAAACTGGCGCCGGATATCACACCCAGGATCGCCGTGTACCTGATGGGCGCCCATTACTTTGCCGATCGCAAGGTGTGGAACAAGGACGAGTTCAACGTGCGCAACGATCTGAACGCGTTCAATTATCTGCTCAACGCGGAGGGGCTCGAACTGCATGTCATGCCGGCCAACGTCTGCGGCAAGCTCGTATTTCAGCAGGCCGACACGCTGCGCCGGCTGCAGGGCAAGGGCGGCATCTGGGATTACCTCGCCGCGCGCTGGCTATCGTTTTCTCCTGAATCGGAGCAATGGGTGATGTGGGACCTCGCGCTCGTAGAAGCGCTGGCGCGGCCCGAACTCGCCCAGGAAGCGCAGTTCCACACACCGCCGGAGAACACGCAACGCGACGTGTTCGTCTACACCGATATCGACGCAGAGGCGATGCGGAACGACTGGTGGCGGGTGGCGGAAGCGGCGCAGAGGCGATAGCGCGGAGAGCAGGGCGGGTCCCCGCGTCCTGAACGAAAAATCCGTATCGGGATCTCACTGCTGCATGAGCGGCAGGACGCTCGCGTAGCATCGATGTTCCGCCCATGCCGGGATACCCGCGGGGCCTGTGGATTCCCGATGCTTCAGCGATCGGAGACGACGACCGAGTAGCGCAGCGTCAAGGGCTTGCCCGGCTCCACCGTGAACGAGTCGCGTTGCGCGCTCTTACCCGGAAATGCGGCGCCCAGGAAGCCGTAGTGGCGCAGGCACCATTGCGGCGCGCCGCCGTCGTTCGATGGCGCATTGTCGATGCGGACGGCCGCTTTGTGGCCGTTGTAGACCGCTTCCAACTCCGTCCAGTCGTGCGTGTTCAGGTCTTCGTCTTTTTCGGAGACGCCCTTCTCGGTACGAATCACGGTACTCTCGCGCGGAGCGAAGCGCAGGCTCAGTCCGCCGTAGCTCTTGCCGTCCTCGTGTGACCCACGCAGGACGATGGGGGCATCGATTGCGGTCAAGGTCAGAGCGACTTTGAGAGTGCGGCTCTGGCCGTCGTTGGAGCCGATCTCGTATTGCTCATGCACATCGGCAATCGTCCTCGCGCCGACCACCCATTCGTTCTCGACGTCGAGAAGGGCGAGGCGTCCCGCGTTCCGCAGCTCGGAATGCAGGCTCTTGTGAACGATCTTCAGACCCTTCATCATCCAGCCGTCGTAAGAGACGCCAGCCACTCGAATATCGGGCCAGGCCCAAAACAATCCACGGTGATGGTAGTGGTCCTTCGGGAAGTCGTCGAGCGGAGAAACGCCGCCTGGCGTCCACAGCGGGTAGACGTAGCAGCAGCGCGCGCGGTCCTCCGGGACACCGGGCGGCAGTTGCACGCCGTAGTTGTAGCGCAAGATGGGCTGGTCGCCGGAACGCAACTCCACATAGGACGGGGGGGTGTCCGCTTTGTGCCACGACATTGGACTTTCCGCCAGCAATCCGCCGGCAATCAAAGCGAACAGAAGCAATTTACCCACGGCTTGCAGCCCTCACTTTCTCTTCGTCCACCTCCACGCCAAGGCCGGGTCCTTGCGGGACACGCAGCGCTCCGTCTTCCAGGACGAACGGCTTCTTCAGGAACGAACCTTGCAGGAATTGCAGGCCGTTCAAAGCCGCCGGATACTTCAGCCCATAGGCTCCGAATAACGCGAGCGAGGCGGCGAGCGAAACGTCTGGATCGGTCAGCCCGCTGCCCAGGAACAACTTCTTATCTCGCTGAAGAATTTCCACCTGATGCCGCGCGTCCCACAGACCGGCCGTTCGCGCGGGCTTCATTGCCACGCCATCCAGCAGGTCAAGTAAAAGGAATTCTTCAAGCTCCACGCTCGACACAATCCCCTCGTCCATGAGGATCGGTAGCGCCGCCTGTTTCTTCATCGCCCTGAAACCGCTCAGGCGATTGGCGGCCACCGGTTGTTCGAAGACATAGAATCCCGCTTCGGCCAAACGTGGGGCGGCCAGGAGCGCGTTGGGCAGGTCGTAGCCACCGTTGGCGTCAGCCCAGAGCCGGCTCTTCGGAGCGGCGCGCGCGACCGTCTTAGCCAGTTCGATGTCAAAGGCGGGGTCTGGCGCCACCTTGATATTGAAATGCCGGTAGCCCCGGCTCTTGCCCTCGTTCACAGAGGTCTCCGCCTCGGGGATCGTCTTTGTGTTGACGGTCCAACTTAGCGAAATGCGCTCCAGCGGTATCTTGCCCCACAACTCGGACAGGCTCTTGCCCGAGAGTTTGCCCGCCAGGTCGTGCAGCGCGATGTCGATGCCGGCCTTGGCGATGGGCATGCCGGTGGAGAACGACGGCGCGATAGCCTTGTTCATTTTGGCGTGAGCGCCTGCGAAGTCGGTAGGGTTCGTACCCAACAGGACGGGCGCGAGGTAGTTGCGCAGAGTGTGCGTGACGGACTCGGGAGTCTCGTAGCTCCATGTGGGGATTGGCACACTCTGGCCCCAGCCGCTCAGACCGCTCTCCAACGTGATCTTCACGAAGACGGCCGGGCGGACTGGGCGGGTGAAGAACTTGAAAAAGCCCGTGACGGCGTATTCGACGGGGAAGACTTCGATCTTCGCGATGGGCGGGACGCCCTGAGCGTTCATGCTCAAGGCAGCGGCACTCGTAGCCAGGAATTCACGGCGTCGCATCAAGCTCCTTTTGCGCACCACGCCTACTCGTGCGGGGCCGTCGCTCCCGCTTCAGGCTTGGGTGATTTCCAGCTTTTGCGCGTCGAACCCGATGCGCTTCCCGGTCTCGTACGCCGCCACTGCCATGCAATCGGCCACCGCGTGAGAGAAGCCCGCCTGAATGTCGGCGCGCGGCGTCTGACGGCTGCGGACGCAGCGCAGGAAATTCGCCATATGCGATTCCACGGGGATGGGCTTGATCTCGACGGGTTCCAGCAGCCGGTCGGGCATGCTGCTGCCGTCCCCGGTGATCTTCAAGCGGTCGCCATCCAGCGTGCCCTTGGTGCCGAACCAGAGATTGCGATTGCCGGCGCTGTTGGTCAGCGACATGGCAAACGACACCAGGCACTGCTTCGGGTACTCCAGCATGGCCTGGAAGACGTCCTGCGTCTGGCGGCCGTCGTGCCACAAGTAGACACCGCCGAGCGCCACCACGGATTTCGGATACGGGTCGTCCAGGAACCAGGCCGCGAGGTCGATCAGGTGGCTCATCCACAGTCCCGGAATGCCGTTCGACGTCTCGCGGAAGAGCTGCCACTCGCGCCAATGGCGCAGGTCCTTGATCACGTCCTTGTTGAACGCGAAGGCGTCCCAATCGATCTGCGCCGGGTCGATCTGGTGGAAGTCGCGCCGCCAGCGCTGCTCCTGAAAGTGCACCTGCAAATCGGCGCGCGTCACCTTGCCGATCACGCCTTCGCGCATCAGCTTGGCCACGGCGATCAGGCCGGGATCGCTGCGCCGCTGCGTGCCGATCTGCACCACTTGCTTGGATTCCTTGACAGCCAGATATGCGGCCTTCGCTTCGCCGAAGTCCGTTCCCATGGGCTTCTCGCAATAGACGTCCTTGCCCGCCTGAATCGCCTCTTTCAGGATTCGCGAATGGGTGAAGTCGGGCGCGGAGATGATGACGGCTTCGACGTCTTTGTTGGCGAGCAACTCCTGGTAGCGCGAACTGAGCGCCGGAGTCTTGCCATTCATCTTGAGCACCGTGGCCGCGGCCTTTTCACGCGCCGCGCTCCAGACGTCGCAGACCGCGACGACGCGCGTCGCTTCGCTGCATTTGGCGATCTCGTCCAGGAGGTAAGTCCCGCGCCCGCCCGCGCCGATTAGACCGATTCTGACCGGATCGCCGCCGGATTCGCGCGCCGACAGAATCGCCGGGGCGAGAGCCGCGGCGCCGAGAAATGTGCGTCTGGTTGCGTCTGTCATGGTGATACTCCACTCCAGCGTTGTGGGGCCGCGCCCGCCCGAATTCGATTATGCTCTGTAGCCCATCCCGGCCAGCGCGCCGCGCATGTAGGCAAAGCTCTTGATCATGCCGGGCAGCGGGTTATTCGTGTCAATCTCGTACTCGAGCATGACGTGGCCCTTGTACTTGATCGCGATCAGCGCCTGGAAGATGCCCACGATGGGCATGATGCCGTCCCCCACGGGCACCTGGCTCTTGGCGTCTTTGAAATTCGCCAAATCCTTGATATGCATATCGAACATCCGCGGCCCGGCTAACTTGATCGCCTCGACAACGTCGATTCCGGTGCGCGCGGCGTGACCCACGTCCATGCAGAGGCCCATGTGCGGCCCCATGTTCTTCACCGCTTTCAGCACGTCCAGCGGGGAAGGAAAATGCTTGTCCTCCGGACCGTGGTTGTGGATGGCGATCTTGATGTTGTATTCTTTCGCGAACTTTTCAACGCGCGGCAGGGTTTCGAGCGTCGGCCCGGCAACGATCATCGGAATGCCGGCCTCCTTGCAGTAGTCGAACGGCTTGCGCATGTCGTCGTCGTTGTCCTTCTGCAGATAGATTGTGCCGGCGCCGGTGAGGATCAGGCCCGCGGCTCGATACTCGGCAGCCACCTTCCGTATCTCCTCGGGCGTCGTCATGGGCAGATGGACGTCCTTCACGTTCAGATAGGGGGTCTTCAGCGCTTTCATCCCGTCAATCACGTGCTGCCGGTCTAATTTGTAGAACGAGTAGCTGGCTACGCCCAACAGGACAGGTGAGGGGCTGGCTGTTGCGGGAGTGGCCGCGGAGACGGCAGAACCAACAGGAAGAGAAGCAGCGGCGAGAGCGGCGGCGCCGCCGCTCAAAAAGCCACGACGGCTGGAAACGGTTGACATGTTCCCGATTCTATATCTTCGTCGTGGAGGGCAGCGAGGTCCGCCCGGCGCAACCTGTCATCCAACCGTGCGGAGACTATCCCGGCAGAGTCCCCGTCAGCGATTTCCAGCCGCGATGCCAGGAGTGCGGGAATCCGCTGTTGGGCAAAAACATGAAGGGGCATTCGCCCGCCACGACGTCGCAGCCATACGTCATCGCCAAATCCACAGCCTCGCGCGAGACCGCGCCCTGTCCGATGGCGCCCCGATAGAACCAGATGCCCTTCACGCCACAGCGCACAGCCTGGCGCACGGCTTCAAGGCTCTCCGCGGCCGGGACCATCAGCAGGACGCCCTCGGGGGCCGGGTCGATGGAGGCGAGGTCCGGGTGGGCAGGTACGCCATCAATCATTTCTGCGTTGGGATTCACCGGCACCAGGTCATAGCCGCGCTTGCTAAGTTCTTTCCAGAGAAAGCGGCTGTCGGTCTTGGCATTGCGCGAAACGCCCACAACGGCGATACGCCGGAGGCGAAGGAAGTTGTCGATAGCGGCGCGGCTGGCAGGCATTGCGGACTCCTGTATCTGATTCCCGCCCAACCATCATAACTTGAGCGAAGAACGGGAATGCTCTCCTATGTGGGGCGGCTCTCCAGAGCCGCGTGGGGTCTCCGGACCCCGCTACAAACTCACATAGATCAACATTCGCTCCCTGACGGTCGCGGCTTCCAGGTTGCCTATGATTTCGAGCCGTCGGCATAGGAATCCTTCCCCGTGCCGCCGGTGCGCCAGCTTTGCAGTACCGCGCGGACCTTGGCGAGCTGGATCGCCACCTCGGCGTATTCCGCCTTGGCGCTGTGATGCTCGACGCTGTAGTAGCCCTGGTACCCCGCGCTGCGCAGGTTGTTCATCTTCTCGACGAGCGCACCTTGCGTCACCGTCCAGTCGATATGCGTATGGACCACCCAGGGCGCGATCTCGCGGTCCGCGGCGTCCACTTCCTCCTTCGTCCCCTGAAATCCGCTGATGTGGCAGCACACGCCGAAGCCAGGGTGGTTCACCGCTTTGCAGAGCTTTTGAAGGCTGAGCCACCAGGATTCAGGTCCCCAGTGAACTTCGGCGCCCGCCTTGAAGCCGTGATCGTGCGCATACTGCGCGTATTCGCGATAGCGCTTCACGATGTGGTCGAACGCCTCGGGCGTCCACTCCTTCGTGTCCTTGCCGCACTGCCCAGCATCGATGCGGACGAATCGCGCGCCCAGGATCCGTCCTGCGTTCAAATGGGCAAGCGCATTCTCGTAGTGTTTCTGCCGCTGCGCTGCATCGTCCACCCAGACGTGCGCGTTATCGACGGCCAGGGCAGGTACGATCAGCTCACGCTCGTCGAGTTCCTCGCGAATTTTGTTGAGATACGGCTCATCGGTTCCCTTGAAGAAACCGTTCCACAGATCGGCGGCATCCAGGTGGTAGCGATACTTGCACGTCTCCAGAAAGCCGAAGATGTCCATGCGGCCTTGTTGCAGCAGGCCATGGAACGAGTAGGCCATCACGGATGCACGCATCGGCGGCGGGCCGGATGGCGCGGATTCGCCGCGCGCCAAAGGGAGCGCGGCGGCGGAGACGCCCGCCGCCGCGGAGGTCTTCAAGAAATTCCGTCGTGTGTCGAATGACATATTTTGCTTCCAAATTCCGGGCTGACCGGAACCCAGGTCAAGATCGAAAACCGTAAGGTCTTACGGATTTCGCAAAAATACCCAATTCAAATCAATCACTTGAAAATGAAAACCGTAAACCCTTACGGTTTTGCCATCGCACACATCACGATCAAAGCTCCCATCCTGAGCGGTACTGGCGATAGAGATACTTGTTTGCCTCGGGGACGTTGGTGATCTTCATGTTCGCCGCATCCCACTGCAGCCGCTTGCCAGTACGGAGAGCGATAGCAGCCAGATTGAACGCTTCCGAGATCGGACCCGCGTAGGAGAAATCGCCACCGGAAGTCTTGCCAGTCCGGCAGGCATCGGCCCATTCGACGACACCTGGCGGCACCTCGTTGTCGTAATCACGCTCGGGCGGCGCGGGCTTCGGTTTCGGACCGGAGTAGGCTCGCATCCGTTTCTCGGGAATCAGGCGCGGCTCTTCGATTTCGAATCCGGCCAGAATTTTGCCTTTGTCGCCGACGAAGAGCATGCCTTCGTCGGCAAGTTCCTGGTTGTCCTCGTACAGTTCGTCGGGCGTGCGGGGACGGATGCCGCCCTCGTACCAGAAGATGTCGATGGGACCGCGACCCTCGCCCGAAGCGAAGCGCATGCGGATGGTAGAGGCGAAGGGGAATGAGTAATCGTTGTGAATCTTATGACTCACCTGGTTGGTGATGATGCTGGCCGTGCTGGGCGTCGCCTCCACCATGAATGGCGCTTCCAGCTTTAACGTGCGGAAGACGGTCCACAGGCTGTAGTGGCCCATGTCGCAGATGGAGCCGCCGCCGAAGTCGTACCAGCCGCGAAAGACCGCATGCGTGTAATGCGGACTGTACGGCCGGTCTTGCTCGGGTCCGAGCCAGAGATCCCAGTCGAAATCCTTCGGCACGGGGGGCCGCTCGGTAGGTAACGTCAGATACTGCGGCCACACGGGACGATGCGACCAGTTGTGCACCTCGCGGAGTTTGCCGATCGCGCCGTCGTTGATCATGGCCATCACGTCGTCAATCGGACCGCGGGCATCCCACGGCATGAAGTACGTCGCCACTTTGGATTGCTTGCGGACCTCCAGCACCTTGCGGGCTTCGTCCACGCGGTTGGCGATGGGCTTGTGCATCAGTACGTGCTTGCCCTTCTTCATCGCGGCGATGGAGATGGTGGCGTGCAGATGGTCGGGCGTCATGATCTTGACGGCGTCCACATCCTTTTCCTTCTCGAGGAGTTCGCGGAAATCGGCGTAGGAGGCGCAACCCTTGAACTGGCCGGACGGGCGCTTGTTCCCGTAGTACGTCTCCACGATTTCGCGGCCCACTTCGCGTCCGCCGGGGATGCCGTCGATGCCTTTCCGCCAGTCCGGATTACCCAGGAACTTGCGAATCCCGTCGGCGAGTCCGTCCTTGGACCAGTCCACGTAGTTCGTGCTGTCCTTGTTGGCATCGCAGACGGCCACGATCTGGATCTCCTCGCTGCGCATCATCGGCATCATCTCGCGGATACCCTCGGTGCCGAGGCCGATGTGAGCAACGTTGATCTTGTCGCTTGGTGCGACGAAGCCCGTCCCTCCCAAGACGTTTCGGGGAACGATGGTAAACGCGGCGGCGGCGCCGGCCGCGTTGCCGAGGAAGTGGCGGCGATTGAGGTCAGAGGACATGAAAACTCCTACGCGAAATCGAATCAAGAATACTCTACAGCGAATGGAACCTGATGCGGTAGTCCGGGAGCAACGCCATCAGCGCATGGACGCGTCGATGCGGACCCGCCACTTGCGGGCTTCCGCAATCGCCGCCGCCGCGTCGATCGTCGTGGACGTGCGGTCGCGAACGGTGAAGTGGCCCTCAATGACGACGTCACGCACGTCGCTCGCTTTGAGCGAGTAGACAAGCATGGAATACGGGTTGTGCGCGGGTACCGCATGCGGCGCGCCGGTGTCCACGGTGATGAAGTCCGCGCGTTTGCCGGTCTCGAGCGAGCCGATTTCGCTGTCCATGCCGATGGACTTCGCACCCAGGATCGTGGCCATCTCGAAGACTTTGGCCGCGGGCAGGGCTTGCGGATCGAGACGCGTCACCTTGGCGAGTTTGGCGGCCAGGTCGAGTTCTTCCATCAGGTCGAAATCGTTGTTCGAGCCGGCCGGTCCGTCCGTGCCCAGGCCGACAGCCAGGCCGGCCGCGAGCATCTCGGTCACGGGTGCCGCGCCGCTGGCGAGTTTCATGTTGCTCGACGGACAATGGGCCACGCCGACGTGCAGCGGAACTAGCGCGGCAATGTCTTCCTTGGTGAACCAGACCCCGTGGGCGAAGATGGTTCGTCTTGCGACGGCGCCGATGGAGACCAGATAGCGCGCCGGCGTCAAACCGTATTTCGCGACCGAATCATCGTTCTCCTTTTTTGTTTCAGAGACGTGGATGACCAGCGGAACGCCATACTTGTCGGCCAGCGCGCGCGCAGCCTGGAGCGTCTCCGGAGAGTTGGTATACAACGCGTGGGGCGCGACGGCCGGCGTGATCAGATTGTCGTCTTTGAATTCTTGGATGAAACGCTCCGTAAAGGCGAGCGCGTGCGCCGGAGTGTCGTAGTCGGGCGCGGGAAAGCCGATGATCGTCTCGCCGAGCACCGCGCGCATTCCGGCATCGCGCGTGACGTGCGCGACATGGTCCTCGAAGTAATACATGTCCACGTATGTGGTCGTGCCGCCGAGCATCATTTCGAGTACGGCCAGGCGTGTGCCTGCACGGACGAACTCCGAAGAGACGTTCTTCTTCTCGGCGGGGAAGATGTAGTTGGTCAGCCAGTCCTGCAGGCTCTTATCGTCCGCGATGCCGCGCAGCAGGCTCATGGCCGCGTGCGCGTGCGTGTTGATCAGGCCTGGCGCGAGAATTGCGTCCGGACGGTCGATGCGCTGCTTCGGCGTATAAAGGAAATCGAGCCTCGTGCGCGGGCCGACGGCGATAATGCGTCCATCTTTCACGGCGACGGCGGCGTCGCGGAGAATCTCGCGCTGCGCGTTCATCGTGACGACTGTGCCGGCGGAGACCAGCAGGTCCACCGACTCCGCCGCCGATAAAGGTAGCGCGAGGACCAGAAGAATCGCGGCCAGCAGGCGCAGTGCAAGCGTCCTCACGCCGGCTGGCACAGAGGCGGCACCGCTTGCATTCTGCGGTGAGATTGGTTCAGGCCAGTGAGTTTGCATCGAAGGGGTCCGGGAACAGGTCGCGTAATTGGAATGTGCGGGTATCGCCCTTGGCATTGCCAAGCAGGATCTCGATGTCGCCGCAGAGATCCCACAGCACCTGGCGGCAGGCCCCGCACGGCGGCGTGATGCGTGTGGCGTCAGTAGCCACGGCCAGTCGGCGGAACTTGCCCGCTCCGGCCGCGACCGCGGCGAAAGCGGCTGTGCGCTCGGCGCAACAAGTCAGGCCATAGCTCGCCGATTCTATATTGCAGCCGCCAAAGATCCGGCCGTCCGCGCACTCCAGCGCCGCTCCGACCAGAAATCCGGAATACGGCGCGCGCGCATTCTTGCGGGCCGCGAATGCGGCTTCGAGAAGAGAATCCATCCGGTCTCCATTGTCCTCCGAATGGAGCCCTTGCCGCGAGATGCGGCGCGCAAAATGGTCTGACGGGCTCTGGAGAAAGTGCCGGCGAGCCATGCAATTCTGACGACGGGCCCCAGGCGGATATGCTTCCTGCCCCGTGGCAAGGTAAAGTACACACGTGGACCTCGAAGGGAAAACTATCCTCATTACGGGCTGCTCGGGCATCGGCGCGGCGTCGGCCCGCCTCGCGTCGGTTTACGGCGCCCGGGTTTTCATCTGCGGCCTGGACGCCGGACAATGTGAAAGTCTTGCGGAGGAGATCGGGGGGAGCTGCTATGCCGGGGATCTCAGCGATGTGTATCACGCCGAGCGGGCCGTCGCCCAGTGCATTTCGGAGTTCGGTCCGGTGGACGGCCTCTTCAACGTCGCGGGAGGCAGCGGACGCACCGCCGGCGACGGACCGCTGCACCTGATTTCAGACGAGGGCTGGAAACGGACGCTCGACATGAACCTGCTCCCGATGTTCTATGTGACGCGAACCGTCTTGCGCCGGATGATCCCGCGGGGAACGGGTTCCATCGTCCATCTCAGCTCCGTCACGGCGTATTCGCCCGAACCGAAGCACTTCGCGACGCACGCGTATGCAGCCGCCAAGGGCGCACTGATCGCGCTGACCAAAACGATGGCCGCCTACTATGCGGGCAGCGGCATTCGCGTCAATGCCATCGCACCCGGCCTGACCAGGACTCCGATGAGCCTGCGGGCGCAATCAGACGAGAAGATCCTGGCCCAGATGAAGACGAAACAACCGCTGGCCGGCGCCCTGATCGATCCGGACGACATCGCTCGCGCGGCGCTATTTCTCCTAAGCGACGCCGCACGTTATATCACCGGGCAGGTGATCGGCGTCGACGCGGGCTGGGAAGTTTCTTAACGGCACTATTTCACGAACGCCGGTCGAATCTTCGCACCCGGCGGCGGCGGCGGTCAGGTGCGCTTAATTCGCAGCGCGATGTCGATCGAGTATCTCGGTGCGGCAAGCGTGAAATTGCCGCCCTGGTGGACGATCTGCCGGGATTGCACAACACTACCGCTGGCCGGGTCCACCCAATCGGCCTGGTAGCTGCCGGCCGGCAGGTCCAGGACCAGGCTCTCGCCATAGTTGCCGGGGACCACTTCGTAGGAGCCTGTCTTACGCTCGCTACTGTGGTGGACGTATACGGCGTACTGCCGGCCTGGTTCGCTCAGCACCCGGTAGTAGACGTCCTTGCCGAGGCCGCCCGCGACGAAGGGCTTGTCGGGGTGCATCTTCGTGAACTCGAAGCTCGCCATGAACTCGCTCAGATGGCGCAGTGCGGCGAACATCTTCTCGTCCTCCGGATGCTTGCCCGCGGGATTTTCCACGGTGAAGAGTCCGTTTAACTGGTTGAAGGCGGCGCCGCCGCCCACGATGAACTCCCACGCTTCCACGCGCGAATCCCCGATCTTGTCTCCGCGATAGTTCAACGGGTAGTAATCGGTCTCGTTCAGTTCGATCGGCTTGTTGACGCTGTACTTGACGTCGAGCCCGCGAATGCCACCCATCTCGCCCCCGGCCTCGCCCGCAATCCATCCGTTGATGTACTGCCCGACGACCACGTCGAAACGCGGGTCGGCGGAGAAGTCCATCGCGCCTCCGAACGGTCCTTCCACTTCCTGTGCGATCAGATGCTTCCTGGGCAATGTCTTCTCGGTCGCGATGACGACGTCAGCCATGCGGGCCACCCATGGTCCGGCAAGCGCGATGCCCGTGCCGATGCTCGCCGCTTCGTCGCAGATCTCGAGGATCACGTTGTCGAACGCGTTGGCCTCCTGCGTGATCTTGCGAACGTAGTCCTCTTCGCGGCGCGCGACCGCGGCATCCTTCAGGCTCTGCGCGGCGCGCCAGTCGCACTTGCCCTCGCCCTGCACGTTGTTCTCGTGATAGAGCGGCGAGATGGGCCACGTGTCCGAGTATTGCGAATTGAAGAAGCAGATTTCGACGACCACCCCGCGCTCATCCGCCTTGCGCAGGAAATCCTTTAGGCGGGCGAAATAGTCCCGGTCCCAGCGGTCGAGGTCGAACTTGCCGCCGCCCAGCATGTAGCCCGGCTCGCCGCTGCGCGCCCACGGAAGAATCAGGTCGGCCGGCCGCGGCCCCAGCGTGTTGCCAGTCATGTATTTGCCCACCGGTTCGAAAAGTGCTCCCGGATAGATGCGCGTGTAGTTCAACCCGGCGGCTTTCAACGCATCGAGATACGCCACGTAGTCGAATGCCTTGTTGAGGACCGCGCCGTAGTGCTCGGCGGAGGTGATCAGCAGCGTTGGGCGGCCGTGGAACGAGTAGTAGTGCGGATTGGCGGGATCCGTCTTCACCGGCTCAGCGGAGAGCATCCCCGCGAACACGGTGGCGCCGAGCAACAGTCTGGCCATCGTCGTCTTCATCGTGAGTCTCCCTGTGACAAGCGCAGGATCGCGATCCCACTCAGAGTACACCAGTAGAAATGCGCCGCGAGTTTCCACGAACTGTACCGCGCAGCGGAATTGGCTGCCAGGAACCTGTCGCGGACGATACAGTGTGCGTCCCGCGCGAGGACCGGGCGCCGCATTCTGACGCTCAGCCATGTTGTCAGGAGAAGTTCGGAATATCGATCGGATCGGACACCGTCCGCTGCCGGAGCGTACCGAATCGCGTGGTGTTGCGCCAGCAGTCAGACGGCGTCTATTCCAAGCGTGGGGACCGGCGCGGGCGGGCTACGGTGGCTTGACGGATGCTGGGATAAACGCCAGACTCCAGCACACGCCGCCTTCCAATCAATCGGGACAGCAGGGTTCGGGCGTGCCAGCTTCCACCGGGACGGCGCAATCGGCTGACCGGCCAGGTAGGGAAAAGCGCGCGCCTTTTACTTCATCGGACCGAGCACGTAAACCAAGCCGAGCGTAGCCGTGTTCATGGCCTTAGCGGACGCCGGTTGCGCACCCCGGTCGAAGAACGCTTTGTCCGAGGCATCGCGACGGAACTCCAGGCGGGCGATCATATGATCGTTGTGCTTGTACTCGCCCGTGACCGTACCTTCCTTCAGCTTCTGCGCCACGCCGGTCGAAAAGCCGTTTGCGTCGTCAAACCACTCAGCACGCGCGGCAATCGCGAATTTCTTGCTCAGTTGGTAGCGGCCGGCGCCGGCGATGCCGTACCAACTGGAGTAGCCGCCGCCGATGGTGTTGTCCCGTGCGTAGTCGTAGTTCACGTAGAAGCTCAACTTTGAAGTGGGCAGCAGGGTCAACGTGGTGTCGAACAGGTTCCGCTTGCCTTCGGTGGTTCCCATGTGATTAGGGCCGACATAGTAATTGGTGGCCAGCGAGTATTTCGGCTTCGTGTAGACGGCAGTGAGCCCCAGGTTCTTCATCGTGTTGTTGCCCCACAAATTGTTCCAGGCGTTGACCACCTGGACGCCGACCGTGAGGCTCTTCGTGACCGGAACGTTCGCTCTCAGGCCGAAATGGTAGTACGGGATTGCCCAGGCGAACAGGAGCGAGCGCGAGTAGTTCCAGTTTGAGTAGCTCTCGATAACTTCCGCGCCGGCCGAAGTCACGAACTCTCCAAAATCAAATTCCACGCCGTGCATGTGAGTGGGCTTCAAGATGACATACATCTGCTTGATGTAGCTGAAGCCCTTCGGCTGGTCGTCAGCGGCATGGATCAGGCGAAACGTCTCGCCGAGGCCGGCGTCGACGTGAATTCCCAAGACCTGATCGGACTTGTCAACGGAAAACATCGCCATGCTGAGCTCGGGCTGGCCCCAGTTGATGTCGAAGTTCTGGAGCTGGTTGGAGTTCGAGAGCGGGTGATTGGAGTTGAGCGTGATGTAGCCATCCGCCATTCCAGTGAAAACCCATCCAGCGTACTTTGGCGGATCCGGAGCGGCGGGCGCCGCCGCGGCCGGCGCGGAAGCCTGTGCGGGAGCGTCCGGCGAAGTGCCACCCGCGGCCGGAGTTTGGGCGGTGGCGCAAATGGCGATCAGGGCGCCGCAGAGAACAAGAAGTGCCTTCATAACCGGATCCTTACTACGTGTGGAATTGAAGCTTGCCACGCCTCAATCCTCGGCGCGGAGGAAGGCACGCGACTGAACCGGCTGGGGCGAGGGTCGCGATTAAGCGTCGCCGACGGGGAACTCAACCGGTTCGTTGAAGCAAGTATGCGTAGTTTCGGAGAAAAGAACAATCGAGAGATTTTATGACGATCATCACAATTGTTGATTCGGAGCGTGCCTGGACCTCACTGGGTGAACGCAGACCGGCCAACGATGCAGGTCAATGACAATTCCTGCGCGGCAAACCGGCGACGGCGACGGCGTCAATGCCGCGAAAGAGGCTGGCTGACTTCACAAAGAAGCCGCTAACAGAAACGGCGGGAGCATCTCGAAGGTCTTGAGATGCTCCCGCCCTATGTCGGACCGGACTGATTGATGGTCAACCCGATTGCTACCAGCTCTCCTTCTTCTGCTGGATAGACCAGAGATAATCGGCGATGCGGTTGATATCCTCCTCGGTCAATACGGCCTTCCAGGACGGCATGTACAGCGGCGGAGCGGGTTTAGCGGAATTCTCCGTGGGAGGCACCTTCCCGTTTCGAATAATCGCGATTACTTCGTCCTTCGTATAGTCGTCGGAGGCATGGAGCAGCGACGGCACTTCCCCGCCCTGGGCGTTGGGGTTGGGTACGCCGCCCTGTAGCTGCAACCCGTGGCAGCCGACGCACCCGAAGCGTGCGAAGTTCTGCCGGCCCGCCTCGATGGCGGCATCCTCAGGGGTCAACTGCTTCGGAGCTTTCGCCAGCATTAACTGCGCGTCCTCAGCCGTAGCAGAAGCCAGGTAGGTGACAAGCGCCTTGCGCGCATTGGTTTCCAGGTCGTATACCGGCATGCTGCTGCCTGGATACACCAGCGCGGGATTCACTAGCTGTTCATCCAGCCAGCCCGCCGAGTGGCGCTTCGTCACCCCAAGCAGATCGAGCCCGCTCTTCGAGCCGACTCCGCCGATGTTGTGACAGGCGATACAGTTCTTTTCGACGAACAGTTGGCGGCCATAGCTCGCGCTTGGAATCAATCGCACGCTGGCATAGTAACTGCCCATCTCTTCGCTGGTGAGCGAGAGCATGTAATACGTCAGGGCACGCGCCTGCTCTTTCGTGAAATGGAAGTTGGGCATGGCCGAGCCGGCCGAGACCACGTTCGGCGCCAGGAAATGGCGCTCCAGCCAGTCGGGCGCGCGATGGCTTGCGCCCTCTGTGGTCAGGTCGGGACCGATGCTGCCGCCCACACCGTTCAACTTGTGGCAGCCACGGCAGCCTTGCGTTTCAAACAGACGCCGTCCCTCCATCAACTCGGGCACGCCGGGGACATCGCCCTCCTTGTGGCACCGGCCGCAGGAGGCGCGGATGTAGTCTTTCGGCAGCAGCGGCGTCTGCCAGAACGGCACATTGCCGTGCGCATCAATTTTTTCGGTGGCGAGCCCCTGGCCGCCATGGCAGATGGTGCAGCCGAACTTGGACGGGATATGCGGTCCAAGGCCGGGATGAAACCGGAATGGCTGTGGCGCGTTTTTCATCGTGGGATCTTCCACTCCGAGGTGGCACGTGGTGCAGCGGTCCACGCGTTGCAATCCCGTGAGCAGGACCTGCTGGATAACGGGAGGCGCCGCCAGAACGGCGGCCTTGGCCAGCGCGTTGGGTTCGCTCCGCGCTTCGAGTTTATGGAAGTCGCGCTGATAGATCTTCCAGTACGGAGTGTTGGCCTGCCACACGGCGGCCAGGATCAGACCGAGCGCAATGAGGCTCAGCGCGAAGAAGATCTGCGGTGTTCTTCGTTCCATTTATTCAGCCCCCGTAACGTGAACCCATGGTGGAACCATCGCCCAACCGGGTCCGCGGAAGAAGGTCCCCACGATGATGAGGATCACGTTGATCAACACGAATATCGTGAAGATGCGGATGGCCCACTTCCTGTCGGCGGGACGGCGGCTGGGGTTCGTGTCAAGGTATGGAATCGCCATCAGAGCGAGCACCGCGAGCGCCGGGACGACCACGCCGCCGAGCAGTGCGGAGTGACTGACCAGTTCCTGGAGACCCAGGAAATACCAGGGCGCCTTCGCCGGATTCGGCGTCTTCGCCGGATTGGCCAACTCTTCCAACGGTGCGCTCCAGACCAGCGAAAGCGCCATGACAGTGGTTACCGTCGCCATCAGCGCGACGGCCTCGCGGAAGAATGCGTACGGGTAGGAGAAGACCGTATCTTCTTCCTCCTCGGCGGTGACGGTTTCGAAGATGGGCTTGCCGGTGACAACTTCCATCAGCCCGTAGGTCTTGTCCTTGGCCGCCGTCGCCACGCTCAGCGACGGAGTCTCCGCCGACGCGCCGATGGTGACAAGCTCACCGTTCTTTTGCTGATTCAGTTTCCAGACCGGACACGAGAGACCGCCGTCTTTGCGGACTCGCCAGAAGTGCACCATGGTGAGCAGCACCATGACCGAAGGCAGCACGGCCACGTGGAGCACGTAGAAGCGAAGCAGCGCGGACTCGCCCACGGAATGGCCGCCAAGAAGCAACTCGCGAAGCTGCTTGCCGATCACCGGAGCGTAGCTGCCAATGTTGGTGCCGACCGTGATCGCCCAATAAGCCAGTTGATCCCACGGCAGCAGGTAACCCGTGAAGGACAGGCCTAGCGTCAGCAGGAACAGGAACACGCCGATCACCCAGTTGAACTGGCGAGGCTTCTTATACGAGCCGGTGTAGAACACACGGCACATGTGGAGGAAGACGCAAATTACCATGCCGTGGGCCGACCAGCGGTGCATGTTCCGCAGGAATCGTCCCAGAAAGACCACAAACTGAAGGTCTTTCATGTCCTGATAGGCCTGTGGCGACTGGGGCCGGTAGTAGCACATCAGCGCCACGCCGGTGGTTACCAGGATCAGGAACAGGAAGAACGTGATAAAGCCGAGGTACCACGTGTGCTTCAGCTTGAGATTCTCTTTCTTCACCTTGGCCGGGTGGATATGCAGCCAGAGATTCAGAAAGACGAGTTCGGATTTTCCTTTATCCGTGGACAGCGGGTCCCGCCGGACGATTGATTGCCAGACATCCCGGATTACATTCATCGTTACACCATGAGCCGGTAAGCCGGCGGCACTACCTTGTCCTTGTCCACATTCAGTTGCCCGTCGCGAGCGAGCGTTACTTCAAACCATTCCAGGGGACGCGGCGCCGGGCCGTGTTGCACGCTGCCATCGGCAATGAAGACGCTGCCGTGGCAGGGGCAATGGAAGCGCTGGTCGCTGGTGAAATAGGCGACTGTGCAGCCCAGGTGAGTGCAGACCGCACTGGCCACCGCGAAGCCCTTTTCCCGGTCTCGAAACACATAGATCTTCTCGTCCGCCAGGAACGTGGGAGGACCGAAAGGGAAATCGGCGGGGTTGCCGATCTTGAACGCCTGCGGCGGTTCGTAAAAGACGCTCGGGGTGAGGAACCGGACCACAGCCGCCAGGCTGACCCCGATCGCCGACCACAAGGCGACAAGGCCTGCTGTGCCCCAACTGATAAAGGATCGTCGCTTCATGTCCATAGTTCTCCCTACTCGAATACCTCTCGCTCCTGCTGCTCCAGCGCTTCCATCGTGATGGCGTGGGTCGGACAGCGCTGGGCGCACAGTCCGCAGCGAATACACTTCTCTTCGTTCTTGATAATTGCCCCGGCCTGGCCTGCTTTCAGATCAGCGGCGGACACGCCATATCGTTGTCTGATCAAGGCGTCGTAGCGTTCGTCGCCGCTCACTTGCACCAGGTCCACCAGTCGCAGGCAATTCTCGGGGCAGACGTCCACGCAGCCGGCGCACAGGATGCACTTGGAACCGTCGAAGATCGTGTTGACCTGGCAGTTGAGACAGCGCAGCCCCTCGGCGCGCCCCTGTTCCTCGTTAAAGCCCAATTCCACTTCGGCAATACCGATGCGCCGGTTGGCCGGCAACACCGGCATCACCTGCCGCGAGATCGATAGGAAGCCGCGCGGCATCTCCCAGTTGGGCAGGATGCGGAAACGGCTCAAGACGGTCTTCTTCGTCTTTCCACTCAGAAAGACGTGAATGGAGCGCGCGGCCTTGTGGCCGTTAGCGACGGCTTCCACCAGGACGCGCGGACCGAAAGCCACATCGCCGCCGGCGAAAACTCCGGGGGCGGTGGTCATGAGGTTCTCGTCGATCTTCAGAATTCCGCGCGGCGTGACCTGCACGTCTGCCTGGCCACTCAGGAACGATAGGTCGGCTTGCTGGCCGATGGCGAGCACCACGCTGTCGCAAGGAATGATCTTTTCTTCCTCGCTGAATGCCGGATTGAAGCGGCCGTTCTCGTCGAAAACCGTGAGGCAGCGGCGCACCTTCAGGCCGGTGACGATGCCGTCCTGGCCGACGATCTCCTTCGGTCCCCAGCCGTTGTCTACCACGATGCCTTCGTGTTCAGCCTCGTCCACTTCTCCTTTCCAGGCGGGCATCTGCCCACGCGCTTCCAGACTGACCAGGTTGACTTGCTCGGCGCCTGAACGCATCGCCATGCGCGCGGCGTCCAATGCGGGCTGGAGGCTTTCGGCGCCATTCTCGTCGGGGGGGATGGAGGTATCCGCGGTTTCCTGCACCAACCGCACAGCCGCCCGCGCGACGTCAATTGCGACGTTGCCGCCGCCCACGACCACGACCCGTTTGCCGAGTTCGATTTCGTACCCGAGATTGACGTTGATCAGGAAATCGATACCGTTGTAGACGCCCGCAAGGTGCGCGCCCGGGATGTTCAGTTCGCGGCCCTTGTTGAGACCGGTGGCGAGCAGGACCGCGTCGAAACTCGAGCGTAGTTCCGCGAATGAAATGTCACGACCGAGCGTCACACGCGTGTGCAGCGTGACGTCCATTGACAGAATGTTGTCGACCTCCATCTTGATGATTTCGCGCGGGAGGCGGAAGTGCGGGATGCCGAGATAGAGCATGCCCCCAGGCACCGGAGCCGATTCGAAGACCTCCACCGTGTACCCCAACAGTGCAAGATCGTGGGCGCAGGTGAGGCCGCACACCCCCGCGCCGACGATGGCAATCTTCTTCCCGCGTTTGGGCGAAGGCGGCAGCTTTTTTCGCGCCGGATCGTGTCCGGCGCCCAGGTTGTGGCGTTCCGTGGCGTAGCGCTTGAGCGCACAGATCGCGATCGGTTCGTCGATCTTGCCGCGCCGGCAGGCATCCTCGCACGGGTGGGCGCAGATGCGCCCGAGTACATAGGCAAACGGGTTTGGCGCGCGAGCCAGGAGGTAGGCCTCCTCATCTTTCGAAATCCCGATGGCCTGGACGTACCGCCCGCATTCCGTGTGGATGGGGCAGGCGGCGCGGCAGGGAATATTCCGATTGAAATAATCCTGGTCCGGGACCGTGATGGCGTAGCGCATAGGTTCCCCGTTAGTGCCCGGCTTTCAGCTTCTCGATCTCTTCGTCGCTCAACGCCTTGAAGAATGCCTTGGGATCTTTGTCTTTGCGATTGGCCTGGTCGTAGGCCAGGAATTCGAAGATCGACTTTCCCTGGGAGTCGCTGATGCCCGAATTCGGCTTGTGCATCATGCGCTTCACGTAGCGCTCCCACTCGGCCCGGGTCATCATGGTGTTGATGGGCCGCGCGATGGTGTGGCACTTCGAGCATTTGCCCGTAAACAGCTTGTAATCCTTCTGCATCTCCGCGGGGTAGGCGGAAATGTCCACTTTGTCCGGCCCCTTGTCTTGGGGAAGCACCACGTTGCTATTGCCCTGCGCCGCCAGAAACAGCGGAATACAGAGAGAGCCGAGCATCATTGTTCGAAATAGTTTGTGCATTTGAATCGCTCCTCACCACATCAACCGTAAATCCACCTTGAACAGTTTGTCGTCCGTGAGCAGGCCGGTGACCGGATCCACATCCCTCTCGCGGTTGTAGGTCACCCGAGCCACCACGTTCCCCAACGCCGTGAGAGCCTTTTCGCCTCCGACGCCCCATGCCTGTGTATGCGTGACCGGCCCTCCGGCTACGGTTTGGTTCAGGCGGTCGTAGCGCGCCATCACCGCCAGGCCGGTCTGAATGTAATAGTCCAGTTCTCCGCGGAATCCGTTCGAGATATAGCTCGTCATCGCACCGCCCATGGTGTCCTGCCAGTCATCCCTGCTTCGGATGTAACCTCCGAGAACGTCGAGTTTGTCGAAGAACAGGTAATTGCCCATCACGCCGACTCGTGTCAGAGTCGGACGATATGTGAACTCGTTGGGACCGCCCATGTTTTGCACCTGGTCCTTCGTGCCCCGGTAGGCCATGAAGGTGACGCCGCCGTCGGGGCCGAACCAGTAATCCGCGTCGAACCAGACGTCCTTGGAATTCTGTTGCGAGTTATAGAGGATCTCGCTGCCGTCCGCGTTCACCCCATTGGTGACTTTTGCCGACACGGCGAAGACCTGTTTGAAATAGTTCGAGGCCCACGTATATCCGACGTTCACGCCTACGGGGTGCTGATCGAGCGTGAAGTTCAACGGGTCGACATAGGTGAGGCTCAGCGCGGGGTCGGGGAAGAGATTGTAGAACATGGCCGCCCGCGTTCCCTCTCCTTCCTGCACGTGCATCTCGCCCGCTTTGATGAAGTAGCTGCTGTTGGCCCGGCCGCCTGTGTAGCCGCCGATGGCCTGTTCCAGATAGCTCGTTCCGTCGCTGAATAGTTCGTCGTGCACGAAGTAGGAAAAGTTGCCGTCGGGGACCGCGCCGGCGACGAATAGCGCCACTTCGTCGAGGTTGAAGCTGGAGGCGGAAGTGCTGGCGCCGTCCGACTTGTTTTTGTCGACCGTGAAGCTGGTCTGGTTGATGACCGCCAGCGAGTTCGCAATGCTGAACTTAATATCCTTGTCCAGGTCGGCGATCTTGGGGGCCGGTTTGGTCCCGTCCATCTCGTCGGGCGGCATGCGGTAGCCGAGACGTTTGAACATATAGCCGTTCTTATTCAGCGCGGGCGGAATGGTGTGGCAGGCGTAGCACTTCACGCCGAACTTTCGGGCAAACGCCGGAATCGCTTGCACATGCTGAGGGAGCAGGACGGCAGATGCGAGTGCCGCCAGAATCGGGATCAAGGTCGGAGTCCAGGACTTGCTGCGGGGTGGTGCCATGCCTCCTTCTGAAGCACGTCAGACGCCGAAGACCGGATCCTGATATCTCAACGACTTGCGGCCGCCGCCTCGCGGAATGTGCGGATTCCATTCCCCGGCCGCAGGCCGAACCTGGGGATTCTATTCCCCAGGCTGCTGTTCCCTGTCCCTTTTGAGCAACGTGTAGAAGGTCTTCCGGTCCACCCCGGCTTCTCGCGCGGCGGCACTCACGTTGCCTCCGCAACGGGTCAAGACGGAATGCGCGTAAGAACGCTCAAACCGTGCGAGGTACTGCTCGCGCGCCTCCTTCCAGGGAAGAGCCGAAAGGTTATAAGCGACCTCCTCGGAGGGCGATTCTTCCGCCGCTTCCTCCGGCCCCAGAACCCCGCCCGGGTGGAGCGCCGTCAAACGTTCCATCACGTTCTTGAGTTGCCGCACGTTGCCCGGCCAACGCTGCAGCATCAGCGTTTCATAAAAACGTGGCGAGCCCGAAATGCTCTTGCCATAGCGGCGGGAAAAGCGCTCGAGAAAGAAACGGGCGAGGTGCGGGATGTCCTCCGGTCTTTCGCGCAGCGGCGGCAGAGTCACCATGATCACGCCCAGCCGGTAGTACAACTCTTCACGAAAGGTGCCCGCTTTGATTTTGGCGACCAGATCCTGATTGGTCGCACATAAGATGCGGCAATCCACGCGCACCGGCGTCAGCCCACCGAGCCGCCGCAACTGGCGTTCTTCGACGAAACGGAAGAGGCGGGTCTGCAGGTCCACGCCGAGGTCGCCGATCTCGTCGAGAAACAGCGTACCGCCGTCGGCCGATTCGATGAGTCCCTTCTTGGTGCGCTCCGCGCCGGTGAACGCCCCGCGCTCGTAGCCGAACAACTCGCTCTCGATGAGAGACCCCGGCATGGCGCTGCACTCCACCGGCACGAAAGGGCCGTCCTTGCGCCGGCTCTCGCTATGGATGAAGCGGGCCATGACCTCTTTGCCCGTGCCGCTCTCCCCCAGGATCATCACCGTCGCATCGGTAGCCGCCGCACGGCGGCACTTGTCAGTCTGATGAACCATGGCAACGCTGCGCGTCTGCGGAGCGTCCGTCTCGCCCAGGGCTTCGAGACGCCCCTTGAGCCGCTCCACTTCATGCTCCAGCGTGGCGAGGGAGAGGGCGCGTTTCACCACCAGCAGCAGGTCCTCGCGCTTGAATGGTTTTTGCAGGTAGTCAAATGCGCCGTTGCGCATCGCGAGCACCGCGCTCTCCACGGACCCGAAGGCGGTGAGAAAGACAATAGGGAGTTCCGGATGGGCTTCGTGAAAACGCGCAAAGACTTCTTCCCCGGACATTCCCGGCATCCGCATATCCAGCAGAACGAGGTCGGGCGGATCCGCAAGGCCCTCGGCCAGTCCCTTCACTGGGTCCTGAAAGACGGACACAATCGTGCCGGGCAACCGAAGCATGCGCTGAATGTTTTCACCCAATGCGGCTTCATCATCGATGACGAGAATGCGGCTCAAGCGGGCGTTCCTCCTGCAAGCCAGTGGTACGGTTGGCCGCGTGTGAATCGGGCGGGGGGCAGCTCGATCACGAAACAGGCGCCACCGCCGTCTCTGGGCTCATACCGGATGCGGGCATCGTACATATCGAGCAGGCTGGCCGCCAGGAAGAGTCCCAGCCCCAGCCGCTCCCGCCCTGGGCTTTGGGAAACAAATGGCTCGAAGAGGTGTTCCCGGACGTAGTCGGGAAGGCCGGGCCCATTGTCTTCGATTCTGGCGACCACTCGGGCGCCCGCCGTGCGATAGGGTTCCAGGCGCGCCCAGATGACGCCGTCCTCGCGCCCCTTGAGCGCCTGGCGCGCGTTGTTCAGCAGGCTGCGGATGACTTCCGTCACCACATGCTCGGGCACATCGACGCGGGGCACTTCCGCCAATTCCTGCACGAGCCTGACTCCCTCGCTCTCCGTCGCGGGCCGCAAGGCCGCGAGCGCATCTTCTACGGCCTTTCCGGGAGTTGAGGCCTCGAAGACTTCTCCTCCCCGCTCGCGCCGCAACGCCTGGAGCAGAGTGCCCGCGATGTTGCCCATGTAGCGCGTCTCTTTCAGCATCTCCTGCAGATCGACGCATAGCGCGGCGTCCTCGTTGCGCTCGTCGAGCAGCACTTCGAGGCGGCCGGCCACAATCGCCAGCGGGTTATTGAACTCGTGCATGAAGCCGGCCGTGAACTGGCCCAGGAGCGCGAGCTGGTGCGACAGACGGGCTTGATGGTCGGCGGCGGAGAGTTCCTCCCTCAGCCGTGTGGTGCGGTAGCGGACCGTATCCAGTTGCAGCCTGAGTTGTACCGCCTCCTCACGGGCGCTTTCCAGCCGCGCGAGGGTCCGCCCGTGCTGTCTTCGCGAGTGCAGCAGTGCAGGCAGCGGCGCCAGGATGATGGCGAGAATGTAGATTGCCGTTGTGCTTGCAACCGAAGGATGGGAAATCAGCAGCGGGATGCACAACAACGGCAGGACCCAGATTCCGCTCACCCAGAGCAGGTGGCGCCAACCCTGCCTGGAACGAGCGAGCGCACCGTCATCCCTACGATCGCCTGCCATATAGATCAAGTGTAGTGCTTCAGGCCGCTTGCACAGGGTTGGGCGGGACTCGTCCGCGAACCGGCCGCCGTGCCGGTCAGATGCGGCCTCTAGCGCCGCGGTTCACTGGCCAGCCGCTCACAAACCGTATGCGATATCTGCTCCAGAGAAGCCTGCGCGGGCGTGAACCCGTGCTTCCGCTCGACTTCCTCTTTGATCGTGCACAGGGCATGGTTCCACACCACGTCATGCACGAATTCCGGAAACAACAACCGCGCGGCTCTCCACACGAGCCTGCCCGCAAAGCCCCGGCCCTTCTTGTAGTCAAAAGAAGCGTAAATGGACAGCCTGCTGTTTCCGTCCTTGGCGGGTCCGACATTGAAGATCAGCTTGCCGTTGTCCACAAGCCGTCCGTCGAGCTGGTAGAGCAAGCTCTCCATTCCGACACGCCTGGTCAAGCGCAGCACCGCTCCAAACCCGGCCAGCGGCAGCCAGTATCGAATCGCCGACCCGACCTCGTTGGGCTCCCCGCTGATATGCCGCACGTCCACCACACGCAAGTTGAGGAACGGCGCGTTGGGCTGGCCGAACTTGGCCAGCTCGTCCATGATCTCCTGCGCGGAGCCGTGTATCTTGATCACGTACATCCGCTCGAAGACGGGCGCGGCGTCGAGTTCCAGTCCCAGGCTCGACGAAACGTGTGCCTTCAACCATTCACGCTTCTCTTTGAGCACCACCGTGGGATACCGGCCGTATTCTCCCCATTTCAGGCCGAAGAGCGATTCGAACGCCACGTTCCTCAGCGTGACCACCGCACCTTCAAGAATCGATTTCAGCACTCCGAAGCCGCACATTTCGCGCAGCACTTCGCGATAGTCGGCCGTTCCGCTGGCGATTTTCCACAGCACGGCGCTCAGGGGCCGCCTGTCCTCATCCCGCACCTTGAACTCGGTGGCGTAGGCCTGGTAAGTGATGCGGCCGACCACCGGCGTGGTGAATGCCACCCGGCTCAGCGCAAACACCATCCGGCCGAAGCGATTGTCGACTTCGAGCCACTGGATCGTCTTCCCGTAACTCTTTGCAAGAGACCTCTGGTCGATGCCATTGTGGAGCACCGTCTGCGCCAGTCGGCTCGCAGTCACATGGGCCGAGTACAGTCCGTCTTTGTTCAACCGCGACCCCACCGCGTCGCCGATGATGGCGAACCGGTCGCCGTAGGGAGACCGGGCGGTGGTCACGGTCATTCTCGGCGCACAGGCGCAAGCGAGGGGAGCCGCCTCGATACCGGGCAGGATACGCTCGATTTGAGGCAGCGTCAGAAATTCGTGGGCGATCAGCCGGCTGTCCCGCGGCAGAACCGCGTCATCAATGCACTTGCCGAGCATGGCGACGGTCAGAAAGCGGCCCTTGGGAATCAGAGCCGTATGCTCCAATTCCAGGTGTTTCGAGCCATATTCAATGAAATAGATCTCCCGATGAAGATGTCGTTCGAGATATTCTTCGCCTGCGTCGAGCTCGAAAATCAGAGCCTTGCGGGACTGACCGGGCACAAAGGCCGGATTCATGCGCCCGATTGATGCGATCAGGGAGTCCCCACGATAATCCAGGCCGCAATGGGCATTGATGCCGGAAGCGATGGTCACGAAGCTGGCTTCGAGGGGAACGCTCTCCCCGGATTCCATCCGGATCGTCAGCCGGGGCAGCCCCGACTTGCCATAGGCAAGGGACTCAACCTTGCCATACACCATGCGCGCGCCTTCTTTGACGGCTTCCCCCAGCAGAAACCCATCGAAGCCCGCCGGATTCCCATCCCGCCTGCCGGGCAGCGAACCGCGGAAGACGGAGTACATCCGCATGCCTTCGGGGACCCTCAGCCGGAAGTTCTTCCATTGGCCTTGAATCCAGACGTAGTCGAAGCGCCCCTGAACGATCCCGTCGGGAACGCTAAGGCCTTGCTCCTCGAGTATCTGGTGCAGTCTGGGTGAGATGCCGCCCGCACAGAAGCTGCATCCCCGGCACTCCTGCGCGACCTCATCCTTGCAGATCGGAGCGCGCTTCTCAACGATGACGACGTCGATACACCGGTTCAACCGGCGTGCCTCCCGAAGCAGTTGGATAGCAAAAAAAGAACCGGCGGGACCGCCGCCGACAATGGCGACGCTGTCGTTGTCCTGGAGTTGTAGGCTCCCGTTCTGAAAAGATGAGCGGCGCATGGCGTGAGCCCCGTTCGCCGAAGATGTAAAACC